>Ga0207065_1018_pt1 | contig 38802 bp, 24 predicted proteins | sample Alteio_BWMinCont_27_FD_153492 | JGI IMG/M metagenome (GOLD analysis project Ga0207065, IMG submission 153492) | Enriched cells from forest soil in Barre Woods Harvard Forest LTER site, Petersham, Massachusetts, United States -... | ecosystem: Environmental > Terrestrial > Soil > Temperate forest >...
GTGCGGATGCAGCAGATACGTCCGTGTTTTGCCCGAGTACGCGTCAAAGATGCTCACTTTCTCGTCGCTTGAGCCGTCGTTTCGGATCACAACGGCGATGCCCTCCGATTCCTTGTCGTAAATCGCATTAACCGTAAGGTTGGCGCTGCCCGCCGCCAGGCCACCACCGAAGGTACGTAGGAAGCCGTTGGGGCCGAAGACCGAGAAATCGTACGAAGTAGCGCCAGTGGTTCCGAAACTGTCTGAAGTCTGGTCGCCTGCTCCCACGGTGTAGGTCCATGGCCCGGTCTGGCCGTCGCCGGACCGCACCTGAAAGACAGCTCCGGACTCTCCGGTATTCCGGAACAAAAGTTGCACGCCTCCGTGCGAAGCGTTTACCTCTGCGTCGACATGCAGCTCATACGGCAGCGCGCGTGCCGGACGTGTGCCGGGTTCCTGCTCCGGCAGTGCCTGGTTGGTCGGCGGAGTGGGCACGTAATCGGGATAACGGTTTTGGTTTGGCGGTTCATACGCCGCAGTACTAGGCAGCGGGACGATCGCTTCGTTCGGCGACTCGAAGTTGAACGCCGAAGTCAGATCGCCAGTAACCGCGCGACGCCACGGCGTGATGTTCGGCTCCAAAACCCCGAATCGGCGCTCCATGAAGCGGATCAGCGAGGTGTGATCAAACACCTCGGAGTTGACCCACCCACCCTTGCTCCAAGGCGAGATAACGATCATGGGGACACGCATGCCAAGCCCGTACGGCCCGGGGGTGTACTGAGACGCCGGGTACGAAGGGCTGCCGGTAAACAGCTCATTGGTGGTGGCCACCGTCGAAATGCCTCCCGCCCGCGACGGCGGCGGAGTTGGCGGCACCATGTGGTCGAAGAAGCCATCGTTCTCGTCGAACAAGTAGAGAAAGACAGTCTTGCTCCAAACCTCAGGATTAGCGGTCAGTGCATCGAGCATCTGCGAGACGTACCACGCGCCAAAATTCGACGGCCAGTTCCCGTGCTCCGTGTACGCTTCGGGAGCGACGATCCATGACACCTGGGGCAACTGATTGGCGAGAACGTCTTGGCGGAAGCCGTCGAACAGTGTTCCGCTCTGCAGAATATTGGTGCCCGTTTTCGCCCCTTCGGCGAGCGGGCTGCCGGCCAGCGCATTTTGATACTGGAAGAAGTACAGGAGCGAGTTGTCCCCGTAGTTCCCTCGGTACGGTGCATTCCCCGTCCAGCCCCAAAAGTCAGGGGCGTCAAGTCCGTCGCCAACATCTTGATAAACCTTCCAGGAGATGCCTGCTTTCTCCAGCAGCTCGGGGTAAGTCGACCACCCATAACCGGCTTCGGCGTTGTCAATCACCGGACCTTCGCCGCTTCCGTCATTGCCGACCCACCCGGTCCACATGTGATAACGGTTCGGGTCGGTCGGTCCCAGCAACGAGCAGTGGTACGCATCGCAAACTGTGAACGCGTCGGCCAGCGCATAGTGGAAGGGAATATCCTGGCGATTGAGGTGCGCCATGGAGGTCGTGCCCTTTTGCGGGACCCACTGGTCGAATGCTCCGCCGTTCCACGCGGCATGCGTCCCGTTCCAATCGTGCGGCGTGTCCTCCAGAAACTTCAAGCCCAAATTGGAGGTCTCCGGGCGGAAGGGCAGCACGTAGCCGTCCGGATTGTTCGGGTCAGGTTGATGCCAGACGCTCTTACCCGAGGGCAGCTTGACCGCTCGTGGGTCGCCGAAGCCGCGCACCCCACGCAGCGTTCCAAAATAGTGATCGAACGAACGGTTCTCCTGCATCATGACGACGACGTGCTCGACGTCATTGATGCTTCCTGTCCGATGGTGCGCCGGAATCGCCAGAGCGCGACTAATACTTGCCGGAAAAGCAGAGGCTGCTGCCGTGGTGGTCAAGAGCTTCAAGAATTCTCGACGGTCGGTGCTCATGCTGAATTTCACCTCACTGGATTACGTTAACGGTAATCGCGTGCGGCAGCTTAGTCGCCGCTCATTGCGATTGCGTGACGATTAAGTTGCGATTGTGTGACTTGCTTGTCAAAATCCGGTCTGACGGATTTGAGAGATTGGCAAACCGCTTCAAATCTCGAAGCGACATTTTGCGCGTGACGCGACTCCCTGAATCGGTCGAACGCCTGGTCCCACAGGCAATTCGCAAGTACAATCAGAAACAACGAGGGGCCTAGTTCAGTGCTAGACGAGACGCTTCCCAAGCTTCCTCTGGTAAACCCTAACACGCTGAACCGGCAGCACTTAGCCGAGATAAAATTGCTGGCAAATGAAGAATGATGGAAAACGGAATGCGCTCCGGACGGTTGCGTTCGAGACCAAATAAGACTTGGCGAGAATCGACTTGACGATGCGTCCAGGCTGGTTAGCAGGGGAGCGTTGGTTCGGAAGGCCCACCCGTCCTAGGCTGGATCTGGCAAACGTCGGCCTCCCAGGCAGAGGATTACAGGTGACAAGATCGCCGGCTCGGTGAACAGGCATCTGGTCTCAGAATACGTCGAACAATGATGCATGAGGACTACACCGCCGTTTTTTCACAAATGGCAAGCACAGGAAAAGCGCTAGCGGGCTTGGATTTTGCGGCAGGTAGCCATGCAGGTTCGGGACTGCTGGCCATTTGAGGCTGCTGTTGGAGAGTCGCAGCAGGAGAGTTTAGAGGGGGGATGGCGATGAACAAATATTCCGCGGGCCGGAGGAGAAGAAACCAGGTGGCTGCGGGATTTGCAGCCATGTTGCTGTTAGTTGGTACGCGAGCGGTATTTGCGGATGGAGATGCGGCGGACGATGCAATGGCGGCGATTCGGCCGGAGGCGATTCGGGCGGACATGCGGTTTCTCGCCGACGATTTGCTGGAGGGGCGCCGGGCCGGAACGCGCGGACACGAGATTGCAGCGAAATTCGTGGCGTCGCAATTCGAGGCGATGGGGCTCGAGCCCATGGGAGAGAACGGGACGTATTTTCAAAGTGTGCCCCTGCGGTCGATCCGGCCGGATGAAAATCAGAGCACGCTGACAATCGAACTTGGGGGAAAGACCGAAGTATTCGTTTTTCGCCAGGATTTTATCGCAGGCGGCGACGCTGGACGCACGGAGACATCGGTGGAAGCGCCCGTCGTCTATGCGGGATTTGGCGTGACTGCGCCGGAAAAGGGATATGACGACTATCGCAGCGTGGACTTGAAAGGAAAGATTGTGGCGTATCAATTTGGTGCGCCGACACAGTTCGAGACCGCCACGCGAGCGCACTACAGTTCGGAGGCAGTGAAGACCGCAAACGCTGCCGCGCACGGCGCGGTAGGCGTGATCTCTCTGGACAGCCCTGCGCTCGAACAGCTCTATCCATTCAAGGAACAAGCGCGGGACCTCGAGTTTCCACATTTGCGCTGGCTGGATGTCGAAGGACGTCCAAATGATTACTTCCCGGAGCTGCGGGGGGCCGTTTTTCTCAGCATGGACGGTGTGATGAAACTATTGGAGGGGAGCGGGAAGTCACCGGACGAGATTTACGCGGAAGCAAGAGCAGGGAGGCCGGTATCGTTTGCACTTCCGGTAACTGCGAAGATGCATCTAGTTACCAGACACGAAGGGCTAGAAAGCCCGAACGTCGCGGCGCGGCTCGAAGGCAGTGATCCAAAGCTGCGGAACGAATACATTGTTTATACCGCCCACTTGGATCATCTGGGAATCGGAGAACCAGTGAACGGGGACAAGATCTACAACGGCGCCCTAGACAACGCCTCCGGGACGGCATGTTTGCTGGAAATTGCGAAGGCCTTCAGCAAGATGAACCCGCGGCCGAAACGATCGATCCTGTTTGTGTCCGTGACCGGGGAAGAGGAGGGGCTGCTGGGTTCGGACTATTTCGCGCACTACCCGAACATACGGAAAGAAGCGCTGGTGGCCAACATCAACATGGACGGTGCCGGACTGCTTTGGCCGATAGAAGATGTGATCGTTAATGGTGCAGAACATTCGACCCTCGGCGAAGCGGTGCAAGAGGCCGCGGAGCGACTAAATCTCGGCGTGAGTCCAGATCCTTACCCGGAACAAGTACTTTTCATCCGGAGCGATCAGTATTCGTTTGTGAAACAGGGAATACCGGCGGTTTGGCCGCGCGCGGGGCTGAAATCGAGCAATCCGAATATCCGGCCGGGTGAGATCAGAAAAAGATGGGTCGAAACAATCTACCACAAGCCCCAGGACGATATGAATCAACGGTTTAATTTCGTGTCTGGGGCCAAATATGCGCGATACAGTTTTTTGCTGGGGTATATCGTGGCGCGGAAGACCGACCGGCCGAAGTGGAATGCCGGGGACTTTTTCGGCGAGCACTATGCGAAGAAATAGGGGAGCGATATTGGACGCCCGTTAGAAATGTTCGGGCGACTTTCCGTAAGGCATTTTGTTGCGCTGAGGAAATCGCGTCAACGGGACACAAGATGTTTCCCACCCGGTGCTCCTACATGTGAATTGGTGGCGTTCAGCAACACGAGTTGGTCCTTAAGATGCACTAGCGGCCCGCATCGCGCTGAACCTACGGCGCTTCGGACTCATCGGTGTATACTCGCGGGTGCTTGAAAATCGCCAGGGCCACTCATGCAATTCCAATCGAATAAGCCGCTCACCATGTAACCCGCACTCTTTTTTGCACGTGGCTGCGGTGCGCGGCGGAAAGCGAATCCATCATGTTCACCCCAGCCTCGAAGTTTTGGCGCTCTTCCCTTTATACGGTTGTTCTCGCACTTGTCGTTTTCCTCCCTCTTACCGCGGATAACCTTCCCGCCTCGCGTCCCGGCTACTATCGTTCTCCCGCCATCCACGGCGACACTATCATCTTCACGGCGGAGGGTGATCTCTGGTCTGTCAATACCAAAGGCGGAGCGGCGCGGCGTCTGACATCGAATCCTGGCGAGGAATTTCGCGCGGCCATTTCTCCCGATGGCAAGACCGTTGCCTTCACCGGGGAATACGAGGGCACCGACGACGTTTACACCATGCCCGTGGATGGCGGACTGCCACAGCGCCGCACCTGGGACGGCGCAGCCAACGTCGCGGGCTGGACTCCCGACGGGCGTGTCCTTTACCGGACGGAGCGGTATTCAACGCTCCCGGATGCGCAACTCGTCGTTATTAATTCGGAAGGCCGCCGGGAAATCATTCCACTTTCGCAAGCCGCTGAAGGCAGCTTCACACCCGATGGCAAAACTCTTTTCTTCACCCGCTACAGCTTCCAAGGAAGCAGCACCAAGCGCTATCAAGGCGGTACGGCTCAGAACATCTGGCGGTACGATTCCGGGTCCGAGGCCGTTCCCCTAACCGCAGATTATCCCGGCACATCGCGCAATCCAATGTTTTGGAACGATCGCCTCTATTTCCTTTCGGACCGCGACGGTACCATGAACATTTTCTCCATGGACCAGAACGGCCACAACCTCAAGCAGTTCACACATCACAGCGGCTTTGACGTTCAGTACGCCTCGCTCTCCGAAGGCCGCATTGTCTATCAATGCGGCGCCGATCTGTGGCTGCTCGATCTAAACACCAATCAGGATGCCGTTTTTCCTATCACGCTCGTTTCCGATTTCGACCAACTGCGCGATCACTGGGTCAAGAAGCCGCTCGAATATCTGACCATGGCGCACATTGCGCCCGATGGCAGCGCCGCCGTTTTCACCGCGCGTGGTGAGGTTTTCACCCTGCCGGCGGCTGCCAGCGGCCGCATTGTAAAGGCTGCCGGCAACTCCGGTATCCGATATCGCGACGCCCGCTACATGCCCGATGGAAAATCCATACTTGCTCTCTCCACGGAGACCGGCGAAACCGAGTTCTGGAGTTATCCCGCCAACGGCGAAGGCAAGCCCGCGCAGATCACCCACGATGCAAAAACCCTCCGTTTGGATGGAGTGCCCTCCCCCGACGTCCATTGGCTAGCACACCGCAATAAGAATCAGGAGCTTTGGCTGTTCGATCTTAAAACCAAGACCGACAAGAAAATCGGGCAATCCACGAATGGCGACTTCGACGATCTCGCTTGGTCTCCCGACAGCCAGTGGCTAGCCTACGTTGAATCCGCCGATAACACTTTTGCGCAAATTAAAGTGCTGAACGCCACTACAGGCGCTATCCACGTTCTCACTTCCAACCGCTACAACAGCGTCAATCCCGCGTGGAGTTCCGATGGCAAGTGGCTGTACTTCCTCTCCGATCGCATGCTTAAGACCGTCATCCCTTCTCCGTGGGGACCCAGGCAACCCGACCCCTATTTCGATCGCGCGATGAAAGTCTACGAACTCGCTCTGCCCCCCGGTCTGCGCTCTCCCTTTGCTCTCGTCGACGAACTTCATCCCGAGCCGGCCAAATCCACGGATGAGAAAGAAAAGAAAGAGGGGGAGGCAGAGAAATCCTCCGGCCAGAAAAAACCGGCTGACGACAAGAAAACGGCCGAGGAAAAAAAGCCCGCTCCCGTCGTCAACATCGATTTTGCGGAAATTGCTTCCCGTCTGAACGAAGTTCCGGTGCCTCCCGGAAATTATTCCTCGCTTCAAGCCACCGAGAAGCGATTGTGCTGGCTCGATAGTTCGGCCGAGGCTCAGCCTAAGAAGAATTTGCAGTGCGTTGACATCGCCAACAAAGGCGAGGCGCCCGAAACTGTCTGGGCGGAAATCAAGGCCTACGAAATCTCACTCGATCGCAAGAAGATTCTGGCGTGGAAGGGCGACGACTTTTATATCTTCGATTCCGATGCCAAGTCTTCCACCGTCGCCGATCCCAAGGTCCTCGGAAAAGCAAAGATCGACATGTCCCGCTGGACGATCCTCACCAATCCTCGTGCCGAATTCCGCGAACTATTCCTCGACGCCTGGCGCATGGAGCGCGACTTTTTCTATGACCGCAATATGCACGGTGTCGACTGGCCCCGGGTTCGCGACCGCTATTTGCCGCTCGTCGATCGTGTTTCTGACCGCAACGAACTCAACGACGTCATCGCGCAAATGGTCAGCGAGCTTTCTGCCCTGCACATCTTTGTCTTCGGCGGCGACGCCCGGAAACCAGCCGATGAGATCGATATCGCTTCCCTCGGCGCGATTCTCCGCCGCGACGAGAAGGCCGGCGGCTCCGTCGTGGATCACGTCTATCTGCACGATCCCGATTTGCCCAACCAGGCTCCTCCCTTCGCTCGTCTTGATTCCTTGGTCCATGAAGGCGAAATTATTCTGAGCGTCGATGGTGAGGAAGTTCTCGGAGTCCCGGATGAACGTGCGCTCCTTCGCGGAAAAGCTGGACGCAAGGTCTTGCTCAGCGTGAAGAACGCCGCCGGGCAGACCCGCGACGTCCTCGTGGCGCCCGTTTCCGAGAAAGACGACAGGAATCTTCGCTACAACGAATGGGAGTATTCCCGCCGTCTCAAGGTCGACGCTGCCTCTCCGGGCCATATCGGATACGTGCATCTCCGCGCCATGGGTTCCGGCGACATCGAACAGTGGGTACGCGACTTTTACCCCGTCTTCGATCGCCAGGGACTAATCATCGACGTCCGCCACAATGGCGGCGGCAACATCGATTCCTGGATTTTGTCCAAGCTTCTCCGCAAGGCTTGGTTTTACTGGCAGCCCCGCGTCGGCAACCCCTATTCGAACATGCAGTACGCCTTCCGCGGGCACGTCGTTGTTCTCTGCGACGAGGACACGGGTTCCGACGGTGAGGCTTTCACCGAGGGTATTCGGCGTCTCGATATCGGCAAGATCATCGGTACGCGCACTTGGGGCGGCGAGATCTGGCTATCCTTTGACAATGTCTTGGCCGATCAAGGTATCGCAACGGCCGCCGAGCATGGTGTGTACGGTCCGGAAGGCAAATGGCTGATCGAAGGCCACGGCGTCGATCCCGATATCACCGTCGATAATCTTCCCCACGCCACTTTTTCCGGCAGCGATGCCCAGCTGGACGCCGCGACAAAGTATCTCGAGGAGGAGATCCGCAAGGATCCGCGACCCGTTCCACAGCCGCCTCCCTATCCGAACAAGGCCTTTAAGTACGACCAGTAGCCTTTGCCGGACGATTGTTGAAGTGCCTCAATAAAGGAGATTCCGGTTGTAGGGTATTGAGTAAGCAAGACATACCCCTGCGACGGAGCGAAGGAACTCACTCAATGCCTTTTGACATCCGCCACTCCTTGTAAGGGAGCGGATTCCTACGGCCTGGTCCCGCTGGTTTTGTACCGGGTTGAGAATCGACTTGATCGATTTCGCTGACTAGTTTACAATAAATATGTAAATAGTACAGTTGTAAACCGAAGAGGGCCGCCATGATTTCTGATCGAATCAAGCTTGCCAGGCGCAAGGCCGGTTTCTCCTTGCGCGATCTGTCCGCTGCGATGGAAAACCGAGTCACGGCCCAGGCTATAGGCAAATATGAGCGCGGCGAAGACATACCCAGCTCCGGCGTATTGTCGGCGCTTGCCAAAGCGCTCGGCGTCTCGCTAGCATATCTCCTTGATACGCAAGGCCTTCAGCTTTCCAGCGTTGAATTCCGTACTAAGGCGAACACTACAAGGAGGGACCGAGCACTTGTGGAGACCGAAGTCCTTGAATGGATAGAGCGTTATCTGCAGATTGAACTCGTCTTGGAATTGGACAGCGCGGACTGGCAGTGCCCGTTAGCAAAACGGCAGAGGCTCCGGGATGTCAACGATGCGGAACAGGTAGCCGCTGAGGTCCGCAAAGCCTGGAAGTTAGGCCTCGACCCCATTCCCAACATGACCGAACTTTTGGAAGAGATGGGGCTCAAGGTCCTCAGCGTGCGCCTTCCCGACCTTGTGTCCGGCTTCACCTGTCTCGTAAAGCGCCCCAAGGCAGCATACTTGCCGGTCATCGTCGTAAACAACCAGTTCTCACTGGAACGCCGCAGACTAACCATGGCGCACGAATTGGCGCACCGCCTCATTGATTGTGAAGATATGTCCGAAAAAGAAGTGGAAAAGGCGGCCAATCTATTCGCGGGGGCATTTTTGATGCCCAACCAACATCTCCTGCGTGAAGTAGGAAAACATCGCCAAGCACTAGGTTACAAAGAGTTGATAGGTCTCAAGAAGCTCTACCGCGTGAGTGGTGCCGCCGTGCTCACGCGATTGTGCCAGGTTGGCGTTATCAGTGAAGCCAGGCTGATCTACGCCTTTCAAACGATTGCACGCGGTTGGCGCACTCAGGAGCCGGAAGAGCTTGAGCCACCAGATATACGCGGACAACGAGAGCGAGCAGTTCGCTTCGACCGCCTCTGTTATCGCACGCTTGCGGAAGGAATGATCTCAGTAGACAAGGCTGTAGAACTTTTGCGGCTGCCATTGGCCGAGGTTGAGTTGGGTTTGAAAGGGCCGCAAAAGGCACATGAGGATCGTCGTCAGTGATACCAGCTGTCTCATCGATCTCCGCAAGGTGTCGTTGCTGGACGCCTTCCTGAAGCTGCCCTACGAGATTCTCATCCCGAACACCTTATTCGATGACGAACTTCTTAAATTCTCAGGTGCCCAAAAAAGTGCCCTTATTCGTGGAGGAATGAAGGTCATTGATTTACCCGGTGAAAGAGTCCTACGGGCGCAACAAGTGATTCGAACATCCCCGCAACTATCCGTGAACGATGGCTTTGCCTTTGTCTTGGCCGAAAGCCATGTTGGCTGCATCCTCTTGACAGGTGACGCTCACCTTGGACAGCTAGCCGTGAAACACAAGATCGAAGTTCATGGAATTCTTTGGGTAATTGATGAAATCCAGAACAATCGCCTTACGACCGCGCGTGTTCTCCACGCAGCCCTCCGCGAGCTTGCCGACGATCCCACGGTTCGACTACCGAAGTGCGAATTGACTGTGTATTTGAAGCGCTATGAAAACCTATGATGAAGGCATCATTTTTCACGCACTCGGCAATCTCGGTCCCATCCTAGCCAGTCAAGCGCTGCCGCGACGCTTGGGGCCAGATTCAATTCGCCAAAGCCGGCCATGAAATTCATGCCGCGAAGTGCGGCTCGGGCTTCAGATTTGTCGCCCGAGAAGTCGACGACCAGGTCCGGGGATCTCGAATAGCTGACGATCGCCACGCAGTCTACGGGCGAGATACTGGCCAGGAGGGTGTTTGCAGCCTGGAACTCACTCTTCTTTAGAAAGAGTGCCGCAGGACCACACTCCAGCAAGAGAACCACTTGAGCCGGTTCTTCAATCGAAAGAAACCCGATAACTGGTTGTTCCTCACCATCGTCGAAGACACGAAAATCCTCGCGGCGCAGCTCCTTGATGAAGGTACCGTGCAGGCCGATCACTGTGATGCCGATATTGACTCTGTCCACGCTGACGTGGATGGGGTTGTCTGAAGAATGCGTTTTGTTGGTGTCCTGGGCGCGGACGAGGGCGGGGCCACCCACTCTAAGCAGGCCGAAGACATAAGCGTGGATTTTCTACACCTGTTTGTACGGCTGACACGGGTCTAGGACTTCGCCGTTCGATAGGGTAGGAAGTCGACGACGCCCCAATCCATACCAACCACCGATGTCGATAGGTGCTGTCCTGTGGTCGCCTTCCTACTTCGCCGTCAGTGGTGGCGGGGCACCGCTGGGCAATATTAAGCAATACGTCGAGCAAGAAAAGACCCCGCTCTAACGGGCCTTATATCCCCGGCCTAAAGGTCCGGGGCTTTTACGGCCCGAGCGGTAGGGATGATCGGGCTCAGCAGCTCGCGCATTTTAGAAGACACGCTCTGGCGCATCGTCGGCAAAAGCTATTCTGGTCCCGGGAAACAAAATGACTACCAGAATCACTAAACATTTCAGCCTTCACTCTAGAATTTAAAAGACCGCCTGCGCTTGTTGAAAAATCCAGAAGATTGGTAACATCGAAGCACGCAAGTCAGGGCCAATGACTGGGTCGAGGCGGTACCGCCACAATCCCAACAATTCCATGAAGAAAAAGAAGATCGCGCGGCACCACCATAAACAACACCTCCGCTTCCTCACGGTAGGACAAACCGCGCGCATTCTAGGCATCAGCCCCTCCACTCTGCGGCTCTGGGAAAGCGTTGGACTTGTGACTCCGGCACGAAGTTCGGGCCGCTTTCGGCTGTACACCCCCGAACTCCTTGCAGTGCTGAAGCGGATCAAGTACCTACACGACGTCAAAAGACTCAACCTTCCTGGAATCAAGGAGGCCATGGCACAAAGTCTGCCCGCCAAAGCGAATATCGATGGCCGTAAAGCTCCTGATTTCGGACCCAAGCTCCGAAAATTGCGCAAAAGACAAGGCCTTAGTTTGGCAGAAGCCGCAGAACGCGCAGGAGTGTCCGCCGGTTTCCTAAGCTCCGTCGAACTATCGCATGCCAAGCCTTCGGTATCGACGTTGTCGCGGTTGGCTGGTGCCTACGGCACCACCGTTTTGGAGCTCTATGAGCTTCCGAAACAGCCCGACCGAATTGTCCGCCCTGGTAAACGGCAATCCATTCAGACGCAATCGGGAGTTCGCATGGAGCTTCTTTCCACGGGCACTAAGATGCTCGAAACGATGCTGATGCGAGTTCCGCCTGGAACCGGCAGCGACGGTGCCTATACGCACCAGGGTGAAGACTGGATCTACATGCTGAAAGGCGAACTGGAAATCTGGCTGGACGAAGAGGAACGTTATGTTCTCCATGAGAACGAGAGCTTCTGGTTCGAGAGCAATCGTGGCCATCGGTGGTACAACCCGGGCAAAAATGAAGTGGTCATAATATGGGTCAACACTCCGCCGACATTTTGAACCAGTTTTGCTCGGACCAAATCAGAATTGACCTGGTAAGGTCAGCGTTTCCCCGCCGAGAGCCGCGACATTAGAGTCCCATGAATTTTTCTATCTCCATCAGAACGTCAACCGTAGCGAAAATTGCTGAACCCGCGGGTTGGTCAGCGTGCCGCTGTACAAGCCAAAACCGCCGTCGTCGGAACCATTGTCTATGGAATTCGTGTCGAAGCGGACGGAATTGGTGACGTTGAAGACGTCCCAGGCGAATTTTAGATTTATGCGCTCAGTGACCTTCCAAGATTTTGCCAAGCTGGCGTCTATCCCGAAGAAGCCCTGACCCCGGAAAGCATTTCGGCTTCCTGCCTCGCCAGGAAATGCAAAGCGCAGAGGAGTTAGAGTTGCTGAAACACCCGTCGTGATGGAGACCCCGGCGACGACCGCGGCGGGGTCAGGAAATGCCATGGGCGCACCGGTCGTGGGATCGTGGAAAAGGCCCGTCTTGACGGGAGCGGTCTCGACCATGTAGTCGTTGAACAGAAAATTGTTTGTGAAGCCTCGTGTGTCGACCACGCTGAACGGCAAGGCGCTGGTCCAGCGCCCAAGACCTGACAATTGCCATCCGCCGATGAAAGCATCCAGTCTAGTGCTGGCTTTGCTACCCAGGAGCTTGCCGCGCCCGAAGGGCAACTGGTAAACCCAAGTGGTGGTAATGGCGTGTCGGATATCAAAATCCGACGGCGCATAATTCAATCTGGGATTCCACGGATTCGCGATAAAACTGTGGGTCGTGCTTCCTGGCCCAAGGCCGCTTGACGTTGTGGAAGTCGTACCTTGTGAATTCGTTCTCTCTGCATCCGATCCCATGTCCATCGATTTCGCAAAGGTATAGCTAAAGTCCATTTGCAAACCGTGAGTCGTCGGGTGACGCAAAATGAACTGGCCCGCGTGATAGTTGCTGATTCCAATCGCGGACCACGCCATCAACGAAGAGAATTGAGGATCCCAGAACGGAATCGGCGGCAGCCCAAAGCAAACTGGTGTCCCGCCGCCGTTGGCCAACTGGGTGGCAAGTAGACCCAACCGGTAGGGCGCCCCGATTTCTCTGCCAGGGCGGTTGGCCCAACGGAAACCAGACGGGCAGGCATTGCTTCCACCAGAACCTGTATAGATATTCTGAGTTGCGCTAAAGCCGCCAGAAGCCGCTGTGGGGAAGAGATCCTCGAAGTACGCGATGGGAGGTATTACCGCACTCGTGTCTTCCCCGTGGGCCAAAGCGAATTTCGTCATGAGCGTCGCAGCCGTGTAATAATCCATGCCCGACTTCGGGTCTACAAGATCCGTGGCCGCTGCCAGATCGAGTTGTTGCAGCAGGTGGACACCGCGCCTTCCCACATAGGCGGCCTCCAAGGTAAATCCACCGGCGAGCTGGCGCTGAACAGACAAATCCATTGCGATGGAGTAAGGGGTTTTCAGGCGGCCGTCAATCCCGTTCGAATTGAAGGTAAAGCCACCACCATTCGGGTCGCTCGAAGGAGTTGCCGGATAGCTGACACTCGCCAGTGCGGGAGGCAAGACATTGATAGGTACAACGGTCCTGCCGGTATAGCGCGGTGCGTCGTCAGGCGTGAAAATGTTTGACGGCGCTGCTTGCGTGCTGGTCAGCCCGAAGGAGCCGAATTGGCTAAAGCCGTCCACGATTCCTTCGCCGAAATGGTCGTAATACATGCCCATACCCGCTCGAATGGAACTCTTGCCAGGACCTCCAAAGATCGCTTTCAAGAGACCGTCCTGAAATCCAGGGGAGTAGGCCACAGACAGGCGCGGCGCGAAGTTGTCCTTATTCATGGGCCAGTATGGCTTTCCTCCGCGGCCCTGGCCCGAAGGAGCAAAAGAAAACGCGGGTTGGTTGCCAAGACCCTGCTTCGCCGCTATAGCCCGATTCTCAAACCACTGGTGCAGGTCAATCGTCGGCGCGACCTCCTGGCCATTCACTTCGTAGGGCGTTTCGAGCAAGCTGTGACGCACACCGAGAGTGACTGTCAAATTTGGCCGGAAACGATACGAGTCCTGCACGTACCATTCGAATTCATTGGCCTTAAATTGGCGGGGGATCAAAGCCCCGACCGGCACCAGCGTTGCCTGAGAACCGTCGTGAGCGATTTGATAGTTGTTGTTGGCGTTGATGGTTGACAGCAGACCGGCGATCGCAGTTACAGCATTGTCATAGCTGGTACCGAAGTCCCCGGACACGGCCGGATAGCCGAATGCCGCAGGATCAAAACTCTGCCCCGTCCCGGCAATGGCTGCCTGACTAATATTGGCCGCCCCACTGGAGGCGGAAGCGAAGGAGACCGCATTGGATGAAGTGTTGTTGTGAATGAGGCGCCAATTCACACCAAATTGGAGAGTGTGTTTGCCCTTTATCCAGGTGAGGTCGTCGACCAAGTTGTGCACCGGCACGTTTAAAAGTGTGCTTCGGCCCTCACCTGTTAGCGGACTAAGTCCAGCAAAATCAGAGTAAGAGGCGGTTCCAGCGCCGGTGACGTTCAACCCCTGCCGAATGTAACCGTAACGGAGATTATTGACCAGATTATTTCCGATGGTCCAAAGGTACCCCGCGGCGAGGCCTTTCGAGGTGTCCGTAATCTCTGAGCTCGGAGGAGCATTTGGAAACTGTGGGGCACCTGAAATTCGGTCGCCTTGCTGAATGCCACGCACGAAAAGGTGCATATGACTGGAAAGTTCATAGTCGACCTTCGCGATATAGGTATTCAAGCTTTTCGGATTTGGGGCGGAGAAGGTGAAACCTCCGGTGTTGAGGCCGTCACCGCCAAAAGTGTTTGGTAGTGGATAGGCGCCGAAAGTGGAGAGGGAGTTGGGATTCGCGCCGGCCCCCCATGGGCATGTGCCTGCTGATTGGCAATTCGGATCCATAGCGGCCAGGTCGTCCTTGGGGGTGGCATTCGGACATGCATTCTTCGAGATCGAAGCTCGGCTGCAGAGAGTGACGACATTACCGCTGGTATCAAAGTATTTGAGATTGCCGTCTCGCAACGATTGGGTCGGAACGATTTGAGTCACTTGCTTGTTCTCGGCGGTTCGTTGGCCCTCATAGTTCAGGAAGAAAAACAGCTTGTCTTTCTTAATGGGGCCGCCGAGAGATGCCCCGAAGGTGTTGCGGATGAGCGCACCCGGTTTGTTGGGCAGACCGGACTGGAGTTCCGCAGTCTTGTTGAAAAAGTCGTTGGCCACCGCGGCGGCATTCCGGTTGTACTCGTACGCACTTCCGTGAAGTTGGTTGGTGCCGCTCTTGGTCAGCAATACGACTTGTGCACCGGAGGACCGCCCATTGTCGGCATTTGCATCGGTCGTCGTCACCCGGAACTCTTGGAGGGAATCGAGTGTCGAGCGCAGCACGCCGGTAAAAGCATATCCCTGCCTCTGATCGTTGTTATCAATTCCATCCAAGGTCATATTCGACTGGTCAGAGCGGGCGCCAGCAACCGCTCCGCTGCGGCTGTCCGTGTCGCGGTTCGAACTGCTGATGTCGTTAAACTTCTGACCGAGGTAGAGCACGCCAGGCTGAAGGCTCAGAAGATCAGGAACATTTCGTCCCTCCATGGGTAGCGATTCGACGGTAGAGTTGCTGACAGAATTCCCGATGGTGGCATCTGTCACATTAAGAGTCTGTGCTTCGCTGCTTACCTCAACAATGCTCTTGGATTCTTGAATGGACAGAATGAAATTAATGGTCGCAGGCTGACTGACGAGAAGTTCCGCTTGCTTAGACTGGGAAGCGAAGCCTGGCACATTTACAGTAATGGTGTACCGGCCGGGAGGAATCTGCGGAAATTCGTAGGCGCCATTCGAGTCGGTCTTGGTAGTTGCATGGAAACCAGTCGCGCTGTTCTTGAGCTCCACTTGCGTTAGAGGCACAACGGCTCCCGCCGGATCCGTCACGGTGCCGCGCAAGGAAGTCAACGCGGTTTGACCCAGCAACGAATTACCCAGGGAAAGAATCAGGCCCAATGACCAAGATAGCTTCCAACGTTTCATAAGAAGTCTCCTACGAACCGATACATTGCGGAAGATTTTGCTATCAGCACGGCGTGTCTTCGGACGAGAAAAGCACTTCGGGGCGCGCTACAGAAGGAACACAAAAAGAGAGTGGAACGGTAACGCTCCAGGAAAGCACTCAGCAAGCAGCGGAACTCAAGCGGTGAGACGTCCACTGGAATCACCCTACCGCATCCCTCATCTCAGCACCGTTAAGGACGGCCCACTCGCGATCGCCAACCCTACTATAGTTGTGCAAAGTTATGTAAGGAGCGGGTCGCTGTCAAGAGGAAAATTCCTGAACAACCTATTGAGTACGTTTGCGCCACCGGAACTTCGTTGCCGCGAGGGTTCTCCTCCATCATGGAGCGGCTCCCGGAAGACCATTAATCCCGCAAGGGATAGCGTTCCCATGGCCATGCGCTCGAGCGTTGGGCGCGATGTCGGGCGCAACCTCCTAATTGGGCGGATTCGCTTCCGGTTCGGCCGAACCATCCGCGCGAGGATCGGATGCCCCGAAGTTTACTCGGCGCTTCGCGTCGTGAAGTACGGCTTGCCCTCTTCCCATCGTTGCGGAGTATTCCTTGCGAACTCTCAACAGATGTCCTTTTTGTCTAAGTTGTTGCAGTACGTCTGGGGCGACGCGCGACTCCACAAGAATATCGCAACCAATGGCGCGCGTGCCCGTATCCGGGATCGTGAATCGCGGAGCTTCCAGCGCGGCTTGAATGTTCATGCCGTAGTCGACGAAGTTGGAAACGAATTGAGCGTGGGCCAATGGTTGGTTCGAGCCACCCATGATGCCGAACCCGATGTGCATGTCTCCGCGTTCCATGAATGCAGGAATAATAGTGTGGAAAGGGCGTTTGCGGGGGGCCAGCGCGTCAGGATCGTTCTCGTCCAGGACGAACAACGCTCCCCGATTGTGGAGCGGAAAACCCATGCCACGTACTACCACACCTGAGCCGAAGTAGTCGTAGTTGCTCTGGATCATCGAAGCGATATTCCCGTCTCTATCCACTACCGCGAGGTAAGTTGTATCGCTCTTAGCTGGTTTGCCGCTCGCGGGTGTGCAGTTCGCTTTTTGCGGATCAATCAGAGCGGCGCGTTCCTTCGCATATTCGTCCGAGAGCAGACCCGTGACGGGCACTTTCGCAAAGCGCGGGTCCGCGTCGTAGCGATACAGATCGGTGTAGGCGAGTTTCATGGCCTCAATTTTCATGTGCAGCTCCTCCGTAGAAGACGAGCCGTCTTTGCTGGCGGGCGATGTGGCCATGATCTTGAGCATTTCGAGGGCCGCCATGCCTTGCCCGTTGGGCGGCAATTCGTAAATCTTCCAGCCACGATAGTCGATGGAAATCGGTTCCACCCACTCTGAAGAAAACTCCGCAAGATCATCGGCCTCGATGGTTCCGTCCAGTGCCGCCGAGGTTTTCAGGATGGCTTGCGCAATCTCGCCCTTATAGAAAGCATCGCGGCCATTTTCCGCAATCAAGCGAAGCGTTTTTCCGAGATCAGGATTGGAAAACATGGCGCCTAGCTCCGGGGCTCTTCCGTTTTGAAGAAAGACGCGCGCGGCCTCGGGTGTCGCCTTCAAGGTGCGCTCGCCAGCGACCCAGTAGCCATGGATAACCTCCGGCACAGCGTAGCCATGTTCAGCGTAAAAAATCGCAGGGGCAAAAAGCTCCTTCCAGGGCATGCGGCCGAATTTCTTATGTGCTTGGCTCCATCCGTCAATCACTCCAGGCACTGTCACGCTGTCAATCCCGGCATCCGGCATCGACGTGAGCCCCTTCCTCTTGAGCGAGCCAATGGTCAACTTTCGAGGGGCCCAGCCGCTCGCATTGAGCCCGTACAATTTCCCGGTCTTAGCATCCCAATACAGAAGGAATAGATCGCCGCCAACTCCATTCATCATTGGTTCGGTCACGCCGAGCACCGCATTGGCAGCAATGGCCGCGTCCATGGCCGATCCGCCGTGTTCCAGGATTTGGACGCCGGCCTCGGAAGCCAAGACGTGACTCGTTGCGACAATGCCGCGGTCTGTGGTGACCATGGACCGTCCGTAGGAACGATCCTGGGCATTGATGGAAAGCGAAAAGGAAAAGACTAAGATGCATGCCGCACAGAGTCGCCGCATGGGACACCTCCAATGGATGAATTCCTAATTCGTCGCACCAAAAGACCGCCGCGAATTGCCGAAGAGCCGTTTTCGCTTGACTTTCCCAAAGACGGGGAATAGCGTACCGCTTCTCGGATCGAAATTCTCGGCGTGCAAGTTCTTGAATAAATAAATGGTTGTAAACGTTTGTTTCCAGGATTTACGCCACGCGAGGCTTCCGGCTAAAATGATGTCCGGACACGCTGGGCATGCCGGCTTCGCTCCGCTTCGAGAAGATAGACTCACGGCCTGCGGCTAGCACGCTTTCCCGTCAAGGACGGTTTCTGTGACATCACACGATGGCCATACGCCCGGCAATTCGCGCGACCAGGACCTTACTAGAAATATGCAAATTTACAAGATGAAAAAGCGGCACGCCTTGATTCGCTTTATTGGCATTCATTCCAAACGCGCGAGGTGCTACATGAAAACTAGAGTCATGCTGGTGGCGATGCTTCTGCTGGCTGGTGGTCTGATCGGCTTGCGTGCGAAAACGCCGCCCGACAATCCGGAACAACAGATCCGCGAGCTTGAAGATAAAGTGAACGGCGCCTACGCCGCCAATGATCTAACGGCATACTTCTCTTACTACGCGCCGGATTTTTCGCAGTGGTTGCCCGAAGGACGCACCGATCTTGCTACCTATCAGAAGGATTGGACAGGATTCATTCATGGCGGGGGACGGGTTGAATCCGCGAACTACTCGGATTTGCACATCCAGATCGGTCCCAGCGGTGATACGGCCGTCGCCAGCTACATCCTTCGCGTGCGCACGCGTAACGCGAAGGGAGAAGTATCGGAGGAGGACAACCAGGAATCAGACGTCTTTTTCAAGCGGGGAGGAGTTTGGAAGATTGTCTTCCTGCACTATTCCCCGGCTCCCAAAAAGAAAGCACCGTAGTGTAAAAGATTGCACAAGCGGCCGCCGCTGTTTTTTTTCGCAGCGCGGGAAAAAAGATTTTTGATACATCGAGGAGCGAATTCATGAGCGAGGACCGGGACCGGTATCTTGGCATGGACCGGGCCATCACACGCCGCGATTTTATAAACGGCGCGGCGGTGATGGTGGGCGGTAGTTTGCTTGCGGGCACTACTTTTTCCGGCAGTTCTGCCGAGACCGGACCACAGAACCAAACCCGGTATGATCCGCCGAATTTGACAGGCTTGCGAGGAAGCCACCCTGGGTCTTTCGAGACCTCCCACGCGCTCCGTGACGGCACGTTTTGGAAGACGGCTGCCCCGCCAACCGATACGAAAGAACTCTATGACCTGGTCATCGTGGGAGCTGGTATCAGCGGTCTCGCGGCAGCGCACTTCTTTCGGGAGCGCGCCGGAGCATCAGCGCGCATTTTGATCCTGGAAAATCACGACGACTTCGGCGGCCACGCCAAACGCAACGAGTTCCACCTCGGAGGAAAGCTGCAGTTGTCGAACGGCGGCACGTTTCTGATCGACAGCCCGACGCCCTATAGCTCCGAGGCCGACGGATTGTTGAAAAAACTCGGTATCGATCCGCCGAAACTTGATGCAGCAACGACCAATCACAAGCTGTACCGCTCATTGGGATTGCAGTCCGCGGTTTTCTTTAACAAAGAAAAATTCGGCTCGGACAAACTCTTGGTCGGTGAACCTGGTGGTCGTCGTGGCAATCAGGGAGAGAAGACTCGCTCCTGGGATGACTTCCTCGCGGAAGCGCCTCTGTCCGAAGCCGCCCGGGGAGACATCGCGCGGATTGAAGAGTCCAAAGTCGACTACCTGCCGGGTCTCGTGTCGGCGGAGAAGAAAGCTCAGCTCGCCAAGATCAGTTATCGCGATTTTCTTCTAAACGTCGTGAAAGCCGATCCAGGGGCCGTCGCGTTTTATCAGACGCGCACCCACGGTGAGTGGGGAGTCGGAATCGACGCCGAGCCGGCCTTGGACTGCTGGGCCCTTGGGCTACCGGGATTTCAGGGAATGCACCTCGAGCCGGGCGCCGCTCCGAATATGAGCTATTCCGCAGCCGGATATGCAAACGGTGGTTCGTACCGATACCACTTCCCGGATGGAAATGCTTCCATCGCGCGTCTCCTCGTTCGTGATCTGATACCCGGAGCCGTCCCTGGCCACACGGTTGAGGACGTAGTGACCGCAAGAGTCGAATACCATCGCCTGGACAACGCGAGTTTTCCGATTCGAATTCGCTTGAATAGCACGGTGGTTGCCGCAAGAAACATCGACAGCTCTGCCGCTGCCAGCGAAGTGGAAGTTATCTACGCGCAGGGGAAAGAAGTATTTAAGGTTCGCGCAAAAGGATGTGTGCTGGCCTGCTGGAACATGATGATCCCGTTTCTTTGCCCCGAGCTGCCGGAGAAGCAGAAAGATGCGCTGCACTACCTGGTCAAAGTGCCTCTGGTGTATGGCAGCGTGGGCATCCGCAACTGGACGGCATTTCAAAAGCTCGGCATACAGAATGTGCGGGCACCGGGCGCCTACTGGGAATCCATCAGTTTGAATGCGCCCATCGATATCGGTGACTATCACAGCCCGAAATCACCTAACGACCCAATCCTATTGCACCTCAGCCGGACCCCCTGCAAGCCCGGCCTGCCCGCCCGCGAACAGCACAAAGCCGGCCGCATGGAGCTGCTGGTCACGTCCTTCGAGGATTTCGAACGCCAGACGCGGGACCAGTTGGCGCGCATTCTCGGTCCGGGCGGCTTTGATCCCGCACAAGATATCCAGGCAATTACGGTGAACCGGTGGCCGCACGGGTACGGGTATGAGTACAACCCGCTCTTTGATCCCGATTGGCCCGAGTCCGAGCGTCCCAATGTTATCGGGAGGAAGAAGTTCGGACGAATCGCCATTGCCAACACCGACTCCGGTGCCACTGCTTATACGGACATGGCTATCGATCAGGCCTACCGCGCTGTCGAGGAACTTGTGTCTGGGTAGTGAATTTCGCAATGCAAATCACATTTTCGAGCGAGGTTCCGACGTGACGACAAATGTAGCTGTACCGGCAATGAGTGGCGAGCAAATGGTTGCTCTCTCAAGAAAACACACTCTATACGAATGGTCTGCCCAATCGAAAGTCGATCCCATACCTGTAGCGAAAGCCAAGGGCATCTATTTCTGGACCCCCGAGGGCAAGCGCTTCATCGATTTCAACAGTCAATTGATGAGCGTCAACATCGGACATGGCGACCAGCGGGTCATCGAAGCAATCCACCAGCAAGCCTCCACCTTGGCTTATGCCAACCCGTTCATGGCCACGGAACCACGCGCCCGACTGGGTGCCAAACTCGCGGAAATTACACCCGGTGATATCGATACCTTCTTCTTTACCAATGGAGGGGCGGAAGCGAATGAGAATGCCATCAAGATCGCGCGTTTTTTCACGGGCCGCCACAAGATTCTGGCGCGGTACCGTTCCTATCATGGTGCGACGGCTGGAAGTATCTCTCTTACCGGCGATCCAAGACGCTGGGCAACCGAACCTGGCATTCCGGGTGTCATCCGCGTTTTCGATCCGTATCACGGCATTGAACGGGGTTGGGACTCGGTCGCCGCAGCTCTGGCCAACATTGAAGAGGTGATCCAACTCGAAGGACCGCAAACGATCGCGGCTTTTATCCTGGAGCCGGTAACCGGTACCAACGGAATCCTCGTGCCGCCGGATGGTTATCTCGAGGGGGTGCGTGAAATTTGCAGCAAACACGGAATTCTCATGATTGCGGATGAAGTCATGTCCGGCTTTGGGCGCACCGGTGAGTGGTTTGCCGTGGACCATTGGAAGGTAGTGCCGGATCTGATCAGCATGGCCAAGGGCCTCACCAGCAGTTACCTCCCACTCGGTGCAGTCGGAATGCGCCATCACATCGCGCAGCACTTTCAAGACAAAGTCTTCTACGGCGGGCTCACCTACAACAGTCACCCCATGGGATGCGCTGCGGCACTCGCAACGATCCGAGTCTATGAAGAAGACCGCCTGCTTGAGAACACCAGAAAAATGGGTGCGGTAATGAAAGATTTGCTTCGCAATTTGCAGTCCCGCCACCCAGCCGTAGGTGCAGTGCGTTCGATTGGACTTTTCGGCATCGTGGAGTTGGTGCGCAATCGCACCACGAGCGAGCCCATGGCGCCCTTCAACGGCAGCTCCGAGGAAATGGCGGCTCTGGGGAGATTTTTCCGCGAACAGGGCCTCTACACCTTTGTTCGCTGGAACACGTTCTTCACCAATCCGCCGCTTTGTATCACGGAGAAGGAACTCCGCGAAGGCTTCGCGATTATTGATCGAGGGCTGGAAGCCACAGACAAAGCTGTTGTGGAGTGAGAATAGCCGGGGTGCACTTCGCGGTACACGCTAATTGGCGATTCGGATCACGCGAGGCCCGGAAGGATTCGGGCCGGGTGGAAACCTAAAAACCCTGGAGAACAGCATTATGCGGTTTCGGACGGCGAATTGGATCCTGGCGAGTGCTAGCATCTGGTTTTGTTCGGGGAATCAGGTAGCGACCAAAAAACCAAACGAGTCTCGGAACGTACTGTTCCTCAACGGACATATCTATACATCAAACCCAAAACAACCTTGGGCGGAGGCCCTAGCCGTTCGCGACGGCAGAATTCAAGAAGTAGGCTCAAACGCGGCAGTCGAGCGATATCGCGGAACGAAGACGCAGGTCATCGATCTGGGTGGCAGAATGATGTTGCCTGGAATGATTGACAACCACACGCATTTTCTCTGGGCGAGCTTCGGTCTGGCGGGCGTAAAGGTCAATGCTGCCCGAAACCTGAACGATATCGAAGCGATCCTGATCAAGTACGCAAAAGCTCACCCCACGGAATCTTGGGTGTATGGCGATGGATGGCCATATGGCGCTTATTGGCCTTCCGGTCTCCCCACCAAAGACCTGCTCGACAGGATATTTCCAGACCGGCCGGCAACGATCATGTCCGAAGACGGCCATAGCTTGTGGGTGAATTCACGAGCCATGGCAGCCGCGGGGATTACTCGGGACACACCAAATCCCGACGGTGCGGTGCGAGGAACCATAGTCCGCGATCCGAAAACCGGAGAACCGACGGGAGTAATGGAGGAGGGTGCCAAGAGCCTGATCATGCGGGTCATGGAAACCAACCTTCCAGAGGAGGAAAAGTTCCGCAAGCTTCGCATCGACCTAAAGTTCGCAAATGAGCATGGCATCACGAGCGTGGTGAACGCCACCGGCGACATTCCGGAAATGGAAACGTACGAGAAACTTCACCAGCGAGGCGAGCTTACGGTACGGATGACGACGGCTCTCGCCGAGGACGTTGGTGTGCGCCACACGCTCTCCGAGGAGGAACTAAGAGACTTCGAGGCGGCGCGACAGTGGTTCCAGGGAAACTGGGTGCGGGCTGGCATCATCAAGTTTTTCGCGGACGGCGTAATCGAGACACACTCGGCCGCAATGCTAGAGCCGTACGCCGACACGCCTGGCAAGAAGGGTGAGACGCTCTACACGCTGGAAGAACTAAAGCAAGACTTTCTTGAGCTAGATCGGCGGGGATTTCAGGTAATGACTCACGCGGTCGGGGATGGCGCGGTCCGAACGGCCCTCGACGCATATGAATTTGTCGAAAAAGAAAATGGGCCGCGCGATCGACGCTGGCGCATCGAGCATATGGAAGTCGTCGACCCAGCGGACCGTCCGCGGTTTGCGAAACTCGGAATCATCGCCGCGTTTCAACCTTGGTGCTGTCCGCAATTGGGAGACCCGTGGGGTGACCATGTCGGCAAAGAAAGACTTAGCGCAGGTCTTCCATGGCGTGATGTTATCGAGCCGGGAGCTACCCTCAGCATGGGCAGTGATTGGCCGGTGGAATCACTGAATCCCTTTCCGATTATCCAGACAGGCGCGACGCGAAGGACCGGCCCAGGCGAAGACGCGTTCTTTCCAAACCAGGCGCTCACTCTTGACCAGATGCTTGCGGGCTATACCCGAAATAATGCCTACACGGAGTTCATGGAAAAACAGATCGGCTCGCTGGAGACCGGCAAACTGGCCGACCTGATCGTGTTGTCTCAGGACCTTTACAAGATTTCCACTGAACAGATTGGCGAAACCAAGGTCCTGCTGACGGGTGGTCGACGGAAAAATCGTATGGCGGAGCGGCATCTAGATTCTGGACAACCAGGCCATGTCGCCTGGTGGGGAGTGATACTTTCTGGGCTTGGGAATGTATTTCTGACGGGCCTAGCCATGATAACGACTAGAGGTTTTGCGTAGATTTATGCCGGCCAAAGAAAAGAACTACTGGTGGGAGACGGTAACGCCGCCACAGCTCGAGTCTCGGATGGATTTGCCGGAAAGCGTTGAAGTAGCGGTCATCGGCGGGGGTTTTACGGGCTTGTCGGCCGCACGCGCTCTGGCCAAACGCGGGGTGCAGGTGGCCGTGCTGGAAGCGGAAACCGCCGGCTGGGGCGCCAGCTCTCGAAACGGGGGCATGGTCCTGACCGGTCTGAAACTGCCCGTACCCACATTGCTAAGACGCTATGGAAAGCAGGCCGTCGAACGGATGTACGAAGCTTCGATGGAGTCGATCGACTGTGTCGAGCAGATCATCCGCGAAGAAAGGATCGACTGCAACTTTTCGCGTTGTGGACACCTTGAAGTCGCTGTCAAGCAAGCGCATTTCGATTTGCACGAGAAATCCGCGGCGCTTATTAAGCGAGAATTCAACCACGAACTTCGCATCATTTCCAAAAGCGAACTGCGCCAGGAAATCGGTACGGACATTTATCATGGCGGTCTGGTGGACGAGAAAAGTGCGGGATTGCATCCCGCTCGTTACGTCGCGGGTCTTGCTTACGCAGCCCAACGCGCGGGAGCAGGCTTGTTCGAGCACACGCGCGTCAGCAGTGTCGAACGAGAGGCCCATACGGGCCCTCGGAAATTTCAAGTGCATACCACAAGAGGAACGCTCACCGCGCGGGAAGTTCTTCTTGCCAGCGGTGCTTACACCACGGACGCGACCCCTTCACTGCGCAGAAAAGTTATTCCCATCGGGTCCTACATCATCGCGACGGAACCATTGCCCGGGGACCTCGCGCGGGAATTGATTCCGCGCAATCGGATGATCTACGATTCCAAGCATTTTCTTTACTACTACCGACTCACCCCCGACAGCCGCATGTTGTTTGGCGGGCGCGCCGCTTTCTTCCCGGCAAGCGAAAACACCGTGCGACAAAGTGCAGAGATCCTCCGCCGTGGCATGATTCGGGTCTATCCGCAATTGCGTGGGGCAAAAGTGGAATATGTCTGGGGCGGCACACTCGATTTTACCTTTGACGTGATGCCACATTCCGGCAAGATCGAAGATTTATACTTCGCGCTGGGTTACGCGGGCCACGGAGTTGCTGCTGCGACTTGGTTTGGACAGAAACTCGCCGGCATCCTCTGCGGCGAGCCCAGTGACATTCCTTTTGAAGGTATCAGGTTCCCCAACGCCCCAATTGGGTTGCGCAGCGGCAACACTTGGGCGCTGCCTCTTGCTGGCGCCTATTACAAGCTCCTGGATTGGCTCACTTGAGTTTGGCCATCCCTTTGCGCGACGCGAGATACGCGAGGGGTCCTAGCCCTACCGCCAGCGGTCCCCAATGCCGGGCGAATGGATCGCTTCCGACCAGGGCTACGACACTCATGACCAGGGGCGCGATCACCACATACCTCAATCCGGCCTTGCCCCACGGAATGCGGAATGGCCGGGCCAACTCTGGCACCGTTTGACGCAGCCGCCATGCCGCCAACACCGTCAAAACGGTAACCCCAATTCGCAGCCATATGTAGACCGTCAGAAGTTGCGTCAAGGTGTGAAACGCCAACAAAGCGTAGATCACGGATGACACGATGACAGCAATCCACGGAGTTCCGTAGCGGGGATGCTTCTCGGTGAACACCCGAGGCAGGTAACCATCCTCGGCCATCGACGACGGCATGCGCGTGCTGGTCAACACCGTGGCGTTCAGAAGCGCAAGGTTGGTCACCATCGCGGCAAGGGTCATCGAGAATCCAAGCCAGCGACCGCCAATGGCCTGAGCGGCCACGGAAAAGTAGCCGGTATGCCATTCGCTCCAATTACCCAGTGCCGCAAGACAAAAGAGCGTTGGAAGGAAATAGGTGGCGATAGAAAGTGGCACCACCAGAGCAAGGGCGCGGGGATAAGTTCGTTGCGGATTGTCCACTTCCTCGGCGACGCTGGACAGTTGCTCGTAGCCGGAGTAGAGCCAGAGTCCAAGAGCCAACCCTACTCCGAATACCTGAAAGGACGGCGTGTGCGGTGGGATCAGGGGAGAGAAAGGGTTATGGCGCCACTTCGTGGCCGCGATGGCGCACAAAGCAACAATCGGCAACGAGATGAAAATCTCGAGCACGATGGAAACAACACCTACCATCTTAATGCCGCGTACATTGACCCAAGCAATCATCGCCACAACAGCTACCGCGACCAGGTAGTGTTTCCAACCCGTGATGGCAGGAAAGAAGAAGCTCAGATAATCCGTAAAGAGAACAGCATACGCGCTCCCCAGGAGAAACGAAGCGCTCCAGTTCCACCAGCCCGCCAGAAATCCCCAGAAGTCGCCGAACCCCGCGCGTGTCCAACGATAAAAGCCGCCTTCTACAGGAATTGCTGTGGTGAGTTCCGCTGCGACCAGGGAGACGGGAATGCACCAGAACAACGGAATAAACAGGTGAAAGATTAGCGTCAAACCGGGGCCACTGGTGGTCACCTCATCTTCGAGGCCGAAGGGGCCGCCAGTCGTATAGGCATACATCACGAAGACGAAGTAGAAAAGGGTGGCCTTCTCTAAAGCGCTTCTTGAACCGTTTCTCGGTTTTGCGGAAACCGCCGTCAAGATTTCCTCTGACCAACCTGAGCCGCCACAGGATTCTGTGACCGGCTCAGGGAGATTTTCTGTGGCCGAGGTTATCTCATTCCGGTTCGATTGCGTAGTTCCATCACTCAATACTTCATGGGGGATGCGATTTTGTCTTGACAGGGACAAGCTACTTCTCTTACGTTTCACTGCGGCGCACAAACCCTGCATTTCTATAGTAGGGTTAGAGCCGGTCCGGGCTGCTTTCCCTTTTTGCTGAATCTAGGCATTGGACGAGGTTTCTCATGGCGGATAAGAATCAAGACAAAGAATTGGGTATGGACAGGCTCATCGGGCGGCGCGACTTTCTCAATGGCGTGGCCATCGCCGCAGGTTCGAGCCTGGCGGGAGGCTTGCTGCCAGGACTCGAATGGCTGGCGGAAGGTTCCGAACAATTCGCTCAGGACAAGCCCGGCTACTACCCGCCGACTCTTACGGGCATGCGCGGCAGCCATGACGGATCATTCGAGGCCGCTCACGCGGCCCGCGACGGCGGTTTTTGGAGCAATGCGGGCTCTCCCATCGAGACCGGCGAGACCTATGACCTGGTGATCGTGGGCGGCGGCATCAGCGGCTTGGCCGCAGCTTATTTTCATCGCAAACAGAATCCTTCCGCGCGCATCCTGATTCTGGACAATCACGACGACTTTGGCGGTCATGCCAAGCGCAACGAATTTCAAGTCAATGGCCACATGCTGCTCGCGAACGGTGGCACAGTTGCGATCGAATCGCCCTTTCCCTACAGTGCCGAAGCGCGCGGCTTGCTTACGGACCTGGGAATAGAGCCCGCTAAGTTCGAAGAAAAGTTCAACGACAGCAAGGTGTACAAGGGCCTCAAGTCGGCTTATTTCTTCGACAAGGAAACATTTGGTGCGGACCGTCTGGTCGTCGGAGGGCCGGCCCCTTTCGGCAGGCAAGGCGGAGTTTCTTGGCCCGACTTCCTCGCGAAAACACCTCTAAGCGAAGCCGTCCGGAAAGACATCGTCCGCTTGCAGGAAGCGAAGGTGGACTATCTGCCGGGAATTTCTTCCGACGAAAAAAAGGACAAGTTGTCCCGCATGAGCTACAAGGATTTTCTCTTGAAGCTGGTCAAAGTTGATCCTGGCGTGATTCCGTTCTATCAAACCCGCACTCATGGACTGTTTGGAGTCGGGATCGACGGCGTTTCGGCTCTCGACTGCTGGGGACTTCGTTTTCCCGGTTTTCAGGGAATGGATATTGCGCCAGGCCCTTATCGTCGCATGGGCTTCACCGCGATGGGGGAGGCCACACCCGAAAAGGAGCCCTATCACTTCCACTTTCCAGATGGAAACGCCTCGATCGCGCGGGCCATGGTGCGGGCGCTCATCCCGGAAGCGGCGACCGGCCATTCCGCCGAAGATATCGTCACGGCGAAGTTCGACTACGCGAAGCTTGATCGCAACAACAATTCCGTGCGGGTTCGATTGAGCAGCACAGCAGTGCGAGTGCGGCATATCGGCAACCCCGCGTCGGCGAAAGAAGTAGAAGTCAGTTATGCACGCGAGAAAAAAACGTACAACGTCCGCGCCAAGGGCGTGGTGTTGGCCTGCTGGAACATGATGATCCCGTATCTTTGCCCGGAACTGACGGACGCGCAGAAGGAAGCACTGCGTTTTGGCTCAAAAGTTCCCTTGGTATACAGCGTAGTCGCCGTCAAGAACTGGAAGGCATTTCACACCTTGGGCATTCAGCGCGTTTCTGCTCCCGGGATGTATCACACGGGCGTCGGCCTGGATCAGCCGGTCAGCATCGGCGAGTACAAATGCTCCCAGACACCGGATGAGCCCATTCTGCTGCGCATGACCCGCACGCCATGCATGCCGGGGCTCTCGGAGCGGGATCAGCACCGCGTCGGGCGCGGAGAGTTGCTGTCTACGTCATTCGAAACGTTTGAACGCAATATCCGCGATCAGTTGTCGCGGATACTCACGCCGGGAGGTTTCGATCCTGCCCGGGACATCGAGGCCATCACCGTTAATCGATGGCCACACGGTTATGCCTACGAGTACAACCCGCTTTGGGATCCCGATTGGCCTGAAGGGCAGCGTCCCTGCGACATTGCCAGGAAGCGTTTCGGGCGGATCTCGATCGCCAACTCCGACGCCGCTGCCGCGGCCTATACCGACCAGGCAATTGACCAAGGATATCGAGCCGTTCGGGAACTCGCCTAACCTATTCTCCGTATTCGAAATTTTCCCTTGACACCCACGGGGACTCTCTCTAAGGTTCCAGAACTATAGTAAGGTTTGAACCTTCGAAATTTCCGGCAAGGATTGTTAGGCGATCGCCGGGGAATCGCTCAGGGGGTGAGGCGGTTCAATGCGCAAGCATTGTTGCAGTCAGGGCGCGTCTCACGCTACTTCGTGTCGCGCCGTACCTTTTCCGCCGTTTTTTGACTCCTCATTCCAGGGTCTTCACACGCCACGCTTCGCACCGTGTCCGTTAAGAATTTGGAGGCGTCATGAACTCTAAAGCACGAATCTCCATTCTCAGGCGATACATCCTGTTTACATCGGTCGGGTTGTATTTGGCTTGTAGTTCTGCGAGTGCGCAAACGGCTACCGGCCGAATCATCGGAACGGTAAGTGACCCGCTGCGTGCCGTTGTCGCGGGAGCCAAAATTACGGTCATTAATACCGGCACGAATGCAAGTTGGAGCACAGTCACCAACGGTGACGGCTTCTATCAGGTGTTGGAACTTCCGATCGGCTCATACTCAGTTAATGTAGAACACAAAGGCTTTTCCACAGTGGTGACCACACCGCAACCTCTCGATATCAATCAATCGCTGAGAATCGACGTGCAAATAAAAGTTGGCTCCCTCTCAGACGTCGTAAGAGTGGAAGCCCAAGCGTCACAGGTGGAAACGGTTAGCCCCACTATTGGCGGGACGGTCACCGGCGCACCCATTCAAAATCTACCACTCAACGGCCGGAACACCTTGGATCTGGCTCTAACACAGCCCGGTGTAGTTCCTATTGCCGACGACCTGGGCACCTACGGAACCAGCAATGGAGGGTCAAACGGAATCGGTGGCATCAGCATTGCGGGAGGGCGAGGCGACGCGGTTACCTATCTGCTCGATGGGGGTATCAACAATCGAGTAACCAGCAACCAGGTTGTTTTCAATCCGAATCCCGAGGCCGTGGAGGAGTTCCGTCTCCTGGAAAACAACTATACCGCCGAGTATGGCCGAAACGGAGGTGGCACGATCTCTGAGGTTATCAAGTCGGGAGCGAACTCTCTGCACGGTAGCTTGTATGACTACCTCCGCAACGACGCGTTCAATGCCAGCGACTTCTTCGACAACGCCCAGGGCAATCCCCGCCCGGTCCTGAAGCGCAACCAGTTTGGAGGCACAGTCGGTGGCCCCATTACAGTGCCTAAACTAGTTAATGGCAGAGATCGCTTCTTCTTTTTCTTTGGCTACCAGGGGCAGCGCCAGACGGCCACCGTCAATCAAGGATTCGTCACAACTTACACACCAGCTGAGTTGACAGGGGATTTCTCAAATTTTAATGGCGCGGGGCCAGATCCCGCTGTTGTCGCCTTCCTTCAGAGTAACCCTTATTACCAATCGAACCCTGCGAAGGCTCTCCAAGCGATTATCGATCCGACTAAGATCGATCCCGTTGCGCAAAAGTACATTGCGAGTGGGCTGATTCCAACATCGCCGACCGGGCAGGTTTTTCCCGAAGGAAGGCGAACCGATAACCCTAACCAATACCTCGGCAAATTTGATTTTTATGCCACGCAGAACGACCGTATCTCCTTGACGCTCGGTAGCAACAAGGAACCGATTCTTAATCCGTTTTTTGGAGCGAACGTCCCTGGTTTCAGCGCCGCCACAACGTCTTGGGATTATTTTGCGAATATTGGCTACACGAAGACAATTCGAGCGAACTTGGTGAACGAATTCCACGCCACCGGGCAGCGTTGGTACGCGACGACGGTTCCCGCATCTCACCCGCCAGTTCCTTCGGCTCTGGGCATAAGTATCCAATCGGACGACATCTTGGGCCCTCCCAACCTGTACTTCAACAGCGGCCTCTCCGTTGGTTTTGATCCGAACGTCAGTTGGAAGGCGGACAACACCTACGCTTTCACAGACACCTTGACCTGGATTCGGGGCCGCCACACCTGGAAGTTCGGTGGCCGCTTTGCCATCATGCAGGAAAACTCAGTTTATGCTTATCAGTCGGACGGAAGCTTTTACTTCTACGGACCTGGAAGCGTCGGGTCAGGAAATGACTTGGCTGATTTCTTGTTCGGCGCTGCGGATGAATACTATCAGTCTTCTGAAGCTCCCAGCAATGAGCACCAGAAGCAATACGCGCTCTTTGCTCAAGACGAGTGGAAGGTAACTCCGCGCTTTACCCTAACTCTCGGGCTGCGTTACGAATACACGTCCCCGGAAAAAGACAAGCGGGGATTCAGTTTCACTATTCTGCCGGGTGTCCAGTCGCAACGGTTCGTGAACGCGCCGCTGGGCCTGGTGTTCCCTGGCGATCCGGGCGCGCCGGGAGGCTGGTATTTTCCAGATTACAAGGATTTTGCGCCGCGCATCGGTTTTGCCTGGGATCCCTTCGGGAATGGAAAGACCAGCCTGCGCGGCGGCTTTGGAATGTTTTACGACACGCTCAACGGTTGGATGTCGGATTGGGCAACGGATGAACCTCCTTTCGCAGGCAGCGCCGACCTGTTCTTCAATCCCAGCGTCAACGCCGCAAATACCACGTTGTCTGATCCATATGGGACTGCTCAATCGCCAGACCCCTTCCCCTCGCAAATTCCGCCGCCCAAGAACGTGGACTTTGCCGGCTTAGGACTCATTCCGTTTGGAAACGGCAACAATAACTTCGTTGATCCGCATCTGAAAACCCCCTACATCTACCAGTACAATCTCAGCGTCCAGCGCCAACTGGCCAACGGCCTCATGGCCGAAGTCGGCTATGCCGGGAGTTCCTCTCACAAACTGCTGACTTGGCTCGATACCAACCCTTTCATCCCGGGAACCACCAACCGAATCCTGGGTCCCAATTTCGGATACATCACCACTTTTGCCGGGATGAACAATGCGAACTACAACGGCCTGCTAACGAGCCTGACCAAGAGAGAGACCGATGTGCGTTATCTGGGGAACGTGTTCTTCACGGTCGGATATACTTGGTCTCACAACTTGGACAATGGTTCGGGTTTCAACTCGCGCAATACGCAGATCGCTTCCTACAATCATCATGCCCTCTACGGGAATTCCGACTTCAATGTCCCGCAGCGCTTGACCGTTAGCGGTGGTTGGGAACTGCCCTTTGCCAGGGCCTGGTTGGGTGGACCCAAGCGGCTAACGACGGGTTGGAGCCTTTATCCCATCGTCTTCGCGCAGTCCGGTATTCCGCTGGACGCATTGGCCGGTCTGCATGAGAGTCAGAGCAACCCCGGTCCGTCAGGCGCCGGGGATCGGGAGGTAGTCAGAGCTGACCAGCTCACCAGCTCGATACACACGTTCGATCCTCATCAAGTGCAGACTTTCAATGGAGTGCCTGGGAACTACTGGTTCAATCCCAATGATTTTCAGTTGGACCCGTGCATTACCGCCAACACATGCCCGTTAGGATTCTATGGCACCTTCCGGAGAAACTCCTTCCGTGGTCCGCGGCACGTGAATGCGGACCTGGCGCTCGAGAAAGCAACCAACCTGGTCGGCGAGCAAACCAAGCTCATCTTCCGCGTCGAGGCTTTTAATGTCTTCAACCACACGGAGTTCCGGCCACCCTCGGCTAACTCCTTGGCATCGGGAACCTTCGGCCAGATTACCGGGACCTACGACCCCAGAATCCTTCAGTTGGCGCTGAAGTTGACGTTCTAGCTTCAACTCTCGTACGCGGGCGGATTGCTCACCCCTTTCTGCCCGCGTTTTCTCTATTCGCCTAATGCGCGAGTTGCTGAAGGGAAGACCTATGAGTGAAGGCGACCTCGACAAGACGTTCCGGACGAAATCCCCTGTCCACCGAAGAGACTTTCTGAACGGTGCAGCCATGACCATTGGCGCCTCGCTATTCCCGTTCGAGGAATGGTTAGGACAAGAGTCTGGCCCTGATTCATCGGCCGAGGAATACTTCCTCTCGAAGGGCATCACGCAACAGGATCCCAGGTACTATCCGCCCGCCCTGACCGGCATGCGCGGCAGTCACCCCGGCTCGTTTGAGGCCGCCCACGGTTTGCGGGATGGAAAGGCTTGGCGCGAGGTGCTCGACACGGAAGAGCACTACGACCTGGTGGTTGTCGGTGGAGGCATCAGCGGGCTCGCCTCGGCGTATTTCTATCGAAAATCCGCCGGGCCTCAGGCCAAGATTCTCATCCTCGACAATCATGATGATTTCGGAGGCCATGCCAAGCGCAATGAGTTTCGAGCGGGGAACCGGCTGCTACTCGGTTATGGCGGCACGCAATCCATCGAAGCGCCCGGCCACTACAGCAAGGAATCGATTGGCCTGTTGAAGGAGTTAGGCATAGACACTAAGCGATTCTACAAATATTACGACCAGAATCTGTTCCCATCGATGCACCTGGAGTCCGCGACCTTCTTTGATCGAGAGACTTTTGGTCAGGACCTGCTGTGGCCCAAGGTGATTGTTGGTTACGACGAAACCTATGCTGGTGGCAAAACTTTGACTCCGGAAGCGCTTCGGCAGATGCCCATCGCGGAGGCTGCGCACAAGGATATTTTGCGTCTCGAGACGGAGTCCATCGATTACTTTCCGGATCTGGATCCCATCCAAACGCGCGCAAAACTGACCAAGACGAGCTACAAGGATTTTCTTTTGCAGTTCGCCAAAGTCCATCCAGATGTTGTCAAGGTTTTTCAATCATCCACTCATGACCTTTATTGCGTCGGTATCGATGCTGTCTCGGCACAGGCATGTCGAGGTATGGGGTACCCGGGGTTCAAGGGCGTGAAGGCCACTCCGCGCCGCAGATCTGAGAGTCCAGATGAGGAGGGAGGGGAAGAACCGTACATTTTCCACTTTCCGGATGGCAACGCCTCCATAGCCCGATTGCTGGTGCGCTCTCTGATTCCGGATTCTGCCCCCGGCCACACGATGGAGGATATCGTCACGGCAAAAATGCACTACGCGCGTTTGGACGATCCGCGGAATCCTGTGCGCATCCGGCTAAATAGCACTGCGGTAGCCGTAAAACATATCGGAGACCCATCGACCGCGAAAGACATCGAGGTTACCTATGTCAGCGCAGGGCAGGCACGCAAGGTGCGGGCTTCGCATGGCGTCTTGGCGTGCTACAACTGTGTCGTTCCCTATTTGTGCCCGGAGATGCCGGAAGCGCAAAAGGAGGCCCTCGCCTACGCGGTGAAACAGCCGCTCGTTTACACGAATGTTCAAATCCGCAATTGGACGGCTTTCGAAAAGCTCGGTGTAAGTTACATATACGCGCCAGGCAGCTATTTCTCCTCGACGACTTTGGATTTCCCGGTTTCGATCGGAGAGTATAAATTTCCAAGTTCGCCCGACGAGCCCTGTATCCTGCACCTGGTCCGCACTCCCTGCAGCCCTGGCCTCCCTCCGAAGGATCAGTTCAAAGCCGGGAGGTACGAACTTTTCACGACGTCGTTTGAAACATTCGAAGGGAAAGTTCGTGACCAACTAGGCCGCATGCTTGCCGCTGGGGGATTTGACCCGGCGCGAGACATCCAAGCCATCACCGTGAACCGCTGGCCGCACGGCTACGCTTACGAATACAACTCGCTTTTCGAGCCTCAAGACCGACCCGCTTCAGAGCGCCCTTGCGTCCTGGGCCGCAAACCATTCGGCAAGATCACCATCGCCAATTCGGACTCCGATGGCCACGCCTACACCAACACGGCCATTGACCAGGCCTATCGTGCCGTACAAGAAGTTGTTTCCTTCAAACAGGGGCTGGCCAAGAGCGCCTAAGAGGGACCGTGCATGAGCAGGAAAAGACGCGATCATGACTTGGGAATGAACTCGAATATTACTCGCCGGGATTTTCTGAACGGCGTTGGGATCACTGTGGGCTCCTCCTTGCTTGGTTCCAACCCGTTCCTGCTCAACGTCTTCGGCGTGCCCGACTCCGCCTTCGCGCCCGAAAAAGACCCCCACTACTATCCACCATCCAAGACTGGTTTGCGCGGAAGTCATGCGGGATCGTTCGAAGTTGCTCACTCGCTGCGCGATGGCAAGCAATGGCCCGAAGCCCAGGAGGAAAAGGAGACTTTCGACCTCATCGTAGTAGGTGGCGGCATGAGCGGCCTTTCTGCCGCGTACTTCTTCCGCACGTCTTTCGGGTCCAAGGCCCGGATTCTTATCCTTGATAATCATGATGATTTTGGCGGCCACGCCAAGCGGAATGAGTTTCGCGGCGGCGACCGTCTGCTGATCGGCTATGGAGGCACGCAATCGATCGAAGGTCCAGGACACTATAGCCCGGAAGCCATTGGTCTCCTTAAGGAGATCGGCATCGACGTACAGCGATTCTACAAATATTTCGACCAGAATTTGTACAAGTCGATGAATATGAAGCGTGCCACCTTCTTCGACGAGGAGACATTTGGCGTGGATCGGCTCGTTCCCGGCGCGGGCCTTCACTCTACTCCGGAAGCCATCCCACAAATCCCGATCGATGAAACTGCGCGCAAGGACTTGGCCCGTCTGGAAAACGAGGCCGTCGATTATTTGCCTAGTCTGTCCGTCGAAGAGAAGCGCGTCAAGCTGATCAAAACCAGCTACAAAGACTTTCTTCTGCAATCTGCAAAAGTCCACCCGGACGTTATTAAGGTCTTTCAGACTGCGCCGCACGGGCTGTATGGCGTGGGGATTGACGCCGTTTCCGCGGACAACTGCAGAGGTATGAGCTACCCGGGCTTCAAGGGCATGCCCGCTCCGCCTCGAGAACGCGGAGAGCGCGAGCCGTACATCTTCCACTTTCCTGATGGTAACGCCTCGATCGCGCGGCTCCTGGTCCGCGCGCTGGTACCGGGCTCCGCACCGGGCAGCACCATGGAGGATATCGTCACGGCGAAAATGAATTACGCGAAACTCGACGATCCCACTTCTCCCGTCCGTATCCGGTTGAACAGCACGGCAATTCGCGCCCGCCACGTTGGTGATCCCTCTGCCGCGAAGGAGGTGGAGGTCACCTACGTCCGCGGCGGCAAGGCCCACAAGGCCCGAGCGGCGCAATGCGTTCTTGCTTGCTACAACATGGTCATTCCGTACCTATGCCCGGAAATGTCCGATAAGCAGAAGGAAGCGCTTGCCTATGCGGTGAAGATTCCCCTGGTCTATACCAACGTGCAGATTCGCAATTGGAAGTCCTTTCAAAAGCTGGGCCTGAACAACATCTATTGCCCCGGCGGCTATTTCTCCTCCTTTTCTCTCGATTTTCCCGTTTCCATAGGAGCGTACAAGTTTCCTAGCTCGCCGGAGGAATCCTGCCTGCTCCATCTTGTTCGAACGCCCTGCCGGCCTGGCTTGGATTGCAAAGACCAATACCGAGCCGGACGTGCCGACCTCCTGGCCACTACGTTTGAGACTTTTGAACGCAATATCCGTGACCAGCTCGCGCGCATGCTTGGGACCAGCGATTTTGATCCTGCGCGGGACATTCAAGCGATCACCGTGAACCGCTGGCCACACGGATACGCTTACGAATACAACCCGCTGTTTGAACCACTCGACCGACCAGATTCTGAACGTCCCTGTGTGATCGGGCGAAAACCGTTTGGCCGGATCAAGATCGCCAATTCGGATGCCGACGGCCACGCTTACACCAACATTGCCATCGACCAGGCCTACCGTGCCGTGCGTGAGATTTCCGCCAAAGGGGACCTGTGAACCGTATGAGTTGAACAAGACCAAACGCTTGTCGTGGCAGAGCGTGGTGCCAAGGGAAGACGGAAGACAGAGAATAAGCGCCGACAGCGTTGGGCCATCGACGCTCGACAGTTCGGTTATTAGGCGCTTCTTTGTAGGAGTAACGCCGGTTTTTCTTTCGCAATAGCTAATAGTCGGAGTGCCGATCTTTGTGGTTTGCGGGAGCCTTGTTCCCAACTTCGGAGAGTTCCGACGCGAGTACAAAGGAATTCCGCAAATTCCGGCTGGCTAAATCTCAGACGAGTTCTGACGCGGCGAATTTCAGCAGGTTTCATTGAGACGGGCTCAAAAGCCACACGTGATACGCGCATTTTCGCTTTTTTCCCTGCACGATACTTCTTAGCCTCAACAAACCCGGAGATCATTTCGTTGAATAGGTTGTTGTTCATTGCCCTTCATCCCTCAGTTCACGAATGAGATTAGATAGTGCCTTTTTCTGTTTTTCGGTCAGGTTATCCTGCTCGTTCTTGCTAAACACCATCAACAGAAAAATCTGCCCATCTCGCTCGATGTAGTAGTACATATACCGAAATCCGCTGCTCTTTCCTTGGCCTCTAGTAGGGTCGGCGGCCTGAGACTTCCGGACACCCGAAGTCCCCTCTATCACGGGACCGCGCTTCGGGTTTTCAAGCAGGTCGTTCTGAATTTCCAACAATACGTCATCAGCGCGGTCTTTCGCAAGAGCCACTAGGCGCGCCGTAAACGCCGGAAACTCTATGAACTCTAACACACTGTGATACTACAACAGAGTAGTACCTGTGCCAAGAATCATGTGCGCCGTTACCAGGCAATCGAGGTCTGCTCTGAGCCATCGACCAGGCCTACCGGGCCGTGCGTGAGATTTCCGCCAAGGGCGGCCTGTAAGCCATAAAATTTCTTAGACGAAGTTCTAAGATCGTCAACCAGGGCCCACCATAAAATTACCAGTAAATACCTGGCTATTCTCATTTTTCCTCTTCCCGCGGAACTCCTGCAAAGGCCATTTTGTCAACCAATTGACAACTTCTGGGAGTATCAGGGGCCGCTACTTTCGCGCACTCCGAGCCGAGCCTGCCGCTATGATCCGGACCTCAACCCGCACCTCCAACAGATGGCCCTGCACGGCCGGGTCGGAGTCGACCCAGCACGTCCCTGTCGAGCGGCGAGACCAGGCTGATGTTGAGGTTGGGGTGCAAATCGCCGAACGCTGTTATCGCGTTTCCGATCGGGCTCTAAAATAGGGGGCTTGCTACAGCGACGATCACCCTATTCAGCCCCGGGCGCCGGAGTCCACGGGTTGATGACCCTGATGCCAGCGGCTCGGAAAGGTGCTTCGTCGCGTGTAGCTACAGTGAAACGACGGGATGCGGCGATAGCCGCAATCTGGGCGTCCGCAACAGCGATCGAATGACCATGCCGGCGAGCGCGCGTAACAATCTCCGCGTATGCTTCTGCCCCTGCGATATCCAAGGGCACAATGCGCTCGGCGAACAGGGAGATGATCTGTTTGTCGAGGGCGCTGGCCAGGGCCCTGCGGCGTTTGCCGACCGGGAGGCTTGCGATACCGAGCAGCAGCTCGGAAAGGCTCACGGTCGCGAGGTAGAGGCTCTCCACCGACTGCGCGTCGAGCCATGCAAGCAGGCTTCGGTCGGGGTGCGACCGCATGGGCTCGGAGACCACGTTCGTATCCAGCAGGATCACGCCAGGTCTGCCGGCTTCGCTGGCTTCTTGTCTCTTTTAATTTCGAGCTCGAGGCCGCCAAATGGTTTCACGAGCGCAGCGAGCGCAGAGCCAAGCTTGATACGCGCTGTCGGCCGTACGGCCCCATCAAGAATCGCGCGAATTTCGGCTTCAGTGCTCCGTCCGTGCTTCCTCGCCCGCACGCGCAGAGCCCGGTGAGTCTCTGCGGAAATGTTGCGCACAACAATTGCTGGCATACACGACTCCTCAAGTACGCTAAAACGATATCACATAGGGCGCGATGATATCAATGGACGAAGCGGAATATCCA
>Ga0207065_1019_pt1 | contig 38585 bp, 20 predicted proteins | sample Alteio_BWMinCont_27_FD_153492 | JGI IMG/M metagenome (GOLD analysis project Ga0207065, IMG submission 153492) | Enriched cells from forest soil in Barre Woods Harvard Forest LTER site, Petersham, Massachusetts, United States -... | ecosystem: Environmental > Terrestrial > Soil > Temperate forest >...
TTTCCAGGCAAAACTTGATTTTTTTCGTAAGGGCAGGGATTATTATTTAAAAATTTACGGGACAGCCATTCTTGTGAATGATCCGGAAGAAATTAATTTGATCGATTGTCTTAATGAGAACATTAAACAGCAAGCCAGAAAAAACACATCGATTATTATAAAAGTTAAAATAACCTATGCTGAATACATAGAAAAAGCACCGGTAAATGCTACAACGAAAACCTTAATTAAAGAGGTAAGGAACCGGGTTTACAGCTGGTTCAGGCAAACACATCCGGCTGGTGGGATCAATTCTCTTAAAATTCCTGCTGAAGTTAAATATCCTTCATTATCATATTATCTGAATTAAGTTTCCTGCCCGCCTCGGACAATTCATTTTCAATTAATTGGAAGATGGCTGAAAAAAGAATATTCAAACGATCAAAGGCATTTTATATTATTTCCATTGCCTGCCTGTTGCTAATTACTGCAGGATTTCTTTTCTGGAGAAATTACAAATACAATCTGGTTAATAAAAAGCTCGACTATCTGGTTACGGATAAGTCGAATGGTCTTTATCAGCTCAATTACAAAAATCTTATAATTGATGAAGTCCTGGGGAATATCTCTGCAGAAAATGTGGAAATGATTCCGGACAGCTTAGTTTATCAAACACTTATTGATCAAAAAACAGCGCCGGAAAATCTCTTCTATTTAAAAATTCCAAAACTGATTATTACAGGAGTCAAAACACCCAGGGCCTTACTGAATAAGGAAATCAGTGCGCATATCATTAAAGTTGAAAACGCTGAGATTGAAATCCAGTTAGGTAACGAAAACAAAGAAAAAAATACCGGATTTAGTACGAAAATGCGTTCCGATCTTTATCGTCTGCTGTTGGGAAAATTAAGAAGTATAAAAGCTGATAGCATTATTCTGGAGAATTCGACCCTGACTCTAATGGATATAAAATCAAAAACTGTTCGCTGCATGGCAAACGGCTTCAGTCTTCGCTTTTCCGATGTCGTGATTGATAGTCTTATTAAAAATGACAGCAGCGACATTGTATTTTCCAGAAACCTGGCTATCCATTGTAATCATCTCGAATTGCCAATTAAAAGCAAGTTCTATACCATTCAGGTTGACGGATTGGATTTTAATACTCAATCAAACCATATCCATACAGATCAGATCAAATGGAAACCCTTATTGTCAGAAACCGATTTTGCCAAAGCAAATAAGTATGCAATAGACAGGCTTGATATCAGGATCGGTATTCTGGATATTTGGCAGATTAAACTGCAGGCACTTTTAAGTTTGCAATTGATAGCAGATTCTATTCAAATATCCGATGCCTCATTCAGGATTTTTAGGGATAAATCATTTAAGCACGATTCAATTGACAAGACCCATAATTATCCGCAGGAAGCCATCATGCGGTTGGCTATTCCAATACATATAAATAAAATCCTCGTGAAAGGAAGTTATATTGAATACAAGGAAAAAAATGATATATCAGACAGCAGCGGAAAAGTCATGTTTTTTAATGTACAGGCAGTATTTAATAATGTGACCAATATGCAGTCTTATATTAAACGCAATAATCAAATGTCTCTGCTTTTCAACGCTTCTTTTTTAAATGAAGCAGTTTTTAATGCAAAAATCAGGATGCGGTTGAACGATCGGAATGGAAATTTTCAATTGGATGCCCGTTTGGGAGAGATAAAAGCAGTTTCTTTAAACCCTTTGTTAAAACCCATAGCCCTGGCCGAATTAGATAAAGGAAAAATCTCCAGTCTCAACTTTCATCTGGATGCAACCAATATTTATGGCAAAGGAAGGCTGGTTATTATATATAGTGATGTGTCTTTAAAATTGCTGAAAAAAGACGATGATAAGAATAAATATAAAACCAAGTTCCTGCCTACCCTTGCTGCCGGATTTGTTTTAAAAGACTCAAACCCTCAGAACGGTAAGACCCGAACGGGAAATATGGTTTATACCAGGGATACTCAACGCTCTATATTTAATATGATGTGGAAATCACTTTTTGCCTGCATAAAACAAGTCGCTCTTTAAGCTTAAAACGGATACCCGATCGCGAAGTTTATTACTGAATTTTTAGAATCAAAAACCCATTTATTTGAAGATGTAAGCCAGGGTTCCCGCACCGGTATTCCGAGATCCAGCCTTAACAAAAGTATGCTTATATCCAGCCGGAGTCCAGTTCCTATTCCAACTGCAATCTGACTCGGCCATTGATTTGTGAACTGCGATCCCACCCTTGAACTATCATACCGGAGTGTCCAGTCATTTCCTGCGTCAACAAAAAATGCCCAGCGTACAATGGAAAATAATTTGAACCTCAATTCTGAATTTATTTCCATTTTAATATCTCCCGGCTGATCTGCAACAAAAGTAGTAGCCTTGTTTCCGGCATAATAGGAACCCGGCCCAAGAGATCTTGAACGGAAAGCACGTATGTCATTTGCACCACCCACAAAAAATTCTTTCACAAAGGGCATGGTATAACTATTCCCATATGCATATCCCATTCCTCCGGTAATGCGGCTTGCCAAAACTGTATACTGCGAAAAACTCAGGTAATGCCTGAAGTCAATCTCTCCCCGTATGTATTGAGAATAAGGAACATTTAATATAGTATTTTGTACCCCGGTTTTTTGCACATTTGCTCCGCTGGCAATACCGAGAATATTCGCTGACAAATCCATATTTCCGTTGAAATAATAATTGTTCTTATTGTGATTTGGCTTAAGCTGTGAATTAAAATTAAAATTGTATGCCGGACCGATAATAAAGGTCCTTTCTATACTTCGTGCAAGTACGATATTCGTATCCAGTTGTAATTGATATAAAGAATCAATATGCGTAGGGTTAACCAGGATTACACGGAAGATTTCCAGGGTATGTTCTCTAGTAATACTTTCCTTCCATATATAAGCAAAACCTGCTTTGAATGAATTCAATGTATACTCATTTGACTGATTGAAGAATTCATATCCGATATTAAATCTTGTTTTCGGAATGAATCCACTGTTGGTTTGAAATTTAACGGGTCCTATAACACGCGGTACGAACAGACTTATATCGGCGCCCAATTTAGTCGTGTTAGTATATTGTCCCTGTCCAAGATACTGCCTTAAATATCCGAAGTATACCGTAGTCGTCAGTAATTCCGCGCCTCGAAAAATATTCCTGTTCCGCCAATTGACTGAAACCTGGCCTCCGTTGGCATCGTTCGATTGCGTGAGACCTGACACTTCGAAACGTATAGATTTTTTTTCAGTTGGTGTCAGATAATAATATGCATTAAGTTTTCTCTCGGCCGTATCCGATTCATCAAACCGGATTTTTACAAATTTAAATACGCCCAGACTAATCAAACGGTTTAAGGAGAGATCCTGATTGCGCCGGTTATATACATCTCCGGATTTAAAAACAAGTGCCTGACTAAAGATTTTCGGCTTGAATAATTTCTCTGAGTCAATGATGGTGTATCCTTCGAATTGTGGTAGATCGGATACATTAATACTCGTGTCAACATGTACATTATAATCAGCAAATACTACCACTTCGTTGATCCTGTAAATCTTAAATACTTCTGCTGATGTGGATTTCTTGATAACCAGGGTCATATCAACCTGCTGATCACCCACAGCGGAATCTGCCCTGATCAATAAATCATCGGCCCTGAAATAATAATAGCCTTTTTGTTTCAGGTGCGCATCAATTCTTGTCCTTTCATTTTTAATAATATCAAGATTATATGGATCTCCTTTTTTAAGCAGGGATTTCCCTGCCATCCGGCTAATTTCCTGACTTAGCGAGTCCGGGGATGAAGGATAGGTAATATTCCGGATAGTGTACTGCTTGCCGACATCAGCGGTATAAATTGCGCTGAGTTTCCTTCCTTTATAAATGGTGTCCAATATAACTGTGTCCTTAAAATAGCCACGGTTCTCCAGGCGATTTTGCAATACAGTTCTGTTTTTTTCCATGGCTGCATAGGAAGCCAGCACGGGTGGTTCGCCGAGTTTTTCCCGGATCAAATATCTTAGACCTTTGCCTTTGGGTTTCCCGGCCATATTGTACAAGAGTAGTTTAACCCTGATTCCAAGAAAAGCCCCGTTTGGTTTTGGACGAAGCAGGCCCGCTAGTTCAGTTTTCAACGCGCTTGATTTTGAGCGTGAAATCGGAGGCACTGCATTTATTTTGATGCTGGCTCCGTTATATAAATACTGTCCTTCCTCCAGGCTTTTTGTTTCACTGCAGGAGTAAAAAAAGACCGGCAAACAAAATAAAAGCAACACGCTGTAATTTGATCCTTTCATTTTGCAGGTGGATTATTTTCAGAGTTTGCTTTTTTATTTCCTTTGGGATTGGTCGGTGTATCTTTTTTATTCTGAAACAACTCAAGAAATTTATTATAATCGAATGTTAGAATGAAGCTTACCCCAGTTTCAATTACCTGTCCCTGTACGATTGTATCGTACTGGTCTTTCCGGTAAACCCTTATCATATAGCGCCCGTCTTTGCTAAGTCTGTAATCCACGCTACCATCTCCTGCAATATTTGTGGTATTTTGTCCCGGGTTGGTTTGTTCCAGTTGAAAATCACTTCCAACCGTTACACGTATCCGGTCATTAAAGAGGTTTTTAGAAACTTTAACATTAAGATCTGTTTGGTTCAGAGCCGTACCACTTGAATAGTCCACGCCTGAATTCATATCAAAATTTATATCTACACCTTTTATGAGAGAACCTGCGAGTTGATTCAATTGATCACTTAATATTTTACTGGCACTTTGTCTTGCGATAGTGCCAGCATCGGTTCCTCCGCCGGCTGTTTGAAACGGATTTTCCTGTACAAAGCGACCTAGCAATAATAGGGCGAATACCTGTTTATTTACTTCACCTACATCAGTCCGCATTTGGACCAGTTTCAGTTCAACGTCGGGCCAAAGTGATAATAAATTATCAGGTAACGCGATATCGAATTTGATAATTGGTTTGAGCAGCTCTCCTGTCATAAATAATTTTACCTGGAATGGTAAGCGCTGCTTGTACCTGGTCGCATCACTCGAATTCAGATCGATTTGTTGCTGCATCAAATCGATAGGAGCCGTATTTACGGTATATATAGCCGTTATATCAGTATTTGCGGTTCTGGGATCACCAGTCCAGGTTATCACACTTCCTCTCTGAATATCAAATTTCCGATGTAAAACACTCAGCGTAAGATTATAAGAACCGTTAACCAGTTCATAGTTTCCGGTCAGATTGATTTTCCCGCTATTGTCAACTCCGACTGTCAGGTCTGCTCTTCCACGTATAGCCAATGCATCTCCATTCCTTTCATCGATTATAAGTGTAAACTGTGCATTGCTGTCTGCTTCGATGGTGGCAGAAACGTCCATACCTTTCAGTGTCGCCATTGATACAAGGGAATCAAGGAAATGCTTAAGTTTTGTGGAATCATCTCCCCCGTTCTTATTTACAAAAATAACCACACCGTTCCGGTCAACTACTTCGGGATCATCACTGGGAAGAATTAAATAAAAATCTGTATTCTTATTAATCCTCAGATAAGAAGTCAATTTTAGTAAATTCTTATCTCCCTTTACATCAATGTCGGCATTCAGATTCAGTTTTCCATAAAACATTCTGTTGGGTTCTTTGGGTGCATTGACCACCCGGAAATTCTGGGTACTGAACGTCAGATCAAACCGATAATTCCTAAAATCTTTTGTGAAAACATTTCCATCAAGGACAGCCTTGTTACCGGCGGAATCCACGAGCGTAAAATTGTTAAAGTCAAATCCATCTTCATCGAAGTTGATGATATCGTCTGAAAGCTTTAACGGTTCTCCTGTTAAAACAGGAACCAAAACTGCATTATCAAAATGGAGACTTCCTTTGAGCATTGGTCTGTCAATGTTTCCACTCGCATGCAACTCCCCTTTCAGATATCCATGCATATTTCTAACCTGCGAAAAAGCTACTCCTTTAAAAGATGCCAGGTTTAACTGATTTAGTTTGATGTCCATATCCATTTTACTTTCGCCTGAAAAATATTTTCCGTCGATGGACAGGTCGTTGTCATGTCCCTGCAAACTTATATGGGCGGTATATGCATTTAATTCATTATTCCTAACCTGTAAAACCAGATTACCCAGGGTATCCTTTTCATAAACCAACATATCTATTTTGATATCTGAGGTAAACAGCGGCTTTGTGAAAAGATCTTTTATTTCAGCTTTCCCATTGATATTTCCATCCAGCAATAATGAATCCTGTTCTGCAAACTGGGTAAGTGTTTTTATTTTGAAATTGGTAAAACTGATATCAATAGGTGAATTCGCCGTTTCACCCTGTGTATTCAAAGAAACTGATTCGCCAAGATGATTGAATTTCAAATTGCGGACTATAAGTCCTGAAGAATCATGTTGAATAAAATTATCTGTTGGTAATTGCCATTTCTGGTAGTCAAGAAGGAGGCTATCGGGATTAAAAACAAAACGGATGCCGTGATTCACAGAGGAGATTGAACCGGACAAGAAATACTTATCCTTTGTTTTTTTATCTTTCAGACGCAAGAATGTCGTCAGTTTATTATCCAACAGGGTTCCGTATAAACCAGTTTTATACAATTGAAACCCGCTCCCACCCGCATCCGCAACCGAAATACTATAATCAAGTCCGTGATTCTTTGAATCAGCTGACGCTTTGAATTGATGAATTACGAATTGATTCAATTGAATCTTATCCGAGTGAAAGTCGAGATTTAATTCCTTCTTTAAACTATTGAACTGTATATACCCTTTTAAACTGTCTGACCCTTTAAGAGAGGGCATCACAACGAGCACAAGTGGTGAGGGCCTTAGTTCAAAATCCATCTGCCATTGTTCCGGTTCTGTACTGTCTGTTTTGGAAACCGGGATTTTATAATAAGCATTAATGAATTGCTTCATGGATTCTGCTACTTGCGAAGGTTTATACCTGCCGGTCCAGTCAATATCTGCTGCTTCGGATCGTAGCCGGATTGCCTGCCCGGTATCAGAATGAAGAGCAACCAAAGAAATACTGTCCGTATGTAGAATATGCCTCCCAAAAGTCAACCCGAAATCATTCAACGAGATTTTTCCCTGCAGTGCGTCAGGATCAGTGGATTTGAAATCTGCATCCATTTCCAGATGTATTTGTATGGTATCCTTCAAAAGATTTAAAGCAAGAGCATTTAATGTATCCAGAGACAGATGCATTTTAAGAGAAGGGTACTTATCCAGGAAATTCGCTTCTGCCTTTAACCTATAAGCAATATTAGGGTCCTGCACCGATGAAGTAATGTTGCCACTTCCGTTTTGCAGCTGAACTTCCAGGGCTAGTCCATGGTATGTATAAGAATTAATTTCAGCATCACTCAGGTGAACATGGAAATCACTGTTCATTTTTTTTGGTTCGAATCCAGATCCTTTTGCGGTAGCATCCAGGGTGACCTTACCCAGTAGACTATCCTGTTTTAATATATACCCAATGTCAAGCGATTTTGTATCTGCCTTAAGATCATAAGTTTTCCGGTCCAGGTCGAGTGTTCCGGATACATCTGCACCACCTTCATCAGTCATAGTATGCAACTGAACAAAAAATCGCTTAATGGTTCCTCTGAATTTTCCATTGACTGAAATGCTTTCAGGTATGCGGAGGTTTTCAGGAATCGATTTTGCAGGAATAAGCCGGTGAATATCAGTTTTTGAAGTTTTAAATTTTGAAATGGTAATATCGTAAGTTGTTTTTTTTGCTTCTGGTAAACCTCTGATCATTCCGGATACTGCCAGTGATGTATTTCCTAACCCATCCAATTCGAGATATGGAATTTTCAGGTCTTTCAAATAGCCGGTAATTTTTCCATTAAGTCGCAAAGTCGCCTGCGGGTAGTCTTTCAGCGTTCCTTCCAGGGAGGGAACAAAAATTAATAAATCCTTCACAGCAATCCTGGACCTATCAAATTCCAGGTTCGTTTCCATATTGCCCGGATGCTTATCCAGTTCGTTCAGTGACTGGTAATGAATGGAGGACTGGTTCCTGATATCAGAAGAATTAGTCTGGAGAATCAGGTTTTTTAATGAAGCACCATTGGAATTATACGATACTCCTCCTGAAAGATTTTTCAAAACAAATCCGCTTTTTTCTACTAAAGAAATTCCAGAGATCAGCCCGCTTATATTTGAAGGATCTCCATGGAGTTTTGAAGCATTCACCCGAAGGTTATTTATATTCAGGTGACTATAATCAATTCCTTTTTTGACAGGCAATTTATTATTATCATCATATTGGAAACGGGCACTGTCGATTGTAAATCCTGCTATATCCAGGCTCCAGCTCCCTGCATGCGTAATGGAATCTTTTACAGGTAGAACTTTTTTGATTTTTACCTGACTAAGTTTTCCAAACCGCAGGACTGCCACCGCATTGTTCAGGGCTATTTGATCAAGTTTAATATGAAGTGTGGCAAGATCAATGGAATCAGCCTTTGTATGAAAATGTCCAAGGCGGATACCCGCATCCATATTTTCAATATCATCCTGGTAATCCATATTGATTCGTGAAAAATCAATATCGCCCAGTTTAAGTTTAACAGGTACCGAATTTTTATTGTGCTCACTAATAGTATCTGCTGCTTTCCGAAAGATCAGAATGGGTTTATACTGGCGAATTTTCCCCGATATGTCTGCCAATAGTATTTCCTGAATTGCATATGTCTGATGTGAAGGATCAAATGTTTTTAATGTGGTATTAAATTCTCCCAGCGTAAGATTTATGTCATTTCCCGTAGCATCGTCCCCATAGTAAGCATGAACATTTTTCAGGTGTACCGTTCCGATTATAAAATGAAAACCTCCGGATTCATTTTTCTTTTTCAGGGACTCATCATGCGGAGAACTAAATGCGTCTGCGATAAATTGAAAGTTAAATACCGAATCGGGGAGCAGGCGTTTAACCTTCATAGTTATATCATCCAGTTCCAGGGAATTGATCCGGAGCTCACTGTTGAATAATCTCAGCATGCTAATATCCACTTGGATTTTTCCTCCAGACAACAAAGTGTCTTTACGGCGGTCTTCCAGGTAAACATTTTTAAGGATAATACGGGAAGGAAAGCCAATATACAGATTACCTATCCTTATTTTTGTATGCAGTTTATTTTCAAGATAGGCTTCAATTTTTCCGCGGCCGTAATTTTGAACAGGACCTGTTTGAATCAGCAACAGGATTAACAGGATTAAACTTAGTATGACAAGTACCGTTGTAATTGTAATACGAAAAATCCGCCTCACTACTTTCCTGACAGACTTGCTGATCGTCATACGCTATGGCTGGGTTTCCTGATTAGAGCAAAGAACAAGCCTTTCCGAAATCTCCGGTAAATGAGTTTTTACCCCTGACGCGGGGAGAATATTCTACAAATAAAACATATTTCAGCCCTATTCTTCTCTTTCCTCACCGAGAAGAATCGCCCATGCTTTTAATGCTGGTATTTCTTCACTTATCAGCCTGACCATTGCAGTAAGAGGAATAAACAAAAACATACCAGGAATACCCCAGATCAGGTGGCCAATTAATACTGCCAGTATGGTTACGAGAGGATTCATTTTTACTTTTCCTCCAACTACATGAGGAAGAATCATATTGGCATCGGCGAAATGCGTTACCAGGAAAACGATTCCTACCGCTATCACATGCCCGGTAGAATTGGTTGCAGCGGTAATCAGCATGGCAACCGCCATGCTAAAATATATACCCAGGTAGGGAATAATATTCAGCGTAGCTGCCATAACGCTGATCAATAAAGCATATTTCACCCCGATAATCATCAGACTGATATAAATAAGAATTGCCACCACACTCATTTCAATCAGCAAGCCCTGGACATAACTGTATATCAGGGAACGTATTCTGTTGATGATATCTTTCACCATTACATTATGTGATTCATGAAACAATTCAATTACAAAACGCCTGATTAAGCGACGATATTGAAGTATGAAGAATGTAAATATGAAAAAGAAAATGGTAAGCACCAATGTTTCAGCAACTCCTATAAAAGTAGTGGCTACTGAATTCATGGCAGTATTCAAAATTCCTGTTCCTGATTTATGCAGATAAGAAACCTGCTGTGTATTGGTGATATGATATTTATCACTGATCCAGTCCTGGACATCCTGCCATTTTTCCAAAACCCTGGCCTGGAGAGATGGCAGATCCCTGGAAAGCCGGATTAACTGCCTGGTAAAAAAATAAAATAACCCAAGGAAAAGCACCATAAATACAAAGAGGGTAATCCCTGCTGCCAGCACGCGCGGGAAACGGCGTTTTTCCAAATAAACAACTACCGGATGAAGAAGGATTGATGCCAGGAAAGAAAAAAACAATGGTACCAGTACACTTTTCCCAATCCACATGAATAATAAAATCAGTGCAATTGCAAAAAGGGTCAATGCCATTCGGGCATAAAAAGGAAACCTCATCATAGGAATATCTGATTTATAAATATTCCACTAATGTTACGATATTTTCAACCGTAAAACCAAATTCTTTAAAGATGTCCTCCGCAGGTGCAGATTCTCCAAAACGATTTATTCCCAGGCTCTTCCCATCTTCCGTTGTATATTTCAGCCAGCCAAAAGTAGAAGCTGCTTCAACAGATAATCTCTTGCGGATTTTTTTTGGGAAAACCATTTCTTTATAAGCAGCATCCTGATGTTCGAATAATTCCCATGAAGGCATACTGACAACTCGTGCATATCTTGATTTTTCCTTCAGCTTTTCCTGTGCCTGAATTAAAAGATATACTTCCGATCCTGTTCCGATTAAAATATATTCCGGGTCTTTTTCCGCTTCTGAAAGTATATACGCCCCTTTTTCAAGTCCTGTGGCTTTGGCATATTTCTCCTGATCTATAATCGGAAGTCCCTGCCTTGTCAATACGATAGCAACGGGTCCTCCGCTATGTTCCAATGCTACCCGCCATGCCTGTGCCGTTTCATTGGCATCGGCCGGACGAATTACCGTCATATTTGGAACGGACCTTAGTCCGGCCAATTGCTCAATGGGTTGGTGTGTTGTCCCGTCTTCGCCCAGTCCTATGCTGTCGTGAGTAAAAACATAAATTGGTTTTATTTTACTGATCGCAGCCAATCTCATCGGGGGCCTCATGTAATCAGAGAAAATTAAAAAAGTGGCTCCATAAGGAATAAAGCCTTTTGTAAGTGCCATGCCATTTAGGATTGCACCCATACTATGTTCCCGGATTCCAAAATGAAAATTCCTGCCATCCCTGTTTTCTGCTGAGAAGGAATCATACTTGTCCAGGATTGTGTCTGTAGATGGCGAAAGATCCGCTGAACCACCCATGAGGAAAGGGATCAGCCCGGCGATCGCATTTAATACTTTTCCCGAAGCCTTTCTGGTAGCTATTTTTTCGCTGCCCGTAAATGCAGGAAGTTTTTCTTTCCAGCCTGAAGGAAGTTTCCCATTGCTTGTAGATACATATTCATTTGCCTCCACAGGATATTTTTCCCTGTATTGGTTGAAAAGATTATTCCATAGTTTTTCTTTTTCAATTCCTGCTTTTCCTGCGGTCCTGTAAAAAGAAATCACATTTTCCGGTACTACAAAAGACTGATCAGGGTCAAAACCAAAGAATTTTTTTACCAGCCTGACTTCATCTTCACCTAGAGGTGAACCATGCGCTGCTGCAGTATCAACTTTATTCGGGCTTCCATACGCAATATGTGTCCTTAACTTAATTAATGAAGGCCTGCCGGTTTCTGCTTTAGCTTTTTTTAGTGCATCCTCCATGGCACCCAGATCATTACCGTCGGGTAATACCTGCACATGCCAGCCATATGCCTGAAAGCGGGCTCCAACATCTTCATTAAAAGTAATTGCTGTATTCCCCTCAATTGTAATATGATTATCGTCGTAGATATATATCAGGTTTCCTAACTGAAGATTTCCGGCCACCGAGGCAGCCTCTGAACTAATTCCTTCCATGATATCCCCGTCACTGCAAATAACATAAATGCAATAATCGAAGAGGTCGAAACCAGGTTTGTTATAGCGGTCAGCCAGCCATTTCTGAGCGATGCCCATTCCCACCCCGTTTGCAAAGCCCTGTCCCAATGGACCCGTAGTTGCTTCAATACCATCCAGTAATCCATATTCAGGATGACCAGGCGTTTTGCTGTGAAGTTGCCTGAATTTTTTAATATCATTCAGGGTAAGATCATATCCGGTAAGATATAAATAGCTGTATTGCAGCATACAGGCATGACCAGCCGATAAGATAAAACGGTCGCGGTTAGGCCAGTTCGGATCCTGGGGATTATAATTCAACATTTTCGACCAGAGGAGATGCCCAAGTGGCGCAAGAGCCATAGCCGTTCCGGGGTGACCCGAATTAGCTTTCTGCACGGCATCTACAGCAAGAATCCTTACTGTATTGATACAAAGTGTTTCCAAACTGGTTGTTGTTTTTTCTGCTGTTTCCATGAAATTAAAATTTAAATGTATACCTCATAAACCATTCCACCGCCCAATATCATACCACCTCCAGTCACCTGATTAATTATTCTTTATAAAGTTAATCCATTCCCTGATGCTTATAATTTCCTATATTCATATCTTTCAAATTCTTCATTATAAGCTATCTTCAGCTACTTAATTATCCGTTAACCTTTCCCGCACCTTAAACGTCCCGACTCTACTGAATAAATTTATTAATATTAAACAAACAATTATGAAACTATCAGTTTTTATCTTACTCTGTATTGCTTTTTTCAGTTGCAGCAATCCTCCAAAACCTGAAGAAACAAAGACCGACAGCACATCGCAAAAAGTTGTGTACAATTATCCATACACACCTAAATATCCCATAAACTGGAAATCAGGTGATGAAAAGAATGCAGTCCTGGTGCTCAATTCACTGAAAAAATATATTGACGGTGACCTGAAAGGGGCTTTTACTTATCTGGCTGATTCTATCGAATTTATTGCTGATAAATTCCATTTCAAAGGAAAAAAGGATAGTTTGTATGCCATGTTTGTACCTATGAGCGCACAGATAAAATCCATGTCAGTCGTAATTGACACCTGGATTACTGCATATTATCCCGATTCCAATCAGACATGGGTTACCGTATGGTACACACAAACATACACTGATAAAAAAGGGAAAACCGATTCTGTTTATCTGACGGACGATTACCTGATGAAAGATGATAAGATCGCACTGATCGATGAGAAACAGCGGTTGTTTCCTGCGCCCATGAAGAAAAAATAAATTTAATATTCTTTCATATTAAAATCCAGTCAACAGTGACTGGATTTTTTTGTCCATCTTTCTTTATCTGATTAGAATACTCGTCCCCTTCATAAAAAAATCCTTACCCGAAACTGCGTCAGTATATCGGAGTGTCCAGACATAAGTCCCTGCCGGCTGAAGTTTTCCATTGATCGATCCGTCCCATTTATTCGTCCAGTCACGCGTTTCAAATACAAGCTGGCCATATCGGTTGAATACTTTGAATTCAAGGTTAGTGGCAGAAAACGCGTTCAGCGGATAGAGATAATCATTTTTGCCGTCACCGTTTGGCGTAAAGGCATTTGGTACCGCAATAAAACAACTCTGCAGTTTCGTAATCTGTTTGGTAAGGGTATCATAACATCCCAAATTATTTTGGACAATAAGACTTACTGCATATGTTTTCCCCACCCAGGTATTCTGATACAAATGGGCTTGTGGCGTTTGCTGGTTACTGTTAGTTCCATCACCGAAATTCCAATTCCATGAAATTATATTACCTATTGAAACATCGGTGAAATTCACAACGTCTTTAGGACAAACTTCATTTGGAGCCTGAAAGGCAGCCTGCAGGGTATTATTCAGATTCACAACCTGAGTGACCGTATCGCTGCAAAATCCATTTGATACAATATGCTGTATATTCTTCAGTCCGTAAATACTATATACAATAGATGGATCCAATAAAGCACTTTGTACGGATGAATCTATATTCCACTGCCACTGATTCACTTCATGATCAGCCAGATAATTTAAAGAGATGGTATCATATTTACATCCGAAACCAATATTGTAGCTGAAAGAAGCTGAAACAGTATCTTTTGTACTTAATGAAAGTACAGCACCCGGAGGGGTTTCCATATCGCACATATCAATGATCGTATTTCCGTCCGTTCCCGTAACCAGGGTAAAATTAAAATTTCCGGTTATGACGATGGGTGCATTCAGTGTAAGATTTATTACACTTGTTAATCCATTTGAACAAACACCAGCAGCTCCTGATATACTTACTGACGGATTACCCGAAATAGTAAAATCAGATCCGTCCGGTGCGATTGAATTACACTGAATTGGTTTGGAAAAAACCACCTGAAGAATATTCGGTGCACAGACAGGTCTTGTCAGACTGTCAAAAGGTGTAGGCTGAAGTGGTAATACTTTAAAATTTACGCTGTCACCTGCTGGAATCTGGGTGCCGCAATCATCAAGCAGGGTATTATCATCTGTACCTATTTGTGCCAAAAGTGAATAATTTCCCGGAGCCAACGGAGTATCTGTTGTAAGCTGTAAGGTGTCCATATCAAATCCATTAGCACAATTCATTCCGGAAGCTCCGGTAATAGAAACCGGGCTGGATGCAATCAGAAAATCAGAGCCGTTTGCAGCGAGACTGCTGCACCGCATTTTTTTATTCAGTGTTACTGTTAATGTTTTCCTGTCGCAACTTATGGTTGCTGATTTCAAATTTGGTTTAAGGGTATCCGTAATGACTGCTGTCCCGCTGCCGAAAGCCAATGAATATCCGCTTTGCGTTTCAGTATAATGACTGACCAAAAGAAGATATTTATGTCCCTGAATCAGGGTTGGCATAGTGCTGAAAGTTGATTCATACACAGCCGGGTCAGAAGCGCATTCAATTGTAGTACTGCCGCCTCTTATAGCACCGGTCAATCCGGAGGAACCTGACCAGTTACCGGTTACGATAAGTGAAACATCTGTGTATACATCATCCGGATTGTGACCGGTAATATCAAAAAGCATCCAGTCATAATCGTCATTACGGTTATTGGGTGTAATAAGAAATCCAAGTGTACCTCCGACAAAACAGGTAAACGAATACCAGAATGGATTGGTGTCGGGATAAGCACCACAGCCTGGGACTGCTAAACTGGTAGTGCTACCTATTGGAACTACTGCCTGCTGAAATATGCTTGTTCCGCACACAGGAAACGCCGTAGACGCAAGCTGACCAGGTACGGGAAATGTTTGTGACCAGCTGAATATTGATAAAAGCAGTAAATGTGCGAGTAATACAGTTTTCACTATTACTAATATGACAACTTATTCAATATGAACGTTGCAAATCAAGCCCAAAGCCTAAAGCTTAAAGCCTAAAGCCTAAAGCCTAAAGCCTAAAACTATATTTCAAATTTGGTATTGAAAAAAATTTCAGACCAATATTTGAAATGAATTTCAATGATCCAAAAAGAGGTTTTAGGCTTTGAGCTTACCTGTACTGTATCAATGTCGGCTGTGTAAGTGCAAAAATGGGGAAATTAAATGCCGTTACAGTAGTCACAGCTAAAAAAATAGTACTCGGACCATTGGCAGCTTCTGGCCCATGTGCTACAATAGGTTGATAACTGGCGGAAATCTGAAGCGTATTAAATGACAGGTTTTCATTTCTTATTTGACATCCAACAGTAAAACCGGAATAAAACGGACTTTCAAAAATGGATGCTTTTTGCGATGACAGCAATGAGGCTTGCAATAGTAAATAAAAATTAAACTTAAACCCGTAAATACTGATGGGGCTGTAATAATTTGTTTGGGCACTTAAATTCAGCCGCTGGTAATCGTTAAATAAAGTATTGCGATATCCGAAAATACCATTCTCCCGATTAATGTTAACAGGCATATATAAAACCGGATTAAAACAAATGATATAATCTGCATGCAGGAATTCACGCAGTTTTTGACCGTTAAAATGAAATAGGTTACTATAATAATCTGAAGAAATATGCAATACAGCATCCTGTGACTGATGATTATACCAAAAACCTCCAAAGCCTACCGTAGAGCTGATCAGATTTTTTCCAAGGAACCAATATTTTTGTGTCTGAATAGCGGTATAAGTTCGCTTTAAACCCGTCCAGCTGTCCAATCCAAAACTTGCGGCATAGGTATATCCCATAGGAATATCTTCCGTTCTTCCAAATCCAAAAAAGTAATTGGTTTTAAAGAAGTCCTGATGGTAAAAGACCAGCTGGCTCAAAAGGAAGTAATGAGAATTATAATTCGGATTGGATTTCAGGTATGATTCTGTCGGCTCTAAAGTAAATTCCTTATTAAAACTCCTAAGTTCAATACCGATATTGGGTTTTGAGCTATTATAACCTGTTTTTTTATACTGGTTTGTAAAATTATATCCCGCCCATACATCTATCAGGTTGTAGGCATAATTTCTATAAATCGTATCCGGCAGGCTGAAAATATTCACTGAGCGGTTAGCCGATAACGTTAGTCCGCCGGTCATTGAGGCCCAGGTGCTGTAAAGCGGCCGGTTAATAATTAAATAAGCAGAGTTTTCATATTGACCAGTATCTGTGTTTATCTTATCATTCAACATGGTGTATCCAACAGAAACATCCGCAAAGGATCCGCCAACATTATACTTGGTGTAACTGGCTCCCGTGCGCCACTGGGGATTATACATGTTGCCCCAGCTAAAACCAAGAGCAACTTGCTGCCCAGCACCGAGTAGATTATTGTTGAAAACGGTAGCTGAAGCCTTGGTATTATTAATCGCTTGAATGCTGGTCCCGTATTCAAAAACATCTTTGGTCAGAACAACTATATCAATCGAATCATTACTCTCGTAACTGTTGATAACATAAATACGGGCGTCCTGGATAAAGGGCAGCCTACGCAGGTAACGTTCATTGTCGACTAGTTTATAAGCATTTACCGTATCACCTTCCTTGAAAAAAAGGGATTGCCTGATCATCCACACTTTTGTGTCATAGTGCAACTTGTTAGCAAACCTGACAAGTTTATTGGGAACGACTGTCGTGTCTTCAATCGTTGTTCCGAAAACCTTTAATTGGTTATAATATATATAACGAATCTGTTTGCCTCCGTAAACATTAAAACTATTTTCCCGTGATTTAAATACCATACTATCTGACATGGGGACAGGAGCATTTGTCTTTGAAAGTTTTAAAAACAACGAATCTCTTTGTTGCTGGTCTGTTATAATATTAAAATAACGTGTAATACTGCTGCGCTTTTTAGGCGGATGACTTTTGGGAATGGTATCTGATTGATTATTTGGAATCGTATCGGAGCTTACAGAAATGTTCACGCCATATCCGGCTTTTAGAATGGTACAAAAGCTCAGAAAACAGCACAGCAAAACAAATCGGTAGATGATATGCAAAAATGTATTCAAATTTCTACTCTCTTCTCAATAATCCAGTAACTCTTAAAATTCAGCTTTTTTCGACAGGAAGGTAATTCAAAGGCGGGGCCAAATGAATTTATACCCAAGTAAATGGAAATCCCGGGATTCCCAAAATTATTTTGGAATTTTAGTGTACCTGTTTCGTTTTCAGAAGTTTATAAATGAAATAATCAGACCCCGTCTGCGTTTAGTTTCAGGAAGCTTTTATGAAATTTCACGTTTATTTTTGTTGAACCCGGCCCAAAACCACTGCCCCAATGTTTCGAGTCCTGAGAGCCTTTCTAATACTTATCCTGATAAGGCCAGTTTCATATGGACAGGCGGTTCTGCCCCTGCCCTCTTTCAAGAATGGAAAACTGACAGCAGAAAATGGCCTTCTGAATCATAAGATCAGTTATCCGCTCTGGCAATCCACCCGCTTTGGGGCGAGTTATTTCGTTGTAATTCAAATGAACCATGTCGCTGACCCGGCATTAAAATCCGAACTGGCCAATAATGGAATCAGGCTCGAACAATGGTTATCCGGCACTAATTACCTGGCGGTCTGTAAACAAGGCTTTTCAATTAAAAACCCATCCGCACTGGGAATTAAAAATATTTATGGTATACCAGCATCTTTAAAAGTCAATTCAGCTCTGAAGAATTATGCTGGCCAATTCAGAGGACCCAGGGATCTGATCGCCGTCACTTGTTTCCCTATAGATAAAAACCTCGCAGAAAAGGCAATCATTGAGTGCGGTGCGGATATTATTGATACAAAAATAAAACCGGCACATACATGGTTTGTTCGTGGAAGTTCTGAAACTATTAAAAAACTCTCTCTGTTGCCCTTCATCCATTCGGTCAGTCCTATTCATTTGGAGGATGTTCCGTTAAACTATAATAACCGCGCAATTCACGGGGTTCAATCACTAGCCGCAACATTGGGGAGAAATTTAAGCGGTAAAAATCTAATCATCGGAATCGGTGATAATGCAGATCCCTCCCAGCATGTAGACCTTGCCGGAAAACTTATCATGCGCACGGATGAGCCGGTAGACCTTCATGGAACGCATACAAGTGGAATTATTGCGGGCGGAGGAATTCTAAACCCTATGTGGACAGGAATGGCTCCCAGAAGCCACCTTGTGGTTAATGATTTCAGTAATATTCTAGTTAATAGTCCCACCTATGTAGCTGATTATAATATGCCTCTGACGAACAACTCCTATTATAATGGAGCTGTAGGCTGTCCGGGTGAAGGTGACTATAATGTGCTGAGTTATTACATTGATTCCCAAATGCTAGGTTATCCTAAATTATTACATGTTTTCGCTGCCGGCAATGACGGTTATATTACGTGCTCCCCTTACACTATTGGATATGCTACTATAAAATCAGGATTTCAAACTGGTAAAAATATATTAACCATCGGATCGATGGATAATATGACTTATTCAATTGGCGGGGCTTCCAGTCTTGGACCTACAAATGACGGTCGTATTAAACCCGAACTGGTTGCAGGCGGCGTAAATATTACCTCCACGATTCCTGTGAATTCCTATGCAACCTATGATGGTACCAGTATGGCAAGTCCTACAGTTACCGGAATCCTCGGGCTTATCGTTGAAAGATATAAGCAACTGAACGCAGGAACTTATCCGGATGGTGCATTGATTAAAGCCCTGGCTACAAACAGCGCAGTGGATCTCGGTAATCCCGGGCCTGATTATACTTACGGTTTTGGAATGATCAGCGGACGCACAACTGTGGAAGCGCTGGAACAAAATCATTACTTCGCAGGTTCTGTAAATAACAATGGCAGTCAGCAATTCATTATACCATCCATACCTGCCGGAACATTTCAATTAAAAATTTTATTATACTGGCCGGATGAACCTGCTATACCGGAAGCAGCAACCACCCTGGTTAATGACCTCGATCTTACGGTGACGGAACCAGGAGGGACTGTCCATCTTCCTATGATCCTTGATCCATCACCTGGAAATGTAAATAATAATGCGGTCGAAGGGGCGGATCATACAAATAATATCGAACAGGTGTTGGTTTATAATCCGCCGGCAGGAAATTATACACTGAAAGTAAACGGTTCGTCTGTACCTGCCGGACCCCAGCCTTTTTATATAGCCTATGAAATTATTCAGCCATCCGTTACAGTAGAATATCCTTTTGGAACAGAAACCTGGGTGCCCGGACAAACAGAATATATTCGCTGGAGTGCTTATGGCGGCGATCCAAATACCTTTACCCTTGAATTTTCAACTGACGGAGGAAGCAGCTGGAGTACGATCAATAACACAATTCCTTCAACGAATCGCTCTTATGCCTGGACCGTTCCGGCAGTCGTTACAAATAATGCGCTGATTCGTCTAACACGTAATGTGGCGGGATATTCAGATGTGAGTGATTACCCATTTACAATCATTGGTCAGCCCGTACTAACGGTCACCAACAGCTGCCCGGGCTATGCACAGCTAAACTGGAACAGTATCACAGGCGCTGACTCATATGACATCATGAAATTATCTGCTGATACGATGCAGGTTATCGGAAAAACAACCGATACGTCTTACTTCGTTACTCCTTTAAATAAAGATAGTAGTTATTGGTTTTCTGTAAGAGCAGTACATGCAGGTTCCGCTGGAAGACGGGCTATTGGACAAAATATTATACCCAATACAGGGCCATGTTCTGCCAACATCCTGAACAACGACTTGATTCTTGATTCCGTCCTGGCACCTGGAAGCGGCAGGCAGTTCACCAGTTCTCAGCCCGGTGTTCAGCGAATAAGCGTACATGTTAGAAATCCCGGAAGCCTGCCTACTTCTTCACCTGTCAGTTTTTCATTTCAGGTGAATGGAAGTGCAACTGTAACAGAAGTCAGTGCAGCTGTCATTCCCGCAAATTCAGGTACAGTATATACATTCTCACCGGCTAATAGTTATGATTTTTCCGCAGTAGGTAGTTATACTATAAAGACCTGGATACATTATGCGTCCGATACTATCCCCTCAAATGATACGATTGTATTAACAATAAAAAATCTTAGAAACGATCCATTGGTATTAAATCCCTCTTTCACCGAAGGATTTGAATCAGCTGTAGATCGTTCATATAACTTTCCCCAATTGGGTTTGGATAGCCTGGACCGGGCCGATTTTTCCAATTCAATACCAAACGGTAGATTGAATAGTTTTTTCAATACCGGATTTGCTAGAACCGGTAAACGCAGTATGCTGCTGGATGTAACCGAACAGGGAACGAATGCCGCGGATTCCCTGATCAATACATTTAATCTTTCAAATTATTCTGCTTCCGATCAGATTTGGTTAGATCTGTATTTTAAAAAACAATCAGCAGTTCCTGCACTTGGAGGAAATAATATCTGGATACGTGGTAATGATCAGGCAGCATGGATTCCGGTAAAAAGTTTAAGTGATCCGATAGATCCTTCAGGTATATATATAAAACTAAACCTCGATCTGACGGGTATATTGGCATCTGCTCTTCCGGCACAAACAATCAGCAGCAGCTTCCAGGTAAAATGCGGTGCAGAAGGAAAAACACCCGCAGCATCCTCTGATCCGATGGCGATACCGGGAGGAGGCATCAGTTTTGATGATTTTATTCTAACCAATGCAAAGAACGACGTGGGTATGCGCGCAATTATTCAGCCTTCATTAAAAAATATTTGTGCACTGAGTAATGCTGAAATTATTACCGTTCTCATTAGAAATTATGGAACCGATACTTTAATAAATATTCCGGTAACCTACGCGATAAACCAGGATACAATAACTGAAATTATTCCGAGCCTTCTGCCGAAGGATAGTCTGCAGTATAGCTTTACTAAAACAGTGGATATGTCTGCATATCAGGCTTATAACATCAAAACCTGGGTAAGTAATCCGACAGATAACTATCAAAATAATGATAGTTCAGGTGATTATACTATTCAAACCACTCCTTTGATAAATCAGTACCCATATCTCGAAGGGTTTGAGAATAATAACGGCTTTTGGTATACGAACGGGCAGAATGACAGTTGGCAATGGGGGAAGCCTTCCAAACATATCATTCATAAAGCGGCCAATGGCTCCAACGCCTGGGTTACTAACCTTACCGGTAACTATAACGATAATGAATACTCGTTTTTATATTCTCCCTGCTTTGATTTGACAAGTTTAACGAAACCAGTTTTGTCTTTCAGTCATATTTTCCAGACCGAAGATGATTGTAATTGTGATTTTCACTGGGTGGAATACAGTCTGGATGATTCTACCTGGACAATACTTGGTACCGCCGGCGCGGGTGTTAACTGGTATGATGATGTTACCACGAAAGCCTGGCAACTATCAGACACCATCTGGCACGTTTCCAGTTATGATATTCCTGTTATAGCAAATAAAATCAGATTTCGTATCGTGATGTATTCTGATCCGGGAACTAACTACGAAGGTGTTGGCATTGACGATATACATATTTTTGAAAAAGCACCTGTATTTACAGATAGCCTGGTTGCCAGTCTTTCACAAACAGTGAACGGAACCAATTGGATTGATTATGATGAAAACGGAAAACGATTGTTCTCCATTAATCCAAATGGACAGAACCTGGGAGTTACAAGCCTCAGCGTTTTCCGGGATACGATGGCCATTAGGGATACAGCCGGACAGTATTACGGAGAAAGGAACTGGGTGATCCAGACAGCCAACCCCGCATCTTCGTCCGTGGGTGTACGTTATTATTTCACAGATTCCGAAGCGAACAAACTTATTCAGGCCAATAGCTGCGCCGCCTGTTCAAATATGGAAGATGCTTATTCATCCGGTATAACCCAATACAGCAGTACAAAGGTTTTGGAAGAAGACAACAGCCTGCAGAATAACAGGCTTGGTAATTATTTATTTCACAAGCCGCAGCAGGATGTACAGATCATTCCTTATGACAATGGTTATTATGCAGAGACTATAGTACAGGGATTTTCTGAATTCTGGATTAACGGGGGTGGAAAACAGCAGGATCATCCCCTTGCGGCCTGGTTAAAAGATTTCACAGCCATACAATTCGATTCGAGTGGATTATTAAACTGGACGAGCTGGCAGGAAACAGGATCATTAAAATATATCGTTGAGAAAAGCAATGACAGTTCGCAATTTAACCGGATCGGACAGGTAGCGGCTATTCCTCATTCAGACTCCGTTCAATCATACAATTTCACGGATCCACAGCTTTGGGACGGAAACAACTACTACCGCCTGGTATTATACTTTCAAAATGGCGACAGCCTGGTATCTCCGGTTAGAAAGATTGTCTACGGCGGGGTACCGGCAACTGTGCAGGTATATCCCAATCCGACTAATGGCGATATAACTATTAAAACCCCATCAAGCTGCCGGGAAATACAGATATTTGATGTTCTGGGCAGAAAACTGGTAGATAAAGCAACACAGGGTTTTATTCAGCAGGTGTCGATCAGCTCTTTTTCACAGGGGGTTTATTTTCTTAAGTTGTTCACAGACAGTGGAAATAAACTCATAAAACTGGAAAAAAGATAGGTAAAATGTGCCTGAAACGCACTACCTTTGCCGACTATTTAAAAAAGTGCTCATGAACAGCCGCAGAGAATATGAACTTGCGTTTGTGGGACTAAAGCCCGGAATTCATGCGTATGAATATAAAATAACAGACAGGTTCTTTGAGGCATACAAGCGACAGGATTTTACAGATTGTGATGCAGAGGTAAAACTTTTTCTCGAAAAAAACCTGGGGTTCATGCTACTCCGGTTCGAGATTAACGGAACGGTAAAAGTTTTTTGTGATCGTTGTGGTAATCCGTTGCCTTTAGATCTTTGGGATGAATTCCGTGTGATTGTGAAACTGGTAGAAGATCCGGAGATCATGAACCAGGAAGAAGAGGATCCGGATGTTTACTATATATCCAGAACAGAAAGTCATCTTCACCTGGCCGATTGGATTTACGAATTTGTTAACCTGAGCATTCCTGTTCAAAGGATGTGTAAAGAAGATGAAATCGGAGGACCTAATTGTAATCCTGAAGTACTGGCGATGTTGAAGAAGATGGATGCAAGTGCCAGCAATGCAGAGAACCCGTTATGGAAAGGATTAGAAAAATTTCGTAACCCGGAATAGTTTATAGATTTAAAAACAGATGAGTCATGCCAAATCCCAAAAGGAGACACTCGCAGCAAAGGAGTGCAAAAAGAAGGACGCATTACAAGGCTTCTAAACTTACCCTGAGCAAGGATTCTGCTACAGGTGAACTGCACGTGCGTCACCGCGCACATGTAAGCGAAGGAAAATTATTTTACAAGGGCAAAGTTGTGGTTGAAAAGGCACCGTAGAGTAATTCTTTATTGCTTACAATGTAGTTTACGCGGATGAATATTGCATTAGATATGATGGGCGGAGACTTTGCACCGGATGAACTGGTGAAAGCTGTGCGCGATTATATATCAGAAAAGACGCCTGCAATGGTGTCGCTGATTGGTGACGAGCAGCAGCTCTTACCGCTATTAGCAAAATACCATGTTCCTGCAAATGCATACAGGATCATTCCTTCTTCAGAAGTCATTAAGATGAATGAACACCCTCTGAAGGCGCTGAAGGGAAAACCAAATTCATCCATCGCAATAGGTTTTCATATGCTTGCTTCCGGAAAAACGGATGCATTTATCAGCGCCGGCAATACCGGAGCCATGTTAGTTGGTTCGCTTTATACCATCAAACCAATAGAAGGAATATTAAGACCAACAATAGGTACAGTTGTTCCAATGGAGAATGGAGCAACCGGTCTTTTACTTGATGTGGGTGCCAATGCAGATTGCAAGGCAGAACACCTTAATCAGTTTGCTACACTGGGATCATTGTATGCAAAATATATTCACGGCATTGAAAAACCCAGGGTAGGATTAATAAATATCGGAGAAGAAGAAGGAAAGGGTAATGTACTTGCTCAAGCCACTTATCCCCTGCTGAAAGCCAATAATCAGATAAACTTTATCGGCAATGTAGAAGGAAGAGATGTTTTTCTGGATCATGCCGATGTGTTGGTTTGCGAAGGATTTACAGGCAATGTTATCCTGAAACTTGCTGAATCACTTCATGGAATAATGGAACGCCAGAAAGTCCATACCGAATACTTTGACAGGTTCAACTTTGAAGACTATGGTGGAACACCGGTACTTGGCGTAAACAAACCCGTGATCATCGGTCATGGTATCTCCCGCGCAAAAGCATATAAAAATATGCTGCTCCTCGCGCAGAAAATGATCACTACGAAATTGTTAGAGAAGATGGCCTCCGCTTTTAAAGCATAACGCATAACGCGTAACGCTGAACGCGTTTGGCGTTAAGCGTTATGCGTTCAGCTTAAAAAGGCTACCGGCTCATAAGCCGGATTCTGTTCTACTGCCATCATTTATCTGGCCCTTTCATTACTGAAAGGATCTAGCTGCCTACCCATCATACAAAACATTTCTGCTTTATGAACGGACCGCTCACCCCGCACGTGCGGGGTATGATTTACATGGCATTTCAGCATGCAAGGTTTACCCTCCCGCGAAGTTACCTGCGCGGGACGTAGGCTCTTACCCTACGTTTTCACCTTTGACACGCCAAAGGCGTGACTGTTATTTTCTGTGGCACTATCTGTATCATGAAGCCCATGCGACGATGACCCCGGCGCTTAACCGGTACATTGTCCTGTGCTGTCCGGACTTTCCTTGGCGCCAAAGGCGCCACGATGGCCCGGCCGGTAGCCGGCGCAAATTTAGAGAAATATCTCCGTAGCACCGTAACCATACCGCGGATCATATCGATTGATGAATGAACGCACTTCGCGCCTGCTTTTTAAAATCTCATGGATTTCATCTTTCAATTTCCCCGTTCCTACTCCATGAATGACGATGAGATTATGCTGGTGATGCGCAATGGCAAGATCGAGATATTTTTCAAAAGTATTTAACTGTAGTGTCAGCATTTCAAAATTATTCAGATGCTTCCATTCCGGTAGCAGCTTTTCTATATGCAGGTCAACTTCATATTTGGCAGGTTCGAGATGCTGACGCCCCTGACTGGCATTATATAATTTGTTTTCTCTTTTATCTGCGGAAACCCATTCGGACTTTTCTTCTTCTAATAATTTATCCGGATAACGATCAAATAGTTTGTACGCAAAACTTGCGTCCCCCTTTTTGCGAATCTCTTCAATTCTTAAAAAAACCTGTTTGGCTTTTAATTTAATGGAAGATTCATAGTGAGGGGCTTTTGATTTATCCGGATGAAGAAGACTGAACTCAAATTCAAGAACCGGTGCATCATTCAGATTTTCAAAAGGAATATCATGCAGATAAAAATCTTTCGTTGCCCGCAATTCATTATCCAGACTGAATTCCTCCTTTCCGGAATAACTGAGTTTATATTTAAAATGTAAACCTGTACTGGTATGGTTTACCAGATAGATCTTGAGACTTTCCACCACTTCATCCCCGAATTCATCGTTATCAGATACCGGCAGAATTCTAATCCAGCATCCATCCAGGGAATTATTTGTTTTCTTGGATTTATCCACGGGCAGCTGATCAATAAATGTTTTAGGTTTTGTCTGAGCCTCCGTTTTCTTTTCAGAAAAACGTTTGAAATAAGGGAAATCAAGCTGGTCAATATATGCCGGGAATTTTACCCCCCGGACATCTACCAATACCATTTTATCATTGATCAACTCAACAACTTCCGCCTCTTCGTTGGAATGTAATACTGTTACTTTATCACCGATTTGGAATTTCATCTTTTACGCCAAACGCTGAACGCTGAACGCGTAATGCGTCTTTTTTTGAATTGCTAAATTAATCTTGTTTCATCAAATCCCTTGCGTTAAGCGTCAGGCGTTACGCGTTAAGCGTTCAAGGTTTAACGCAATCAAGCCCCTCATAAAGCTTATTCAATTTTTGCCATACAGGATCCGCCAATGGTTTGGGTGAGATTTCGAAAAATAAAAACCCATGGTTATTATCCGGGCAATTCTTTACATGTATCAATGCATTTAAAACCATGGGTGTTTGGGTCATATAGTCAAGCATGCTGATTGTTCCTGAGTATGTCTCCAGATCGCCAGCATTTGTTTTCGCGACATGAATACTTACTATCGTAGTCATTAATTTACTATCAGGTATTTTTCTCGGAGTAATATTTCTTGAAATCAAACCCGAATAATATGATTTCAGGCTTTTTTCAAGAATTGCTGTGTTAACTTTCGGAATTCCTTCAGTCCACCATAAAAACGCATAGGACCAGTATTCTACAGATTTAACGTCTCCCCAACCGGCCGCGAACCTCACGTCTTCAACTCCTTTAAAGTTAATATCCTTTGCAAATTCAGGCGGCAGGGAGAATCGTTCTACAGACCATCCTTCCGGAACAGGTAAAAGATAAGTTGGAGAATAGGTTTGTGGGTCAAATATTTTCAACCTGTGTTTTATCCATTGAATGCAATCAACTTCATCCGGCAATGACCACGAAAATGGTGTTCTCATTCCGTTGCTTCTGACGCCGGGTTGTTTCGAAGAAATAAATTCAGCGTTTTCATTTCCCTCCAGCAATAGTCTTTTTATCATTTCGGATCCGTCAGGAATATAAGTGTCGTAGTAGCTGTTTCGATGGTTTTTTAATTCCCATTCTATATCAGTATCATAATATAACCTGACTGCAACTTTACTGAGGAACTTTTCATTGCCGGGAAATTGTCCATCTTTATAAAATGGAGATACCTGAATATATTTCTCAGGATGTTGGGCATAACTTCCGTATTTTTTCTCCAGTGCATCTAAAATATATTTGCCATCTGCTACATTACCGGGAAAATAGTTTTTTTTAATTTCATTCTCGCACCAATGAACAAGTCCGGGCAGATCTACCGGACAATTCATCGCAAAAACAGCCTTTGGCAAGATGGGAAACTGCTTCGGATTTTCATAACACATTTCAGTATAGCGTAGAGCGATATTTCCAGCATAGCCTAAAGCGCCCAGCGCAAATCGGGAAGTATCTGCTGAATAACGTTCGATGACATTCCTCAAAATAAGATTGATCCTGTTAACGGGAGCTGAATCGGCGGAGAGGACCGGACCCAGGGATGCGACAATGGTCAGCAGATCGTTTCCATAAGCCACATTCTGAAGCTTTGATTCTGAAAGGATGGATTCCGGCGGCATAAAACTGGACATCAACACCTGGACGCCCTGAATATTTCCGGATAAAGGAGGAATAGCCAGGTAATAGTCATCAGCGCTATCATTTCTATTAAAAATAATTTTTTCAGTATTCTGACTGTTTGCAGAATATGGGAGGATTAAAATAACTAATACACAAGAAAAGATAAAACGGAAGTTTTTATACATTTCAGTAAAGTTAATTACACTTCCACTAATCGAATACAGGAAAATCCATCCCAACAATAACTGTTTGTAAATATTACAGAGTATTCGAATCATTAACTATTGGACGGCAAAGGAAGAAGACATTTTGACAATTTAAACGAACAGGAATTGTCGCAAAACCGGACAGTTAGTTTTTCTCTGACAAAACTAATGTTTTGATTCATACACAGTTATTAAGATGGCACTTTGTTGGCTTGCATATTTAACGATCCTGAATCCGACTCGATGAGAGGCCTGAATGAGGTTGACAGATGACCCCGCACGTGCGGGGACGGTCGACGGTTTTTACTTTTTACTTTTGAATTTTTACTTTAATAAGATGCTCAGAAACTATCTCAAAATTGCCTGGAGAAACCTGCTCAAGAACAAGGCATTTTCATTCCTCAATATCAGCGGGCTCGCGATAGGTATGGCAAGCGCCTTAATGATATTACTTTGGGTTCAGAATGAAGTAAGCTATGACCAGTTTCATAAAAATAAAGATAATCTCTATGAAGCCTGGAACAGAGGGGTTTCAGATACAAAGATTCAATGCTGGGATAATACACCCAATATCCTGGGGCCCACTTTGAAAAAAGATTATCCTGAAGTTGCCGATGTTGTCAGAACAATTGGCGGATCTTTTGTAACAGCGGTGGGTGACAGGAAGTTTTCCAGCGCATACCTGATCGTGGATACAGGCTTTTTAACCATGTTCAGTTTCCCGCTCATACAGGGTAATCTACAGACAGCATTAAATGATATATACTCTATTGTGATCACTGAGAAAATGGCCACCAGGCTATTTGGAAAAGATGATCCAATGAACAAGCAAATAAAAATTGACAGTAATAATTTTACGGTTACTGGTATCATGAAGGATCTGCCCACGAATACAAGATTCAGTTTTGAATATCTTCTTTCATGGAAAATGATGAATAAGCTGGGCTGGGATGATGAATTCTGGGATAATAACCGACCCAATACTTTTGTTCTGCTCAAACCGCATGTTAATTTTGAAAGTCTCTCTGCTAGAATAAAAACCATTTCACAAATTCATTCAAAAGGAGCTGTAAAGGAAGAAATATTTCTTCATCCTTTAAATAAATGGCATTTGTATTCCAAGTTTGAAAACGGTAAAGAAGCAGGAGGACTTATCGATACTGTCCGCATGTTCATGTTAATTGCCGGTTTCATACTTCTGATAGCCTGTATCAATTTTATGAATCTGAGTACAGCGCGAAGTGAAAAACGTGCTAAAGAAGTAGGCATTCGAAAAGTATCAGGAGCATATAAATCCTCCCTTATCATACAATTCCTGGGAGAATCATTGCTTATTGCTTTCATCTCAGGAATACTTGGATTGTTACTGGTACAGGTTTTTTTACCTTATTATGATATAATGATCGGCAAGCAACTCATGCTCCCCTATCTGAATCCATATTTCTGGTTTTATGCCCTGCTGTTTATATTAATTACAGGATTACTGGCCGGCAGTTATCCTGCTTTTTTCCTTTCTTCCTTCAAGCCTGTTTCCATACTTAAAGGAAAATTTAAAAACTCGCAAGTCCTGGTAACACCTCGCAGGCTTTTAGTAATTTTACAATTTAGTTTCGCCATCATTCTTATTATCAGTACGATGGTTGTTGCAGAACAGATCCGGTTCGCACAGAAGCGGGACGCAGGATATGATCGCAGTCAATTGGTTTATCATTTTATGACAGGCACCCTGACGAAGAATTATGCGATGGTTAAGAATGAATTATTGCAATCAGGAATAGCCACTACGGTTAACCGGACCAGCTGGCCGCTGACAGAAATCTGGAGTGATACATGGGATATAGGTTGGGAAGGAAAATCTCCTTATGATAAAACAGATTTCGACCGTTTCAGTACAGATGATAACCTCGTCAAAACAGCCGGATTAAAACTGATCGAAGGTCGTGATATGGATCTTACCAGGTTTCCGACAGATTCAACCGCAGCACTATTAAATGAAAGTGCAGTTAAAACAATGGGATTTAAGAATCCGATAGGACAACTCATTACGGATAATGGTAAAACCTATCATGTCATTGGTGTGATCAAAGATTTTATTTTAAAATCACCCTTTGACCCCGTATCAGCTATGGCGATCGAAGGGAGCGTTTCCAATACGGGGTTGAATGTGCTTAATGTCAAACTGGTTGCCGGAAGCAATGCCCAGGATAATATGAGTAAAATGGAAAAGATCCTGAAAAAATATAATCCGGATTATCCTTTTGAATATCATTTTGTGGACGAAGCTTATGCAAAGAAATTTGAAGACACAAAGCACACGGCGACACTTTCTGCATTATTTGCAGGACTTACCATTGTTATTTCCTGCCTGGGATTATTCGGACTGGCTTCTTTTATGGCAGTGCAAAGAACAAAAGAAATCGGTGTGCGCAAAGTGTTTGGTGCATCGGTATTGAATCTCTGGCTATTATTATCCAGGGATTTTATAATACTCGTGTTGATTTCATTATGCATTGCCGTTCCCATTTCCTGGTATTTCATGCAAAAATGGCTTCTGCAATTTGAATTTGAATACAGAACCGCATTATCCCTGTGGATCTTTGTTACTGCCGGATTAGGGGCTATTTTAATTACATTGCTGACGGTAAGCTACCAATCGCTGAAAGCGGCGATTGCGAATCCGGTAACTAGTTTGAGAACTGAATAAGGGGTTATGAGATATGGGCTATGGGTTATGGGATATGAGATAGGGGTTTAAAAATGAAGTATATTTCATAACCCATATCTCATATCTCATATCTCATATCTCTTATCTCATATCTCATATCTCATATCTCATAACCCATAGCCAATAAATCGTATTAAGTTTCAAACAAACAAAGCATGTTAAAAAATTACATCACAACTGCCTGGCGCAACCTGAGTAAACACAAACTCTATTCCGCTATTAATGTCGTCGGACTAGCCATCGGAATGGCTGCCTGTGTCGTTATCACGCTGTTTGTTTTTTATGAAAGAAGTTTTGACAGGATGCACACGAAGAATATTTACCGGCTCAACGAGGTCCAGAAATGGCAGGGTATGTTGTCTCCTCAAAAAGTGGCACTCTCCATGTTTCCCATGGGTCCTACCCTGAAGCAGGATTTCCCGGAAATAAAAAATTATACACGTGTCAACTGGAATGATGATTATCAAATGACTTTCGGTGAAAAAAGAATCTATTATAAGCATACCTATTTCGTTGACACATCCTTCCTTTCTATTTTTGATTTTCCGCTGGTGAAAGGCAACCGTCTCCAGGTATTGCAAAAACCCAACAGCGCCGTCCTTACAGAATCAGGCGCTAAAAAACTTTTTGGTGATGCCGATCCGATAGGAAAAACGATTACGCACTATGCCGGAGATACTGTGTCATTTACCATAACCGGTATCATGAAAGATATTCCTGATAATTCCCAGTTACAATTCGAAGCATTATTTTCTTTCAATTCGATATATAAACCGGACTGGATGAATAACTGGGGAGGAAACTGGCTGAACACCTATCTGGAATTGGCGCCAGGCACGAATATAGCTGCCATGACGAAAAAATTTCCAGCCTATCTGAAAAAACATATGACAGGAAAAGATGAAGGGTGGAAATATTACGAATTGTTCCTTCTTCCATTGCAGGATGTTCATTCGAATTCCGCAGATATAGGTCTTGATTATCTTAATTTCCAAAAGTTTGATAAAAACTATACGAATATTTTCATGATCATTGCCCTGATCGTGTTAAGTATTGCATGTATAAATTTTATGAACCTCTCCACAGCAAGATCTGCAGAAAGAGCTAAGGAAGTAGGGATCCGCAAATCGATTGGTGCGCAGAGATTTCAATTAGGACTTCAGTTCCTGGGTGAAACGGTTTTACTCTCGCTGATTGCCCTGATACTTGCAGCAGTATTTGTTCTCCTGGTTCTCCCATATATCGAGAACCTGAGCCAGAGAAATCTTAAGCCGATTTTTTTGCAACATCCAAGTATTCTTATTTCAATATTAATAGGATCGATTGTCGTGGGGATTATATCCGGAATTTATCCGGCAATTTATCTCTCTTCTTTTCAGCCTTCAAAGGTTCTGAAAGGTGGATCCGTAGCAACTAATAAAAAGGCAAACTTCAGAAATATCCTGGTGGTGGGTCAGTTTGTAAGTGCAATTTTTTTGATCATCGCTACCATCTTTGTGTTTCGCCAATTGAATTACATGCAACAGAAAGATCCGGGATTTGTTCGTGATAATATGATCACCATTTCTTTGGACGATATAACCTTCAGGAAATATGATTTATTGAAAACAGAATTGTCTGCCAGTCCCTATGTTGCAGGTGTTACCGCTTGTCGTGATCAGCTGGGCGGGCATCTGGATCAGACAGGAGTAGAATTCAAAGGCGATGGACCAAAACAAGATATATCCACCACCATCCTGATGGTTGATCCTGATTACATGAATGTATACAAAATGAAGTTGGCTTTCGGAAGGGATTTTTCTCATGAAAAACAAGCCAATGGAAGAGAATATATACTGAATGAAAGATTGGCTCATGAGTTATTGAAGGACAAGCCCAAGGCGGATATTGGAACACTGATTGGAAAACAATTCGGATTTGATTCAGCTGGCAGAATTGTTGGCATAGCAAAAGATTTTAATTTCAATTCTCTTCATTATAAAATTGAAACCATTTTTCTCTTCAATCAAAAGGAATGGGGATTTGGAACGCTTTCAGTAAAGGTAAACGGCGACAAAGCCAAGCAGGCCATTGCCCTTATTGAGAAAGTCTGGAGTGATAATTTTCCGGGTCATCCCTTGCAGTATCAGTTCCTGGATGATCATTTTAAAGAAGTTTACCGCACGGATGCCCAGATCACACAGATGGTCGGTATCCTGGCTTTCCTCGCTATTTTAATTTCATGTCTGGGTTTATTCGGACTGGCATCTTATTCTGCTGAAAGAAGGATCAAGGAAATCGGCGTGCGTAAAGTACTGGGTGCTTCCATGTCGAGTATTGTCACCCTCCTCTCCAAACATTTTATCAAACTCGTACTCATCGCGAATGCCATTGCCTGGCCTCTGGCCTGGTATACCGTGAACCGGTGGATGGAAGATTATGCATATCGTTTGCCCATGAGCTGGTGGGTTTTTGTTCTTTCCGGAGTTACCGCTCTTGCAATCGCATTAATAACGGTAAGTTTTCTGGCAATGAAAGCCGCAGCGGCGAATCCTGTTGAAAGTCTCAGAACGGAATAGACTTAGAAAGTATGGGAGTATGGGAGTATGGGAATGAAAAACTCGATCACTTAAATAAGCTATACATGTTTATAGTGTCAAAATAAGAGTAATTAGTTCGGGACTTTCTTATGAGTTCTTCTCTCCCATACTCCCATACCCCCATACTCCCATACTTTCTCAGCTCGGTCGGTTGGCGAGTTTGCTCTTCACCCTTCCATAAAGAAGGTAAATGGTAAGTCCCACTCCCATCCAGATAAAAAATACCATCCAGCTTTTTGCCGGAATTTCAATCATAAGATATAAGCAAAATAAAACGCCGAGCACGGGTATAACGGAATAATTACGGATGAAAGTCAGGATGGAGATAATGAATGCAACGATCAGGAATAGAAGAAATAATATTTCCTGGTATGATTCTGCAGAAAAATTCAGACATGCGTCTCCGATGCGATGTCTGGCAAAAAATAAAAATATCGCGTATAAAAAAAGTATGATATATTTTCCGTTCAGGTACGGGATACTGAATTTACCGGGAACACGAATGAGCTTGGGTAAATATAAAACTCCGCCGCAAACCAAAACAAATGCAAAGAGGGTGCCGATGCTTGTCAGGTCAGTCATCAGTTTATCATCTACTACCAAAACAGTCAGGCCCACAAATAGACCAGAAATAATAGTCGCAAATCCGGGTGTTTTAAAACGCGGACTGATACGACCAAAAGCCGGTGGTAACAACCCGTCACGGCTCATGCTCATCCAGATCCTCGGCTGACCGATTTGGAATACAAGCAATACGGATGTGGAAGCCACTACGGCGCTCACTGAAATAATAAATCCGATTTTATGCATATTGATCTTGTCAAAAACATAAGCAAGCGGGTCGGCGACAAATTCAAATTCTTTATAGTTCACTAGTCCTGTAATGACCAGTGCAGTAATAACATAAATTACTGTGCAGATCAACAAAGAATTGATCATTCCTTTTGGAAGATCTTTTTGCGGATTTCTGCATTCTTCCGCCGTTGTAGAAATTGCATCGAATCCTATGTACGCGAAAAATACAGAAGAGACGCTTTGCATCACCCCGCCCATTCCTTCCGGGAGAAATGGAACCCAGTTATGTGTGGTGCCGGTTGAAAATATCAGCCAAAACCCGAGGATGGCTATGAAAAGCAGCACAGTTAATTTTAAGCCTACCATGAAGTTGGCGCTTTTACGACTTTCATTAATTCCAATATATGCAAGTGCAGTAATAAGCATCACGATAATAAACGCAGGAAGGTTAATGATGAATTTGATCCCCGCGATTTCAGGTGCATTCATGAAAACTAAACCTTCAACCGGTTTATGCGCTGCCAGTGCGGTTTGGTAAGTCATTTTCGCCGTCTGATAACCAATAGCCAGCCAATCGGGCAGATGAATGCCCATATTTCTTAGAATATTATTAAAATAAGCGCTCCACGAAATGGCGACGACCACATTACCGATCGCATATTCCAGGATCAGTGCCCATCCGATGATCCAGGCAATCACTTCACCAAAACTTACATAAGAATAAGTATATGCACTTCCTGCAACCGGAACGCGTGAAGCAAATTCTGCATAACAAAGCGCAGTAAATCCACAGGTAATTGCTGTGATAAGAAAAAGAAAAATAACACCTGGTCCCCCGTGAAATGCAGCCGTTCCAATTGTAGAAAAAATGCCGGCGCCGATGACAGCAGCAATGCCCATGAAAGTAAGATCTCTTACGCCTAAACATTTTCTGAGTTTCTGTTCATGTGCATCTCCCAACCCCGCTTCTGAATCTCTTATAATTTTTTCTAAAGATTTTCTCCGGAAGATGGATGAAGCCATTTTTTACAAGTGTGGAAGTGTGGAAGTATGGAAGTGTGAAAATGTAATGTAAGTATTTAATAACTATTAACTGCGTTATGCGTTAAGCGTTGCGCGTTCAGCGTTCAGCTTTAGGCTTGCAACATATTTCTTCAATTGATCATGATACATTTTACTCAACGGCACGAGTGGCAGCCGGAGTTCATTTTCAATGAGGCCCAGTTCAGCCATGGCTGCTTTAACACCCGCCGGATTATTTTCAACAAAAAGCAATTCATAGCCTTCTATCAGCCCGTCGTTTATTTTTTTTGCTTTTCCCAGATCTCCATCTAATGCTGCGCGAACCATATTTGAAAATGCCTGCGGAAAACTATTTGCTGCTACACTGATCACGCCCTGCATACCGATGGCAATTTGCGGAAATGCCAGCGCATCATCGCCACTCACTACCAGGAAATTCTCCGGGCAATCACGCAGGATCAGCGCACATTGTGCCATATCACCTCCTGCTTCCTTGATACCAGCGATATTAGGTAATTCAGCAAGTCGCAGGATAGTAGGAACATTAATATTGCGGGCGGTTCTTGCCGGCACATTATAAAGTATTACTGGTTTGGGAGAAACTTCCGCGATGGCTTTATAATGCTGATAGAGTCCTTCCTGTGATGGTTTGCTGTAATAAGGGCTTGCACTGAGAATGGCAACGGAATGATCCGTTGGTAGTTTTTCAATTTCACGAATAACTTCCTTTGTATCGCTTCCGCCGGCTCCTATCACAACTGGAATGCGCTGGTTGATTATTTCGATGGTGAGGCGCGCTATGCGGACTTTCTCATCCCTGGATAATGTGGGAGTTTCTCCGGTAGTACCCAGTGTCACAACATATTCAACGCCACCAGCGAGTACATGTTCTATAACTCTTGCGAGTGCCTTTTCGTCAATTGTTTTGGATGAAGTGAATGGCGTAACGAGTGCAACGCCGGTTCCGGATAAAAGAGGGATCAGGTTACTCATGGTTCACGGGAATGATGTCAATAATTTCAGGTTCCGTTTCACCGTAATGAATTATTTCGGGCTGTTCCGGAATTTCATCCCAGAATCCCATTTTAGTAAATTTATCGATACGGTTATTAATGCGTTGTTCAGAAGGAATATTCTTCAGCTCCTGGATGGTTTGAATAAGATATGGTTTTAATAACGCAGCGGCTTCATTATAATCCCAGTGCGCTCCACCAATCGGTTCCGGTATGATTCCGTCGATGAGTCCGAATCCAAGCATATTATCAGGTGTCAGGCGGAGTTCTTCTGCTGCTTTTTCTTTCTGATCCCAGCTACGCCATAAAATGGAACTGCAATTTTCAGGAGATATCACTGAGTACCAGGAATTCTCCAGCATAAAAACCCTGTCCCCCACCCCGATGCCCAATGCACCACCCGATGCGCCTTCTCCGATGATCACGCATATAACAGGTACCTGCAACCGAATCATTTCATAAATGTTCCTTGCTATAGCTTCTCCTTGTCCGCGCTCTTCTGCTTCCATACCGGGAAATGCGCCGGGCGTATCAATGAGTGTAATAATTGGTTTATTAAATTTTTCAGCAAGTCGCATGAGGCGGAGTGCTTTACGGTAACCTTCAGGATTGGCCATTCCGAAATTGCGCATCTGGCGCATTTTCGTATTTGTCCCTTTTTGCTGACCGATGAACATAACCGTTTCGCCTTCGAGCTGGGCGAAGCCACCTATCATGGCTTTATCATCCTTCACGTTTCTGTCCCCGAATAATTCGATGAAATTCTCCGACAATTTCTCGATATACTTCATGGTATATGGGCGATCGGGATGGCGGCTAAGCTGCACTTTCTGCCAGGGGGTAAGGTGTGCAGTGATATCGCGCCTGCGTTCAGTGACCTGGTCATAGAGCTTATTGATGGAATCGGAAAGATCTACCTTGGTTTTTTCGGCTGTCTGCCTGAGTTTTTCAATCTCGTCGAAGAGCTCTTTAATTGGCTTCTCAAAATCCAGAAACTGCCGGTTTTTATCCAGGGGCATAGGCTAATTATATTGGTGTAAATTTAAGCTAAGCGTAAAATATAGGAAAGTTTAATTCAGGGATTGGTTTTGGGGGCTTTTTACATCGTTTGGGAGTCCTGCAGATGACGTCGAACCAGTGTCTTTCAAGGCGAAAATTGAGATTATAAAAACCCTGGATGGGTTCACTGCCGACGTGTGCAGAAGGTGGGTCAGTTTGGTCCTCCGGGAAAAGCGGAGGAGCGAATCCACCATTTCAGTTTTTTGCATTCATGTAGACGGCCCAAGTAGATCAATTCCGAATACTTTGTTTTGGGTATAGGGGTTTGTTGGCGGGACTCGCTTCGTGAATTGCCGATGATGGAAGTCTGATGATCCGATAGCGGAATCGTTTGTTCAGATATTGTCATTGTCTCCTTTTCCAACAAATTCGAAGTAGTATGTTGAAGTCTTCCACGCAGGCCTCTTAACCTGCTTTTGCCAGTAGACCTGATGGAGAAATGCCGTTGAAGGAGCGGATCTATATAGATCTGTTTCAGAGTTTCAGTGATTGTTATTGAGTCCTTACCGGCCTTGAGCATCTTCAATGCTTCACCGGTTAACAGACGGTAGAGGCTATATTGTTTTATTTCTGCGAGAACCATTTTATATAATGACGCAGCGATAGGTGAAGCCTCTTTCATGCGGTTACCACTTTCGCGGAAGCCCTTGAATGCAGCATCTTTCTTCACGCGTTCACCTGTGAGCGAAGAACACCTGCGGACAATATTCTTCCCGGAAAAAGGGGAATAATAATAGTAGAGATTTAATTTCCTGTCGATCCCCGTAATAACATTATTGGCGAGTCTTTTCATACAATTAAAAAGCAACGAAAAAAATAAATAGAAATTATGTGTAGAGGACGAAAAAATTATTCAGTTCGCCCGGTATAGTAAAATGCCCCAGTTGGTTAGTGCTTTTAATCCATCTGTTTTTCGTTTAAAATAAAGAGATAAAGCGCAGTTTTGCAGGGCTGACGAATCTTGATCTTTTGTGAGTATAAAATGATCCGTTTAATTCTTTTTTTTCAGACTAACGGATTCTAAAGGATATATATTCCCTATTGGTCTGATTTGTAGCGTCTTCCGCAAAAAGCTAGGGGGAAATTTTTGATAAAATGAAGTCAAAACCATTATCTTTGCCCTCCTTCGGATGAAAAAACGGAGGCTGATGAGCCGTAAAAGGCAACTGTCCTGAAAAAGCAGTCACATCAAACAAAAGGATCGGTAGTTCAGTTGGTTAGAATGCTGCCCTGTCACGGCAGAGGTCGCGGGTTCGAGTCCCGTCCGGTCCGCTCTCAAACCCGCTCTAGTAGCGGGTTTCTTGTTTATGAACGAGTTATAAAACTGAAGTTCTTACAACTTCTTACATGTTCTACCCTTATCGTCCGGAAATGTTGGTCGAAATTTCTCCCCTTTTTCCGAGTTCT
>Ga0207065_1020_pt1 | contig 37512 bp, 31 predicted proteins | sample Alteio_BWMinCont_27_FD_153492 | JGI IMG/M metagenome (GOLD analysis project Ga0207065, IMG submission 153492) | Enriched cells from forest soil in Barre Woods Harvard Forest LTER site, Petersham, Massachusetts, United States -... | ecosystem: Environmental > Terrestrial > Soil > Temperate forest >...
AGTAATCTCATCAGTTAGTCTGTTATTTGCAGGAATACTTTTATTATTACGTTTAACAGAAATCTCTTTCAATGCGAATGCAGAAATTTGCGAATTGAAAAAATGGTTAGCTATTAAAATATTTAATTCTAATCTTTCTTATTGGGTATTTTTTCTGGTTGGTATGTCTCTTTTGGTGTTTAATAGAGCAGTATTGCTTTTTATCGATAGCAGCACTATGTCCAATTGTTTTTCCGCGCTGAATGGATAAATCTAGAAAATTAATCTTATACTAGGGCAAATCAAAAAAAGCTATAGCTACAGTTTGTAAGATCTATGGATGTTTCTCATAGAGGTTCTATTGTTCGAAATGATTAATAAAGTAAATATTCCCGAGACCATAAAGCTAATTGCTGTCATAAAAAAAAGAAATAATGAAGCGTTCGAAAAGATATTCAGCGATGATAGCATGAGTTGTACAGTGCCTGTAATGGCGGGTGAGCATACTATCAGGCTATAGAATGTCACGCTGCCGTTTTTATCGATTTTTTTTATAAAACCTGTTCGCGGTAATGCTATAAGAAAAAATAAGACAGCATATGAATAACCGATAATTGTTGAAATTGTAGTTGTACTGGTATCTCTAATGAGTGATTTGTCGAAGTGCACGCAAAGCTTCATTCCTAGATACGAAAACAAAACAATCATCAAAAAATATATTGTTATTTCGAATATATATTTAAACCTCATAAAGTTCGCTCATCAGCTTATCAATTAAATTATCGAGTTCCTCTTTTAAAAGATCGCTCGTTTCACATTCTTCAGGGATCATAACCCCTTTTTTAAGGTGAATATCTACCAGCTTAGTTTGCCGGCTTGATTTTCTATTAGCAATTAGTTCCACGCAGGCAGCAGATTTTAATGCTTCTTTAACTTCAAGTTGCTCTAGAATATCTATGGTATTGGTCATAGCGATCTTCGGAAGGCCTGCGCTTCTTTTAACAGTAGAAATGCTGACATTAAGAGCAAGTTCTTCTAAATTACCATCGTGTCCTTTAATAAGTTGCGTTAAAAGTGGTAAAAGACTAGGGTCGGTTCCTATTTTACTGCAGTCGATTACCATTTGCATAGATGAGACAGATTTGTCATTCAAATATGCTCGAGCGCTATCTTCAATAATGATTGCTCTTGACTCCATCCACAATGTTGGTAGTGATGGGTTGTTTTTTTTATATTTTTCCCAGTGTCTACGAAGAAAATTAAGTATTTTGTTTTCACATCCTCTTCCTTTTGTTTCTATTAGCGCAACGTGTGAGGTCGGGCAAAATATAAAATCAAACTCTAGCTTTTCGCCTTTTCCTTTGGGAATTTGAATTGATTCTTCGGCACCATTTAGATCGATTAAGTCTATTTTTTCTCTGAGTTTAACTTCTACGAATTTTCCATATAGATATCTATTTTTATAACCATCAAGCCACATCGGCTTAGTAATTGTTACTGGTGAGCTGTTTTCTTCAAATTCGGCGTCCCATCTTTTCTGGATTGGTAAGGTAGAAATATATATTAGAAAGTCTAAAGGAATTGATGATTCTTCATTGCTGCTATCTTTTGAAAATATATAGTAAGCATATAGATTTTTTATATTCATCGATCTTCCCTGAATTAGCTTGTATTGGTGTGTTCTAAAGCCAATATTGATTATTTGGCTGTTCTATTTTTAGGGTTAGATCGGAGTCATTATGCAATGTCAGATTTTCTAGCAGATATGTTGCAGGAACGTTTAGAGGAACGTTGTTAGGTGAGTGCCCCCTGAAATGGGAAAGAGCCAATATCTTGAAACCCGCGCCATGTCTGGCTCCCCGAACTGGACTCGAGCCAGTGACCCATTGATTAACAGTCAATTGCTCTACCGACTGAGCTATCGGGGAATTTCGTTCAACTTTGAGAGTGTGAATACTAATATCGGATTGCTTCCGCGTCAATATCTTATTTCTCAAATTTCTCACCTTTTTTATGAGGCTGGCATTTGACTTGTGAATATCCTGATGTTACGGTGGCAGTTCATTTATTGAGCTATATGATAAGGAGATTGTTAGATGGCTGTTACACGTACGCCCCCACGCAAGACTGCAAAGAATGCGGAGATGGATCACAAAGATGAGAAGCAGCTCCCGTTTGAGATAGACATGGGTTTGGAAATATCAATTGCTGGTCCTCATGTGTTGGTTACGACAAGCAACATAAAGCGCATTGGAGCTAAAATGCTTGAGGTTGCAATCGCAGACTCGAGTATCGAAACGCTCAGCATAAAAAATTCTTCATTTGAAAATTCCTTCGATATCCTACGTTTAATTGAAGCTGGACTGCATAATCCTAAGCTTACAATTGAATTCGAGAATTCAATTTCATCTGAGCAGGTGCGTGAAGAAAAATTTAGGCTTCCTTTATTACACTTAACAGAGAAAATGCAAGATAGAATTCGTTTTGATATACCGACGCTGAATATTGTCAATATAACAAATGCGATGGACCGTGTTTATCACAGTCCGCAAATGTCGGGAAGGGTGTTGTCTGGACGTCTATTTGAGCGGAAGCCACAAGAAAAAACCGTGACTCTTCCTCCGGTTAAGCCAAATACCGGTGTTGAATTAAAAGATGATCACTCTGCTGTTGACCGTAGCCCCTTACCTTTTGTCAAGGTATCAACCGCAAAGCGTGGACGCTATGAAGATCGGCCGGTGTTGGGCTCTATCAATGCTCCTGTCCCAGTTAAGAAGAGCAGATAATAAAAAGGATCGCTTATGTCTGAAAGTCGCACATCACCTGAATTTAAAATATTACCGCAATTGGCCGTACCATTTATTTTAAATTTAAGCGCTAAATTCCAAGAGAAAGAAGGGTTGCAGCTAGCTAAAACCAGTACGGAGGTGGTTTGGTGTTTCGCGCTGGCGTTGATTATGACTGATACGGTAAAAGAGCTTGATCTTACAGGAGCGCTTTATCCGGAACCATTTGCAGAAAATAATCGCTATGATGCTATTGCTACTGCGTTGACATACAACAAGTCTATCAAGCGTCTGATTTTGGATGATTGCCATTTTACTTTGTCGGGGGCGCAGAAAATTGCTGAGGCTTTACGAACGAGCAATGTTCGCACGGTGAGCCTTGTGAAGAGTCGCTTTGAGGAGAATGGCAAGGAACTTATTCGAGATGCAATGCAGTTGCGTAGATTAGATAAGTACTCATTCGATCAAATCGATCAGCTGGCGCAGACTATTTATAATGAGAATACAAAAAATCTTGAGGTTAAAGAGGTAAAGCCTAGATCAACACTTTTTACGCCGCAGAAAAAAACACTTTTTTCGAAAACTTCTCAGGAAGGAGTAGCGAGTAAAAAATCAGGTGATAAAAAATATGGTTTTGGGAGTGGGGTGCCGCGATTTTAAAAGACTACTATTTGCCCCTCACCCAACCCTCTCCCGCTGCCAGTTGTGCTTTCTTTTTGAGGATAAGGGGCGGGAGAGGGCTATTATAGTTTTATAACTTTGCCAACGCTTCACGCATCCGTTTCATGGCTTCTTTGATATTCTCCATGCTCGTTGCATAAGAGAGTCGGATACAACCAGGCGCGCCGAAAGCAGAGCCTGGAACAACTGCAATTTCGGCTACATTTAACAAATATTCGGATAGCTCGATGTCATTGGTAATGTTAGCCGCTTTTTTGATAACGCCGTCCATGTTTGGAAAGCTATAAAAGGTACCATCAGCTGGCAAGCATTTCACGCCAGGGATGCTATTTAATTCAGCGACAATAAAATCATGGCGTTCTTTGTAAGCCTTAACCATCGTAGCAATACAGGATTGATCGCCATTAATAGCCGCTTCTGCCGCGTATTGCGCGATACTCGTTGGGTTTGAAGTCGATTGCGATTGAATTTTTTTCATAGCAGCGATTAATTTGGCAGGACCTGCGGCATAGCCAATGCGCCAGCCAGTCATTGCATAAGATTTTGAAACGCCATTTACGACGACAGTTCGTTCATAGAGTTCTGGGCAAGCCATCACAATGTTGCAGAATGGTTCTTTGCTCCACAGATTATGTTCATAGATATCATCGCTGACGACGACAATGTTAGGGTAGCTCATTAATACTTCGCCTAACGCTTTTAATTCAGCTTGAGTATAGGCAACACCGGTTGGATTTGAAGGGCTGTTTAAAACGACGAGTCGTGTGCGCGGTGTGATCGCAGCTTCAAGTTGTGCCGGGGTAATTTTAAAATTTTGTGTGTCATCGGCTTTAATAATGACAGGCACAGCATCCGCCAGTTTTACCATGTCAGGATATGAAACCCAATAAGGCGCTGGGATAATGACTTCATCGCCTGAATTCAAAAGCGCAGTAAATAAGTTATATAAACTGTGTTTTGCGCCACAGGAAACTAGGATTTGGTCGGGGGTATATTGGAGTTTGTTATCACGGTCAAATTTATTAATAATGGCTTTTTTTAAGCTTCCAATACCATCGACAGCCGTATACTTAGTTTTTCCATCATGAATGGCTTTGATCGCGGCAGCTTTAATGTGTTCTGGTGTATCAAAATCGGGTTCGCCGACGCTAAGACTAATAATATTTTTCCCAGCCGCTTTCAATTCATCCGCGCGAGCAGAAACTGCAAGGGTGGGTGAGGGTTTAATACGTTGGACGCGCGCAGCTAATTCTTTAATCATAACAATGACCTACTCCGAAAAATGTGTTTTTGATCTATTTTTTATTGTGAAAAATATGCGGAAACAAATTATAAAGGATTAATAGAGATTCGGCCATAGTATCGTGAGAAATGTTTCCCTCATTACGAAATAATTAAATTTGATTAATTCGCAATGAGGGTTTTTAGGGGTTGTTAATTAACTGTTAAAGTGGCTCGATCTGAATCTTGTGAAGAAGATTCCCCTGTGATTTTTGTATTGGCGTTAATGGATATTGTCATTGCTTGGCCGCTATTTATGGTATTGATTATTCTTACTTCGAATTTTTGGTCATGGCGTCATAAGGAATGGGAAGGTTGCTCGGCAATGATTAAGCGACGCGTTGCTGCTTCGATCATATCTTTAGTCATAGCGGTGATGGTTTTAACTTACTCTGCAAGTTTAACCCTTTAAGGAAAAATATGAATCAGTATATTGGAATAGAAGGTGGCGGCACAAAATTTATTTGTGCTCATGGCTCGGGTCCTCATGATTTACAGGATCGTACAGTGATTCACACACAATCACCTGATCAGACGATGAAAGAAGTCGCGGACTATATTCGAGCGACACAAAAAAAATCATTGATAAAAGCAATCGGTCTTGCTGTATTTGGACCTCTAGATTTGGATCCAGTCTCACCTATGTATGGTTATATTACGACAACACCAAAACCAGGCTGGAAAAATTTCAATATTGTTGGAGTGCTTAAACAGGCATTTAAGTTACCCATTGGTTTTGATACAGATGTGAATGGTGCAGCGCTTGGTGAATATCAATGGGGTGCAGCGCAAGGTTTAAATGATTTTATTTATCTAACCGTGGGGACAGGGATTGGCGGCGGACTCATGATTAATGGCAGAATTGTGCATGGCGCTATGCATCCTGAGATGGGGCATATCATCATACCGCGTGATACGAGTCGCGATTCATTTGCAGGATGTTGTCATTTTCATAGTACTTGTTTAGAAAGTTTGGCTTCTGGTACCGCGATGAGTTCAAGATGGTGCGTGAAATCGCCGTTTGATTTGCCAAGTGATCATGAAGCGTGGGATTTGGAAGCACATTATTTAGGAATAGGAATTGCAAATCATATTCTCTCGTTTTCACCTCAGCGAATTATCATCGGCGGAGGCGTGATGCAACAAACACATTTATTGCCAAAAATTCGTAGAGAAGTATTAAAATGTTTAAATGGTTATTTGAAATTTGAAAAGATTGTTAATCGATTGGATGAATATATTGTTAAGCCAGGTCTTGGTGAAAATTCTGGAATTTGTGGGGCGATGGTTTTAGCTGAACAAAGCTTAGTAAGGTCAGTAAAGGTGCGAGAAGTTGAGTTTTCGCCTGAAGTTTATGCTTAGATTTTTTGTATTTCAAAACCCAAATATATGTATATGATCGCTGTTCATTTACGACAATAAAGGAATATAAATCGACGTAAGTGGTTTGAAGTTGTCATTGCGAGCGCAGCGAAGCAATCCAGCGCGGTGTCTGTGCTAAACTCCGTACTGGATTGCTTCGCTGCGCTCGCAATGACAGGTTTGCCGTATATGAGACCTGACACCTTTACTATCCAGCTAGATAACCTTATTAAATCATTTATCTTCAATCTAACAACAAAATAAGAGAGAATACATAGCTTTTTATTGGATTAAATTAACAACAATACTCAGGAGACAACATTTATGTCTGATACAAGAATTATAACTTCAAAGACACGCAGAATGGTGATACGCAGCCATTCAAGCGGTCAAGGCGCAACCTCACTTCGCAAACGTTTAGTTGATGATAAATTTAATAAATATGGAGAAGTGACAATAGGGGCTGATTTTGCAATTAAATATCTAGGCGATACTAAGCTCAATATTTGGGACACATGCGCACAAGATAGATTCGATTCTCTTCTAATGACCTATTACCATGGGGCTGATATTTTCTTATTTTGTTTAAGCGCGCCAGAATTATTGGATAAAAACTGCGATCTTCATAAAATCGATATGAAACTTAACCATGTCAATAAAGTGACGAGCTGTCCTTTAATATTAGTCATCACAAAATGCGATTTGCTTTCCGCACAAGAAAAAATTGATTTAACAGAAAAAATGGAATACTGCATCAACAATCAAAAATTACATGGATTTTCTTCTCATATATTTTGCTCATCACTCGATGGTAGTGGATTTGATTTATTAAAAAATGAAATTACAAGATTGTTGCCCGCTAAACATAAAGAAGAAGAATTACAGATCATTCCTGAAAAACAAGAAAACTTATCGATTACTACGAAATTTCACAGATTATTCTCCTGCTGCAATAAAGAAGAAACCGATTTAACAGAGTTAAAGCAACAGCATGAAAGATCTACATTGAAAATTGGATAATCAAAAAGAAAAACATATACCAGCCCCGGCTAAAATAGTCCGGGGTAAATTCCCGCTGGCATGACATAAGCCTAATGATCAACTTTACGAGTTGATTTTGGACTAGTTAATAAAGGCAACGTAAATGAAAATTGACTGCCTTTCCCCACGGTACTGTCGATTGACAATGTACCCTTTAATAAATCAATTAAGAATTTCGATATAACTAACCCGAGTCCAGTACCACCATATTTTCGTGTTATAGAAGAATCACCTTGTTCAAATGGTTGGAATAATCGCGCTTGTACTTCTGATGTCATTCCAATACCCGTATCGATGACTTCAAATAAGATACTAAGACAACCTGGAGGTATATTTGCATGCTCCATTTCGTCTAATTTGACATTTAATGTAATACTACCTTGCTCAGTAAATTTAATCGCATTGTTTAAGAAATTATTGATTATCTGGCGAATTTTAATTGGATCTCCAATCAAATATTCGGGTATTGAATTATCTATGAATGCGGTTAATTTCAAATCTTTTTTATGCATATGTCCGAGCGAAATACTAATACATTCTTTCACTAAATCTTGCAGACGAAACTCAATTTTTTCAACTTGTGCATGACCTGATTCACACTTTGAATAATCGAGAATATTATTAATTACAGAAAGTAGCATATCACCAGAAAGTCGAATAATCTCAGCATAATCTTTTTGTTCATCATTCAATGGCGTATCGAGCAACAAGCTTGTCATACTAACCACACCATTTAAAGGGGTCCTCAATTCATGGCTCATCATTGTTAGAAATGAGCTTTTAGCGAGATTCGCTGCCTGCGCTTTTTCGGCCAATACGACAGCCGATTCTTTTTCGCGTTGCAACTCTAGAGTACGCTCAATGACACGGTTCTCAAGTTCAATATTTAGAATCTTGAGATTCTCTTCCATGCGTCTTTTATCGGTGACATCATGCAAGTAAATGAAAATAGCATCTTTGTCTGGGATAACAAATATTTGTTGATCATAAATACGGCTCAAATAAAAAATATCTTGCGAAAATAAAACTAAATCATCGGATTTTTGTAATAGTTTATTAAGTTTTTCAGGCAAATTAACCAATATCGGATGATGTTTACCTTGATTATCTAACGTGGGAAATTGAGCGCGAGCTGAAAAGTTCATATAGATAATTTCATATAAATAATTCAATCCGATAATAGGATTCGGATTCCATTCAGTAAAGAATGATAATCTGGGATCCAAATTAGAATCCTGTGTAAGAGTGACTTTAGCCATTTGAAAGCACCATTAACTCTCTTAATTGCGAAAGAACCTTGCCTGATTCAAGCACAATATTAATATCGCCTTTAACATTACCATGCTCATAACTAAAAGCAATATTAATCGCTGAATTATCCCCTAATGATTCAGTAAGTAAGTTTCGTATATGTTTAATGATCTCAAGAAATTTTTCATTTTCGATAACAGCCGGACTATGCATCATAGCACCAGTTAACAACGATTGAGCGAACGAAGTTAAAAAATTTCCTAATACAATATTCGCTAATTCTTTTAATGCAGAATCTTCTACTTCAGTGAGTTTATTGGTACTACCCTCGGATCGATTTAATAAAAAATCACAAACTGCAAAAGCGGATTTCTGTGTAAAAAGAAAAGAGGATGCGCCTTTCACAAGCTGGGTTTTAATTTGTGAGAATAGACTAACAGACATGTTATCACTATAATTAGGCAAATTGATTTTCTTAATTGAATTAATTTCAACAGGCTTAATATTTAGTTTAAGAGGGATTTTTAAAAATCGAGATAGCGCTGAAGTCGCCTTCATCGATGAAGCCGCGCATATTTCTTGAAGCATAGTATTAGACTGCATTTATAATCCCTCCAAGCGATGATTCATTTTTCTTTCTTAATTGAAATAAATAAGCAACGTCCAATATCAAAATCATTCGACCCGAACCCACCAATGTTGCGCCAGAAAAGAATTTATTATCTTTAATCGAGCGATTTAATTGTTTTATTATCACTTCTTTGGTTGCAAGTAACTCATCTACAGCAAGAGCAAGACGCTCTCTGCCATTATGAATAATAACGATTGGCTGCTTATCCAATGGAAAAGGTTTTTGATGAAATAGGGAACTCAAGCGAATGAGTGGAATATCTTCTTGTTCAAAAATAATAGATTCTTCTTTCATCACACCCTTTATATCTTTTGTTTCTACCATCAACAATCGCTCAACGAATTCTGTTGGAACTGCATAAGTCTCATCGCCGACGTTTACAAATAATGTTTTAATTATCGCAAGCGATAGAGGAATCTCGATCAAAAATGTTGTTCCCTTACCCGGTGTTGAATTGACTTGTATACTTCCACCAATCGATTCGATTTTTAATTTAACGATTGTCAGCCCCAATCCACGCCCAGAAATTTCTGTAACCGATTCAGCAGTAGAAATACCAGTGAAAATGGTGTTTAAAACATCTGTACTAGAGAAGCCGGGCTTTAACAAATTATGTGTAGAAGCTAATTTTTTGAGTGCCTCTAAATTGATACCCGCACCATCATCTGAAATTTCAATTTTGGCCGCTTCTTTTGTGCGTTGGACATTTAACCAGATAGTACCTTGCGCAGGTTTATTCATTTTCAACCTGACATCAGGTGTTTCGATACCATGATCAATCGCATTACGGATCAAATGGGCAATTGACTCAGCAATTTCATCAATCAATGAACGATCAAATTCAATTTCCGCTCCTTCCATTTGTAAATTGACTTCTTTATTTTGATTTTTTGCCAAGTCTCTTGTCATGCGAATAAAGCGGTTAAACACAAATGCAATAGGCACTAATCTGACTTGCATTATATGGTATTGCAAATCGGTAATTAAACGACTTAGTGATTCGATAACGGGCACTAAATCGGGGTGTTCTATTTGTTCTCGTATCGATTCTAGCTTCATTTTATTAACTAAAAATTCTTCAGCAAGATTCATTAAAATATCAAGTTCTTCTATTTTGACCTCGATAGACTGAATTTTTTCAACAGCATCTGTTTCTAATTGCATTTGTATATGCGGCGATTTAGCATCAGGTTTTTTATGATTTGCCAATAGATGATGCAACTGCTTAATTAAGTCTGATGAATCTAATTCATCGAGATCCGTAGATATATATTTTAAATTCAATGACAATTGATCGAAACTCTTAAACAACAGATCAGCGCAAAGCGCTAGTGTTAGTTGTTCATAGCGAATAGCATCTAATATATCTTCAATGGCATGACATAAACTCATACTTTGCTCATAACCCATCGTACCGGAAAGACTTTTTAAGGTATGAGTCGCTCGAAAGACTTTATGGAACAATTTCTTATCGTCGGGATTTTTCTCTAATTCAACTAACGCATAATTCAACGTTTTAACATGAGCTTTCGCCTCTGCTATGTACGCTTCCTTATGTTTACTGAAATCAAAATCCATAGCGTATTTATCCTATTATTTCTAATTTATTTGATAATATGATTTACTGCTTCTATGATTTTTGAATGTTCGAATGGCTTCTGTATATAAAATTTCACACCCAATTTATTACATTCATCTAATATTTCAATCTGGCCAATCGATGAAATTATAATAACCTTGCTCGTATCAAAAAATCCTTGTATTTCTCTTAAAAACTCGACCCCTTCCGTTTCACTTTCGTGCATAACAATATCTAATAATATCGCATCTGGACTGACTGCTTTTATTTGTTGTCTTGCAGTAACAATTCCATTCGCTTCAAAAAATTCTAATTCAGCTATCAATTCTGCATCGCTATTTTTAGCGAGGAGAATATCTTTCAAAACGTTGCGCATGAATGTTGAATCATCTACTATCAGTATTTTTTTCATAACTATATCCTATTCGTGATCCAAGGATTTCGGGATGTTTTTATTACTACTATCATCAAATTCTGTTTTGTTTGCTAATAATTTTCTTTTTTCAATTTTGGTTACATCCATTAAATCTTGCTGTGAAAGCACTCGATCTAAATTTAACAAAATAATTAAACGATCTTCATGTGAAATAATGCCATCCACATACTTCTCATTTATACTATCGATCAATGAAGGTGCAGGCTTTATTTCTTTACCTTGGATACGTAATACTTCGATAACCTCATCGACAATCAATCCAAATAAATTTTCATCTTTTTTGGTTACCACGATATGTTTTGATTCGATTTCTTCTGCGATGGGTAATGAAAATCGCGATCGTATATCTATTGCGGTAACAATCTCGCCACGAACATTGATGATACCTTTGATGAAATCGGGAGATTCCGGTATCGGAGTAACACTGCCTAACTTGATTATTTCCCTGACTTCTTCAATTTTTACACCAAATTCTTCATTACCGGCACGAAATACTATTAACTGAATAACCGTCTTATTACCTGTCGATTCAACTGGAGTATTGATATGCTCGCGCATTTTACCCCCTTACACCCAGTTCATTTGAATCAACGACTTTAAAACGTTTTAACGCCGTTCTTAATTCTTCTGCTAAGGAAGACAGGTTTTTTGCTGACGAAGTCATTTGCTGTACCGCAGCCGTTTGTTGTTGTATGGTCGTGGACATTTGATCAGCACCTACTGCTGCTTGCTCTGATGTCGCAGCAATTTCTTCCGTTGTTTTCGCAACTGTTTGAGCACCCGCCGCTTGTTCTAAGGTTGCGGCCGAGATTTCTTGTGCTTTAATCGTAATTTCTTCCGCACCAGAACCGATCTGATCAATAATGCCAAGCGCTTGGTTAACAATATCAATTGATTCTGTGACTTGTTGTGTTCCTGTTGTCATACCGCCCACAACTTGCGCCGTGGATTCAACGATGGTATTCACCATACCTTCGATTTGCACCGCCGCTTTTTTGGTGCCTTCGGCTAATTTTCTGATTTCATCAGCAACGACAGCAAAACCGCGGCCCGCCTCACCGGCTCTGGCGGCTTCGATGGCAGCATTTAAAGCCAGCAAGTTAGTTTGATCAGCGATGTCTTTTGTAGTTCCTACGATAACACCAATTTCTTTTGCGCGTTTATCCAAGTCTTTTACTGTGCCTGTATTTGCTTTCACAATATCGTCAATGGATTGCAAACGCGTTGCGGCTTGCTTTCCTGCTTCAGTCCCCCTCTTGGATAGTTTTGCCGCTTCTTGAGTAACTTCAGCAGCAGATCGTGCTTTTGCTGCACCTTGCTGGATCGATGTAGACAAGTCTGTGACGATTCGCGTACTTGATTCAAGTTTAGTTGCTTGATCTTTTGCGCCTACGGCAATTTGCTGAGTTGTTTTTGCTGCTTGGGATAATGTTTCATTTACCTGTTGTGATGAATTTGCCAATTGACTGGACGCGTTAGCAACTTTCAATGAGCTATCTGATGCTAACCTGATTAATGCGCCCAGATCATCAAACGATTTATTCAACGCGGTTGATAATGTTTTGATATCACCTTGCGTATCAATAGAGACGCGTTGTGAAATGTCGCCTTGTGACAAGGCAACTGCTAAACGAATAACTTCTTGAACTGGGGTTGCAATCGAATTGATTAAATTATTGAGCGTATCAACGATATCCTTCCAACTACCACCTACTCCCTCAACTTTAGCGCGTTCATCCAGCTTGCCTTCTTTACCAGCTACCTGCGCTACGCGAGAAACTTCGATAGCTAGACGATTGAGGTCGTCCACCATTTTATTCAATGTTTCCTTGAGTTGTAACACTTCACCTTGTGCTTCAACAGTAATTTTTTGGGTAAGATCACCAGCGCTGATCGCGGTTGCTACCTTCGCAATATTACGAACTTGACTCGTCAAGTTAGCAGCCATTGCATTTACTTTTGTAGTTAACTCTTTCCAAGTTCCAGCAACACCTGGGACCTCTGCTTGGCCGCCTAATTTACCTTCTGTTCCTACTTCTTTTGCAACGCGCGTTACTTCTGATGCGAATATATTGAGATTATCAACCATTTTATTAATAGTTTCTTTTAACTGGAGTATTTCACCGCGGACTTCTACTGTAATCTTTTGCGCAAGATCACCATTCGCAACTGCCGTGGTAACTTGTGCTATATTACGCACTTGCGCAGTGAGATTGGCTGCCATGGCATTAACATTATCAGTTAGCTCTTTCCATGTTCCTGTAACCCCCTTCACTTCGGCTTGGCCGCCTAATTTTCCTTCTGAACCAACTTCTTTTGCCACACGAGTTACTTCAGCAGCAAATACATTTAAGCTATCCACCATTTTATTGATGGTGTCTTTAAGCTGTAATACTTCACCTTGAGCTTCAACTGTGATTTTTTGAGAAAGATCGCCTCTTGCTACGCCGGTTGCAACTTGTGAGATGTTGCGTACTTGGCTGGTTAAGTTAGCAGCCATTGCATTTACTCTTGCTGTTAACTCTTTCCAAGTTCCACCCACACCAGGAACCTCAGCTTGCCCACCCAATTTACCTTCCGTACCTACTTCTTTTGCGACGCGTGTTACTTCCGATGCAAAGATATTGAGATTATCCACCATATTATTGATCGTTTCTTTTAGCTGTAAAATTTCACCTTTAACTTCTACAGTAATCTTTTGGGCAAGATCTCCATTCGCGACAGCTGTGGTGACTTGTGCAATATTACGCACTTGTGCAGTGAGATTGGCTGCCATAGCGTTAACGTTATCAGTTAATTCCTTCCATGTTCCTGTCACACCTGGCACAGTGGCCTGTCCGCCCAAGTTACCCTCGGTTCCCACTTCTTTTGCAACACGTGTGACTTCTTCAGAAAAAGATCTTAGATTATCGACCATTTTATTAATCGTGTTTTTCAATGCCAATACTTCACCTTTGACATCGACAGTGATCTTTTGGGCTAGATCGCCATTAGCGACAGCCGTTGTGACTTGAGCGATATTGCGCACTTGAGAAGTTAAATTGGCTGCCATGGCATTAACGTTGTCAGTCAATTCTTTCCAAGTACCTGTCACGCCTGGAACTGCTGCCTGCCCTCCAAGCTTACCTTCAGTACCGACTTCTTTTGCAACACGTGTTACTTCCCCAGAAAATGAACGTAGATTATCAACCATTTTATTGATTGTGTCTTTTAACGCTAATACTTCGCCTTTAACATCAACAGTAATTTTTTGCGCGAGATCACCGTTTGCAACCGCCGTGGTAACTTGAGCGATATTTCTGACTTGCCCTGTTAAGTTGGCTGCCATTGCATTCACGTTGTCAGTTAACTCTTTCCAGGTACCCGTGACGCCTGGAACAACGGCTTGTCCACCAAGCTTTCCTTCTGTACCGACTTCTTTTGCAACACGGGTTACTTCACCGGAGAATGAACGTAAGTTATCAACCATTTTATTGATGGTATCTTTTAATGCTAATACCTCACCTTGCACATCCACGGTGATTTTTTGCGCGAGATCGCCATTGGCAACGGCGGTGGTGACTTGCGCGATATTTCTAACTTGCCCGGTTAAGTTAGCTGCCATTGCATTAACGTTGTCGGTTAATTCTTTCCAAGTTCCTGTAACCCCTGGCACAACGGCTTGTCCGCCTAACTTTCCTTCCGTTCCGACTTCTTTTGCAACGCGCGTTACTTCCCCAGAGAATGATCGTAGATTATCAACCATTTGGTTGATCGTTTCTTTTAACAGTAAAATTTCCCCGCGTACTTCTACCGTGATTTTTTGAGTTAAATCGCCGTTTGCAACCGCTGTCGCGACTTGAGAAATATTACGTACTTGACCAGTCAGATTCGCTGCCATCGCATTAACGTTATCGGTTAACTCTCTCCAGCTACCACCTATTCCAGTGACTGTCGCTTGGCCGCCGAGCTTACCTTCTGTACCCACCTCGCGTGCAACACGCGAAACTTCAGAGGTGAAAGTATTCAGATTTTCCATCATGCCATTGTATGAATCCGCAATTTCACCAAAAATGTCATATCTTTCACGTTGTAAACGCTTGGTTAAGTCGCCTCTACGCACCGCTTCGATAGCTTGCAGTAAATCTCTTAATTGTCTTTCTGTTTCGTATGAGATTTCTGTGTTTATGTCATAACGTCTTAATGGGCGCTCATCCATGTCTAATGGAAGTTTAGAAGCTCTACGCTTCGTAGTCAGATGATTATTTTTTCCAGAATTATTCGCTGATTTTCCCATTGCCTTCATCCTTCCCTTCGATCAAGGACACAGCATATTAGTTAAAAAAGCTTAAACTCGACTGAATATTACTTATTAAAATATCACAAAATGATGAATCAAATTAATTTTTTATTTGAGGATGACTAATATCATATCACTTCTCGACTTAATAGATATTTTATACGCTCCTTTTTTAATATCCACTTATAAGAATTAGTAGCAGATGAACTGCACTTTTCGGATAATATATGCATTAATAAAAGTAAATAAGGTGATCTACGTATGAAAAAACATATAGTTGCATTACTTGTTGAAGCTAACAAACAAATTTCCAACATTATTAACGAAATGGAAAACAAAAATTCGCCTGATGATCAGATTATCATTGATGAAATCAATGATGTTATACGTCAACTCGATGAAACAGTAGAGATACTGGAAGATAAAGAATAGTAAATTCATCCTCATCTGTGTCGATTTGATTTAGAGGAAATTTCGGAAAGAGCAATTTTATCCATATCAAACGCCGCATTTCCGTTTTCAAGCTACCCATGGTTGCGCCATCATTTTTTTTGCTATATAGATGAGATCGAGCTGAAACTTTGATTGCAGAATTATCAGAATAATACCTCTCTTTAAGTATTTGTTAATTATTATACTCTATACTCATAATTAATAAGAAATTTTCAACTCAGTTAATACGTAGGATAGTGCCATGGCAAGACATACAATAGCTCAATATTTCAATCAGTTAGAAAGTTCTGTTACCTATAGTAGTTTCTACACACCCGGTGTTGCGCTGCGTTTAGCGGTTGCCGATACCTTTGGCTATCCTGAGGAAAAAGGCTGGTTAGGCTACGCTTCTTCAGGTCAAAACAATCCCATTGGATGGCGAGGATTATCTTTTTTAAGTTATCCCTACTTTATCATTGGCGGCTTTCGTTCTCTATTAATGAAGGGTATCGATTGGCTAGCTCTCGGTAGAAAAATGCATAAAGGAAAGCCGAGTCCTTGGTGGGCAGTCGGATTAAAAGGTCTGGTTGGCGCTCTATGTTATCCTTTCGAAGTCCCCAGTTACTTCCTTGCTAAATTATCGGATAAAATCGTATCTTACTTTCCATCTAAAAGCACAAAAGAAGCTTCAACTGCAAAGTATGCTAAAGTACCACCCTCTCCTCGTGCTACCAAAACGATTAGACCAAGCTTAATCCGACGTTTTATCAACTGGTTTACGCCCAAAAAGATCAGCACGGTTAAATCAACTTCATCTATTGAGAAAAGCTTATCAACCGTCACACATGATGTTCACAATCATGGATCTAAAGAGTCAGTCGCAAGTAATCATCCCATCTTTCATCATACTCAAGCGAACACGCATGAATACAACGAAAAGTCCTATGAGGCTTTAAAAGACAAAGCTGCTGAATTAAAAACGGATTACCATAACACCAACCAACCCGATCTCAATATTGCAGCAAAACTAAAAGAAATTGCCAGTTTAATCACTCCCGCAAATCTGGAGACATTACCCTTACGAGCAAGAAGATTGGAAATGATTCACAAATTTCAAGGCGGCAAAAGTGATACGGATTCCGCCTATGCCAATCATTTCAAATTGGATTGGGAAAAATTCCAAAAACTAATTTTTGAATTGGAAAAAGATATTTTAAAACTAAAAGCGACACACCGAGCATCACTCGACTCAGAAACAAACCCAAGACCAAATCACGATCCAAAACATCACTAAAACCCCTCCAGCATGTCCCGTGGCTTTTGCCCATGGGACATGCTCTGAAACCGTGTTAGGAATTTCATCCCCCCTCCTTTGAAAAAGGAGGGTTGAGGAGGAATTTCAGAGCACTAAACTAACATTTACTCGTATCAATCTTCACAACTTCAAATGCTTCCTGTATCGCACTCAGATCATACTCTAAATCCGCACCTGCTTTCAAAACTCCACACGCGCCATCTTGAAAGTTAGTGGTTGAAGTCCAATAATATGCATTCGCTCGCGCCATGACTTGGAATGCTTGTTTCGTATTCCAGCCTTGCGATGTGCTCAAGAGATAAAAGAAATGGTTATAGACACCACTTGAGTAGTGAACATCGAGCGAATTGGTATATTGTCCAGCATCGTCAATCGAACATGACGATCCAGGACGACGGCCTTTACAATCTTTGCTAGGCAGATCCATATACCGTAATGCTTCATCCTCAGCTTTGAAAATTTCCGGGGCAATTTGCCAATTCAAATCTTTACCATACGCATAATACTCAGCGGCTTTTGCTGCCATATCGGAATAAGCTTCATTCATACCGCCCGATTGACGTCTGTAAGCCAAATTAGAATGCTGCTGCGTAAAACCATGACTAACCTCATGCGCAGTCACCCCTAATGAAGTCAATGGATAAAACATCGTATCGCCATCACCAAAATACATCGCTTTACCATCCCAGTAAGCGTTATCAAATTTTGGCAAGTGCACAATCATGGTTAACACCATCGGTGTCCCATCTGTATTTTTCAAAACGGGCATACCAATCCAATCAAGATACATTTTACTCGTCACCTCACCATTAAAGAACGCATCATTTCCTGGCGAGTAACCATCGTTCACTTTGTCGCTATCCCCATTCCAATAAATATTATTGTGAGCTTCATCCGTTTTTTCACAAGAAGTTTGAAAATCCACTTCTTCTCTACAACTTTGCCAATAATCAAATCCGGAACATTTTTTTAAATAAATATTTGCATTTTTGAAATAACAGATTTGAGTAGCTGGGTCACGTTGCACTGTTAATGCAGGCAAGTGCGCTTGCAATCCATCATAAATTAATTGGCCTAATTTAATATTTCCACCGAAGCCGCCAGCAGAAACATTACCTAACTCGGCATGAATTTGCTGGGTCTGCATATCGTTCCAATATTCATAAATTGAGAATGTCGTCGCATCAATAATATAAGTCGGTAGCGCAGGTGGTTCATTTTTATGTATGGCATGGGTTTTAAAACTAATTAAATAAGCCCAATGCGCTTTGTGGTTATCATCGACATACACCATTAATTTTGATTGCTGATTTTCAGCCTGCAATTTTGTGTGTACTTGTTCTTGATAAGCGGTAACGACTTTGTCTAAGGCTTTTTGAGCTTGCGCACTTGAAAAAACTGCTTGCGGTGATCGAGCTAAATCGGTTTGTAAATCTTGATACATAACGCCATTCACCGTTGCTCGGCTGTTAGTGATGAATGCATCTTGCAATGGTATCGAAGCATATTTTTCACCCTGTTTTACGTGAAAAATTGCGTCGCCACCCCACACTGGGAAACCCGCATAAGTCTGTTGTACGCGAATATGTAACATCTTTTGAAAATCTAAATCGCGTTGTATTTCTTTAAATTGAAAATTCTGATTTGCTAATCCCTGAGTCGATAGTAAAGTCTGTAATCTCACAGGATTCATTTTAGCAAGATCAACTGGAGTTGCCGCATAGACATTCATGAACGGCAATGCGGACAACAAAGAACATAGAATGATAGCTTTGATAGTTTGCAGTTTCATGAAGACTCCTTTTAATTTAAATTTAACATCCCTGCATTACACAAAAGATTCAATCAATAAAAAGAGGAGCTGTGAAAACTTGCGACATCAGATTAAAGTATAGGCACGACTAGAGAAGCATGTAAATCAATTATGACAAGCGTTGTACAAACATGACAACAATCCTATTATTATGATCAATCAAAATACTTCGATCAAAAGCGCGTAATGGGGTAAATACCACATCGCCACGTATCAGATCATTTTTTTCGGAGAATCAATAAGTTAACAATTGGCAACTGTCACACGCCCAAGTTGACGTTATGGTATGCTAATCAAATTGGATAAGGAATTCAGCATTGAAAGCCTTTCTTCAACGATACTACATTAGTCTAATTTTAATATCTGCATTAGCCATGTTGCTTAGTATCGATGTTTTGTATTATATACAAATCCAGCGTGCAAGAACTGCAACACAATGGGTCATGCACACTCACGATGCCATTGAAACCGCTGATGATATATCCATTAGTTACAATACAGCAGAAAGCAAACAAAGAGGCTATTTATTAACAGGCGATACAAATTATATCGATCATTACAATCAGTATATACAACGTATTAATAATAATATTGACGGTTTAAAACGTTTAACCCTTGATAACACGCTTCAACAAGAAAATATAAAAAATTTACAAACTTTAATTCAATCACGTATAAAATTATTATCTATGGTAATAGATACCAGAAGAAAATTAGGCCTCAATGCTGCCATAAAACAAATTGAAAATCAGCACACGGATGCACTTTCAATACAAATACAGCAAACCTTACAAGATGTAAAAAATCAAGAAGAAATGCTACTCGCGCAGAGGTTTGCTGCCCGTCAAATTCAAAGACAAAAGACGATTACGATTTTAGTAATAGGTAATATTATAAGTTTAAGTATCATTATAATTTGTTTTATTTTACTGAAATTAGAACTTTTACGTCGTCTTAAGACCGAACAACTCATGAAGCAATCTGAAACCGAACTGATCCATCTTGCCTACTTCGATCCATTAACCGGACTTCCTAACCGGACACAGCTATTAGAAAAACTCAAAAACTATCTTGCATATGCAAGCGCTAATAATGAAAAAATTGCATTATTATTTTTTGACATCGACCATTTTAAAAATATTAATGACTCATTAGGTCACGAATTAGGAGATGATTTATTAAAAACCGTTTCTACTCATTTATCTCAATTTGTCGGAGAAAATAATTTTGTCGCCCGTTTAGCTAGCGATGAATTTTTAATTGTTATAAAAGGTATCATAGCAACCGATGGCTTATCTAGTTTCGCCGAGCTCTTATTAAAAAGCCTAAAAAATATCTTCATTATCAAAGATCATCGAATTTATATTACAGCTAGCATAGGCATCAGTGTTTTTCCTCATCACGGAAGTGACGCATCGACTCTAATGAAGAATGCTGAAATTGCCATGTACCAAGCCAAAGAAAAAGGCAGGAATAGTCACCTAATTTGCACCCTAGAAATTACTCAGCATGTAAAAAAGCGCAGCTTACTCGATTATTGTATGCGCGAAGCAAAAATCGAAAAAGAATTTACATTAAGTTATCAACCCAAAATTAATTTTAAAAATGGTAATATATCTGGAGTCGAAGTACTGCTTCGCTGGAATAATCCTACTTTAGGTCTTGTCTATCCAGGCGACTTCATTGCTCTTGCCGAGGGTAATGGATTAATCATTCCAATCACGGAATGGATGCTGAAAGAAGCTTGTGCCCAGGGCATTAAATGGGAAAATAATCATTTTCCAAAACTTGATATAGCCATTAATTTTTCTATAAAGCAATTTAATGATATTGAATTCATAAAGAAAATAAAAAAAATCATCAAAGAAACTAACATAAATCCTAAGAACTTAGAATTCGAGCTGACAGAAGGCATTTTGATGACTAATACTGCTAGAAATATCGAAACCATTAAATCGTTACGAGAGCTGGGCATACAAATTACACTAGATGATTTCGGCACAAAATATTCTTCACTCAATTATTTACAACATTTTGCCGTCGACAAACTCAAAATAGATTGCTCTTTCATTCATGAAATTAAATCACCCGATCACAATCCTAGCATTATTAAAGCGATCATTGTCATGGCACACAGTTTGGGAATTAAAGTCGTGGCAGAAGGTGTTGAGACACAACAACAAGCGGATTTTCTTAAAGAACAGAATTGCGATGAAGCACAAGGATTTTTTTACAGTCATCCATTAACTTCTGAAGAAATGACTTCATTTATGCAAAATAGATAATCTTTCTTGTATAATAAATCTTATACCGACCAATTAAGAGGTTCTCACTCATGACTAAGCCATTACAAAATATCAAAATTGCCATTCTCGTGTGTGATGGTTTTGAAGAAGTTGAAATGACAAAACCACGCATAGCCTTAAAGAAAGCAGGCGCAACGGTTGATCTTATTAGCCCTGATGCCAAACAAGTTTACTCTTTCAGACATGATAAATGGGGAAAGAAATTTATCGTCGATGCTAATCTAGAAACGGCCAACCCTGCAGATTATGATGCGGTTTTACTACCTGGGGGAGTTTTAAATCCCGACAAACTTCGCACTTATAAATCAGCTATTCAATTCGTTAATCATTTTTTTAAAAAGAAAAAACCTATTGCTGCGATTTGTCATGGTCCACTTACACTCGTTGAAACAGGTCATTTGAAAGGAAGGAAAATGACTTCCTATCCATCGATAAAAACCGATCTAATTAATGCAGGCGCACATTGGAAGAATGCTCAGGTTGTCATCGATGATAATCTTGTGACAAGCCGACAACCGCATGATATTCCGGCTTTTAATCAAGCCATCATCAAGGTATTTGGGTCAGAGCACTAAACCATGTCATCTAGGCGTCGCCCTGCGACTTGTCCGCGGGATCCAAAGGCCACTTGCTTAGATCCCGCGGACAAGCCGTGGGATAACGCCTACCAATTTTGTACTCGACCCCTTTTCTTAATAATAATACCTAGGATAATAATACCCATCTGGATAATAGTACCCATTATAATAATGAACTCTACGATGATAATATCTGGGCGGTGGTGGTGGAGCCGGATAATATCCTCGGCTGTAATAATACGCTGCATTCTGCTCATCCGCCGAGCGTCCTATCGCATTACCCACCAGTGCGCCGCTGACAGCACCAGCAGCTACACCCCAGCCACTTCCGCCACTGACGGCACTACCGATTAAGCCACCAGCGACAGCGCCTGTAGCCGTTCCCACATCTTGATTATAAGTATAAGGACTGCAACCTGCGATTAACAAAGCGCTAACACACAATAAAGAACTTTTAAAAATTTTAGTTTTCATTACTCTCCTCCCTTGTTACTTATGATTAATTATTTTTAAATTATATCATGGCTATTATATCAATAAATAAACTAATGAATTCAAGGTATTACTCCATGCGCTTTTAAAGTATTCTTCTCTGCTATAATTAAAAATACATAACTTAATTAAACGGCCCTCTCTCATGAGCTCAACGAGAAAAGTTAAAAAAGACCTTCAGCCAACAGCGTCTGATCCTAAACCAAAACGCGAACGCAAGTCCAATCCCAAATTCACAAAAGGCTTTGTTAACTATAAAGATCCCGTGGCAAATAGCACTCATAAACCTCTGCATATGCGTTACTCACATAGCCATGAAGGTGTTGTCGTGCAATCGAAAACCGCTCAAAGAGGCAGCTCCCAAGTAGCAAGCCCATCACGTGTAGTTCGCGACAAAATGCAAGACGTCGATGGCCTGCTTTCGCCGAGCAAAACACTAGTCACGAAAAAAAACCCAGCGACAAACTCACCGCACAGCCTACAAAAAAACACGCCCAAAAAAACTAAATTTGTTCGCAGTTTTAAAGCGGAATTAATTTTAGGTAATGAAGATGGCAAAGAAACCATCATCGAAGTCATTGTCTTCCAATCACAGAAAAGCGCTTCGGAACGCAAAAAATCAGGCATTGTCTCTAAAAATATTGATGAAATAAAATCAAAAGTAAAACCTTTACCGACAGACACGTACGAAGTCAAAGAAATCAAAATCACACCAGACATGATGGCCAAAGCAAAATTAGAATCACGCAAAACATCTGATTCACTCCGCGCAGATGATATCGCCGCGACAATGGGTGAAGAAGGCGCACATGAGCATTCCCATGTAACACAGCATCGAATAGGAGCTCACTCAGCCATCCCTGTCTTCGAAGAAAAAAAGCAAACTGCCGGCAATAGCGAGTCTGAAGCAAAAATCACATTCCCTTCATCTTACGAACATAACAGTATGCGCACTGTCACTCCAGAACATCAAATCGTAGGGCAATATATCAAGTCTGGCGCTGATTTTAATTACTCGAATTTGATCAAACTGTTTGGCAATGTCATTGATCGCGAATATCCACAATGGCGCATGGGGGCAAATAAAATTAAGTTTTCACTCATTGCACGCAATACTGCGACAGACAAAGTGACACCGGCTAAACAGTTATTAGCCGTAACAGAACGCCTTTTTCGAGTTGCGTTTGGCACACCGAAAAAAGATATTCGGAAAAAGACGAAAGAATCCCCATCCGAATTATCACCAACACCGGCAAAACGTCTAAAGATGTAAATCATCATCCCAATTTAGCTTGTGCAGCTGTGGCCTCCGGCATTGGCTCTTTATACTCAGGAACTGGAATTTTTGAAATTTGTTCTAACTCATCTAAGAAAATCATTGAATCCGGACAAAAACCATCTTCTTTATGCATAGCATCAAGCAACGCCGGAAGATCATTTTTCGATTTTTCATAAGCTTCTTTCGCATTACTAAATAATTTATGTTCTTTTACTTTTAACGTAATTATATTTTGTTGTCTTGCGCTGATTTCCTTTTCTTTCGTTGCATTGATCGCTACAGGCGTCACTGGCATGGTGAGTGGTGATTTTACAGACTCAACCTTCACTTCATCTAATTTGGCAGTTTCAACTTGCGGAACTTCAGGCGCACTTCCATTCTGCGTTGCAGCAAGAACGGATTCTATTTCTTTTTCTCCTATGATGCTTTGCAACACTTTCTTTTTTTCACCATTCAATTTTGCAATATGATTATTTAGTGCATCCAGAATCAGCTTTTGATCCCATCCGGGTTTCACATCTGCTAATTTAAAATTATCGTAGGGATTTTCTCGACAATCCGCAGCCATAGCTTCATAGCGAGTTCTTAACATCGCCTGTTGTCTTATGAGATACAAACGCATTTTACCCAAAGAAGTCATCAATTCAGAATGAAGCGTCATTCGCGACACGTTAGCTAAATATTCAAACCCGGTAGCGACGACTTTACGAAAGCTATATTCCTCATTCAAAGCCATTGCTAGATATTCTTTATATTTAGCAAGATGTTCACGGTTCATACTGATATCAAGTTCGTATTTAGCAATCCACTTCCGCAATGCAATGATGTCATCTTGTTTAATATAGAATAAGGGAACATTTTTGTAACTGAGAAAATGTGTTAGTTGCTCTATTTGCTCATCGAGTGATTTCAAAAATTTTTCGCGTGATTGTAAACGGGCTTTTTGATAGAGACGTTTTTGTTGGACACGAGAAACTGGAATATTTAATTCTGTTGTGATTTGATTATATTGTTTAATAACAAAATCGTCTAAGTGCTTCAAAAGTGAACCTTGCTTCATTCCATGCTGACCTTCTAATTCATCAGCAAGACAAGCCAGTTTTTGAATGTCTTCATTCAAATCAATTAACGTCTTTTTTACTTTTTTAATGACGGGTTCTGCAACAAGAGCTTGATAATCAAATTCATTAACACTGTTATAAACCTTACTCAGCTCATCGAAAAAAATCGGTATCCAGGTTGCTTGGCGTACTTTTGTAGGAACAAGAGAAGATATTGAAACAAGTGACCAAGCCTGCTTTTCATGTTCTGCGATGTCCTTCTTATATTTTTCGTAGACATCGAGGACATTTTTAATTTCAACGATGCCGTTTAACAATTTTTTGAGATGTTTTCTGGAATTAGTATCTTCCACATGCGCAGGATATGAATTAAAAGTTTCATCGGACATTGTTGCAATTGGTTTTGTTTCAACGGGTTTATTTTCACTCTTACTTTCAGAAGTTGCTTCCGGTTTCTTTTCAAGTTCGACAATACCCTCTTTGAATTCGGCCGATATAGTGACCTCTTCTTTTTTTACAAAATATTTTTTATAATCTTCTTCTTTATAGATTAATTTAAGATATTCTCGGTTCTTCTTAACCAATAGAGTAAATAAACCTTCATGTGGCTGCGCCTCGTCTTCCTGTACTTCCGCTTCGGGCTTAGCTTTGAGATGCTGTGACTGCTCATAGTGTTCCAAACCTATAATTAGCTCAAGAAGTTTATCGCGTCCTTTTTCCAAATTTTCTTTGGTTAAATGAGGCTTCAATTTCTCCCAGCTTATAACAATCATAGGTAATAACCTAAAGTAATAATAATCGGTGAAGTCTTTAATATAATGCGTCGACACACTATCCGTAGACATAAAAACATCGAAATTTTTCTTAAAGAAGTAACCATCAGATAGCAAATACAATGCAGCCATCATCTTTGAAGATTGTTGCGTCGCTCTTTGCGTTACCGTGAGCATATTGATCAATACTTTTAAATCACGAATCCCCGGAAAATCATCATCGAAAAGATGAAAAAAGCCACCCTCTTCATCCACAATCTCTGAATTGCAGAAATCAATCCAAACCGATTCTTCGAGAAACTCATGGGCATTAGATAATAAACATGTTTTTAACCAGGTAACAAACAAATTGATTTCACGCATGATCAGTTACTCCGTGTTAAGACTCCATTATTAGCATAAGTGTATTGCAAAAATAGGTCCAATTCCAATAAATATGAATTTTTTATAATCCGCTTATGGCACCTTATTTTTAGAAGTTGGAATGTCATATAACAATCACTTGACCATTTTACTCACAATCCCATAAAGTATTGCGCAAGGAACTAATTCATTACGCCATAAGGAGATATGGATGAAAAAAACCGCTCTTGCGTTAACAATCACTTCCCTCTTGTTTAGCACCACCGCTTTTGCTTATACAACTTATACAAATTCAAAGCATCATCGCGCTAGATACTACAAAGGTGACTATGGCACATATAAAGGCGATACCCATAAAAAAAAGCGTGTCCGCGTTTGTTGTCCACCCTCTCCCTGCGGGTTAAGAGATGGCTTATACGTCGGTATTGCTGGCGGTTATGATTCATATAAAATCAAAGCGGGCTTATATCCACCACCGGGCTTTGTTGCTTCTGGTCTCTCTGCCAATCCTAAAGTCAACGCGACAGGATTTTTGGGAGGGCTCTATGCTGGTTTTGGACATTATTTCGATATCTTTTATATAGGCGCTGAAATTTTTGGTGATTATAGCTCTGCTACGACAAGCTACTCTCTCATTGCCCCCACAGGCGGAATATTAGCTGCAACTTATAATCTACGCTTAACAGCCAGAGGAGTTTATGGCGGGGGCTTAATTCCTGGTATAAAAGTCAACAATAATACGCTTATTTACGGCCGTGCAGACTATAGCCGCACCAATCTCGTCTCTAATGAAACAGCGGTTGGTGGTGGTTTTACTGTGACGGATAACGTGGCACAGTGGGTAGGAGGATTTAGATATGGTGTTGGTATTGAAACACAAATCTATGGACCACTCAGCATCCGTGGCGAGTACACGCACACATCCTACGGCTCGTTCAGATCCGCGTTGAGTCGATTTACACCTGCTAATAATCAATTTATGTTAGGACTCACCTATCACTTGTGTTAGTTTGTCAGTGGGCAAAGCGCCACTGCCATTAAGTTAAACCCGTCATTGCGAGCGCAGCGCAGCAATCCAGTGCAGAGTTCCATATTAACTATGCGCTGGATTGCTGCGCTGCGCTCGCAATGACGGACTTAACTTAACGCCAGCAAAACCATAAAATCATTGACAAACCCATCAGCCATCCGGACAATTCTCTGTCCATTCCAGTAAGGAGGCTGTCATGACACCAGGGACGAAATTTCGCGCAGCACTTGCTAGTGAAAAGCCATTACAAGTAGTCGGCACGATGAATGCCTATAGCGCTCTACTCGCTAAACGCGCAGGTTTCCAAGCACTCTACTTATCGGGCGCGGGAGTTGCGAATGCTTCTTTCGGATTACCCGATTTAGGAATCACCACACTCACCGATGTACTGGAAGATGCACGCCGTATCACCAGTGCAGTTGATCTTCCTGTGCTTGTCGACATCGATACAGGATTCGGCTCAGCGTTCAACATTGCGCGCACCATTCGCCAAATGATCAAAGCGGATGTTGCTGCTGTGCATATCGAAGATCAAGTCCAAGCCAAACGCTGTGGACACCGTCCCGGCAAAGCCATCGTGCAAACAGAAGAGATGGTCGATCGAATCAAAGCCGCAGTCGATGCACGAGATGACACTTCCTTTGTCATCATGGCACGCACCGATGCTTTAGCATTGGAAGGGTTAGATAAGACTATAGAACGTATTCAACACTATGCAGAAGCTGGCGCTGACATGATCTTTTTTGAAGGGGTGAGCGAACTATCTCAATATCAAGCACTCATCCAGGCTTGCAAATTACCCGTCCTCGCCAATATTACTGAATTTGGTTTAACGCCGTTATTCACAAAAGAACAATTAGCTGATGTGGGTATTAGTTTAATTCTTTATCCTTTAAGTGCTTTTCGTGCCATGAGCTTGGCCGCTATGAATGTATACTCTACGATTCGCACACAAGGCACACAGAAACCCGTTCTTGCAAACATGCAAACTCGAGAACAACTCTATGATGTTTTAAATTATCACGCTTATGAAAAGAAATTAGATGAATTATTTGCAGAAGGAAAAGAAAAATGACCAATAAACCGGGCGGATTAGCCGGCATTACCGTAGGTGAAACAGCCATTAGTACCGTAGGAAAAGCAGGATTAGATTTAACTTACCGTGGCTATTCCATTCATGATTTAGCCGCTAAGGCGACGTTTGAAGAAGTTGCCTATCTTTTAATTCATGGTGAATTACCCAATCGCACCGAACTACAAGCCTATCAAGAAAAATTGATGATGTTACGGGATTTACCCGAAGCATTAAAATTAGTCTTGGAGAGCATCCCAGCAAAAACACATCCTATGGATGTTTTACGAACTGGTTGCTCAATGCTCGGCACCTTAGAACCTGAATCCAAACAAAATAAACAACAAAATATCGCTGACCGCTTAATCGCATCTGTTCCTGGCATGTTGTTATATTGGTATCATTTTCACAAAAATGGTAAACGCATCAAAACTAACAGTGACGAACCCAATATCGCAAGTCACTTTTTACATATGCTGCATGGTCAAAAACCGGATGCAGAACATGCAAGGGCCGTTGATGTTTCGCTTATTTTGTATGCTGAACATGAATTTAACGCGTCAACTTTTGCTGCACGTGTCACCACCTCTACTGAATCCGATTTTTATTCTGCGATTGTGACCGGTATTGGCACCTTACGTGGCGACTTACATGGTGGGGCAAATGAAGCTGCGATGCAGTTGATTGAAAAATTCAAGACACCGGATGAAGCTGAACATGGTGTACGTGCTTTATTAGCTCAAAAAGCCAAGATCATGGGCTTCGGACATCGGGTTTATAAAAAATCGGATCCGCGTTCAGATATCATTAAAGAATGGTCGAAAAAACTTTCTGCTACCGCAAAAGATGGTTTTTACTTTCCTATTTCAGAACGCATCGAAACAGTGATGTGGGATGAAAAACATCTGTTTCCCAATTTAGATTTTTATAGCGCGACCACTTATCATTTCTGCGGTATTCCTACGCCTATGTTTACACCTATTTTTGTGATGTCACGCATCACAGGCTGGAGTGCACATATTATCGAACAGCGTAAAGACAATCGCTTGATTCGTCCGGATGCAGACTATGTTGGCCCTGCACCACGCGAATTTGTTCCATTAGATAAAAGAGGATAACACCATGGCTGTTCATTCTGCCGATATTAATGTACGTCCGGCACCCGACAAAGAACTTGTCGCGATAGCGGATTACGTGATGACTCACACGATTAAAAGTGATCTTGCCTATTCCACGGCGCGTTATTGTTTAATGGATGCTTTAGGTTGTGCGTTTCTCGCTTTGCAATACCCTGAGTGCACTAAATTACTCGGACCTATTGTACCCGGCACAACGGTGCCAAATGGCTCGCGTGTCATCGGGACTTCCTATGTGTTAGATCCGATTCAAGCAGCATTTGATATTGGAGCAATGATCCGTTGGCTAGATTTTAACGATACATGGCTTGCCGCTGAATGGGGACACCCTTCCGATAATCTGGGGGCTATTTTAGCCGTCGCCGACTACATCAGCCGTAAAAATAGGACTGAAAATAAACCCGCTTTACGTATGCATGATGTACTCAATGCCATGATTAAAGCCTATGAAATTCAGGGCGTATTTGCATTGGAAAATGGTTTTAACCGTGTGGGTCTTGACCATGTTGTCTTAGTGAAAGTCGCATCTGCGGCAGTCGCCATGCAACTTTTAGGCGGAACAAGAGAAGATATTATCAAAGTTCTCTCGCACGCCTGGCTTGACGGCCAAAGTCTTAGAACCTATCGCCATGCGCCCAACACCGGATCACGTAAATCCTGGGCGGCAGGCGATGCAACCAGCCGCGCTGTACGCTTAGCTTATATGGTACAAAAAGGTGAAATGGGCTATCCCAGCGCTCTTTCTGCAAAAACTTGGGGGTTTTATGATGTGATGTTCCGTGGTCAACGCTTTAAATTACCACGCGCATTTGACTCTTATGTCATGGAAAATATTTTATTTAAAATTTCTTTCCCCGCCGAATTTCATGCGCAAACCGCTGTTGAGTGCGCGATCATCTTACATCCACAAATTAAAAATCGTTTAGATCAAATTGAAAAAATTGTGTTAACAACGCAAGAATCCGCCGTGCGCATTATCAGCAAATCGGGACCGTTGCATAATCCAGCGGATCGTGATCATTGCTTACAATATATGGTTGCGATCGGATTGATTTTTGGAGATTTAAAGGCAGATCATTATGAAAATGCGGTTGCAGCAGATCCAAGAATCGATATGCTGCGGGATAAAATGATTGTCCAAGAAGACCCGAAATTCACAAAAGAGTATTTAGACCCTGAAAAACGCTCTATCGGTAATTCGATACAAGTTTATTTCAAAGACGGCACTCATACGGATAAAGTCGAAATGGATTATCCGATTGGGCATAAACGTCGTCGCGAAGAAGGGATCCCTCTTTTGATTGAGAAGTTTGAAAATAATTTGGCGAAGAAATTTTCTCAGGAAAAAATTAAGAAATTGACTGAATTATTTTTAGATCAGGAAAAATTAGAGAAGATGGCGGTGAATGAGTTTATTGAGTTGTTTGTTTAACTCCTCTGTCACCCCGCAAAATTTTTGTCCCTAGCTGGTGGAAAGAAGCCTGTCCTTTCACAGAAATTTGTGCGGGGCCTGGTATGTACCTCTCTTACGTAAGCGAGGTACACACCAGGTCCCGCACAATTTTTCGTGATAGAAATTTCTTTTTACCACTTCAAAGGACGAAAAACTTGCGGGATGACAGGTTTATAACTAATGAGACACCCCACTCACCTGATTCATAATACTCTGTGTATTGATGTTCTGCAGAGTATCCCCAATATGACTCTTGATGTCTTTCAAACTAGGCGACACCGCATTATTAATCCATAACACTTGTGGCTGCAGCAATTGTACAGATTGCGCTTGCCCCCAAACCGACTGACTAGCAAATGGGGTAAGCCCGACTAAAAACATCGCGATAATGACGATCACCACTCCACGTGCAAAACCAAATACGCCCCCTAAAAGTCGATTTATAATTCCTATCCCTGAGCCTTCAGCTGCACTCGAGATAAGAAAACTAAGGATTTTCCCAACAATAAGAACGCCAATAAAAATGATGACGAAGCTGACTCCAACGGCTACCATCGACACCCCATTGGTTGCATCGGAAGATCCGGTAAGAGCGGATTGCACTGCAGGTGAATTTGTAAACGCTGTCGCTAATCTAGTTGCGAACATTGTTGCAACAAATAATGCAGCAACCCAAGCAATTAAGGAAAATAATTCTCTGACAAATCCACGCATTAATCCTGCAAGCGTCGATAAAGCACAGATGCCGATAACCACAAAATCAACCCAATTTAAAGTACCCATACATTCCTTCCAATTTAAAAATTAAAGCCCAATAATAGATAACGCCCAAATACCAAATATTTGATGCGATATCGACACCCCGACCAATGTGCGATGCCTCGAGTATAACCAACCCCAAAATAACCCCGGTAAAAATACACTAAGACCCACGACAATGGAAATATGAAAATGTGTCACGCTAAACAACAAATTCGAAAGTAAAATTGACATGAGAGTTTTATGTGGACTGATCAATAATTCCTGGAAAGAACTTTGCAAAGCCCCGCGTACAATCAATTCCTGCAACGGTACAAAAATAAGATAAATCAACAATCCAAATAATGCGAGAGACTCAGTTATCCCCGGATTTGGATGCAGCATTTTGAGTTCAAAAAGGGGATGATTCGCATATTCTGTCGTTGTGTGGATCAAAATCCATTTAAATAAAACCATGAGTGCTAACATTAGAATTGTAACTAATAATGATTCTTTAACCGCTGGACGCCAATTTCGCAATGTTAATCCATAAAAACGTAAAGGATATCCTGTTTTAGCAATTTCCCAATAAACAATTACTCCAAATATAGCAATCAAAGGTGCGCTCACGAGAGTTGATGAAAAAAACTTATAATGCAACTCTTCAAGAAGTTTCAACACCATAATGTAAACAGACAAAATAACAATAACCGTGATGATCAACTTACCCATAACAACTCTGGCTTTCGTATGACGTAACTCGCGCCGTAATGAATCGACTACAGCATCGTTAGTACTTCGCAAGCGTTTACCGATTCCTTTAGCAAGATTTGTCATCAACTTGGGGAAAAGAGATGTTTCTGCAACCAATGCTTTGGCTTCATCCGCCAATTCCGCAAGACTCGCAAAAATTTTATTATGTGTGATTTGATCATCTGACAACATTCGCAACTTACTAATCGATAGAACATATACAGTGGTCGGTTTAAGAGCACGGACGGAGGCGGATCGAGGAGCGTTATCCAAAATAGCTAACTCACCAACAACTGCATTTGCGCCTAACACGGCGAGTTGTAATTGGGTTTGGGATTCAGTATCGGTTTTTTCTACGATAACCTCGCCTGCTTTGATGAGGTAAATATCATTGCTGATATCATTTTCATGCATCACATACCCACCTTCGGGGACTTCCATTTCGTCCATTAAAGGTAGGATTTGGTCTATTTGATATTCAGAAAAATTATCAAACAAGACGTTATTGGTCAAAAATTCCCGGAGCTCTTCCTTAGAAGTTGCCATTCATCAATCCCTTCATGATCCTCTTCTAATACAATTCAAACATCATATCATGTATCATATAATTTAATGAATCGAAAGCAAAAAGGTATCGTGTAATGAATGATGATTTACAGACATTGCTACGAACTAGCAAAATCTTTTCATCTTTAAGCAAGCGCACTTGTCTTAAATTATTACCCAAATTCGAGAGAGTTGAGATAGAAAGAGGCGAAGTTCTTTACTATCAGGGCGACGCATCCGATTCAGTTGAAATTCTGTTGAGTGGAAAACTTGAAGCAATACTCACTATCGCAGGCGGTGAAAATAAATCGGTTGGCGAAATTAATCCCGGCGAAACTGTCGGTGAATTAGGGGCATTATCAGGCGAATTTCGTTCAGCGACAGTGGTTGCTTTAAAAAATTCCGTTTTGTTCAAATTGCCCAGTGAAGCATTTGTCGAACTCTGCCATGAATATCCATCGGTGTTATATGCGATTATTAATCCTATCGTATCGCGTTCGCAAAGGATCATTCGGACTTTTTCTACCGAAAAATTTAAAAAACACATTGCTATTATTCCAGCCAACGATGAAGTCGATTTAACAACCTTTATCGAAAAAATGACTGAACTGACAGAAGATTTACACAGCCTGGTGGTTTTATCTGATTACAGCAAATCGGTTGCTGAGACATCTCCGCAAAAAATTCAACACTTTATTGATGATGCGAAAGCAAAAAATTTAAAAAAACTCAAACAAAGAATTTTATATTTGCTAAAACCTGAGGAGACAACGCTCGCTAAATACTGTTTTGAAAGAGCTGATATGATTTATATTGTCGCCGACAAAAATGCGCCGACGTTAATTAACAACTATGTGATGAGCAAAGTGACTCAGTTTGTTGAAATCACGAAATCCAAACCTGAACTCATCATGCTGCATAGTCCGCACACTAAAATTCCACGCGATACGGCGAGCTGGTTGCAATTAACTGATTTTGGTTTGCATCATCATATCCGTATTAATCATCATAATGATTATCAGCGTTTGCTGCGTTTCATTCGTAACAAAGCGGTGGGATTGGTATTAAGCGGGGGCGGTACGCGTGGTTGGGCTCATGCTGGGGCGATCAAGGCATTAACGGAAGCTGGAGTTCCCATCGATGCTATAGGGGGCACAAGCGTAGGCTCTATCATCGCTGCAAGTTATGCGCTTACCTTGTCGGATGAAGAAACTCTAGCGCACTTTCAAGAAATCATTGATGCTGGTCGTTATAGTGTTTCTTGGCGCAACTTAACTTGGCCTGCGATTTCACTGTTTAATGCTAAAGGTCTGACGACCATTATTCAAAAGATATATGGTAATCAACAGATAGAAGATCTTTGGTTACCTTATTTTTGTGTTTCGACGAACCTTGCGAAAAATACCGAGACGATTCATTATCGCGGGTGTTTGTGGGAGCAGATTCGTAGCAGCATCTCCATTCCCGGCGTGATTCCTCCTATGGTTCAAGATGGAGAATTGCATTTTGACGGGGGTCTTCTGAATAATTTACCTGTTGATGTCATGCGTAAAATTACCACGCAACGCGGGACTATCATCGCTATCGAATTAGTGGCTTATAACAAAGATGAGCATAAATACAATTTCCCGCCTATTTTAACTTTTTGGCAAACGTTTCTAGGCAAATTTAATCTTCGAAATGATTACAAATTCCCGCGGTTTATTGATACCTTTTTGAAATCTTTACTTGCGGGTTCTTCGTTAAAGGCAAAGCAAAATAGCATGGGTGCTGATATTTTAATAGGTTTGGACCTTTCCAGATATCCGATGCTTCACTCCAACCGCAAACAAGAGCACAGAATCATTGAAATCGGCTACGAGGCCACTATGCATCAAATCAAAAATATGAAACGAAAAAGTCAGCTCTAGGCCTGGGACGGAAGGACGTAGGTCCTGTCACGGTGTGCTTTCTTTTCGTGCTCGCAAGCTCCGCGCGAAAAGAAAGCACACCGTGCCACCCCGTTTTTTGTATAAAAGTAACCCAGCCCCTGGCGGGGCACGCATCGTAAAATAACTTTGGGTATAATCGGCAGCGATATGCTCGTGGTGTAAAAGCCGGCGAAGCATTAGTGCCTTGAGCCTATATAAAAGTATGGTTACAGGGGCTTAGCGACAGCATCATTGGTGAAGTGCAACTACAATTACACTATCCCGTTTAGGAGATAGCTGCTTATTCAGCCCCTGCTCCACGAACATATCATTCTTCTCAATTCATAGGAAAAAGATGATATGCGTAAAGGTACTCAAAAAAAGCACTTCAAGTCAAAGAAAAAAGCCGTGAACCTGCCAAAACACTTAGAACATATAAATAAAATGGCGGCTGGAATTGATATAGGTTCAAAATCACATTTTGTAGCGGTGCCAGAAGGGTGTGATGAAGTTTGTGTGCGCGAGTTTGGTAGTTTTACTTCAGATTTGTATGCATTGGCCGATTGGCTTGAAAAGTGCGGAATTGAAACGATAGCAATGGAGTCAACAGGAGTTTACTGGATTCCTTTGTATGAATTGCTGGAGTCACGAGGCTTTGAAGTAAGACTTGTTGATGCTCGACACGTTAAAAATGTAAGTGGTCGTAAAACAGACGTAATGGATTGCCAATGGTTGCAGCAATTACACACCTACGGACTATTGAGCGGAGCGTTCCGTCCCAAAGAGCAGACTTGTGTTCTCCGCGCTTATGTACGACAGCGAAGTATGTTGGTTCAGCAAGTCGCAGCTCACATACAACATATGCAAAAAGCATTGAGTCAAATGAATGTGCAATTACATAATGTGATTACCGATATTATGGGTGCAACAGGAATGAGAATTATTCGAGCCATCGTTGGAGGAGAACGTAATCCGAAATTGTTAGCAACTTATCGCGACGGTCGCTGCAAAAATCCTCTAGCCATAATAGAAAAATCACTGACAGGAAATTATCGTGATGAGCATGTTTTTGCTTTAAAACAAGCATTGGAACTGTGTGATGTATATCAAAGTAAAATAGAAACATGTGATGATGAAATTGAAAAACAATTATTAACGTTTGAGACGAGAAAAGACGTCACAAAAAAAGGCTTGGAAAAATGTTCTAAAAAGCCAAAAGCCAAGAATGCGCCGTCATTTAATTTACAAGAGCATTTAATTCGTATGACAGGAGTTGATTTAACGGCAGTCCCGGGAATTCAGGCATATAGTGGATTGAAAATTATTTCTGAAATAGGACTAGACTTCAGCAGGTGGAAAACAAGCAAACAGTTCGCATCATGGTTAGGTTTATGTCCAGGAAACAAAGTATCGGGAGGCAAGCGGCTTGGCGGTAAAACTAAGCGAGTGAGGAACCGTGCTGCATCAACGTTACGCATGGCTGCTAATACTCTTTACCGAAATGATAGTGCGTTAGGTGCTTATTTTAGACGCTTAAAATTTCGCTTAGGGGCACCTAAAGCTATAACAGCTACTGCACATAAGCTGGCGATAATTATTTTCAATATGCTAAAGAACGGCATAGAGTACGTTGAAATAGGGCAGAATTATTATGAGCAACAATATCACGAACGCATGGTAAAAAATTTAAGCATGCGAGCTAAAACTCTTGGATTTGAGCTAAAGGAAATTAGTGTTAATTCAATTGGTTAGAGTTTTTGTTATTTAGGAGCAATCTCAATAGATAGACCTTTGCACAATCAGTCGAGATCGTGCATTTGACCCTCTTCCTTCTCTTCCTAAGTAATTGAGTTATTTAACTTTAATCTTGCAAAATGAGGCTGGTTATAGAGGTATAATATTATTATGTCAAAATGATGAATTAAATCGAGGAGGTATATATGTCATCCAGCTGGTTTGGTAAAAAAGATAAAGATACGAAAAGAGAAACCATGGCATTACAAGGTATTCCCCTCAGTATTGTTTACGCTGTTTGGTCAGGAGTCGGTACGATTTTCGTGGCGATACTGAGTCGTTTCATGTTTGAAGAATCATTTTCAGTAACAAAAATCATTTCATTATTATTAATTGTCGCTGGAGTCATAGGAATACATTTATCAAATGGCATCTAATAATCTCTTGATAAATCCACCCGTCATCGCCCATCCTGGCGCAAGTTTATATGCACCTGAAAATACGCTAGCTGCGTTTCGCAAAGCCAAGGAGCTCGGTGTCAATTGGGTTGAATTTGATGTCATGTTAACTCTTGATGATGAGGTCGTTGTTATCCATGATGAAACATTGGAAAGAACGACAAATGGAGTAGGGCGCGTTTGCGATTTTCCTTTAAGTTATCTCAAAACGCTCGATGCGGGTTCGTGGTTTAATCCCAATTTCGCGAATGAAAAAATTCCAACATTGCTTGAAGTCATTACCTTATTAAATCAATTCCACTTATCAGCGAATATTGAAATCAAAGCGCAACCAGGCAAAGAAGAAGCAACAGTAAAAAAAGTTCTGAGCCTAGTTGAGCAACATTGGAACAAAGAACAAGCCGCGCCATTGATATCAAGTTTTAACTTGCCCATTCTTGAATTAGTTAGGAAGTATTCGCCAACAAGTCGGTTAGGATTTTTGATGGATACCTGGGAATCGGATTGGAAAGATACCTGCGATAAGTTGCAAGCTATATCTGTTAATGTTAATCAACAATGGCTAGATGCAGATAAGGTAAATCAAATTAAAGTGACACAGAGAGCGTTGCTAGCCTATACAGTCAATGATCCCAAGCGCGCAGATGAATTGTACGCTTGGGGTGTTGATGCCGTATTTAGTGATGATCCCGGCATCATTTTTGGATCTTAGCCGCGACTTCGTCCCTTCGTCTCCAATTTAAAAGTATGCGGTGTTTCCGAGATATAATTAATTTTCCTAAAAAAGTCACCAATCATCATTCGTGTGCGTGAATTAGAATTTAGACCAGCTTCAATTTTTTCAAGTATTTTGAGATGTTTTTCCGAGGCGGTCGTATTCCCTTTCATTGCATTTAAAGCAGCTATCCCATTTTTCATTAAAGATATATTATCTTTCAAAACGAGGCTAAATGACATAGCCCCT
>Ga0207065_1021_pt1 | contig 36811 bp, 31 predicted proteins | sample Alteio_BWMinCont_27_FD_153492 | JGI IMG/M metagenome (GOLD analysis project Ga0207065, IMG submission 153492) | Enriched cells from forest soil in Barre Woods Harvard Forest LTER site, Petersham, Massachusetts, United States -... | ecosystem: Environmental > Terrestrial > Soil > Temperate forest >...
TCTAAGTAAGATAATTTTTTTCAGACTCTTTCTTTCCTCCGGGGCCCTAAAATTAGGGCCTCTTTTTTTTCTGCATGGCTTTTAGGATGTAAAGCCATTAAATGTGCGCACACCTTTCATCTGAACTGGTTTACTTGACGGGCGTTGCAATTGCTGGTTTTCCATGCTCTTAGCTGATTTCTCAACTGGGGGAGGAGCCGCTTTACTATTCTTTTGGAATAGCCTTTTAAAAAATGATTTTTGGTTGTTTTCTGATGGAACACTTCCTTTCTTAGGACGCCATTTTTTTAAGATCTTCTCCCAATCCTGCTTTCGATCATCCTCTGATTGTAGTTTAACTCGTGGCCTTATCTGAGAGAGCATCGCTTTATTCTTATAGTTAATGCCTACTCGACCTGTCGGAGATTTGATAATGAGTACTTCTTCACCTAGCGTAATGGTAAAACCTGGGCCGATATCTTCCGTCACATCTGTCCGTGTAATTTCATAATCCTTTAGAGCAATAATTTGAATGATATGGACATCTTTCAATATCTCCTCAGATAGATTTTTGATTAGCTGATGAGCCTCTTCGATTTTTGAGTTGCTAGAGACTCTTAAACAATTGTAATTTGCTAGATCCTCTGCCTTATAAACCTTCATATTTGAATTAATTACTGACATTTTACTACCTTTTTTATTATAGATAGTAAATTATATAATGTTTTTATTTAAAAATCAATGATTGTTATTAATAATAATTATTTTAAAAAGGGCTGGATATCCCTTCTTGCAGGTCTTGGATAAGGCTCAGGTAAGATTCAAAGCGGAGCCTGTGGATCTCCCCCCTTGCAACGGCTTCATGTACAGCGCATTCTGGCTCTTGGGTGTGGATACAGTTGGGGTATTTGCAGCCTTTGGCGACAGCCTTGATCTCAAAGAAATGGTCTGTGATCTCCTCTTTTTGCATATCCCAGATGCCAAAGCTCTTGATCCCCGGGGTGTCGATGCAAAACCCCCCCTCGGGAAGAGGGATGAGATGGGCTGTAGTTGTCGTATGGGAGCCCTTGCTGGTCTTGAGGATCATCTCGCCAGTGGGAAGATCCAATCCCAGGAGCTCATTGATGAGGGATGATTTGCCAACGCCTGAGTGCCCCGAGAAGACAGATGCCTTGTCCTTCATCAGAACTTTCAGTGCAGGTATCCCCTTTTTGGTCTCCGCGCTGACAGGAAGGATAGGCACGCCAATCTCTTTGTAGGCTTCTAAAAACTCCTCGTAGAAAAGCCGCTCTTTCGTATTGTCTTTCAAAAGATCGATCTTGTTCACCAGGACGACGGGCGCCATGTTTCCCTTATGGGCAGCGATGATATAGCGGTCGATCAAAAAGGGTTTCAGCGTTGGCAGTAGGATCGAAACCGTGATGAAAACCTGGTCGATATTTGCAGCGATGAGCTGTCTTTTTCTTCCGGAAACATCCTCCCTGGCTAGCGTAGAGGTACGCTCTTCCACAGAGAGGATCTGCCCCTGGCTCTCCTCAGCAGGCAGGACTTGCACAAAGTCACCCACTACAATCAAGTTTTTTGCACGGGTTCTCTCTCTTTTTAGCAGTCCGCGCAAAGAGCAGAGCATCCTCTTTCCGCAGCAGTCCACCTGGATGCCCTCTCCTGTAATGGAGAGAACCCTTGCGCGGATGGTATTTGGATTTGCCTCATAGTGCTGCGCTTTTTTCTGCAGCTTATCCTGATCTGTTTTTTTGAATTTAGAGCGGTCTGCGGTCTGGGCTATCTTCCTCTCTTTTTTAAAGGCCTTGCGATCCCTTTGATGGAATTCTTCTTCCACAGAGTAGTCATCGTCTCTCATTTTTTTCTCATGGCGTACATCAGCATACTGCCTGCCGCCGCTACATTATAGGATTCAATAGAGGGGGCCATCGGCAAGGCTATCTTAGTAGATGTCTTTAGAAAAGTAAAGGAGGGTCCGCTGCCCTCGCTGCCTAGCACAAGGAGGAGAGGCGGCTGAAACCCTAGCGTTTCTACCTCTTTCCCGCCCGCACAAGCGACATAGGCAGGGATCTTTTTTTCCTGTGTCAAGAGGATGACCTCCTCTTCGCTGGCATAGGAGAAAGGGAGATGGAAAGTAGCCCCTTTTGCCGCGCGCAGGGCTTTATCGTTGCAGGGATCTGCTGTCCCTGGAGTCAGGAAGATCCCCTCCCAGCCCAGTCCCAAGGCGCTGCGGAACAAGGCGCCTACGTTGCCAGGATCTTGCACCCCATTCAGGAGAAGTAGGTAGTTCTTCCGGGAGAGGTCCTGTTCCAGAGGAAGGGGGACAACAGCTGCAACGCCATCAGGATGCTGAAGCCCTGTGATCTTCTTTAAAATGTCAGTGGTGACGAGGTATTTTGTCTCTGCATGCAAAGGAAGGTCGGTATTTTCTTCCGTAAAAAAAAGCTCGATCAGGGGAAGGCTTTTGGCAAGGTCTGCCACCATCTTTTTCCCTACGGCAAGGGCGGTTTTGGAGGATCTCCTCAGCTCCCTACTCTGCCTGAGCTGAACCAGATGTTTTACGATTGGGTGTTGTAAACTCGTGATCTCTTTTGCTAGCATAAAAAAATATTTTAGCTCTTTGCATACAAGTATACCTAACGGGTTGGATTTTAGGGGCAGGAAAAATGGGTAGTCCGCAATATGTAAGGCTAGAGAGAATGCGCTGCGCAGGGTATCAAGATGCAAAGAATCCGACGAAGTCCATAGCCCAAGTGGCTATGGACGAGGAGGGTGATGCAGCAGATTGGTGCCCTCCGCAAGCAGACTCCAGAGATTACATATTAAGGATTACCAAAAATGGGTAGGATTTCTAAAAAACGCTTGATGGGCAGTTTAGCCCTCAGGATATTTTTGTTGAGCCTGCTGCTGCTGATCATTCCGCTTATTATCCACACCCTGTTTCTTTATGAAAATGAGTATGAAAAGAGTAAAAAGGAGCTGTTTAGCACTCTCCACCTGATTGGGGAGAGCAGGCTTTTGTCGCTGGAACAGCTGGTGAAGAATCAGGAAAACTTCCTCTCCCTGGTCGCAGAAAATATCAGTGTTAACAGCGATGGGGGGCTGAATGCTTTTTTTTCCATTTGGGCGGAGCTATTCCAGGTCTCGCAGCTCTTCTATGTGCAGGAGGAGGCGGGCAAGTTTTTTTGCGTAGCCTCTTCGGAGGAGGGGATGGTAGGGGAGGATTTTTCTTTTTTAAGAGCGGGGCTTTCTAAGGGAACCTTTCTTTTCCTGAGTGAAAATTCAAGGTTTAGCGAGAGGCTGCTCTACATTGCAAAGCCTCTTGTAGATCCGCATGTAAAAGAGCCTGTAGGCGCGCTTGTAGCGGCCCTTCCCGCCAGCCGTCTTTTGCAGAAGTTCCCGATCAACCAAGTCTCTCCCTACCCTATCGATCTCTCTTTTATGGATAAAAAAGGGTGGGTGCTTGCCAGTTCAGATCCTGAGATGGCGGCCAAAAAGCTGGTGTTTGGGAAGGAGGCAAAGGGCGGGGTAGCTGTTGTTCCTGTAGAGAAGATCCCTGATGGGTGGGAGATCCTGGCAAAGGAGAGGGATTTTGCGGTCATACTCCCTGTGGAGAAGGGGAGTTTTTCCCTGCTTTTGGACGTATCGGAAAAAAGGGTCAGCGCGATACAGAAAGAGCATTTTGCCTGGCGTGTCCTCCTCTTCCTTTTTCTTGCTCTGGTTGTGGGAGTGGGGGTTGTCCTTCTTTTGACCTTCCGCCTTTCTAAGCCTTTGCAGAGCCTATGCCGTATGATCGACCGCATTGGGTCGGGTGATCTGGGGGCGCGTTTTCGCAGGGACGCGTGGGGCTTTGAGATCAATATGGTGGGCGAGCATCTCAATGCGACGATGGATGATCTGGTCAGCCATCAGGAAAAAGCGGAAGTTCAGAGGATGCATAGGGAGCGTCTGGAGGGGGAGCTGCAGATCGGCCGCCAGATTCAAAAAAGCATGTTTCCCTTGAGTCTGCCGGAGATTCCTGAGTTAGACATTGCGGCGGGTTATGTCCCTGCAAAAGAGGTGGGAGGGGACTTTTACGACCTTTTTTTGAGCAAAGAGCGCCTTGTCATTGCGATTGCAGATACAGCGGGGAAGGGGATTTCGGCTTGCCTGTATTCGTTGGGGGTCAGGAGCATTTTACGTTCCTATGCCAGCCTATCCTATCCTCTAGAGGAGATCTTGCGCCTTGCAAACGACCTATTTTGCAGGGATGTAGGCGAGAGCGGTTTTTTTGCGACCGTCTGGCTGGGTATCTTTGATCCTCAGACGAAACAGCTCCAATTCTCTTCAGCGGGCCATTTTCCTGCACTGCTGCGCAAGAAAAATGGCACTATCCATCAGCTTGCGACGGATGGGATAGCGTTAGGGGTGATGCCGGCTGAGAGGATAGAGGTAAAAACGGTTCAACTGGAGCCGCAGGATGAGCTTCTGCTCTACACAGATGGCATTGTGGAAGCGCGGGATGAGAATGGGCGACTGTTTGGCCTAGCTAGACTTGAGACGCTCTTGCGGAGCCAGGAGAATGTGCCTGCGCGCTATCTCGTGAAGGAGGTGCTCCAGGAGGTGAAGAACTTTGCGGGAGCAAGCGAGCAGGAGGATGACCAGACCTTGCTTGCGATCCGGATCATACAGTAAAGTTTTCTATTGTGTTTATTTTGCCTACTTTCTTATTTTTCTCTCCTGAAGACGTATGATTTGAAAAAATGAAAGGCTTTATTCTCCTCTTCCTAGCAGCTTGTTCTATGCTGCATGCATTTGAAAGGCGCATTGGACTTCTCGTGAGATCTGATTTTAGAGGAGAGCTCTCGCATGCCTATCGCATTCAGGCTGCGTGTAAAAATATTGGCTGGAAAGCCGATGTGATTGAGCGTAAGCACTCCAGGAAATTAAAAAAAAGCAACTATGATTTTGTCATCAATCTTGCTCCGATCGCCTATAAACATCCGAAATGCAAGAACTACTTGGCCATTTTTGATCCTGTGCACCACTATTTTGATGAGGGGGGGAAGCTGTCAAACCACCACTCTTTCTATGATGGGTATTTACTCACTTATGCAGCTGATTCTTTTGAGGGTGGAAAGGAGAATTTTCCCCATAGCAGTGGATCTCCTTGCATGCGATGGTATCCCACTGTGCAAAGGCGGGAGTACAGGAAAACAGATCCCTCCTCTCTTTTTTATATCTGTTGCACTTGGGGCGATAGGTTTCAGGATGAGAAGTTTCAGCAGTTGATGAGTCTGCTTGACAAAGAGCCCTACATGCGTTTTTTTGGAAGTCCTGCTGTGCAATCGCTTTATCCACAAAGCTACCAAGGGATGATTCCTTATGACAGCGAGAGTTTGTATGAAGTTGCCGCAGAGGCTGGGGTTGTCCTTGTTCTGCACTCGTCTACGCACAATGCTTATGGATTGCCTTCGGGCAGGATATTCGAAGCTGCTGCTTCCTCTGCTGTGATCATCTGCGACCAGAATCCTTTTGTTCGAGAGCATTTTGGGGATGCGGTTCTCTATATTGATACCGATAGGGACAGCTTGCAGATCCATGGGCAGATCCAATCTCACATGAATTGGATTAGGGCAAATAAAAATGAGGCTCTAGAAAAAGCGAGGCGTGCGCATGCTATCTATAATGAGAGGTTCCTGCTGGAAGATCAGCTTCTGCAACTGGGAGAATTTCATGACCGGCTATCCATTAAACCAAAGCATTTTATCTGGGCTTGGCTAGAAGCAATCGGCTCTTCAGAAATGTAACGACCTTCTTTTTCTGATTCTCCAGCATTACAGGTTAAGGGCTACCTCTAAGCATCTAATCTGAAGTTGGCTTTTTGTAGCGAGCGGCATCCCTTTTTTTAACCTCTTGCATAAAGCTTAACAACTCTTCTTTAGAGTTAAAAGCTTTGATGAGGGCATCTTTGCGGTCGATATTTTTAACTCCTTGCAAGTGGTCATACTCATGCTGAAATGCTGTAGCAGCAAATCCCTCTAATCTTCTCTCTACCTTTTTCCCCTCTAGGTTGAAAAAAGTGGCTCTGATGGTTTCATAACGGGGGACTTTAGCAAGTTTCCAGGTGCTATCGCTTAAAATAACAGAAAAACAGCCCTCCCAACCCTCTGTTTGGGCATCTCCTATTGGTTGAAAGCTCGGGTTGATCACTACCTCAAGATTTTTAGGGTCGCGATCAAAGCTAAAGATAAATACGGATTTACTGATGCCAATCTGAGGCGCAGCCAATCCTGCTGCAGGTAGATAGGGTTTTAAGGCCAGAAACAGCTTCTCTGCAATTTCTCTAGCCAGAAGGAATTCTCCCTCTTGGATCTCCTCTGTTTTCTTGTCCAAGACCTCCTGCAAGGGGCTATCAACAGTAACGATTTTTACAGTATTGGCAGAATTAAACATAGGTTTCTCCTGTGAAAGATAAGGAAAATATTCTTTGGTAAATATATTTTTCAAATTCCTATCAATCTGAATTCCAGTATATTAAATTGCAAATAATCGTTGATCGTTTCAATGAGATTAGAGTTTTCTGAATCTGGCTGTGCCATATTATAACAAAAAATGCTTTTTGTAGATAAACGGATATACTGATATACTGATGTTTTTTTGTGGGGGTAATCGATGAAAACTAAAAGACGTAAACCAGTCATTTCTAGAGTAAGAAAAAAAACAACTAGGGTCACGGTAGATTTTCCTATAGCTCAACATAGGAAGCTAAAAGCAATCGCTGCTTTAGAGGGCGTTACATTGCAAGATTATATCCGTTCACGAGTGATAGAAGAATCCGAAGCAACGGATATTTCCGATAAAGAAATTGAACCTATTGTGAAAAAAATTATCAGAAAACACAAAAATATTTTAAAGAGGCTTGCCGATAAGTGACTAAATATCTCACAGCAGATCAAGTCATTAAATTCCACGATGTGCTACTGAAAAATTTTGGAGGACTTCCTGGAATACGAGATAGAAATCTGCTTCATTCTGCACTAGAAGCTCCTAAAGCATCATTCAGTGGTAAAGATATGTATCCCTCAAATTACGAAAAGGCAGCAGCGTATTTGTATCATCTTGCTCGCAATCACTCTTTTAACGATGGAAATAAAAGAACAGCCTATGTTGCTACTTTAGCCTTTTTAGAAGTAAATCATGTTCTCATCAAGTTTAAAATGAGCCATCTTGAACAGATAGTCATAGATGTTGCCAATGGGATGATAAATAAGGAAAGTTTAGCTCATTTTTTTAAAACGGGCATATTGCCTAAAAAGTAGAATTGGCCAAACCGTATACAGCACCGGATCTGAACTTACTTAGTTGGCTGGCACATGTAGGGGAAAGCTGTCATGCGGTACTCCCTAAGACAGGAATTTTTTCCATTGATTCCTCTGGAGTTTGAAGACGATCCTGGTTTCATCAGGGACATTCCCAACCAAAATATCTGTAAACAATGGGTTTGATGGAACGAATCCTCAACAACATGAATGAAATGAACTCCTCTTCTCTTCCTGGATAGGATTTTTTTGCCAAAGAGTTCAAGCACTCCACCAGCACTTCTTGAGAGATGTTTTCGCATCTTTTAAAAAAATCTTGAACAGTGCTATTCTCTGGTGAAATCCTTCGATTTCTTTGCATTTCAAGTGCGAATGTAGATGAGATGCTTAAGTATAGTTTTTCACCGCTCTCACTTCTGCGGCTCACCACGTAATCTGTCAGATGGGGATCAGCAGAAAGATAGAGAAGCTGCTTCATTTCTCTGCCTTAAACTGCTGCCAGAGAGGTGAATGCCGGAGCTTTTCTACCACTTTATGAGGGTCTTCTATCCCCTCGTTGATAGCGATCCTCTCTGCTTCATGAAGGAGCTTTCCCATGAGGACTCCAGGCAAAACCCCCAACTCCTTGAGCTGGTTTGAGGTGACTACTGGAGTGCGCTGCTGGATGCGGAGAATAGCAGGCTGCAGCTCGAGCTTCCTTTTCTCATGCTCCTCCCAATAGGGCCTGCGGTCATGGATCTGCAAACGGGCAGCAAATACATGCAGAGAGTGGCTCGCAGAGGGGCTGGCATAAAAGTAGGCCCACTCTATCTTCTCTACCTCTTTTTGCTGGATCAGCGCCTCTGCTTTGCATAAAAAGTGGACAAATTGGATTTCACTTTTGGAGAGTTTCAGATACTTGCACATAGCCAGCCTCTCTTCCAGGGAAGCATGGGGGAAAAGCTCCAGCAGATAGGCGATCACAGGGGTATCCGCTGGGAAATCATCCAGAGGACGGGCTCTTTCTTTAAGCTCTTTTAGAGAGAGGGATCTGGCCGCAGGGAAAATGGTTTGGAGAAGCCCATAGTCATGCAAAGTGATAAGCGCTCGCCCAAAGCCAGGATAGGCCGCCATCTTTGTAAACTCCTGCCAGATACGCTCCATCGCTACGGCTGGAAAGAGCTCGCCTGCATGGGCGCAAATCGCATCTACCGTCTCTTGTTCGATCGAAAAGCCCAGGCGGCATGAGAGCCGAACCGCGCGTATCATCCGCAGCCGATCCTCTTTAATCCTCTGGTGAGGGTTGCCAATGGCGCGGATGGTCTTTTTCTCCAAGTCCCTTTTTCCCTCCACATGGTCGATCACCTTGTCCTGAAGCGGATCATAGAACATCCCATTGATGGTAAAATCGCGCCTTTTGGCATCCTCTTCAGGCGTCGTAAACTCGATGCGGGTAGGCCTCCTCCCATCCTTGTACTCGATATCATTGCGGAAGGTCGCAACCTCAAACTCCTTGTCGCCAACCAGTACAAGAATGATGCCAAAAGCAATGCCGATCGGCACCGTTTTAGGAAAAAGGGCCTGGATTGCTTCAGGAGAGGCATTCGTAGCAATATCGATATCGTCCGAAGGGTATTTTAACAGGTAATCCCTGACCCATCCTCCCGCGTAGTAGGCGACAAAACCCTCCCTCACCAACGTCTCTACGATGAATCTGGCTTCCGGATGTTCTTCTTGCATGCCTAAAAGGAGGTTGTCGCCGATAGGGCGTAGGATTTTTCATCAAAAAAATGCACCTCTCCCGTTACAAAAAAGAGGTGGCTAATATTGAGCGAAGCACCCAAAAAAAGTCCCCAATTCCTCTTCCCTTTAAATTTCAGAGTGGGAAAATTGCTGTTGCTCGGAAGCTGCAAATAGAAGCGGGTGTAGGTAGCTCCTGCATAGGGGGTCAAGGGGCCGATCTTGCTTGCAACGCCTAAGGTGAAATGCCACTGTTGCACTTGCAAATACTGCGAGTTGACATCAAAAGGCATGTAGATGTTGACGATCTTCTGCACCATCATGTTGGAAGAGGGCAGCGTGAAGTATTGAAAATCCAGGGAAAAAACCGTTTGGGAAAATTGCAGCATGATCGCTTTTGCGCCCAGGGCATAGGAGAAGTGGTTTTTTGTCGCAATCTCCGGAGAGGTAAAAGGCGTCTTGGCTGTCCAATCGATATTTTCCTTGGAGACGCCAAAATAACCATAGACTTCTAACCGTCTAAAAAAAATCAGCGCAAGGGTTGCAAAGTTAGAGCGCATCTCAAAATCGCCTACCTTTTCTAACGAACTAAAATCAGGATTTTCCGTGGGAGTTAGATCCTTATCCCATACATTGTCATAGACGTATCCGGTCGCTACATTGATCAGGTAGTTCTGCCCGCTGAATAGCCCCGATTGCAAGAGCGCAGGAGAGAGGGGGTTGCCTGTGTAAGAGGAGAAGGCTTGCATGGAGCTGAGCGTAAATAGGAGGAGAAGAAGAAACTTTTTCATTTTTTTCCGTCAAAGATCAATCGTATTTTGACGAAACAAAAGCTTTTAAAGCTCTAAAAATCTGAAGAGGTTTGTCCATGGCTATTTGCGACCATTTCCTGAAAAAAGAGCGGCAGGCTTACTTCAATAGGACGCAATAAGCTATCCATAGGTTGTAAGACAGAGAAGTCCTTTCTGATGATCTCAAAATCTCGCATCCGGGTTTTTACCACTTGGGTGCGGCAATGGATTCCGCCATACTCTTCCAATCCCTTGTCTGCAATCCCATATTCATGGAGCGATCCCTTTTCTCCTGCAGTCAAGAGGCTTCTCCCCGTGAAATAGACGTTTTGCACCCCATTTTTCTGCAGGAAATGGAGATAGATATCCCGCAAATGGCGATCCACGGAATGAGAAGAGCCATTGGTGATGCAAAAAGTGCCCTTTTTCCCCATCCCTACAATCGCGTTCAGGAAGCAAACAGCTGGCATGATGGCATAAGGAGGTTTGTTCATAGGTAGATAAAAATTCCCAGGTACGGGGACAACAGTAAAATTTGTTTGGCGCAATTGGCTTGCAATTTTACGCAGCTTATCTCCATCTGTCTTCTCTTTTTCTTTCGCAAATTCCAAGTAGCTACACACCCTCTCTTTCTCGTCTGGCATCAACCGGTAGTTCTGAGAAATAGTTTGCAGCGCGAGTAGGGAAAGCTTGTGATCCTGAATGAAAATGATGCCGTTTGGAGCTGGCAGCAGGAAGAGATCCAGATGAAATTCTGGCTGAGAGTCCAGCAGATCTCCCAACACGAGTACAGGGTGGCCTAGAGACTCTTCCATGCAGTTGAGCACGCATTGTGCACCTGCCAGGATCAGTTTGGCAATGAACTGCCTATCTTGCGCCTGAGGAAATCCAGAGAGTGCGCCTGTTTGTGCAAGACGCTCTTGCACAAGTAAAAGCCTATCTTTTGAAAAGAGCTCGCTGCCCTCTAACCGCTGCAACTCCTTCCCTAGCAACTTTTTTTTATCAGGGGTAGAAAAAAAATGGTACCCATTTAAAACAGAGTACAAAATGTTATAAGTTCCCGAAAGAGAGATCTCTCTGCCCGCTAGGTCAAGGGCGGATAGAATATTTCCTCCCTCAAAACAAAAGGGGGCTTCTTTTGCTCCCTGAAGGCCAGATTGGAGTACTGTTTGTGAGAGGTCTTTCCCTGGTATGGCGTTCATGTGCGGCGCCAGGGGATCAGCAGTGATTTGTTGCATGAATAGGCAGGTTTGTTTCGTCCATGCAAGGCAGCGAGGGATCAGGAGCTCCTTGGAGTGGGAAAAGATCATTATGTCCTGTAGCCAATTGGTTTCAGAGCAGATACGAAGAGAGAGGCCGCCTTCTAAACGAGCAATTTCGGAGAGCTCTCTAAAGTAGCAGTGGAGGGTCTCTTTGTCCTCTTTACTGCCTATGATGATTTTATGCAGCGTCCAGAAGGAGGCATGGGAGCACTTCTGAGTCCGATCTGTGATAGATGAGGAGCGGTAAAAAGGGTAGGAGACGAAGTTTTTAGGAAGGGTGTGAGCTAGCACAGGGAGACGAAGCTCGAGTGGTTTGAAGTGGAGATCCCTAAATGTTTCTAAAGATTTTCGCATAGGACCTCTCTTGGGTCTTGTACCAAGATCAAGGCAGATGAAATCCTCCAGCTTTTCTGTGCTGGCTTCCAAGGACAAAAAACGCACAATTCTAGGATGCAACGGAGCTAGATGGGGAACAATTTTTCCAAGAAGGATTAGGGCATATTGCGCCCGCTTCCTGATATTCCTATGTGCTGAGGGATCGAGTATCTTAGAGATAAGGCTGGAGAGCAGCGAGGGGTAGCGATCCCGATAGCTCGAAACACGCGCTCCTTTCTGAAAGGTATGTTTTAACTCTTTGATGAGCTGCTGGATCTTCGAGACAAATGAGTATTGCGGTTCACTATCTACAATAACCGATACATAATCTGGCCTTACAACCACTTTATAAACTTTTTCACAGGCAGAGGAGAAGAGATCAGGCATATCCATTGCTTGAGACTCTAGTTGAGTTTCCAGATCTTCATAGGAGAGGGGGTGCGTTGTGAAGTGGTGAGAGAGAGAAGTAGTGTGAATGGGCTGTGACATAAAAGTAGTGGTTTATTTTTTCGCGGCCTTGAGAATTCTTCTATGGGTTTTTGTCTTAAATGTTGTCCCATTATGGACTGGGACTGAAGTGATCTTTTTCTTTTCAGTATCTACAACATTTTTATGTCCGCTGCCATTTGCTGTAGAATCCATGATGCTTCCCTCATTTTTCAGCCATCTGCGCAGCTTCCAAATCTTCATCGTCTGCTTGCGTAGTTGGAATTCCGCAATTTGCTCGTCCCTGGTTTTTAATGGGATCATAGCGGTAGAAGGGGTAGTGGTTTGCTCGGATAGCGTAGGGGAGGAAGTGGAAATATCTGTTTTCGATTTGTTTTTTTTATCAGTTTTTGTGGGAAAATGCTTGGTTGAGGAAGAACTTGGTGCACTACTGCTGATAGAAGAACTACTTGTGGAGAGGGAAGTAGAAGAGCTAGTTGAGACATCGATAAAAGAAGGGGATGAGATTTGCACGTTGCTCGAAAGCGGGCTTGATGAGGAGCTAGTTGAAGGGATGGAAATAGATGTTTTCCATTGGTTTTTTTTATGAGCTTTTCTGGTTGAGGAAGAACTTGGTGCACTACTGCTTACCGAGGAACTGCTTGTGGAGAGGGGGGTGGAAGAGCTAGTTGAGGCATCGATAAAAGAAGGGGATGAGATTTGCATGCTGCTCGAAAGAGGGCGTGATGAGGAACTGGAATTATAAGTACTTGTAGATGAGCTGGTCGATGGGGGGAATGAGAGGATAGAGAAGTCGTCTATTTCTTCTAGAATATAGGGTAGCTCCACAACATTTGTAGCTTCACTGCTATTGACATCGGGATCGAGGTAGGCGAAAACCCTATCTGATATAAGGTCTGAGGGATCAGCATCATCGCTGAAATCCCTGGCTTGCAATTTTTGGATATCATTTATTATTAATAGCAATGTTATTACATGTCTGCTATTTTCTAAGAAACTTTTCTTGATGTTTTTTATAGATTCTATTGCATTAGGATCTGAAGGGTTTTTACTGAAAATATCAGTAACTTTATCTGAATATTCTTTATGTAAGTAACTTAATAATGAAATAACTTTATCTGTATTGCATGGTGTTTTGAAACTATCGGTTTGTTTTCTTATTGAAACCTCCCTGTTGAGAGTCTCATCCGTCGTAAGAATTGTTCGTAAGTTATTGCATATTGTAAAGAAAATCTGAACCCCTTTATCTCCATTCAATAGTATCTTAAAAAGATCTGAAAATTTACCTCTAATTCCTTTTCCATTTTTTATTGATTCATAATATAAATAAAAATTAGATACAGATTTTAGTAATCTAATATTGAGTGCATTTTTATTGATGTTTTTGGGGTTGAGAGCTATTGCTGAAGTTGTAAGCTTTAGTATAAAATATCTAGAAATGCCAACTCTAACATCTGTTTCTGGTGTAAGATTTTTTGTAAGGGTCAATGACTGCATGCGAGCAAAAATAGCATCACTCTTCTCTGTTAACTCACCATCGAGGTAAGCATTCAAATCGTCAGGGGGAGTTGTGTTGTTTTGAATTCCTATCATTATCGTTTTTAATTTTTGAAAAAGAGACACGAAATATTGATTGTATAGTTCTTTGTCTAGACCTGAAATATGGAAATCAATCATTTCTAAATATAGATCATAGGGAGATTCTCCAATTAGTGCTGTCCTAGTTTCTTTATTAATTTGAAAACAGGAGGAGGTGAGTTTTTTATTCATATTAGTCGTTGATCTAGCAAAAGTACCTTGGAATGGGCAGTATGTTAATAATATACAGCTATTTTTTTTGATATTTAATAGTTTTTCGAATATCCCTATTATTACATCGATATTTGCAGTTGTAACATGGTTCTCGTTAAGTTTTTTGCATAATATTTTTATTGCCGCCAGAGTGTTTTTCAGTATTTCTAATTTACCTGCATGTAAATTTCCCTTTTGTATTTGGTTTTTTCTAATAGGATCTGCAGATTTTTGAGGATTTTTTAAGTAGGCCTCTTTAACTATTTCAAAATGAAGATTAGAAAATGTTTGGGCAAATGATACAAGAATATTTTCAATATCTTTTAAAAAAGAGGCGTCTGAATGTTTTGTCAACTCTTTAATCTGCAAATAAATTTCAAGGGCTAGTAAATCTAGAAATGAAACATAACCATTAAGCTGGAGAAGAGGCACATGGTAATCAGCGATTATTCTATTGAGCGCATCTAGTTCTGTTGGCGAGAAACTGGGGAGACGCGTATTCAGGCTGTTAAGAGTTTTTTCTAAAGAAGGATAGGAGGAGGGGATGGATGGATCGGGTATATCCAGGAGTTCTTGTGTACCTTTCTGAAAAATTTGATTTGCTGTTTCTGTGATAAGGTGCGTGGAAGACGAGGTGTCGTTGAAAGAGCGAATTTTTATTTCTGAGAAAGGAGGTTTTTCCTCTCTTTTGGGGGAAGAGGGGGAAGTCGTGGAAGGGCTATTTAGAGTAACGGATGACATGAAAGTCTCTTAATTTGAGGTTTAGGTAGTTTTCGTGGCCTTGAATTTCCGGTTGCGGCCTTTGCCCTGAGCTGCCTTGAGAATGCTCATTCGCGTACCTATCCTCAATGTTGCATTGCCATGCGCAGGGATTGAGGTGACCCTATTCTCTTCACTGTCAACCCCATCCCTATGTCCACTGCCATTTGACTCAGCAGTCATGGTGATTCCAGATTTTGCCAAAAATATACGCATGTTTCTAATTTTCATCGTATTTTTCCTTAGCTGGAACCCCTCTATTTTTTCTGATCTTTTTTGTCGCGGTATCATTGAAGAAGATGGGGTTGCAGTAGAAGGAGTGGAAGAAGAGGAGGCGTTTTTTGGTGTTTTTGTTTTCTTTGAAGAGGAGCTGGGGGTAGTTGTGCTGCTAGAGGATGCGGAAGAACTTATTGCGCTATTTGTATTGGGAGCAGAAAGCTGCAAAAACTGCTTCTTCTGCGATGGAGAGGGGCTGAGTGTAGTTGTGCTGCTGGAAGATGTTGAGACATTAGCAGGTTGTGAGAAGAGTTCTCTCTGCGATGAAAAGGGGCTTGAGAAAGAAGAGCTGCTCGTAGAGGGTGTTGCTACCCAAGAGCTAAGGTTGCGTTCTGTAACGGGAGAAGTAAAGGGCGTGATGGATAGTTCCTCGAATGAAGAGGAGCTTGATGATGAGGAAGAGCTTATACTGCTCATAGAAGAGCCTTCGCTATTTTGATTGTACTCTAGCTCCACGCTATCTGTAGGTTGCGTGCTTATCACATCGGGGTCGAGATAGAGGAGTAAGTCGTCTGGTATTATGCTTTCAGGAGTTTCATCGCTGAAATCCAGGGCAGTCATTTTTTTTATATCATGCAGAAGCAGTACTAATGTTACTATATGTCTGCTGTTTTCTAAAAAACTAATTTTAGTTTGTTTTACGGTATTTATTACTTCTCTATCTTCGGGGTTTTTATTGAAGATTTCACTCACTCTTTTCGAAAATTCTTCATGTAAGTTTTTTATTAATGAAATAATTTGATCAATGTTATAATCTATTTTCAAGCTAGCGAAGATTTTATGCTTATCTAGTTTAGATTTGGGATTTAATGTTTCAATTATCTGTTTTAGTCTGGAATAAAAAAGCTGTGCTTTTTGAGCTCCACCTAATATATCTTGAAATAGAGCTAGAAATTTAGCTTTTATTCCTTTGCTTTTTTCGATTTTTTCGTAATAAATTATATAGTTATTACATCCTGATATTAATCTCAGTTTAAATATACCTTCATTAGATCGTTTTTCAGGGGAAACAGGTGTTTTTATGTTTAATAACTTCATTATCTTTAATAGAAAAGATACTGTAATTCTGATTTCAGCAGTAGTGTGTTGCGATGAGCTTGGTGTTGTAATGAGAGGTCCAATATCTTTAAAGAATTTATCTTCGAAATATAATTGTAAATCTTCTAAAGAAGATTTTTTTTCCTTAAATCTAATTAGTGGTTGTGTGAATCTTTCAAAAATAAGAGAAAAGTAGACCCTGTAAGTATTTTTGCTCATTCCTAATGCATAAAATTCTAAGAAAGCTAGATGACTGGTATAGGGGAAATCTTCTGGTGGACTCACGTGTTGTTTTGTGATATCAGTAATTGAAAAAACAGAGGAAACTGAGCTGGCGATCTGAATAACCTGAGTAAAGTTAATACCAGAGCCGAAGGGAGCGAAGGTGAGAAAGATGCGTGCGTTTTTCTCTGCATTAATTAATTTTCCAAATAGATTCAAAATCTGATCTATGTATCGATCTTTTTGATCTAGATTTGCACATACTCTTCTTAGACTTTCTATAGAATCATTCAGGTTTTTTATGTCTTCTAATTCCAGAGGAGAATTTTGTAATTTAATTTTGTTGAGATGGTCGTGTAATTGATTTGGTTTTTTATTTATTACCTCTTCAATTATTTTAACGTGAAGAGAGAAAAATCTAGTAACAAATAATTCCAGTTCCTTGCAATTTTGTTTTGATGTTTTAATAATAAAATATATAGAAACAGAGATTACATCTAAAAGCGAAATATGATTATCAATATTGCACAGCAACCTGGAGTGAGCGCTAATTATTAGCTCGAGCACTTCTATTTCTCCTTGGGAGAAGGCAGGAAGCGGCCTATGTATACGATCAAAGATTTGCTGCAATTGATGGTAAGCGGATGGAATTTTAGAGTTAAAAGCGGATAGGGTCGAATTAAGTTGCTCTGTGCCAGCTGCAAATAGCTTTTTTGTGGTTTGGACGGTATGAGATGAGGAGATATCGCCTACTGGTGGTTTATGTTTTTCTTCTTTGTAAGAAAAAGTAGTAGTAGAAGAGCTTGTTTGTGTAACTGATGACATTTAATTCCTAAATTTTAGTTTATGTATTATAATAAGTTTTCTATTTTAAATCAATTAAAAAGTATTAAAATATAGTTTTGGACTTGTGGTTTTTTTTGGCAATAGAAAGCCGACCTTCTCTTTTTCCTTTTAGCAAAGTGTTTGTTTGAGCAAACTGTTGTTTATACTGAGACAGGGATCTGGTTTTCTATGGGACGCATCTCCATCCTTTCCGATGAGGTTATCGACAAGATCGCTGCAGGCGAAGTGGTCGAAAGCCCTGGCGCTGTGATCAAGGAGCTGGTGGAAAATGCCCTTGATGCCAAAGCCACCCGCATCGCAATTGAGATTAAAAATGGCGGTCAGCTCCTTATCCGCGTCGATGACAATGGAGTTGGCATGGACAGGGAAGATGCCCTCATGGCCCTCAAAAGGCATGCCACTTCGAAGATCTCCTCCCATGAAGACCTCTTTGCTTTACACACGATGGGTTTTCGCGGTGAAGCCCTTGCCTCCATCGCAGCTGTTTCCAAACTGACCCTCAAGACCCGCTGCGAAGATGGGGAGCCAACTGCCCTCTATGCAGAGGGTGGACAGCTCCTGAACGTAGAGACATCTCCCAGAGAAAAAGGAACCTGGATCGAAGTCCGCTCCCTTTTTTACAATACCCCAGCCCGCAAAAGCTTTTTAAAATCGACATCGGCAAGCTCTGCTGAGATCATCCGCATGGTGATGGCTCTTGCTCTTGCCAATCCCGCCATCCATTTTGAACTCTTCTCCCAGGAAGAGAATGTGCTCAAGGCATTAAAAATAGAGACAGAAGATAGGGAGCGCTTGCTAGGGTTTCGAGTCAAAACGGTGTTGGGCGACTCCTTCTTCTCCCAAGCCTCCTGGGTTTTTTCTGAAGAAGGCCCCTATCAGATCTACGGATTTTTGGGAAAGCCAGGCTTTGTGCGGCAAAACAGGTTAGGGCAATACCTTTTCATCAACCAGCGCTGGATCCAAAGCCCCGCTTTAAGCGCAATCTTGCGCGAAGCCTACGGCACCCACATCAAAGAGGGCTCGCATCCCCACTTTGTCCTTCATTTCACCATCCCAAAAGAGCATGTCGATGTGAATGTCCACCCGCAGAAGAGAGAGGTTCGTCTCAAAGAGGTCGATTTTTTAAAAAAGCTCATTGCAAAAACTACAGGCCAGCTCTTTCACAGCGCATCCCTTCCCTCCCTCTCGCTTCCCACCTCCTCCTACGCCCTGAGCTCCTACTCTTTCCGGCAGGAGAATCCCTGGGAAAAGTCAGCCTTCGAACAGAGAAAGTTTGAGGGAGATGAACTTCCCTGGGAAAGAAGAGAGCAGCTTAGGCCAGAACAGATGCAGATGTTGGTTCCTGAGACCTCCTCAAAATCTCTAGAGGTCATCTTCTTAACCAGCCCTTTCTTGCTCGCAAAAGGAAAAATACGCGAGGGAAAAGTAGCTACAGAGGAGGAGGGGATTTTAGCCTTCGACCTCAAAGGCGCATACGCGCGCGTCCTCTTTGAAAAAGTAACCGCATCCCTCCTGCAAAAACAGGGAGAGGCTCACGCCCTGCTCATCCCTCTCACCCTGACCGTGAGTAGAGATCTCCTCTTTCGCTTGAAAGAGGCCTCAGCATGGATGGAGAAAATCGGCCTCGAGGTTCGCTTGCTAGGCGAAGAGATGGTGGCTATTGATAGCTACCCCTCTTTTGTAAGGGAAAAAGATGTTCCCGATTTTTTCCTGGATCTTCTCGAAGAGCAGCCGAAAGTCTTTTCTGAAAATAGCAGGCGCCTGGCCTCCTTTACCTCTCGCTTTGCAAGATCGAGGAGAGAGCCTTTTTACAAGGAAGAGGCGAAGGCCCTTGCCGAAAACCTGCTGCAATCTAAAACCCCTTTTATCTGCCCTCTGGGACGCCCCGTAATCCTCTCGCTCGGCGAGCAGGAGTGGGAGAAGTTCTTCTCGGGAAAAGGCGGCTTTGGATGCGAATAAAAAAAGTGCAGGAGATGCTCTCTTCCAAAAAGTATGACCTCCTATGGCTCGAAGACCCGATCAGCATCTACTATGCCATACATCTCAGCCTCTCTACAGGAAAGCTCCTCATCTCTAAACAAGGGGCTGCCCTGTTTGTCGATGGGAGGTACTTGGAGGTGGCAAAAAAGAAGAATCCCTGCCCCGTTTTCCCTCTATCTGATGAGAAGATTTTAGACTATCTCCTCTCGTTGCAAAAAAAAGAACTCGCTATTGGATTTGACAGCGCAACCACCAGTTACGCCTCCCATCAAAAATGGCAGGAGCTAATGAAGAAATGGGAGAAGAAAACTGCCATCGCCTTTCACCTGGTGCCAGAGGCTGCGCCCCTGCAAGAGCTGCGCGTGGTGAAGGATCAGGAGGAGATCCGCCTTCTCAAAAAAGCAGCCAAACTCAACTGGCAAGGGCTCTCCCATATCTCCTCCCTACTGCAAGAGAGCATTTCTGAAAAGGAGCTCGCCTGGGAGTTTGAGCTCTTCTGCAGAAAAAATGGCGCGGAACGCCTGGCCTTTGATCCGATCATAGCGTTTGGAGAAAATAGCGCCTACCCTCACTACAGAGCTGGTTCTGCTCTGTTGAAAAAAAATGAGTGCGTCCTGATGGATGTGGGCGTCGTGGTGGACTCCTATCGCTCCGATTTAACCCGCACGCTTTTTTTTGGAAAAGCGAGTGGTGAAATGGCGAGAATTGCCTCGCTCGTCCAAGAGGCGCACAATCAAGCCCTTCTCCTCTGCCGCCCTGGAGTGCAGATCGGCCTTCTGGATAGGGCGGTGCGGCAGGTGTTTGCGAGAGCCAAGGTCGAATCCCACTATGTGCATAGCCTGGGCCATGGCGTAGGTCTGGAAATCCATGAGTACCCTCGCATCAAAGAGCAGGGAGAGGACAGGGGAGTCACTCTTCTTCCAGGGATGGTGTTTACGATAGAGCCTGGCCTCTACTTTCCAGGAATAGGGGGCGTGCGCTATGAGGATACCATCTTGATCACCGAGCAAGGCTATGAGAATTTTTACCCCGAATCATCAGTAGCTCCGAACATAGGCGCGCTATGATTAGCTTTCGCAAGAAGATCCTCTTTAGCGACCTCATCCTCTTTCTTCTCTTCCTCGGGCTCTTATTTCCCTTCGTGGGCAAGACAGTGAGCAATATTCTCCACAGGTCTTTGGAAGAGAGGGCCTCGGAGTTGATCGATGAGATCAAACAGGCTCCAAGTGAACAGGAGATGGTGCATCTGCTGAGAGAGCGGCAGCTTTTTGTCTTCTTCAGGGTCAGCCTGATCAACAACGAGAGGCGCCTCATCTATGAATCGCATGCGCCGAAGCCCTTGGAGGAGAACTACTCCCAAGACTACAGCAAGGTAAATCCCGATGTAGAACAGGCTTTTATCCATGGCGTAGGCTACAGTGAAGGCTATTCGCAAGCCTTTTCCCAATCCTTTACCTATCTCGCTAAGGCATTTTCTTTTCAGGGAAGGACCTATGTCCTTAGGACAGCTTTTCCCTTTAAGGAGATTGAAGAGCTGACCAATTATTTTGAAATTGGCTTTTTGAGCCTGGGGGCGATCATCCTCCTTCTCTACAGCTTGATGACCTGGGCGATCATCCACCGTTTGAGCAGCCCGATCCAGGAGATCATCAATGCCATTAAGCCCTACCAGGAGGGAAAAGAGGAGTTCCTCCCCCGCATTGAATGCAAAGGATCTACAGACCCTGCCGATGATTTTGGCAAGCTGGCCCAGACTCTGAATTCGCTCAATGAAAAAATCCAGAAGCAGATTGAAACAGTCACCTACCAGCGCAATGAAAATGAATCCATTTTAGAATCCCTTGTCGAAGGGATTGTAGCGTTCAATAGCCAGGGCATCGTCACCTACGCCAATCCCAAAGCCTGCAAAATGCTCGGCGTTGCTAAAGGGGCTCTCCTAGGAAAATCCCTGGAAGAGGTAAAAGGCAAATCCCCCTTCTCCTTGCTTGAAAAATGCAAGGAGCTTGTCTTGGGAAGCCAGCAGAAGGCAGATATCCTCTATGCTTCGATCTCAGTAGGCGATATGAGAAAAGTTCATCTCGACCTGATCGCTATACCCAAAGTATTTAAAAGCGGCGCGATCCTGGTCTTGCAGGATAAGACCTCCGATTTTCGGGTGCTTGAAATGGGAAAGGATTTCATCGCCAACGCTTCACATGAACTGCGCACGCCGATCACCATCATCCGCGGGTTTGCGGAAACATTGCAAGACCTTCCCGAGCTCTCTCCTGAGATGCTCAAGGAGATCACAGAGAAAATTGTCCGCACCTGCGACCGGTTGAATAACCTGGTAAAAAACATCCTTACTTTAGCTGATATTGAAAACATTCCCGCTTCCCGCTTTCAGGAGTGCGACTTGGGAGCTATTGTGGAAAATTGCCAATATCTCCTCCTCTCTGTGCACAAGGATGTATTGATCTCGGTTGAAGAGAAGAGGGAGGGGATTAAAGTGGCGGGCGATGCGGTTCTGATCGAACTCGCTGTGATGAACCTTCTGGAAAATGCGGTGAAGTACTCCTCCGGTACGCCTCAGATTCACATCGAACTCGATATTGTGGGGGAGTCTGCCCTGATCACTATCGAGGACAAAGGGATAGGAATACCTCCCCATGATCTCGAACACATTTTTGAGCGCTTTTATACTGTCGATAAAGCGAGATCCAGGCGCCATGGAGGCGCAGGGCTTGGCCTCTCAATTGTGAAAACCATCATTGAAAAACATGGAGGAGAGATCTCCGTCTCATCAACTATCGGCGTCGGCACCAGGTTTGTTGTCACCTTTCCCTCTTTGGGAAGATGAAAGATGCCCCTTCTTTTTTACCTGGATACCGCTATCCCGTCCCGTAACGGTAATCGCCTGGCCCTTCTCCTTCTTATGGGCAAGATGGACAAGGGGGAGTGTTTTTTCAGAGAGAGGGCTCTCCTTTAAAAGAATCTCCTCCAATTTGCTTTTAGAGACCTGCAGCTGCTCGCCCTCATCCTCTTTTAGCTCTTCAAGCCGAGCTGCCGCTTTTGCACCAAAAAGCGCGGAGAGCATTGGTCTGCTTGCGCAAGCAAGACAGATCTTTTCCTGCCCGCCTATTTCAGTAGTGACATAGTCGAGAAGACTGGGAGTGCCTTGCTGCCTGTTCTGCGGCCGCACGCCTTTCAGTATTTTATAGAAGAGAGGTTGAAGGCTGCTATCTTTTAGTCTGAGTTGTGCGAGATGAAGAGGTTTAGGCGCATCTTTTGCTTTGGCAGCGGCGATGATAGCATCCAGAAGTTTTTTTTCCAGACCCTCTTTAGCAAGGAGATTGCCGCCATATAGAGTATGCAGGAGCCGAAGAGAGAGCTCATACAACTCTTTGGGAGGCTCTTTGCAGGATAGGAGAGGGGAAAAATTGAGGCGGGCGCACTCAGGCGTCTCTTCGGTTTTGCGCTGTTTGAGAGGTTTTTTTGCAACAAGGGAAGAGGTAGGTTTTCCCTGGTCTGTTTTCGGCGCGGGCTTCTTGCGGATGGATTTATAGTAGGCAGAGGAGAGTTCATTTTGCGCCTGGCGGGAAGCTTCGCTATATCCGATATAGGATTTTTGCAGTTTATGGGCGCTGAAGAAGGAGTCCTGGAAGGTCGCAAAGAAGGCTGCCAGGATGATAAGCAGTGTCGAAACAAAGCCAATGGCGTTCATCAATTTACTCGGTATACGTTGCTATGAGATCTTCTAAAGGAAGAAAAAATGCAAAGGAGAGATTGTCTGTTTTTCTCTCTTTTTCTGAAACAATTTCTGTGAGATTGAGGCGGATTGTAGAAGGAATACCCCCTTTTTCTTTGGGCCAGAGGCTGCTCCATTCGAGTGTTTTGTCTATAGCTTTGGCATTTTTGTCGGAGAAATGCGGGTCTTTTTTAGCGAGGAACTCCCAATGGATGGATTTGATGTTCCTAAACAGGACCTCTTTATGGAAGGCATTCCCATTGAGAGGTTGGATGGTGAGGCAGAGCCTCTGGCTGTCGTCTACAAAGAGTTTGCCTTTCACAGGACCGCTGAATGCGGGGTCGGGGTCGATGCCATTGTTAAAAATGAAGAGGAGGCAAGGGGTTTCAAGGGAGTTTGTAGATATGGTGTAAAAAGGGGTTGCTTCTTCGGGAAGACCCTCCTTGGGAAGGATGGCAGAAAATACCTGGCTGAGGCGCGTCGAGAGGTGCTGGCAGGAAAAAGCGTGGATTTTTGCGATCTCTATCTTTCGTTTTGTCTTGAGGGATTGGGTGAAAAAACCGAGCAGGGCGGAGAGCAGGATAGCGAGAAGGGCTAGCGAAATTGCTATTTCAAGAAGGGATACACACTGTCTACTGCTTGTTAGGCTTTTCTTTTTTTTAGGATAAAAGAGCCCAGCCCAGTAGCTAAAAGTGCATACAAGAGAAGGCTGCAATAGGGAGGTAAAAAAGAGGGAGCATCGGCGGGGATGATGCCAAATACGGTGAGTGCTGCGATAAGGATGCCTGTACATGCGTCTCCGCCTACTAATCCTGAAGAAAAGAGGATGCCCCTCTCTTTGACTGTTTCCGAGCGGGTTTTCCTTTGGATCGTACCCGCTACAATTCCGCCTACCATTGTAGCAGTAGAAAGAGATAGAGGCAAATAGAGTCCGATGGCAAAAGGCAGAATGGGCAAGCGCATCATTTCGAGGACAAGGCCTAAAACAATTCCTATACCTACGAGAGTGTAGGGAAGATCTCCATGAATGACGCCTTTGGCGATCATGGCGAGCAGGGTCGCTTGGGGTGCGGGCATGATCGAAGAGCCGATATGGTAGGCCTCATTGAGGATATAGATGGTGCCGCCGAGGGCAAGCGAGGGGATCAAGATCCCGATGATCTCTCCCCATTGCTGGTATTTGGGGGTGGCTCCGAGGATAAAGCCTGTTTTCAGGTCTTGAGAGGTGGTTCCTGCCATGCAAATGGCTACGCAGGCTACGCAGCTCATGGTGATGGCGGAGATCAGGTACATTTTTTCGGTCCATCCTAAAAGGACAAAGCAGACGCAGGTGATGAGGAGGGTAGTGAGAGTCATTCCTGAAACGGGATTGGAGGTGCTGCCGACGAGGCCGACGGTGATCGAGGTTACAGCCACAAAGAAAAAACCCAGGACCACGAGGAGGACCACAGTGAAAAGGTTCATCGGGAAGATCGGGAGGAGCCAGAGGGTGAGGATGATGGCGAGTGATCCCAGGATGAGCCAGGCCATGGAGATATCCTGGTCGGTGCGCTCGAGGTTTTTTCTGAGGGCAAAGCCGCCAAATAGCTCTTTAAAACCTACGTGGATGGTTTTGAAGATGAGGGGGCCTATGCGGAAGAGGCTGATCAGGCCGCCGATGGCAACAGTGCCTGCGCCGATGTAGCGGACATAATTGGACCAGAGCTGGTCTGCGCCCATTGAGGCGATCGGGGTAGAGGAGGGGTAGATTACGACATTTCCTGCGCCGAACAGGCTGATGAGGGGGATGATGATCCACCAGCCGACTACGCCTCCGGCAAACATCAGAGTTGAGATTCTAGGTCCGATGATGTAGCCAACTCCCAATAGGGCGGGGGTGGCGTCTATGCTGAAGGAGGCGCGGTTCAGCGCTGGAAATTCCCAGGAGGGCACCTCTTTCCAAAAGTAGAAGGCGCTGCAACACAGTTTGTAGAGAGCTCCTGTGAGAACGCCCCATCCGGCCATGATGGCGGACTCCTTGCTTCTCTCTCCTGCTTTGAGGATCTCTGCGCAGGCGGTGCCTTCGGGGAAGGGGAGTATGCCATGTTCTTGGACAATGATGTATCTGCGCATGGGGATCATGAAAAGGATGCCGAGTATGCCGCCTAAAGCTGAGAGGAGAAAGATGCGGCCGATGGAGGCGGGGGCTCCTAAAAAGATCAGTGCGGGTATGGTGAAGATCACGCCTGCTGCCAAGCCTTCTCCCACGGTGGCAATGGTCTGGACAAGATTATTTTCTAAAATCGTGGCGTTTTTAAAGAAGATGCGAAAGAGCGCCATTGACATGATGGCTGCGGGGATAGAGGCGGAGATGGTGGTGCCGATTTTTAAGCTGAGGTAGGCATTTGCAATGGCAAACAAAAATCCGAGGATTAGGCCGAGGAAGATAGCGCGAAGGGTGAATTCTTTGACTTTTTTATTAGCAGGTACGTGTGGTTGGAAGGCTTGGTCGTGCATAATCGCTCAGGTTATTCGTGAAAATGCCGATTTGGGAATTTTAGCGCTAGAAGTTTCTGTAGAGATGCAACAAGGGTAGCACTCTCTTTTTTCTCACTGTTTATTTTTTTTCTGCGCACCAGAGCAGATCTTTGGCAAAAAGGCGGTTGAGCTGCATCGGCATGGCAGGCGAAACGCGTAAGAAAGGGAGGATTTTTCCTTGTATGGGGACGATCGTGATCGGAGAAAAGTGCAGAGAGAGTATGGCTTTCAGGCTGCGGATAGAAAACATATGGACATGGGTGGGGTCTGTTTCAAACTCATTGCCAAAGAGGAATTTCATTCTATTTCTCATGCGGAATGCATTGGGGACGGAGCCGATGAAAAGGCCGCCTGGCTTGATTGTGGAAGCGATTTTCTGGATGAGGGATTCAGCATGGTAGATGTGTTCGAGGATCTCGCAAGCGACGATGGCATCGAAAGATTCGTTTGCAAAAGGCCACTCATTGTTGAGGTCGAGCCAGCGGGTGGGGATATTGAGTCTTTTGGCGGTGAGCTGGAGTGCTTTTTGGTCGATATCTACGCCTAAAACATCATTTCCTTCGGCGTAGCTCTGGGTCAATAGGCCGTCCCTGCATCCCAGATCAAGAACTTTCTTGCCTTTCCCTATCCATTTAGAGATGCAGGGGCCTCTTTTTCCATGGCAGAAAAGATATCCATACCGTCCCTTCTTCTCATGGTGCTGGCGGTAGACAGATTCTAAAAATTGTTTCGGATCAACGGCAGTGGGCATGAACAGCCTTTTTTCTCGGCAATGGTACACAGCCTTTTCCTTTTCCCGCAAATAATAGTTGTTTCGGATTACTCTGAGACCTCTTTTACCTTCTGCGCAAAAAGATGGTAGTTGAAAGCAGGCAATTTCTCCTTTTCGGAAACAGCTGGCAAGGAGAGTTCGATGGTGACGATGAGGTGGCGATAGATAGTTCCCCCATCCCCCTCCTTTTCATTTTTTACCCGCAGGGAAAAGGTTCCATTTACCCTCTTTTTCTTGAAGCCTGCAAGCGAGATGAAGTGCTGATTTTCCAGAGGGTATTTCTTCTTTTTTCCCTCTTTGAGCTCACTCCAGGGGATCTGCTGCCTCAACAATTTTTCCTTCACCTCGAGAAAGCTGAGATCGGCTATCCTCTCCGCCTCCATCCGCTCAAGCATTTTTACCTCTTGGATCAGCAAGCGAGTGGGATTGAGGGTAAGAGGGAGGGTAAAAAGGGCCACGAGCGCAATCGCAATCATGATTTCTAAAAGGATAAAAGGCCGTTTTTTTACTCTCATAAAATGATTTTTTATTAGTTAGATCAGGATAGTATACCCGAAAGGGTTATAAGATTCTAAGGGGATTGAAACCCAGATAGTCAGAGGAGGTCAGGAGGTAGCGGATCCCATTTTTTTCTCCAAAGAGTTGAGCGCCTTTTTTTATGTTGTGCAAATGGCCAAAGATGCAGATCTTTATCCCATTTTCTTCCAGTAGTTTGGAGGCGCGTGAGGGCTGCAAATCTGCGCTGATAGGAGGATAATGGGTCAGCGCGATGCGGATCTTGGCATGCTTGTCCATGCTCTGAAGGCTGAGCTGCAGACGGATCAGCTCCCGCTCAAATATTTTTTCCGCACTGTCATCTTGAGGGGATTCGAGGAAGTTTTTTGTAGCGCGGGGGTTTTCGACATACTCGATGTAGTTTCCGAAACTATATTCATTAGAATCCCAGAGCCTAGCCCCGCCGATGGAGATCCCATCAAAAGAGAGGCTATTGTTCTGGATCAGGTAGAGTGAAGGGGGCAGGTTTTCACTCATTTTTTTGAAAGAGCCCCACCAGTAGTCATGGTTGCCCCTGAGAAGAACCTTTTTTCCGGGAAGGGCCGCGATCCAATTGAGGTCGATCAGCGCCTGCTCCCATCTCATTGCCCAGGAGATATCCCCTGCAATCAGGACGAGATCGTCCGGAGCTATCTCTTTTTTCCAATGCGCTGCAATTTTATCGGCATAGTCCTTCCATACAGGCCCGAAAAACTCCATGCTTTTTTCAGGGACGGAAAAACTCAAATGCAGATCGGCTAGCGCCCAAACCTTCATAGGATGTAGCCATCGGGGATTTCTGTTCCAGCAGTCACCACGATGATTCCATCCCGTATGAACACACCCTGTCCATCAAAAGATTGCAGATGTTTTTCATTGGTGAGCTTCACATTGTTGCCGATGAGGACATGTTCATCAATCACCGCTTTTTCAAGCAAACAGTTTTTGCCTATTCCAAATGTTTTGGGCAAAAGGTGGGCTTGATGGAGAGGCGGAGTGTAGAAATGGGATCCCATGATAATGCTATTGCGGATGATCGTTTTTGCGCCTATCTTGCAGCGCAGGCCGATGATGCTATGGGAGATCTCCTGTGCGTCGATCATGGCGCCTTCAGAAAGGAGGGAGTGGGAGATTTGCGCCCCATGGATTTTAGGGCCTGGCAGGTGTGTGGGCTTTGCAAAGATAGGGCATCTCTCATCGTACATATCCAGGCAGCACTTGTTCTCTGTCAGCGCCAGATTGGCTTCGTAGAAGGAGGATATGGTGCCGATATCTTCCCAGTAGCCGTGGTAGATATAGGCAGCCGTGCGTCCTTTTTGCATTTCGGCAGGTATGAGATGCTTTCCAAAATCCTCTCTCTGATCCTCTCTGAGAAGTTTGATGAGCGACTCTCTTTTAAAAATATAGATGCCCATCGACCCCAGATACTGGGGGCAATTTTTCTCCTTTAGCCCCCATTTTTTGAAAAAAGAGGAGGGAAGAAGAAAGGGGTCTAGAAGGGCTTTATTTTCTGGTTTTTCATGAAACTTGAGAATGTTTGCATTTTCATCGATTTGCAATAGCCCCATCCGTTTTGCCTCTTCTTCTGCTACGGGAAGGGATGCAATTGTCAAGTCTGCCCCTGTTTTTTTTGCAAAATGCAGCATCTCGGTAAAGTTGATGTTATAGAGCTGATCTCCCGAAAGTATGAGGTAGTAGTCAACAGGCGCTTCCAGCAGAAAGGGGAGCGTTTGCCTGATCGCATCTGCTGTCCCCTCAAACCATTTTTTTTCGCCATCAGCCTTTTCTTCGGGGGTGAGAAAGTCGAGGGAGCCTGGATTATAGACATCAAAAAAGTAGGTTTGGGAGAGATGATGTTGCAGCTCTGCTGTGAGGTATTGCGCGAGGACGAAGATCCTTCGGATATTGGAATTGAGGGCATTGGATATTGGGATATCGATCAACCGATACCTTCCCCCAAAAGGAACCGCTGGTTTGCAATGGTTCAGGCTTAAAGGATAGAGCCTTTTGCCTTGCCCTCCCGCTAGAACAACAGCCGCAATGTCATCCATGAACTATCTCTTTATTTGGCAAATTAGTTCTAAACTGATACAAATTCAAGATAAAAAAAAGAGGAGCCGAAAGCAGATTGCTTTGGACTCCTCTATGTGAAAAGGGATGAGATAGGAATTAGCCTTCTAAAGCTTGGCTCATAGCACCGATGAAATTGGGGTCTCTGGCTAGACCAGTCGCAATGGCTCCAACTCCTTTCCAGGTATCTCCCGAACCTTGGGCAAGAGATGTGGGGTTGCTTGCGTTCTGTTGATGCAATTCGTTGAGTTTAGATAAGTGCTGATGGAGGAATGCAGGTGTGTTCTGAGTAGTTGGCGCTTCAGAGGAAGTAACGGCTTGTTTTACAGCTAGCTCCGGCACTTTTAGAAATATGTCAGGATCGCTCTCTTCAAGCTGCTGGGAAAAGGCAGCTTTATCGTCAGCCGATAGCTTCTCTTTATGATCATTGATGACCGATTTCAAATAGGCTTTGCCATCAGTATTGTTTCTTTTTGCGTTTTCAAAGCGCTGGTTATTATTGCTTTCTACTATACCTGTCCAAAGGTCGTCTTCGTTTGCTGAAATTCCATAGTCGCTTCTCAAATGGCTCTCACTGTCCTCTTGGTTGGAAGGACGAGCTGGAGCAGCTTCTTCTCTTCTGGGACGAATGCTGTTGAGATATCTAGCGGCTGATTCTGGTATTCTATTGGGAGTAATGCTGTCTGATGCTGGAGCTGCTTCTGACGCTAATAAAAAGTCTGGTGTTATATAACGTGCTGCCGTAGTCACGGATAGAAGGATGAGGGCTAGGAGAAAGCAAACAGGGTTGGAGAGGTCATCTATAACCACTCTTCCCATTAACGGGCAGGGAGGGTTGCGTTCAGCAAAGAAGGGATTTATGGTTTGGCTGAATAGTTCTGCTATTACGTCTACATCAGCAACCATATCAGGATTTACAGGAGAATCAAATCCACTTATGAAGGGTGATGGAAAAGAGTTTCTTTCAATTAGAATTGACATATTAATACCTATTTATTAATTACTTTTGTTAAGTTAATAACAATTATACTGTTTTTTTACAATTAATTCAATTAATTTTAACAAAACAAATAATAAAAATTAAAATGATACTTTAATATTCAGATCTTTAAGGACTTATGTTTTCAGTTACGAGATGGGCGTTGTAGCTGGAGCGGACGAAGGGGGCTGCGTACATATGTTTGACTCCGAGGGAGTAGCCATAGTCTGCATAGGAGGCAAAGGTCTCCGGAGGGATGAAATCCTTCACAAGCAATTTTACGCGGCTTGCCTGGAGGTACTGGCCGATGGTGATGATATCGCAGCCTGCTGCATGGAGGTTATGGATAGTCTCTCTGACCTCCTCCTCCTTCTCTCCCAGGCCCACCATGATGCCTGACTTGACAAAGAGGGTCATCTTTGACTCTTTGGCATGTTTTAGTACAGAGAGGGTCCTCTCATATTCCGCCTTGTGCCGCACTCTTGGCGTAAGGGATCTCACGGTCTCTATATTATGGTTGAAGATCTCCGGTTTTTCTGCGAGAACCATATCGAGGGCGGCTAGATTGCCAGAAAAATCAGAGGTCAGGACTTCGATTGTGGTGGCGGGATTTTCCTTCCTGATGGCGCGGATGATCTGAGCGATATGGGCAGCTCCCTGGTCAGGCAGATCATCTCTTGCAACCATAGTGATTACAGCGTGTTGCAGGCCGAGCTCTTTTACCGAAAGGGCGATGCGGAGGGGTTCATCCTCTTCGGGAGGCTTCGGCGTTTTGGCAAAGGAGATGTCGCAAAAGCCGCAGTTGCGCGTGCACTCCTTACCAAGAGCCAGGAAGGTGGCGGTTTTTTTCGTGTAGCATTCGAAGCGGTTGGGGCATTTGGCTTCTTCACACACGGTATTCAGACCATATTTCTCCAAAATAGAACTGGTTTTAAACAGGTTACCGCCCTGAGGCAGCTTGCGGTGCAGCCATGAGGGAAACCTGCCTGCTTTCACTATCTGCTCATCGGAGGCCGCTTCAGGGTTTGGAGGCAGGATGTTGAGTTTTTTTCGGGGAGGAGGGGGGCTTTCAAAGAGATCGGATAGCGCCATGAGCCTTACCTATTTTTTCTTTTTGGGGGGAAGTTAATCGGCGTATTGTTTGCAAGAAGGGCGGATTCCAGCCAGGCTTCAGCAATTGTCGGGTGGGCATGGATCGTGTCGATGAGGCAGTCTAAAGTCAGCTCATTTTGGATCGCAAGGGCCATCTCGGCAATGAGGGTGGAGGCTTCATATCCAATCACTTGTGCGCCTAAGATCTCTCCTGTTTTTGGGTCGGAGAGGAGTTGGGCAAAACCCTCTGTTTCATGGGCAGCGATTGCTTTTCCTAATGCTTGGAAGGGGAATGTTCCTGTGGTGAAAGATCTGCCCTCTTTTTCTGCCTGCTCTTCAGTCATTCCTACCATGGCAATTTCAGGGGTCGTAAATACCACAGCAGGCACGGCGTGATAGTGCATGTGTGCGGGGATGCCGCAAGCGTTGGAGGCGGCTACCATTCCTTGGTGGGAGGCTACGTGGGCGAGCATTGCGATGCCGGTGACGTCCCCAATGGCATAGGTTCCAGGGTTGGAGGTTTCCATCCGGTCGTCCACTTCGATCTCGCCTTTTGAGCCTGTTTTTACGCCTGCTTTGGCAAGGTCCAGCCCTTCTGAGGAGATCTTGCGTCCGATGGCTACAAGTGCGAGGTCAGCGTCGATGGTTTTTCCCTCTTTGAGTCTTACCTTCACCTGGTTTCCCAAATTGTCAATCCCTTCTACGGAGGCGTTGGTCTCGATCTGGATGCCCTGTTTTTGAAAGGCTCTAGTCATGGTTTGGGAGACTAGTTTTCCTAACAGGGAGAGAATGGTGGGTTGGGCTTCGATGAGGACTACTTTGACTCCGAGTTCCGCGTAGAGGGAGGCAAATTCACAGCCGATGTAGCCGCCGCCGATGATGGCGATGGTTTTGGGAAGTTCGGTGATATCGAGGATGGAGGTCGAGTTGAGGATGCGTTTATGGTCGCAGGGGAAGGCTTTGATGTCGAGGGGTTCAGAGCCGGTTGCGATGATGATTTTTTTTGCTTCCAAAAGAAGATTCTCTTTTCCTGTGATTTTCAATTCGGTGGGGGAGGAGAATTTGGCAGAGCCATGGTAGATGTCAATGCCATTTTGTTTCATGAGGGAGCTAAGCCCTGAGCGAAGGCCATCCACTACTTTGTCCTTTCGTTTTTTCATGGCGCTGAAATCGAAGGAGAGTGAGCCTACGGTAATGCCAAACTCTTTGGCTTCTTTGATTTTTTTCAGGATATGGGAGCCTGCTAAGAGGGTTTTTGTAGGGATGCATCCTACATTTAGGCAGACGCCGCCCATCTCTCCTTTTTCGATGAGGGCTGTTTTTTTGCCCAATTGTGCTGCTTTAATCGCTGCGACATAGCCTCCTGGGCCAGATCCGATGATGGCGATATCGTAAGATTTTTTTTCACTCATGGAGATCCTGCTAAAAAACCTCATTTTAGCGCAACAAAGGAAATGTTTCTATGCTTTTGTACAATACAAGTTTGAATTGCATTTTGAAAAAAAACGCTTTAGTATTAACCTCAAGTTCTCATGAGAAGAGATGGATGAAGCCTAAAAAACGCCAGAAGCTGTGCTACAATTGCGAGGGGGAGATCGACCTGGATGTCATTTTCTGTCCCTATTGCGGTTCTGATCTGTTGGAGGAGAAGGGGCAGCAGCGCGTGGAAAGGAGCGAGGGGGTGCAGCAGAAGGAGAGCGACCACCAGCTTTATCCGCCTCCCTATTCTCCGCAAAAAACCTTTACCCTTGAAGAAGAGATGGAAGCGCCGGCAGATGAATCTGAGAAAGAAACAGAGCCTCTAACCAAATCGCCAAGGCACTCTTTTTGGCCGACGGTGCTGCTCACCCTGGGCATCCAATCGCTGATCATCGGTATTCTGCTCTTTGTCTTCTCGGAGAATGGGGCCGTCCATCTCCGTTTCGATGCGAAGACATGGCTCTTCTATCTCCTCTTTTCGATGCCTCTTCTCTACTTTGGTTGGAAGAAGCTGAGCGAACTAGAACCTTAAAAAAAGGATTTTTTAGTCGCTCTTATTATTCTGGAGAAGCGTTTTGAGCTGTTTCTTTAGAATTGGTAAGTGTTTTTTTGCTGCATGCCAAAGAATATTAATATCAACACCAAAATATTCATGGATCAAAATATTGCGCATGGCTTTCATTTGATTCCAAGGAATATCAGGGCAAGAGCGTTGAATAGACGCAGGAATATTCTTACTAGCTTCTCCAATGATCTCAAAATTTCTTACCACAGCATCGATGACGAGTTCATTTTTCTTGAATTTTGTTACAGTTATACCATCCATAAAGCATTCAATCTTATCGATTGCCCTAAGAATATCCTGCACTCGAAATATCCATTGTCTAGAAGACATGTTTTGCCTCTTCTAGAATTCTTTTTTTTAAGGCGGGGTGTAAGGCATTTTTGGTTACCAAGTCAACATCGCAATCCAAAAGTTGTTCCAGATAAGTCTTAAGATCTATAAAACCAAAAAGTCCTTTTTTTGCATCGAAATCAATTAGTATATCAATATCGCTCTTAGCTAATGCCTTATTTGCAGCAACAGAACCGAAAACAGAAAGAGTGCGAACGCCTAATCGCAAAAGATCCTTTTTGTGGTCAGTTAAGATTTTTACTGCCTCTTTCAACAGCATAGATTCCCTTTTTTCTTTGTTCTATCAACAAAGCTAATTTTATTGGTAATAGATTGAATTTATAAATGCCTTTTCATTTGTGTACGCAATTTCTCACACTTTTTTTTGAATAGTTCCTCTTGCTCAAAATCTTTCATTCTTGCTTTGCTTGCTTCAGTTGCTCCAAAAGTAGGTAGACCTTGATTAGTAATTTCACTGGAATGACGATAGTTGCTAATGATCACCGTTGCTGCAATCTTAATTTCTTGCAGTGTTTTTTTATCCTCAGAATCACAAATCACTGACATTTCTGATTCTAACTCATTTATATTTTTGTTTAAAACTTCTGCCATTGCTTGTTGTCTTTCTCTAATAAATGCAAAGTTTCCGCAAGAATTTTGATGTCGTGTATCCAAAAATTCTGTCTCAAATTTTTGGACTTTTTTAATAATTTCTACAGCTAGGCAATGAAAATTGCGCTCCGGTAATGATTTTGGAGCCGAAAAAAATTCCTGCATAAGTTCAGGATTATTCCGAACGGAAGTTTCAAGAGAGGATCCATCTATGACAAAAGGCTCTAATTCCATTGCAAGGGCAGCTTTGTTGAACCCATCTCTTGCTTTTTTACTAGGAACTGCTGAGGTTATGATCCAAAACTGGCCTTTAAAGTTAGGATATCCTTTGTGGAATTCTTCCAAAGCTTTAAGCAAATCGCCTGGTGCTATCTTTTCATATCGTTTGCACTGGACTGCACAATGAGTTTTTGGTTCGTTTTTAATAAAAAATCCTAGAATATCTCCACCGCCATCTGATCCCGCTCGGCCAGGATGTTGAGTTCTCTGCAAATTATACTCCTGAACCATCACACGCAGACAAAGATCTTCAAAACGAAGATCTTCTAATTGGGTAAATGGAAGGCGAAACTGCGTGGTCATAATTACAGGTTTTTTATGAGATTGCCCTGTCATAAAACCTTGCCAATTTAGGTGAAGAGGGAGGCGCCGCAACACTTTTTATACTTCTTGCCGCTTCCGCAAGGACAATCATCGTTCCTTCCAATTTTTGGATCATGGGTAACAGGATTTAGCTTTTCCACTTGGGGCGGCCCATTTGCAATCAGGGCTGGGCTTGCGGGCGCTTTGATTTCAGCAGGGCCGAAAGAGCGCTCTTTGTGCAGCTGCAGTTTGGAAACAGTCTCCTGCACCGGCTTCATCTCTGGCTTGATCATCTCAAAACGGAAGAGATCGCGCGCTATATCCATGCGGAGACGCTCCGAAAACGTGTTGAAGAGAAGGAATGCCTCCTGCTTGAACTCAATCAAAGGATCTTTCTGCCCAATCGTCCGTAAATGCACATCGGTTCGCAGATGGTCGATCGACAAGAGATGCTCCTGCCAGAGCACATCGATCTTGCGCAGCATCAGACTGCGGATCACTTCGTTCAAAATCTGCGCGGGCCTCTCAGTATCCCTGGTCTCAGGCTTCATCAGGCAGATCAGCTGTTTTTGCATATCCAGCTTCTGTTCAAAGGCCTGATACACCTTATCGAGAACCTTCCGCTCAATATCCTGGACAGTTTGATAGTCGTCGTCAAACTCCGCTTTCTCTATGCTGATCGGAAAATGGGTCATGAGCATCTGACGGAAACCCTCTGGATCCCACCCCTCCGATCTCGAGACAAAAAACTGGTTTGCCATCTGGCTGCAAATCGTCTCTAAAAGCTCGTTAGCAAGAGGCGTCAACTTCTCCGTCTGTAAAATATCAGCGCGGAATGCATAGACCTCTTGCCGCTGCTTGTTCATCACATCGTCATACTCCAACGTATACTTCCGCATCGTATAGTTGCGCTGTTCCACCCTCTTCTGCGCCGTCTCAATCGACTTGTTCAACACCTTCGCAGAGATAGGCTCCCCCTCAGGCGGACGAAAACGCTGTATCAGCGCCGTCATGCGCGGGGTTGCAAAAAGACGCATCAGAGAATCCTCAAACGAGACAAAAAACTTCGAAGAACCTGGATCTCCAAGACGCCCCGAACGTCCCCTCAGCTGACGATCGATCCGGCGTGAACTATGCCGCGTAGTCCCAATCACATGCAATCCGCCAAGCTCTGCCACATTGCCTCTCAGCTTGATATCCGTTCCCCGCCCCGCCATATTCGTCGCAATCGTGATCGCCCCTCTCTCGCCAGCCAGAGCAATGATCTCCGCCTCTTTCGCATGCTGCTTTGCATTTAACACGGTGTGCTCAAGCTTCGCCTGCTTCAGGATGCGGGAGAGCTTCTCCGAAATCTCCACAGACTCAGTGCCGATCAGCATAGGACGCCCCTGTTCATGGGCCTTTTTCACCTCTTTCAGGATAGCGTTATACTTCTCCCGCTCCGTCATGTAAATTTCATCATCATGATCCTCCCGCTTGCACGTGCGGTGAGTAGGGATCTCCAATACCTCTAACTTGTAGACCTCTTTAAACTCATTCGCCTCCGTCATCGCTGTCCCCGTCATGCCCGAGATCTTCTCATGCATGCGGAAGTAGTTCTGCAGCGTAATCGTAGCATAGGTCTGCGTCTCGCCCTGGATCGCAACTGCCTCTTTCGCTTCAATCGCCTGATGCAGGCCATCGGAAAAACGCCTTCCTGGCTGCGGCCTGCCCGTATTCTCGTCGATAATGACAATCTTGTTCTCTTGCACGATATAGTCGACATCCTTCTCCATCAAGAGATGGGCGCGGAACAGCTGCCGCAAATTATGCGACCTCTCCTTTCTCTTCGCATCCTCTTCCCTGAGCTGGATCTTCTTCTGCATCTTTTCTGGCTCGCCAAGAGCTGTGCTGTCGATCTGCATGTACTCAAAACCGATATCGAGCATGACAAAATCATCCGCCCCTTTTCCCTCATGGCACTCGCTCCACGCCTGTATCCCCTTGTCGGTAAGCTCATACTCATTGGCCCGCTCATCCACCACAATCAACAGTTGCGCTAAAGCTGCTGCCTTCTCCCCTTTGTTCTGCTCTGAGTAGTAGTAGGTCTCCCAATAGTCGATCTCTGCCCGTAAATCAGGGTTCTCGCGGATGCGTTTTAACGCCTTATTGTGCGGAGTCCCTTTGCTCACGATCCAGAGCTTGCGGTAGGCCTCCTTCACATCCTCCTCCTGCGACTTGGACAATTTGGGAGGAGCTTCCTCTCCCTCGCGCAATAAATGGCACAACTCAAGCGTCTTGCGCGCCTCCGCAGCGATGCGGTTGCAGAGATCCCTCTGCGTGCGGACAAGATGAGCTACTCCCTCTTTCAACTCATCATACATCTGCCTGGAAACAGCGGCAGGCCCTGAAATGATGAGGGGGGTTCTCGCTTCATCGATCAGGATAGAGTCGATCTCATCGATGATGGCGAAGAAATGGCCCCTTTGGCACTGCTCGCTCTTATGCATCGCCATCGAATTATCGCGCAGGTAATCAAAGCCGAATTCCGATGCAGTCCCATATAAAATATCCGCCGCATAGACCTCTTTGCGCTTGTGCGGAGGAATATCATTCGTGAGGTAGGCAACTGTTAGCCCAAGCTTGCGAAAGACGGATCCTATCCATTCGCAGTCGCGTTTTGCAAGGTAGTCATTTACAGTGACCAGATGGACAGGCCTGCCCGAAAGGGCATTGAGGTACAAGGGCATGGAAGCAGTCAGCGTTTTGCCTTCGCCTGTCTGC
>Ga0207065_1022_pt1 | contig 36724 bp, 33 predicted proteins | sample Alteio_BWMinCont_27_FD_153492 | JGI IMG/M metagenome (GOLD analysis project Ga0207065, IMG submission 153492) | Enriched cells from forest soil in Barre Woods Harvard Forest LTER site, Petersham, Massachusetts, United States -... | ecosystem: Environmental > Terrestrial > Soil > Temperate forest >...
ACTATCCGGTGTAATCACCGCACGGAAAGCTTCGATCCCAAGAAGGGTGGCATTGATGGAAATCCAGATCATTTTATCTTTTTGAAGCCGGATGAAAGCATTGAATTCGTAATCCTTTCCATCACTACCTTCATAATGAACTTTTAGTTTTGCGGAAAATGTATTGCAGTCTATAACATTTGATTTGATGTGGGTGTACAATTGCTGAATATATTTTAGAGAATCCGCATGCAAATCTTCAGCAGCGGCAGTATCTGTAATTTTCTGAACTGTATCTTTCTTGCTAATGGCTGTAGTAATCTTTTTTGCAGAGCGACAGGAAGTCACCACAGACCCAACCATAAAAATCAGAAATAACCCAAAGCACCCATTCAGAAAAATCTTTTCAACATTTTCCATAATAAAAAAATTCTAAATAAAGCTTACCCTGAGCGGGATGAACTTATGCTTCCTTTGTTAACGCTTCGGTGGCTGAAGATCTTTAAGCTTTAAGCATTTTGCCTTAGGCTTTACACTTTCCCTGTGTGTCCGAATCCACCATCACTTCTCACCGTTTCATTCAATTCCGTTACAGGATGCCAGTCAACTTTTTCAACGCTGCTTACAACCATTTGTGCTATCCTGTCGCCCGGTTGAATCTGTTGTTCCGTATTCGAAAGATTGATGAGAATAACTTTCAGTTCACCCCGATAGTCAGCATCCACAGTTCCCGGTGAATTTAAACAGGTAATACCCTGTTTAAGCGCAAGTCCGCTGCGTGGTCTTACCTGGGCTTCATAACCGGATGGCAGTTCGATGTAAATCCCGGTGGGAATCAATTGTCTTTCCATTGGCTGAAGAGAGATCGTGCGTGGAATATTTGCTTTCAGATCCATACCGGCAGCATCAGTAGTTGCATATGCGGGTAACGGGTATTTCGAGTGATTTATGATTTTTACCGGAATGGACATGGGCGCAAAGGTAATTAATCCGCTTTCCTCAGCAATACCACGGCTTGTGCCATTATACCTTCCTCTCTCCCGATAAAGCCGAGTTTTTCAGTTGTAGTCGCTTTAATAGAAACATCTTCTGTATCCATTTGAAGGATACCTGCTATGACTGAACGCATGTCCGGAACAAAAGTCATTATTTTGGGTTTCTCGAGGCAGACCACCACATCGATATTTACGATCCGGAATTCTTTCTGACGAATCAGATCAAATGTTTTCCCCAATAGAATCTTACTATCAATATCTTTCAGATCATTATCAGAATCCGGAAAATGAATGCCAATATCTCCAAGACTGAGTGCGCCAAGTAAAGCGTCACAAATGGCGTGCATAAGCACATCGGCGTCGCTATGACCCATCGCACCTTTATTGTGAGGAATTTCAATTCCACCCAGCCATAATTTTCTACCGACGACGAGTTGATGAAAATCTGTTCCTAAGCCAATGCGATAAGACATACGGGGAAATTGATCCGCCATTTGGAGGATGTAAAATAGGATAATTGAAAATAAGCTTTCAATTATCCTATTTTCCTTTTTTTCAAAAAAATATATTATTGATCTGTACTGGTTGTTCCCACAGCTGGCCCATCTAAGTCAAATACCAATCCAAAGCGGATTGTATTGGATAATGGATTTCTTGTAATTCCGGATCCCGAAGGGATAAGGTAAGAGAAATTCAAACCGAGTATATTATATTTTAAACCAATTCCCATTGTAAAATATTGTCTGCCACCCTGATCCTGACTTTCATAAAAATATCCAAGACGAAAAGAAAACTGATCCATATAAGTATATTCTGCACCGATGGAAGCATTTACCGTATTCCACTGGCCATTAAATGACTTGAACCAGCTGCTCACCACGCTTTGACTATAGTATTGCTGCAGGGCTTCTGTGCTCACTGTATCAGTTCCGCTGGCTGGCACAGGTGGAGCAGGTACCAGGAGCTTGTTCAGATCAAGACCAAAACTTATTTTATTCTGTTCGTCAAATACCTTGGTATAGTTTCCGCCGAGGCCCATATTGGCAGGAATGTATTCCTTTTGTGTAGCGTCGTTTGTGTATCCGATTTTAGAACCAAGATTAGATAATACGAATCCAAAAGTCCAGCCTTCCGAATTAGCTTTAACATTTTTATAAGTCAATGAAACGTCAGCAGCAAAAGCTTCTCCTGCTTTATATGCTGAAATACTTCCGGAAGCGGCGGCAGCACCCAAAGTAAGGTTAGAATTAATATAACGCAGGGCTAATCCTATACCAAGTTTATCGGAAAGTTTACGGGAATAACCCAGATCAAATGCAAATTCCCGGGGCCTTCCTTCACCCCAATTATTCCCATTATAATCAGAGAACTGGATACTTCCCAGACTGAAATATCGGAGGTCAGCAGTTACGGCTTCATTGTCATTTATTTTATGATAACCCGACGCTGCCAACAGGTAAACATCATTCAGGCCAAGGTCCTGAAGCCAGGGAGTATACGTCAGGCCGATCCCTGTTTTATATTGGTTAAAAGGCGTTTTAGATTGGTTATAAAATCCAGCGTTCGCATCCGGTGAAGTTGCAATTCCTTCTTCTCCCAAGCCTCCCGCACGTGCATCGGGGGAAATTCTCAAAAATGGCACTGCAGTTGTTACTACATTAATCGGATTCGTTTGAGCATTTACTAATGAAAAAGAAGACAGGCCGCACAGAATAGCAGTTAGTCGGAAAAACAGTCGTTTCATGTAATTTAATTTAGCTTTAAAAGGAACTGACTGTAAAATGAGGCTGTGCCTGCGAAAAATCACAATTTCAGACTCATTTCAGCAATTAGAGGGTAGAAATTTTCAATAGCTAATCATGTGGTTTTTAGTGATTTCCAATAATGGTTGCCATTCAGGGACCGTTTTTTAAAACAGTCGGAGCATGACCGGACTGCATTTCCGGTAATCCAACGCAAACATAACCAGATTATTGCGCAAGTTAAAGGTTTCAAGGAATCAGCAAAGCTAAGCAAAAAGATAGCCAACATTTCAGAAGGGTTTAACATTCCCAAAACCGGATTTTTCCCGTTAAACAAACTATTTTCGTGCTCTCTGCGTATTATACTTTCAGAGGCTAATTTTTACAATATTTGTTTAAAAACCACGTTTCTACACTTAACATATCACGGTTAAATTCGTTTTCTATGAATTTCAAAAATCTCGTTATCCTTGCTTTCTGCGCCGCAGCAATGGCTTCTTGTAAACCAAAAGTCCAATCTTCTGCTGTTACCGGCTGGAATTATAATGATAAGAACATGGGTGGATACCAGGTATCCAAGGAAAAAGAACAGCGGACCGGTCCAGGACTTGTCTTTGTTCAGGGAGGTACATTTACCATGGGTGCGACCGAAGAAGATGTAATGAGCGACTGGAATAATATTCCGCGTCGTGTAACCGTAAACTCCTTTTACATCGACAGAACCGAAGTAGCCAATGTGCACTATCGCGAATATCTGTACTGGATAAATAATGTTTTTGAAGGGGATGAATATCAGACCGTGCGTAATAATGCACTTCCGGATACCCTGGTATGGAGAAGCGAACTCGCATATAACGAACCGCTGGTGGAATATTATTTCCGTCATCCTTCCTATAATTATTACCCGGTTGTAGGTGTTAACTGGAGACAGGCTAAAGATTTTTGTTTATGGAGAACCGACCGTGTGAATGAAAAAGCGCTTGTAGACCGCGGATTCATTAATAAGAATTCTTTAAAAAACATACAGGGACTTGGACAGGAAAATTTCAACACCAAATCATATCTGGTGGGTGAATATCAGGCAACTCCTGGTCCTGCTGCCAAATCAAAAAAGAACGAATTAAAAAATCCAAATGGTACACCTCGCACGCAGGTAACATTTGAAGATGGAATATTACTTCCTTCTTACCGTCTGCCAACCGAAGCAGAATGGGAATATGCGGCACTCGGATACATAAATCAGAACCCTTCTCCAAGTCATAAAGACAGCCAGAGAGGGGAAGAACTGGTTGCTAACAAACAGGTATATTCCTGGAGCCAGAATGTAAACGGATTGCGCGATTCACGCCGAGGCACATGGCAGGGAACCTTCCTCGCCAATTTTAAAAGAGGAGCAGGAGATAATATGGGAGTTGCCGGTGGATTGAATGATAACGCCGTATACACCGCAGATGTAACTTCTTTTTATCCTAATGGTTTCGGATTATATAATATGTCTGGAAACGTGAGTGAGTGGGTTGAGGACGTATATCGCCCCCTTTCTTCTCAGGACGTTAATGATGCAGCTCCATTCCGTGGTAACAAATTTGAAACGATGGATCTGAATAAAGAAGGTAAACCTGAAAGAGACAGCCTGGGCAGAATTAAATACAGAGATGTAACAGATAGAGAAAGCGAAAACAGAAGAAATTATCAGAAGGGTAATGTTATTAACTACCTGGATGGTGACTCGCTGATCTCCGGGATTGCTTATGGATATGGTAAAACAACCCTGATCAGCGATAAATCGAGGGTAATTAAAGGAGGAAGCTGGGATGATCGTGCTTATTGGCTCGGACCCGGAACGCGCCGCTTCATGGAAGAAGATCAGGCAAGTTCTACAGTTGGTTTCCGCTGTGCAATGGATCGTGTTGGTAGCGCAGCAGGTAACGGAAGACAAACCGGTATCAGCTATAAGGAAATAAAGCAAAACGCCCGTAAACAATAATCGTCTTTAGTTTATAAAGTTCATAAAAGCCATCCGCTAGTTAGCGGATGGCTTTTATGTTTATTAGATTTGCTTCTTTAAGCTCAAGGCATAAAGATTAAAACTTAAAGCAAAATTGTAAATTTCTAATGAATTAATTATAGTCGAATATGGATAAAGCTGGTTCAGAAGAAAAAATTAATTACCCATTCTCTATTGAAGATTTATATCAGCTTTACTTAAAATATCCTTCTGTTTGTACTGATACGCGCAAGGTTCAAAAAGGAGATCTTTTTTTCGCTTTGAAAGGAGAAAATTTTAATGGTAATCTTTTTGCCGGCCAGGCGATTACTAACGGGGCGGCTTACGTGATTATTGATGAAGCGCCTTCCATATTAAATGATCGTATGATCCTGGTTGAAAATTCCCTAAAGGCTCTGCAGGCACTGGCAGCCCATCACCGCAATCAGTTTTCAATTCCATTTATTGCTATTACCGGAAGTAATGGGAAAACAACTACCAAAGAACTCATTCATGCTGTACTTTCTGAAAAATATAAGACCTATACTACGGAAGGTAATTTGAATAATCATATCGGTATTCCCCTCACATTACTGAAAATAAAAAATGATGCAGAAATCGCCATCATCGAAATGGGTGCCAACCACCTGGGCGAAATTGCCGGTTATTGCATATATACACGGCCAACCCATGGACTGATTACCAATAGCGGCAAAGCACATCTCGAAGGATTTGGAAGTTTAGAAGGCGTTAAAAAAGGAAAGGGAGAGCTATATGACTATCTCCGTTTGTATGATGGAACTGTCTTCGTTATGTGGGATTATGACTATCTGAAACAGATGAGCGCCGGTATAAAGAATATTGTTACTTATGGAACTGCAAATGCAGATATTACCGGTATAGTAGAAAACTCAACACCTTACCTCCGTGTCAGCATTACGAAAGGGCAGCCTTCCGGATCCTTACAAACACGACTGACCGGAGATTATAATCTGCCGAATGTACTTGCAGCAATATGCTTTGGAAATTACTTTAAAGTGGAATCTGATGCCATTAAAAGGGGAATTGAAAGCTATGAGCCTTCCAACAGCCGCTCGCAATTAATCAAAGCAGGAAACAATACCATCTTACTGGATGCATATAATGCAAATCCTTCCAGCATGAAACTTGCACTTGAAAATTTCGCTCGTTTTCCCGGTACTGATAAAATATTACTGCTTGGAGGAATGGCGGAACTGGGTACGAACAGTATTGCGGAGCATGAAGAGATCCTTCATCAGATCGGTTCAAATAAATGGAAAGAGGTAGTACTTGTTGGGGGCGACTTTTTAAAAATTGAACATCCTTACAAAAGTTTTCCAAATTCGGAAGAAGCAGGCAAATGGCTTGCATCCCGGAATATTAAAAACACTGCATTCCTCGTGAAAGGATCGCGTAGTATGCAAATGGAAAAGGCAATAGAAAGTTTGATACAAAGAAAGTAACATGTCAAACTTTTTTCTACAATTACATATTTGGCATACCATAAAAACGATTTCTTTATTTCCCGGGGTGCCATTTTACAACTTCGTGATTAATGGGATTAATGGTCTGGATATATGCATAAATATTTCCCAGATCTTTGTCTGTCATATTTCCATACATCGTCCAGGGCATGATGGTTTGTAATTCGCCTTGCTTAATTGACCGATGCGCATTTGTGCTATCTCTATATAATGCAAAATGCTGAACGAATGCGTCCTTTGACCACAATCCGATACCTGTTTCCTTATCCGGTGTGATGTTAGCCGAAGTAACCATACCTCCAGGCACTGGAAATACACGACCGCCTCCAATAGCCATGGATTCTATGAATTTACCTTTTTCAAAGGGTGTATGACAATCATGACAGGCAGCTATGTTAAATAAATACCTTCCATTTGCGATGCTGTCACCTGTCGGCGGAATTGTTTGCGGTTCGGCCTTGGTGGGAATTGTATTCAGAATAATATTCATCGGAAAATCTGATTTAGATTCGGGAACGTTATTTTGAATCGGGTTCAGTGACCTGAGAAAAACAATTACAGATCTGATATCTTCCGGATCTGCCTGTCTGTATGAATGATAAGGCATGACCGGAAATATAGGCTTACCATTTTTGCGGACACCGGTCGAAATAGCTCTGTAGATCTCTCCGTCGGTCCAAGTCCCAATACCTGCAGGAGTTATATTCGCCGAAAAATATACACCTGGAAAACCCATTGTCTGATCAAATTGTTCTCCACCTTCACCGATGGTGGAATAAACCATGGGCATGGAAAATTGTAACGGATCGCGTTTGCTATGGCAATCCATACAAATCATTACACTTTTTGCAAGATATGCTCCGCGTTTTAAACTTTCCGGTGTTTTCTCAATTGTTATTTGTGTTGCGGGTCCAACATCAGGTAAGGCAATTTTAATATATGCTGTAATAATCAAGAGTAAAACCAGGATACTGAGTACGATAACGCCCAGCACTTTGAAGAGCTTTTTCATGTTAGAAGGGTTATAATAAAATCAATGTAATACTACCTCAGACTGATCAGGGAACTTAATGGTGCGCGCCTGTTGCGGAAATCCATCATGTCAACCTTTACGCTGCCAACACTGATAGGGCTCTCAACGCGCACGGGAATATGATTTGCATCATCACTTATCCATACCGTCATTTTTTCACCCCCTTCAAAAATGGTTCCTTTGATAAGAAGGGGTTTAATTTTTATTGCATGGAACTTGCCATATTTGGTTTTGATGGTTTCTTTTCCAACATAACGAATATACATATTGTAAACCTGATTGTCGAGAAACATTGAAAACGGAATCTTGTCACCCGGTTGCAGTGTATCATAATCAATATTCCTTGCATAATACATGGTACTTAAAACGTCCTGCACGCATTCCGGTGTTTTGAAAACCCCGGAATTTGTAATAGCTGTATTGGCTGTTTTATTGAAGCTGATATTTTCGTATTTTCTATAGGAACCTTCACTTACATTCCGTATGAATTTTAATGGCTGGAGGTTCGATGTATCTATAAAGCTTTCGTATTTATCTCTTACTTTGAAAAAATTATCCAGAAAAGAATAATTCTTACCGGAACCTGTTACGTGATAAACAGGTTTTCCGTTCAGATCTTCCAGAGCAACTGTAAATGTGGCTTCTCCGGCAGATATGTAGACACCGGCTAATGTATAGTATACCCTAAACGTAATACTTTCGCCCGCCTGGAAAGCATGATTTTTAATACCACAAAAGTCATCGCCTGCTCTTAAGGGTAAAGAAAGAGTTATTAATAAGACGCATACGATTGCGCTGATCGATTTCATCTGCTGCTAAATAATTTTATCCTTAAAATTAATAAACTCCCAACCAACGCGGGGATTATTAAATTGATGAGCCAGATACCCAGAGATACTGCAAGTATGCCCGCAGTATTTAATGTGAATACCTGAAAAATCTGTATGCCGGCAGCCCAACGAAATCCAAGATCTGTTAAAAACGTTAACGTAGGTACAACAGCCATCAAAACAAACATAACACTAACGCCGGTAAACACCTGTATTCCTAACAACGGAATTCCAAAAAGAGAAAATAAAAGAAAATATTGCAATATAAATACCAGGTAACGAATCGTTGAAATGAACAGTATGGTTGCCAAAACCTGGAAATTAAAATTTTGGGGTATGGTGAAGTTTTTTTTGTTCTTCTCCAACCAACTATTTACCCTGGCTACCAATGGATCAAACCTGAAATAAACCAGACCCAACCCGATTGCCGCGACTCCGGTTACAATCATTGCTGATCGCAAAAAAACAGGCGATGACCATGTAGCATGAAATTGAAATGATAAAATTGAAAACAGGTATATACCGACGGATCCGGCTGTCAGTGTTACCAGCATCTGGGCCATACTGCAAAGGATGGTAGGGGTAATTGAAAGGATTTTATTTCCGGGATCAACAAATAACATCCTCCCAAGGTATTCTCCCACTCTGTTAGGAGTAAATGAAGCGATACAGGTTCCGGCCAGTATTGCTTTAAATGCGCGAATAAATCCGATTGGCTGTAAGGGCCGTAATGCAATTTGCCATTTGAATGTTTCAAGGGTCCAGTTTACGCACATCAAACCAAACATTGCATATAATTTCCACTCCTGTTTGCCGGTAGCTGCTTCCAGCATCTGCTTAAGTGAATCTTTCCAATTCGGTTGTTTGTGCAGTTCCCTTGCGACGGTATAGAAAAGAAATAACATAATGAGCGGTCCGGCCACATAGTTGACTAATAATTTGATATTTTTGTTCAACACCACAATCAAAAATAACGTTCCCTCTGCAAAAGCACTCCAAAATAATCCTGGGCATTGATCCCGGCACACTCATGATGGGTTGGGGACTGATATGTGTGGATGGACATCAGACAAAATTCATAGAAATGGATGTGTTGCATGTACCCGTGCGATTAGATGCATATCAGCGACTGGAGCTTATTTATTTTACAGTTCAGCAACTCATTTTAAAATTTAAACCCGACGATTTTGCCATTGAAGCTCCTTTTTTTGGAAAGAATGTACAGAGCATGCTTAAACTCGGACGGGCACAGGGAGTGGCTATCGCAGCAGCTATGCAATCCGGTATTCCGGTTACTGAATATGCGCCTCGGAAAATAAAACAATCCATTACCGGGAATGGCAATGCCGGAAAGGAACAGGTATGGAAAATGCTTCAGCAAATTTTAGAAATCCGGATGAAGATAGACTGCTTTGATGCGTCCGATGCACTGGCCGTTGCATTATGTCACCATTATCAATTTAATACACCAATAAACAGCGGAAAGAAATTAAACGGATGGGTAGAATTCGTTGCGAAGAATCCAAGGAGGATAATCTGAGTATGGGAGTATGGGAGTATGGGAGTATGGGAGTATGGGAATGAGAAATTTCGACACTGAAATAAATTAAACTTATAAAAAATACAAAAATGAGAGTCGTTAGTTTGGAATTTGGAATTGAGTTCTTCTCTCCCATACTCCCATACTCCCATACTCCCATACTTTGAAATGCTCTCATGACAATATTTTCGAAGATTATAAAGGGGGAGATCCCCGCCTACCGGATTGCCGAAGATGACCTATTTCTGGCATTTCTGGATATCAATCCCTTGCGCAGGGGCCATATCCTGGTGGTACCCAAAACAGAGACCGATCATTTTTTTGACCTGGATGAACTATATCTTTCCCGGATACTATTATTTGCAAAACCTATCGCAAAAGCAATTGAAAAATCTTTTCCCTGCAACAGGTGCGGTATTTCTGTGGTCGGACTTGAAGTGCCGCACGCGCATATGCACCTAATACCCATTGATCATTTGAATGATATGGATTTTAAAAATCCAAAACTGAAGTTAAGTCCAGCGGAATTCAGGAATGTACAGGAAAAAATAATTTCAAATTTGGGTAATTAAACCGTTATATTTTCAACTTTAAATTGAAGTTTCCCTGCAGGCACAATTACATCCGCCACTTCGCCTACCTGTTTGCCAAGCAGCCCCTTTCCTATGGGGGAAGAAACGGAGATTTTACCAAGCTTGAGATCGGCTTCTTTTTCAGAAACCAGGTGATAGGTCGATTGCTTTTTATTTGAAAGGTTTGTAACGGTAACTTTGGTAAGAATTGATACTTTACTTGTATCAATATTCCCCTCTTCAAGAATGCGCACGTTGGCCAGGTCTGCTTCCAGACGCTGGATCTTTGCTTCCAGTAAACCCTGCGATTCTTTGGCTGCATCGTATTCTGCGTTTTCTTTAAGGTCTCCTTTTTCCCGTGCTTCAGCAATAGCCCTTGAAGCCGCCGGCCGGTCGATACTTTTCATTCTTTGCAGTTCACCCCTCAGTTTCTCGAGTGCCTCCTTTGTCAGATATGTGATTCCACTCATAAATCCTCCTCTTGATTATTATAAAAGAAAAAAAATACAACGCCCTCGGGAGGCGTTGCATTTGTACAAAGATAAGGAATCCAATTGCAAAAGGTAATTTTCAGGCCTGTTTTGGTTGCCGAAAAAGGCTTGTAAATCCCTTGCGCATTCGGAATATTTAAATCAGCCCCCTTTACAGGCTGCATTCCAATAAATTATAATCCAAGTTTGTCCAGCACTACTTTTGCCATCAGATAAAACGCTTCCCGGCTATATCCGGCAATATGAGGGGTAAGCAATACATTATCAAACCCCAACAACTGATCAAGCTGCTGTTTCTCGGCAGGTGTATAATTCTCAAGTTTTTCATTTTCAAGCACATCCAGCGCAGCACCGGCTATTTTGCCGTTTCCCAGTGCCTTGATCAGGGCTGCGGTATCCTGGGTCTTCCCCCTGCTTGTATTGATAAAAAATGGCTTATTTTTTAATAAGTTAAAAAAATTATCTCCCGCGAGATGATAGGTTTCATCAGTTAAGGGTATATGCAGACTGATCACATCAGAATACCTTCCCAACTGGTCCATATTGGCTTCTTTTATTTTCCCGGATCCAAAATTGAATTTGTATTTATCATAAGCAAGGACCGTGACATCGAAGGGTGTCAGCAATTTTGCAAAAGCTGAACCCGTATTTCCATAACCAATAATGCCAACCGTTTTCCCGGTTAATTCAATTCCCCGGTTTTCATCCCGGATCCATTTGCCCTGTTTTATTTCACGGGATGCCTTTGGGATATTATTCATCAGTGAAAGCAGCATACCCAACGCATGTTCAGCGACAGCATTGCGGTTTCCCTCGGGACTGCTAACACATTGGATACCTTTTTGATTTGCATATTCAACATCTATCAGTTCCATGCCACTGCCAAGCCTACCGATCCATTTCAGTGCAGCAGCTTTTTCTAATATAGGCCTGTCTATTTTCAAACGAGTCGTAATGATTAACCCTACCACATCCGGTATGAGGTCCTTTAGTTCGTCATAACTAAGTTGTGGAAAATAAAGTATTTCAAATCCCTGCATCTGTAACCGGTCAATCAAATACTCATGCACTTTTGAGGTAACCAAAACTTTTCGCATGAATTTTATTTTACTATTTATATTTTATCAAAGCAATTTATATACAGAAACTTCAGCACTTAATTTTTCATTCTCCAGGTTAATTCCGCAAACTGCAAAACCGTAAGTTGTTCAGCTCTTTTATTAAATATCGGATCCTTCAGAACTTCATCTGTAAATAACGACTTCACAGCATTTCGCAAGGTTTTTCTCCTTTGATTAAATGCGGTTTTAACAAGTAAAAAAAACATTTTTTCAGTTCTTACCTGAATTGCTTCTTTCTTTGGTGTAAACCTGATCACAGCGCTTTGCACTTTAGGTGGTGGATTGAAAGCCAGCTTGCTTACTTCAAAGAGATATTCTACATTAAAAAAAGCCTGTAGCAAAACGCTGGTAACCCCATAAATTTTATTCCCTTCAGAAGAAACGATACGCTGGGCTACTTCTTTCTGAAACATTCCAATTACCCGTTCCACATCTTCGCGCCAATTCAGTACCTTGAAAAGAATTTCCGTAGAAATATTATATGGAAAATTTCCAATGATTGTAAAAGGCCCTTCAAATGGTTTTCCCATTTGAAGAAAATCCATTTCGATAATACGACCATTTAATGAGGGGTACAGTTTTTTCAGATATCCGACTTTTTCTCTGTCGATTTCTACCGTTTTGAAATCAATGCCTTTGATAGTAATAAGGCTTTTTGTGAGCGCACCCGCACCCGGTCCTATTTCCAACAACTGTTTAAATGGAAATTGCTTCAAAGCATCTATAATTTGCTGGCAAACCAACTCATCTTTTAGAAAATGCTGGCCTAGCGATTTCTTCAGGTTGAGTGGCCGGGACAAGTATGTCATAAAGCAAAAATAAACCTTCCTTCAGGCTATTAATCGTATTTTTATCCATCGAAAAATAATACATGAGTACTCCACTGCAAAGACCTGTTATCGGCATTTCCATCGGCGACCTGAATGGCATTGGAACCGAACTTGCAATCAAAACATTTTCTGATAACCGCCTCCTGGAAATCTGCACCCCTATATTATTTGCATCAAATAAACTGATAAATTTTTATCGTAAATCCATACCGGATTCAACATTCAATTATCAGCATATTAAAGACCTTACCCGCCCCTTTCATAAACAGGTTAACCTGTTTAATTGTTGGGAAGAAGAGGTAGCTATAAGCCCTGGACAGCTGACGGATGCAGGGGGAGTATATGCTGTAAAGTCCCTGATAGCTGCTTCTGAAGCATTGAAGGATAAAAAAATTGAGGGATTGGTTACGGCTCCGATTCATAAAAAAAATATTCAATCCGACATATTTTCTTTTACCGGACATACTCCTTACCTGAAACATTTATTTGGTCTGAAAGATGTTCTCATGCTTATGAGCTCAGAGAATTTTCGTGTAGGGCTCGTAACTGAACATGTCCCTGTCAGCGAAATTGTTAAATTTATTACGAGGGAAGCCATTCTTTCCAAACTGAATATCCTGAAAGATTCTCTCGTGCGTGATTTTGGTATTGATAAACCACGTATTGCAGTCCTTGGACTCAATCCTCATGCCGGTGATGAAGGACTGATCGGCCGGGAAGAAGAAGACATTATTAAACCCGCCATAAAAGACGCCAAGCACAATATGCTTGTTTTTGGCCCATATAGTGCAGATGCTTTTTTTGCCCGCAACCAGCAACAGAAATTTGACGCCATCCTGGCCATGTATCATGATCAGGGATTGATCCCTTTTAAATCCCTGGCATTTGGCGAAGGCTTCAATTTTACAGCAGGATTACCGGCTATTCGCACATCCCCCGACCATGGAACGGCCTTTGATATAGCGGGCAAGAATAAGGCGGATAACGGCTCTTTCCTGTCTGCTATTTACGGATGCCTTGATATTGTCGAAAAAAGAAGGGAATTCAATGAAAATCACAAAAATCCTCTAAAGAAAATGGGATCTGTTGTACTTGCTGGCGCTGAGGATGAGAAGATTGAGGAAAGTTGAGGAAAGTATGGGAGTATGGAAGTATGAAACTCGAACACTTAAGCTAATTAATCTTAATAAATACAAAACTGAGAGTTGTTAGTTCAGGGTTTGTATTTGATATCTTCACTCCCATACTCCCATACTCCCATACTCCCATACTTTTTTCCCCTCCCTCTTGCATAATCCAAAACCAAAAACTATCTTTGAAACATTCCCTTACTTTACCCCTGATCGTTACTTTCTGACTATCTGCGAAGACTCTCCAATAGCTATGTGAACATTTGTATATCCGATCCCTTTCTTTTGAATGACCTGCTGTTTTTCCCTTTAAGCTGAGCATCATCAAATCGTTCACTACCTGAAATTTAAAAAATGAAAAGGATCATTCTATTCAGTATTTACCTGTTGTTGGTAATGCCGGCAGCTTTATTTGCAAATCTGCACTTCATATCTCCTATAAAAAATACCGATACAAGTTTTAATAGCTCGGGCAATTCAAAAAGCCTGATACTCCGCGGAAGTCTTTCCAAATTCAATGCCGCATACGGTAAAAATTATTTCGAATTAAACTGGAATACTATCGCGGGTGATTTCGACCACTTTGAAATTGAGCGCAGTCTGGATGGTCTGAATTATGAAACGATTGGTACGGTAAACAACAAAGAGGTTGTTTCTAATGAAGGTCTTTACGCTTTCCGTGATCATTTTCATTCAGTCGTTGCCAGAAATAATGATTTTTATTACCGGCTAAAGGAATTCGAAGCAAACGGAAATATCATTTATTCCAAAGTGCTTATTGCAAGAATGTTTAATACCAAAAGTCTGGCATCCCTCAGTGTAACACCTGACCCACTGGCCAATGATATTCTTGTCAATGTACAACTGAATGAAGATTCGTATGTGATGATGAAAGTGATTGATGAACAGGGCAATCTCCTTTTAAAAGAAGGACAGAAAGCGGCATTTGGACCAAATACTTTTACTCTGGAGGGCACACACGGGCTTCATCCGGGACTTTATACCCTGGAGGTAACTGTGAACAGCAAGGAACGAATGATCATGAAACTTTCCAAAGGATAGAAAACCAAGGTAATATCCGGTAGCCGAAATGCCGGAAATGTAAAGCCCTCCCGTTTTTCGACGCGGAGGGCTTATTCATAATGTAGTCAATGTGGAAATGTAGTAAATGAGGGAATGTGGAAGTTGAATGAGAAAATGATAATTTGAAAATGGTCAATAAAATCCTTAAGGAATACTCATACTATGAGGGATTCAGCTTTAGGCTTTAAGCTTTAGGCTTTAAGCTTACATAGGATTGCAGGCTTTTTACGTATTGTTCAAAAGCCTTTGAACCGGATACTGTGATTTTACAAATAGTATGCGGATAATTGTCTTTAAAATTCTTGATGACATCAATATATCCCGCTTCCCGCAGTTTATTAATTTGTACGCTAAGATTACCTGCTGTGGCTTTTGTTCTGTCTTTGAGGATAGAAAAATCAGATTCTTTTTCCCTCATGAGTAAAGAAATAATTGCCAGACGTAATTGCGAATGCAGTACGGGATCCAGGTCCCTGAATTGATTCATTTCGTTTTTATTTATTATTGACATTTGGCCAGTTGTTCTTCAGATGACTCCAATCCCCAGTTTGGCCAGAAAGTTTTTGGTTTGTCAGCTTTAAATAAGATAATGGCTTTTTCAAATAATGGTTTTGCTTTGTCTTTACCTCCGCCAAATGCTGGAGGTGTATTAAATAAACTTTGTCCCTGCAGGTAATAAATTCTCGGATTATCAGGATTCAGTTTTATTGCTATCTGCAAATCTTTTGAGGCCTGCGTGCCGTAAGTTTGAAAGCGGGTTTGAGGATCCACCATCATCTGTTGGGTGGCAGACATATTTCTAAGCACATAAATCTCCGAGTTGGTATCAAGCGCTTCTGCCTTATCGCAAAGGGTATTGATGCGTATACTATTTGCATCCTTATCAATATTCTGATCAGCCCAGGCGGGGATACATAATGCCAGTCCGGCGTAGTAGTAGGGCAACCATTGGGTTTTTTCGGCATCTCCAATGCGTTCGAATGTATTGGCCAGGGTTTGGAACTGAACAGTAGATTTCGCAGAATCAAAAAGGGCCAGTGTTTTTTTCATGGCAGCTTGGTATTTATCGCTCTGCGCATTAGTAATAAGAGTCCCCAACATCAAAAAAGATAAAAGAATGTATTTCATATCCTGTTTGTTTTGTGAAAAATTATAGATTATTGTTGATAGCATCCTGTGTTCTGTCCACACCCCAGCTTAAAAAGCATCCCACGAAATAAAATCGATTAGCGGGGGGCGTTATAGGTTGTTTTGTTTGTCCGTTAAATGAATAATGATATCCGTAAATAGCGTTATATCCCAGAACATTACTCATACTGGCGAATAGAACAACAAATGTTTTTGGATTTACTTTGCCCAGGCTGGGAATATATTCACAACTGAAATTGAGGCTTTGGTAATCTTTCGTGTGGCCTTCATCCGCTGTATAATATTTACCCTCATTATTAATCATGAAATTGTAATAAGGACGGCCGGTTGCAAATGTGTATGTGAGATTGAAACCTGCTTTCCAATTCGTAATAAATCGTTTCATAACCAAAGAAGCGGTGTTGGTTGCAACAAAGTCCGGTGTTATCTTACTTGGATAATTCATAAACTGTCTCTTGGTATCTATATATGAATAACTGATCCAGTAATCAAAATCCTTAAAGGTTTTTTTATCTCTCCAGAAAAAATCTATTCCGCCGGCGTATCCACTACCACCGTTAGTATAGCTAAAATAATTATAGCCCATTGGAACAGTTTTTACCAGGTTTTCATACAATTTATAATAAGCTTCTATTCTAAAAATCTGATCTTTATTCATTTTCTGATAGTTCAATATATAATGAGTAGCCTGCGTAAACTTCAGATCGGTCGTATAAAAAAGTTGTTGGTTATCCGGCTTTTCATAAAAAATTCCATAAGCTGCTGAAACCTGGGCATCTTTACCTGTTTTATATGCCAGTGAAATCCGTGGTCCGATATCTGATTGTTTTAATAACGTTGAATATTCATAGCGGACCCCTAATTGGGCAGCCAGTTCGTTGGTCAGGTAAATATTTATTTCGCTAAAACCTGAAATAAAATGATCATGTAAAAGCTTCAGGGTATCATTATAAGTCAGGGGATTATTATTAAACCAATATTCTACCCCAAATCTGAATGAACTCAATCCGGATAATTTCTTTTCAAAAACTGCTTTACCTGTTGTAAGATTTTGTTTGTTTACCAGGATGAAATTTTTTGACTGTATATAAGCAGTATCGGGATAAAAATGGGGCATATTATCCGACCCCTCTACCTGTTGTTGTATATTATCCAGGTTTGTACTGAAACTGGTCATCAGGGTCATTCTCCAGCCATTGTTTAGGGGCTGTCTCCAGCTTAGATTGTTATACCAATTATGGTTAGTAAGGCTGAAAGCGTTCTTCAGCGCCGCACTATCAATATCTGCTGTTCTCAGGCCCAGATCATTATAAGCAAATGTTGTATAGTATTTGATCATTCCTCCATTTTTTGTTTTGATCCGGAAATTCGCATCTGCATTATGGAATGCAGGCAGACGAAAATAATCGGGTCTTTGGCTGACCAGACCGAAATAAACGGCCGCATTTACATAACTATAGCTCATGCCCCAGGAATATTTTTTATTATCCGCAAGTTGTTGTGTGCCTACACCAACTACGATTGGTGAAATGGATGCGTCAATCTCAGAACGCTCCGGTAGATCAACCGACTCCAGCAATAAAACAGAAGAAAGCGCCTGGCCGTAAAGTGCCGAATAACCACCGGTACTGAATACGGTTCCTTTAAAAAGAAATGGAGAAAATCTGCCACGGGTAGCAATATCAGGAACACTGGTATAATAAGGGTTATTAACCAGGCTACCGTCAATGAATTGCTTGGTTTCCTGCCCGGTTCCTCCCCGTACAAACAGGCCCTCCTGTTCACCTACTTGTTGTGTTCCCGGCAGGGTTTTTAAAGCTGCGGTAATATCGGCATTTGAACCTGCAGTTGTAGCAATATCCAGGGAACTCATTACGGCTCCCCGCTTAGAATCGCCGGCTGCAAAAGATCCCGCTGAAATGGTGACAGCTTTTAATTCGTTTGGTTCTTCTTTTATTTGAAGATCCATCTGGATTGATTTACCGGATATTTGAAGCGTTACTTCGATGGAACGGAATCCTACAGAACTAACTTTAAGTGTCTGTAACCCCGTATCAGAACTACTAAATGAATATTTACCCAGAGAATCGGATGTAGCCCCATCGAAACTGTTTTTGACGGTTATACTTGCTCCCGGTATTGGTCGTCCCTTTGTATCCTTAACTATTCCGTAAATCTGGGTTTGCGAAAAAACACCTGTACAAACAAGAAGCGGGATCAGAACTGTTGCCAGCCTTTTATTCAAGAATATTTGAATGCTCTTAAAAAACATTGATTAAATCTAAAATGGACAAAGAGTAGATTACAAATGTAAATTAGTTTACGATATAAACCAAATAAGAAGAAAAAGGCCAGGCTTAGACAAGCCCGGCCGTTGTTGATCGTACCCTTTAAAACTAAAACTTCAAATGATTTTATTTTATATTTTACTTTTTCTCTTTTTGATGGTGGTCATTGTTCAAGGCAACCAGGTTAACATTTGTTTTTTTTGTGACAGGAACATCATATGCCAGCGATTTGAATAAAAGACTGTACATCCTGTTCGCCGATATCGTGCCGGAAGATCCTGTTTCAGCACCAAGCCGTACAATCATGGAACTGGAACCCTTATAAAAATTAGTTACCATGGCGTCCTGGGCGTTTATTGAAATACCCGGGTAATCCTTTGTGGGCCCGTTGAATCTTTTACCCCGTAACAATGGATCGGTTTCAGAACCCTTCACAGCGGAAGCAAAAATGGCTGTCTCATGTACCAGGGAAAATGAATGCATTTTGTAATATGACTGAAATTCATGCAGCTGATTTCCGTCGCCATCAATATCTAATCCTGAAACAAAGAACTGATTGACCGGCATAACTTTTTTATGATCGCTATGTCTCACAAATGAAATCCTGAATTCCATCCACCAGGTTGTATGTTCCGGTGCAGTTCCATTACCATATTTAACCCGAGGCTGCCATGCATTGTCGTATCCTGTTCCACCCATCACATCTTGTTCAGGTCCTTTGATATCTGTTTCTGACAAAGTCACGACCGTACTGCTTCGGCCCAGAATGGTGACAAGTGCATCCATTCCCCATCCCACATTCTCAAAAATATAAACAGCTCCATCCAGACCATCCCCCATGCATCCCTTCCCCGTTTTCAGCACAGGATTTTTAAAAGAGAGCTCAGGTATCAGCGATTGTGCCTGAATGGTAGCTGCTATAAAAAATATAAAAAGAACTGAAGTTAATCTCAATAATAAGTGAGGTTTCCCATTATCAAATACTGACGGGCTCAACTGCTTCATAACTTGTTTTAATCCGGATTATACCGATAACCCATAGTGACTGGAACAAGGCGCAATTCTTCTGAAGGATTGGAAACCCCTATTAAAAATTATCTAAATCTGTAATCAGGAAAATTGGAAGGAAGTTAATCTGGAGATTGGTACGGTTTAACTGCAAGACAAAGATTGCAAGCGTTTTCCAATTATGCAAGTGTTTATGAAAATAATTGACAATTGTTAATGGTCAATTGTCAATGTTGATTTTATATTTATGAAAAAAGGTCCCTCTGTATTGAGAAGACCTTTACTATAAAATCCATTGACAATTGACAATTAGCAATTAACAATTCTTATTTATATTGCGGAATCAGCTCATTAGCAAGTTGCACGGTCTTTCGGATAGATTCGTCAGTAAGTATACCCTTCTTGAATTCCGTCAGTACTTCCGGTAATTTATTATCCATTTCCATCAGAAAATGTTCTTCAAATGCCTTTACTTTATTAACTCGTACTTCGCGTAGTAACCCCTGTGTTCCGAGATATATAATGGCCACCTGTTTTTCAACTGCAACGGGGGCATATTGTGGCTGTTTAAGGATTTCAACGTTACGCGCTCCCTTGTCAAGAATTAGTTTGGTACTTGCATCCAGGTCTCCTCCAAATTTGGAAAAGGCTTCCATTTCCCTATATAAGGCCTGGTCCAGTTTAAGGGTACCAGCAACTTTCTTCATGGATTTAATCTGTGCATTTCCACCAACACGGCTTACAGAAATACCAACATTGATCGCCGGGCGTACACCTGCATTAAACAAGTTCCCTTCCAGGAAAATCTGACCGTCAGTAATAGATATAACGTTCGTCGGAATATAAGCGGAAACATCACCGGCTTGGGTTTCAATGATTGGCAGGGCCGTCAGGGAACCGCCGCCTTTTACTTTATTCTTTAGCGACTCGGGCAGATCATTCATATTTTTGGCTACTCCATCATCACTGATGATTTTGGCGGCACGCTCCAACAATCTACTATGCAGGTAGAAAACATCTCCTGGATACGCCTCACGTCCCGGGGGACGGCGGAGAAGCAGAGATACTTCCCTATAAGCAACGGCTTGTTTGGAGAGATCATCAAAGATGATCAGTGCAGGACGACCGGTATCCCTGAAATATTCCCCGATTGCCGCCCCGGCAAATGGTGCGTAGAACTGTAATGGCGCAGGATCGGAAGCAGAAGCAGCAACAATAACGGTATATGGCATAGCTCCGCTTTCACTCAAGGTCTGCATAATGCCAGCAACGGTAGATGCTTTCTGGCCAATAGCTACATAAATACAAAACACCGGTTTGCCCGCCTTATAAAATTCTTTCTGGTTAATAATAGTATCTACTGCTATCGCTGTTTTACCCGTCTGGCGATCGCCAATGATCAACTCTCGTTGGCCCCTGCCGATCGGAATCATAGCGTCAATTGCCTTAATTCCCGTCTGTAAAGGTTCCTTAACCGGTTCCCGGAAAATAACACCGGGTGCCTTGCGCTCAATGGGCATTTCATATCCTTCCCCGGTCAGAGGCCCTTTACCGTCAATGGTTTCGCCAAGAGTGTTTACCACCCTACCCAGCATGCTTTCATATACTTTGATTGAAGCTATTTTACCCGTACGGCGCACTTTTGCACCTTCCTTTATCTCTCCTGAATCTCCCATAAGTACGATGCCTACATTATCCTCTTCAAGGTTTAAAGCAATGGCACGGATTCCGTTTTCAAATTCCACCAACTCCCCGCTACCCACATTGTTTAAACCATATACTCGCGCAATACCGTCGCCCACTTGGAGTACCGTTCCAACTTCTTCCATTTCTGTCGTCAAATCAAAGGCGCTAAGCTGTTGGCGGATGATCGCCGAAATTTCGTCTGGTTTTATTTCTGCCATATATTTTTATTCAGTTGTTCTCGTATGATTAGCGGAACCGGTATATGAATTCGTTCGTTAAAAACCTATTTTTGATTTTAGTCAGGTCATACGCAACACTGGCATCTATTCTCTTGCCGTTACCTTCCAGTATAAATCCGCCAATGATGTTTTCCTGTACCACACATACTAATTCGACTTCCTTCATATGGCCGTCCCGTTTGATTCTGCTGATGATAGCATTTTTCACATCATCACTTGCGGGAATAGCCGTAGTCAGTGTAGCCGTATATATTCCTTTATATTCCTTGTATTGTTCTATGAACGCCTCCGCGATTTCAGGCAGATAATTCTCCCGGCCCTTTCTGATCAGGAGTCGGTTGAATGATTTGGTGATCTCTCCGGTTTTTTCCGAATCCAGCACCTTCACAACTTGCAATTTCTGATCGGAGGTAATTACCGGATTGTTCAAAAAGTTTACTAACTCCCTACTGTTCTGGAAAACGCTTTTCAAATAAAGAACATCTTTATACACTTTTTCAAGTTGCCCCTGCTCAATAGAAAGGTCGATTAAGGCTTTTGCATATCTGGCGGCAAGTCTGGGGTTTGGCATATTTTGAAAAATTTGAAAATTTGAAATACCGGAAAATTGGAAATTAAAAAAGTCTACTGAATATTCTTATTTCTAAATTCCAGAATTTTCAAATTAATTAAGTTTAACTTCTTCAGCCAACTGTTTAATATATATTTCCTGTTCAGATCTGTTTTGCAATTCGCGACGCAGAATCTTTTCAGAAATACCTACGACCATTATACCAATTTCATTCTTAACTTCTATGAGAGAAGCCATTTTCTTACGTTCTATTGCGTCCTGTGCATCGCTGATTATCTTTTCCGCTGCAGTTTTAGCCTGTTCCTTTGCTTCGTTGATGATTTTGTCTTTAATATCGCGTGCCTCCTTCAGTATGGCAGACCTCTCTTCGCGGGCCTGTAAAAGCAGGGCCTCGTTCTCACTTTTCAGCTGCGCCATTTCGGCTCTTACCCTTTCTGCTGTAGCCAATGATTCTGTAATCCCCGCTTCTCTTTCTTTTAAACCTTTAATAATCGTCGGCCATGCATATTTGCCGAGAATAAAAAGAACGATAAGAAATGCAAGCAACGTCCATATCAACAATCCAAATTCAGGGAGAAGTAATTTCATAACCTATATATTTTTTAAATCTTCCTAATATAAAATTATATCTTCTGTAAAAAACTGCATCCTCCGCCCTTTGCTTTGGATGCAGTTCGTTCTGCAATGATTTATAAAACCATTGCCAAAAAACCAACGATGATCGCGAACAATGCAGCACCTTCTACAAGGGCAGCAGTCAAAATCATGTTAGCCCTGATGTCGTTTGCTACTTCCGGTTGGCGGGCAATAGCTTCTACTGCGCCCTTACCAATCTGGCCGATGCCAATACCTGCTCCAACAGCGGCAAGTCCGGCGCCCACTGCACCACCTGCATTACCAAGTGGCGTGCTGAGCATAATAGTCAATAAATCCATAATCCTGGCTTTATATTAAGTGAATAAAAACGTTTAAGCAAGCATGGAATCCTCATGCTTCTGATCATGCTGATGTTGTTTGCCTTCAATTGCCTGACCAATGAACACTGCAGTCAGCATAGCAAATATGAATGCCTGTATAAATGCCACCAGCACTTCAATAAAATAAATGAATATCGTAAAAGCCACTGAAAAAGGTGCCGTACCCCACCCTGCAAATTTATTCATGTTCCCAAAAATAAATATCAGAGAAATCAAACATATGATAATAATATGGCCCGCTACCATGTTTGCAAACAAACGTATAATGAGTGCAAAGGGCTTGATAAATACACTGATGAATTCAACCGGTACGAGTATAAATTTTACACCCAGTGGAACATCCGGCGGATTGAAAATATGGCCCCAGTAATGTTTGTCAGAACTGAAAAGAATGACAACAAAAGATATTATACCCAGCACAGCTGTAAATGCAATATTTCCGGTAACATTAGCCGAGCCAGGAATCAAGCCAATGATATTGTTAATCAAAATGAAGAAAAATATAGTTAAGAGGAATGGAAGATACTTATCAGAACTCGTACCCAGGTTTGGTTTTGCCACTTCGTCCCGTACGAATGTTATAACGGGTTCCAGCAAACTTTGAGATCCTTTTGGTGCCGAAGAAACTCCCTGTCCGAATTTATATTTATTTGCAATTATCAGCATCACCCATGTAAATAAGGCGAGGGCTATAAACATCTGTACCACATTTCGAGTGAGGGAAATATCGTAAATCCTTATGGATGGGTCAATAATACCATTATCATTAATAGCCACAATATCCTGCGCACTGTATTTCGTGGGATCGAGTTTTAATTCATCGATTTTTTCACTTGTAAGCATCATGTAATTATCATAGTTCTTCTCCCCATGGTGAAACCTGGACGACATGAAGGCAGCCAGTCCCCTTTGTTTTGAATATAAAATGACTGGAAGAGGTATTGAAACAGGATGTTTTACTCCATTGTTACCTACAAAATCTATGATGTGAAAATCATGATTATTCAATACATGTCCGAATATGATTTCCTTAGCATCAAAGGCCGGTTTTGCCTCTTTTTTAAGGCTGTCTTGCTGGGCAGAAACGCTTGTCGAAAATAATATCAAAAAAACGCTGAAACCCGCTACCAATAAAGATTTGAACCTTCCAAAGACCATGCGGTATCTGATTTTGCCGCAAAGATAAGGTTCGGAGGGTAATTATCAAGAGCTTTTTAAGCTCACGGCTAAAGGCGTTAAGCTTAAGGCTATTAAGTAATTATATTGATCGGATTAATAAAATTTAAATGAGAAAATCTGATGTTGAATCCTGCAGAAAAAATAAAATATTTTCTAACTAGATAGTCTGGCATTAAGCCTTGAGCCTTAAGCCCTAAGTATTAAGCTTTTCAAATTGCATTTGATGAAGTTTAAAATAAAATCCTTCCTTCCCCATCAGCTGTTCATGGGTCCCCATTTCTCTGATTTCCCCCTTATCAAGAACAAGAATTTTACTGGCCTGACGGATGGTTGAGAGCCTGTGTGCTATAACTATGGAAGTACGGTTAGCAATCAGCTTTCCAATTGCATCCTGGATCATCAATTCCGATTCCGTATCAACAGAAGAAGTAGCTTCATCCAATATCAATATGGAAGGATCAAATAAGAGGGCCCGGATAAAAGAAAGTAGCTGACGCTGGCCCATTGAGAGCGTATTTCCTCTTTCCATGACATCATAATCATATCCGCCTGGTAATCGAAGGATAAAATCATGCATACCAATAAGCTTTGCCGCATTAACCACCCGGTCAATAGAAATATCATTATTACGCAACGTAATATTGTCAAGAATAGACCCTGAAAAGAGGAAAACATCCTGCAATACAACGCCAATATTCGCCCTCAGAACATCCAGTTTGTAGGATTCCACAGGCCGGCTATCGATCAGGATGCGTCCTTTTTGAATGGGATACAATCTGTTAAGGATGCTGATAATAGAGGTCTTTCCACTGCCTGTATGTCCCACAATAGCCATCGTTTCTCCCGGCTCAATAAGAAATGAAATATCCTTTAAAACATACCGCTCATCTGAATACGCGAAATACACATGCTCAAATGATATTTTACCAACCAGTTTATCGGGTGCATAAACACCGTTATCCGGCATTATATCTTTATTATCGAGCACCCTGAACACACGTTCGCTGGCTACCATGCCCATTTGGAGAGTATTGAATTTATCAGCGATTAATCGCAGGGGTCTGAATAACAAATTGAGGTATAAAAAGAATGCAATGATCTCACCGGTTAAAGAAGCGGCCTGTTTTTCCGGAAGATGTAATACAAGGCTGGCACCCCACCACACCAGTAATCCTGTAGAAAATGCAAGTACAATTTCTACTATTGGAAAAAATACAGAATAAGCGAATATTGCACGAATGTTTGCGTTCCGGTGTTCCCTGTTGATTTTCCTGAAACTTTTATATTCTCTTTCTTCCGAAGCAAATGCCTGTACAATCTGCATACCCGTAATATGTTCCTGAACAAATGCATTCAGTGCAGCAACTGCATTTCTTACGCGTATAAAAGATTTGTTAACAGATTCTTTGAAAAAATATGTCGCCAGAATTAGGATGGGAAAAGGAATCAGGCAAATCAATGTAAGCTGCCAGTTAGACAAAAACATAAAAATTAAAATCGAAACGATGGAAAGCAGGTCGGAGACAATGGGAATCAATCCTTCAGAAAAAATATCATTGATAGCTTCAATATCATTGATAGTCCTTGTCGTGAGCGTTCCGATGGGTGTTTTATCATATTGTGAGAGGTTCAGAGATAAAACCCTTTTATAAACTGCAATTCGCAGATCCTTTACAACGGTTTGTCCCAGCCAGGAAGTAATAAATGAAAAATAAAACCGAAGCAGTGTTTCTACCAGCAGGATACCGATTTGCAGGATTGTAACATAAATGATCAACTGGATCATCCTGTCCCTGATGGAAAAATCTGTATTGAGCCCGCCCCGGATATAAGTATTTACTGTATATTGGATTAGAAAGGGACGCAATGGTGAAATAATTGCGAGCATGATAGATAAAGTAATGGATCCGTAAAACCATTTTTTATAAGGTGCGGTGTATTGCAGGACCCTTCGCAGCTGACTAAAATCGAATATCTTTTTCCTTGAGAGGGATGAAGGCATTGAAGTAAAAAGTAAAAATTAAAAATTAATCCCCTTCGCCCATAGCGTTGCGGTAAGCTTTAATAAAAATGACGCCGAGGTTTTTATAAGGAGGGATATAATCATCAAAACGTTCACGCGCAACAGGGTCTTTCCTGAATTTCTCTGTTAATGTCTTCCAGATAGGCAACCAGTCGATATTATTACCATCCAGGAGATCGCTGTTGATGGCCTGTAGTATCGGTTCATTCACAGATTTTGTACCTACCTGTTTGGAAGAAATGATATGTGCATCAGGACTAATGCTGAGTACCTCGCTCAAATTATTGTAACCGCCGCAGGAACCAAGGATTACAATCTTTGCCGAAGGCTGAAGTTGTTTCAGGGTATAACGAACATGGTAACTATGCCCGCGATGAATATATATGGTGGGCTCGAGTTTATTGTCATAGAGATAATCATCCAGATGGTGCTGCGCTTTATCATCCGGATCATCCTCCCCAAATAAAGGCCGGTTAGCAAATATCCATACAGGTTTCCCTTTTACAGATTGTATCCATATCCATTCTTTGGTAGGATTCATTGTTACTTTCCATTCAGGTTTTCCCAAAAATAATTTCAAAAAATCCTGGTAAGAATTCTGTCCGTCTTTATCCTCATCTCCATAGAAAAAAACCTGCTGAATAACACGGCCACTATCGTCTTTCAGTGAATCATAATTTACCGTGTAAACAGGTGGGATTCCAAGTTTGGCTGACAGGTCAAATGCCTGGGTTGTATCGGCAGATTCAAAGAGGGCTTCCATGAGATGGTAGATAACCGTTCCGCGTTTGTCACTGTTTATAAGGTTTCTTTTATAGTTCCATTTCACTTCATTCAAAACAAATGCAGCCAGCGGCGGATTTTTATCGAATATACTGCTGTAAGAATCAGCTACATCTACCGCATCTTCTTCATTGGCTCTTTCCAATCCAATAATAAAGGCCTTCATAATGGTTGCCGCATTTTCCTTATCCATCGTTGCAAGGAAATAATCCAGTTTATTATACGCAGCAGCCATCTTGATGAATTTCCTGAAATAGTCGCCATGCATTTGTATTATAAGACTATCTCCACGCGGTACGGACATTCGTTGAAATATTCGTTCATAAACTCCGAGATAGCTGGAAGTATATATTTCATCTTCGCTTAATACGATAAGATAGTAGAGTTCGGCCGGTGTCAGGGGATCCAGTATTTTAAACCGTACCGATGAAGGTTTATCGTGCAGTGCATTGATCTCTCGTACAAAAACATCTTTACCCTTGCTTTGAAGCATGGTAGTTAAAGCTTCCATTTCCAGTGCCGTATCCAGGAATGGAGGCAGCATGCGGGCCGAATAATCCATTCTAGTTTTCACCAACAGTTTGTAATACTCAAGATTATTATCTTTTACTTTATTAATATCGGCTATTGTAATACGATGGTTGATCAGATTATCAAGGAAGGGCAAGTAAAGCTGACCGCTTTTGCTGGATGCAATCTTTCCTACCATACTGATCAGAGAGTCGCTGCTGTAGCGAATACGTGAAGCAAGGACGGTGTTCCCCGATGCATAATCATACAATTTGCGGATATTTTTTTTACCCCCGGTGACGATCAGGCTGTCGGTAAATGGCAAATCAGGATTTGTACTTAAAATCTGAAAAATTTCGTTCGGATGAAGTTCACAGTATTTTCGAATCAACAGTATGCGTGATTCTTTTACACCCGGGTTTTCGACCGGCAATAAGAAACACTCTACAAGAATATTTCCAACTCCATAACTATTTTCAGAAATAACCGGTGAGATACTCATATTCAACCGATCTCTTTCCATAGCTTTTACAAACGCATCAAAAAGCGTCGGAGCCATGGAAGGGGGAAAATCCTTTCTCCTGAAATGGTTGTTATATCCTTTGAGCATTGTTTCCAATGAACGCAGGTTTTTGATTTTCATTTGCCCGCTGAGCGAGGAATCCGTTTCAATTTTTTCCTGCAGAAGGTCAACCTGACGGATCATAACGTCCGCAATCTCGAGATTTACATTTTCGTCTTTTGAAGCCTGAATGATGCCATCCGCCTTTCCATCGAGAGCCAGGAGTCTTAACTGTTCCTTGTCAATATTGTCGTGCCACAATTTATGTTCCTGTTGAATCTTAAAGGAAGAATTGGCTGTTTGTGCAAAAATGGGCCGGATCAGCAGCAGTGAAATCGGAACAAGGAGATAACGGATGTATTTCTTCATATTTTAGGCGGTCCACCCCAATACAACAAAAATACAGCCATTTCCGGGATGTGCAAGACTGTTAATGGTTTATGGTGAATGGTATTTGCATGACCATAAACCATCAAGCATCTACCATAAACCAGGCTTTAGACTTTCGGCTTTAAGCCTTTGGCTTGAAACCCAGTATTAAAAAATTGTAAACTCAGGTCATTTTCCCATCCCTACGATAGTTTTCGGTTAGTTTTGCGTAAATTTTTAGTTAATGGATGCCAAAGGCAAGAAAATTCTAATCGCAGATGATGAGCCGGACATCCTTGAAGTTCTTCAATATAACCTCGTTCGGGAAGGTTATGAGGTAACTACCGCCAAAGATGGTGAAGACGCACTGATCAAGGCTAAATCAACACATCCTGACCTGATTATCCTGGACATCATGATGCCCAAGAAAAGCGGTGTGGAGGTTTGCGAGATCCTGCGAACCCAACCGGTTTTTCACGATACCCTCATCCTTATGCTTACCGCCTTAAATGATGAGGGTTTTCAAATTAAAGGACTGGAAAGCGGTGCGGACGATTATGTAAACAAGCCAGTGAGCCCCAAAGTGATAGTAAGCCGTGTAGGGGCGCTCCTTCGCCGTTCCAATAAAGAATCTGCTGAAAAAGTTCTAAAAAGGGGAAATCTGAGTATTGATCCTACAAAATTTGAAGTGGTGGTGGATGACCGCCAGGTTACACTTGCAAAAAAAGAGTTCGAATTACTTTATCTGCTTGCTTCCCGTCCCGGAAGAGTATTTTTGCGCAATGAAATCCTGAACCAGGTATGGGGTAATGATGTTATTGTGGGAGACCGCACCATCGATGTGCACATCCGCAAGATCCGGCAAAAGCTCGGTTTGGACTGCATTACTACCGTAAAGGGTGTGGGTTATAAGTTTGTGAACTAAATGCTCAACACGCAGAATCTTACTCCAAAACAATTATCCGCTTTCACAGCAATTGTACTCGCATCATCAGTCGCTGTTGGTATTTATATACTTACTTCCAGTTGGATAAACGGTCTTGCTTCATTACTGATCATATTTGCGGGTTCTTACCTTCTTATACAATTAACACTCGAGAAATTCATCAACAGGAAAATCAAACTGATATATAAATTCATCCATCAGACAAAAGCAACAAGAAAGGAAGAAGTTTATTTCAAGTATATTCTTCCCAAAAAAAGCATTGACGAAGTGCGTGAGGACGTGGAAAGATGGGGTAATAAACAAATGGAGGAAATTGAACTGCTGCGTAAAAATGAAGCCTTCCGAAAGGAGTTTCTGCAGAATCTTTCACATGAACTGAAAACACCCATTTTTGCTATCCAGGGTTATGTAGATACGCTTCTAAACGGTGCAATGGATGACCAGAATGTCAGGAAACGTTTTCTTGAAAACACCGAACGAAACGTAGAAAGACTGGTAAATCTGATGAATGACCTGGACGAAATTTCAAAACTGGAAAGAGGAGAATTGTTATTACTTAAAGAAAATTTCGTAATACAGGATCTGATAAAAGAAGTTTTTGAATCCCTTTCTATAAATATGCAGGACAAAAAAATGCGTACCGGAATTAAGAAAGGTTGCGAATATCCCTCATTAGTTTTTGCTGATAAAGAAAAGATCAGAATGGTATTACTGAATCTGGTAGAGAATGCTTCCAAATACGGTAAGCAAAACGGAAATATTATAGCCAGTGTCTATTCTACGGATGGGAAACATGTTCTCGTGGAAATTACGGATGATGGTATTGGAATAGAAGAAGAACACCTTCAGAGGATTTTTGAAAGATTTTACCGTACGGATTCCGCCAGGAGTCGTGACAAAGGCGGCACAGGTCTGGGATTGGCAATCTGTAAACATATTATTGAAGCCCATGGACAACCCATCCATGTTCGAAGCACACCGGATGTGGGAACATCTATTGGATTTACACTTGAGACAAAAAAGGATTGAATTATTGACCGTTAACCGTTGGTGGTTGGCGGCAATTCAGCCAACGATCAATGGCTGGCGGTCAACGATGAAATAATTGGTGAAAGTTCCAGCAGATTATTAATAATATAATCCGGATTGGCAGTTTGAAGTTGTTTGAAATTATGCGCACCTGTTGTAATTCCTACGTTCAACCGGCATCCGGCATTTCTTCCTTCTTCTATATCAATTATCGAGTCGCCGACTTTTATAACTTCTTTCGCATTTTCGATTCCAAATTTTTTCATTGCAAGCCAAATCATGTCGGGATCCGGGCGATTTGCTTTTACATCGCTGGCGGAAATCAATTCATCAAATTCTATCCTTCTCCGCCATCCAAGTTTTTCTAATAGATTTTGGGCGGTTTCCCTGTTGTATCCTGTATTCAAAACAACCAGGATATTTTCCTGTTTCAATATCTGAAATAAATCAATTACCCCGGGTTGCGGAAGAACAGGCATATTTTTATATGCTTCGGTTAAATGAATAATAAAATGCCGGTAGATCTTATCTGTAAGTTCATTGTCTTCAATATGTGCATATGCATCTAAAATACTCCTGACTGCCTGCATCTTTTCTCTCCCGGCTCCTTGTTCCATTACCTGATCTAATGAAAAATTAAATCCGTTTTCATTTATAGATTTTTGAAGTGTTTTATATACAACATTGTCCTCATTTACTGTAGTACCTGCCATATCAAAAACAACCATCCTGATCATTGGATATCATTTATCAAATTGTGCGCCCCATGTATGGGTCACTAAATCCCTGCTCACCTGTTTCTACTCTGCCTGCATATCTTTTCTCATACAGATCATTTCCGATTATTTTTATTGTAAAATCATACCAACCATAATTCTTCGATAAATCAATTGGTACTATCATATTCCCATTGTTTCTGTCAGCAGGATGTAATACCTTCTTTAACTGGGGGTTTTTATAAACATTATCTGTAATTACTACCCGGTAAGGCACACTGGTCAGATTACGCATAATAATTTCAATATTCCCGGTAGGCTTCGTTTTATTTATCATCCTGGTCTGATATTCGCAAAATATATCGATCATTGGATCACTTGCGGATCCTTTAAATTCACGATAAAATCCGTTAGGACCGTAAACTCTAAGGTGATAATGATTATTTTCAAACTCCTGCAGTGGCCATAAGTATTCAATATGATCCGAAGATTTCACTGCAAAGGCCCAGGTACGGAGATCCCTGAAAACAGGCGATCCATTTTCCAAATGCAAATATTTTCCCGGCGCGTATACATTGAATGGCGATCCGAGAGCATTTTTACCAAATATTTTACCACTTGCTTCAAAACGAATTTCAAATGCATTTTTCGCCTCATTCAATTTGCCATCTGCATATAACTGATACAATAATCCGTTAGAAGGTTTAATACCCGATTCCTGTTTAGGCATATAAGGCGAAGCGTACTGATCTTTGCGGAACGCATCTATCTCCTCAGGAGTTAACGCTTTAAAGCCTGAGGGAAGTTTTTTAAATTTTGCATTATAAATGGTTTCCATAAATCTATTCTTCTTAATAAATTCAAGTTCTGCAGGTTGTTCCGGCTCTGAAGGTTGAAATACAGAAGTTAAATCTCCGGAAATCGTACGCCGCCATTCGCTGATATTGGAAGCCTGAATAGATTTTCCCGTTTTATTACTGAGAAATTTTTCTAAGAATTGCAAACTTGATGTATGATCAAAGATTTCTGAGTTTACGAATCCGCCCCGGCTCCATGGAGAAACTACAATCAGTGGTACTCGGTATCCAAGACCGATAGAACTTTCGCGACTATAAGGTATTGGAAATCCTTTTCTTTCCTTTTCCTGTTGAAGTGTAACGAATTCGACACGGGTATCAAGTCCCTCTGAAGCTTTGCCCGTTTCGCTTTTCCCGGAATGCGGTGCAGTAAAAGGTGGAATATGATCAAAATACCCGTCATTTTCATCATAGGTCAGAATTAAAATTGTTTTCTTCCATACTTCCGGATTTTGCGTAAGAATATCCATAAGTTCCGAAATATACCATGCCCCATACCATGCAGATGAAGGATGATCAGATAAATTTTCAGGCGCGGCAATCCACGAAACGGAGGGAAGTTTGTCCGTCTTTACATCATCCCTGAACTGATGAAAAAGATCCCCTCTGGGTAATTTTAAATTCCTCATGGTACCGCTATCCTCATATGTGATTTCTTCAAGTGAATGATAGTCCGGGTCGTTGATGTTCGTAATAAATGCTTTCCCGTGAAGATTTTTATCAATGGAAGAAAGTGCATCGAATTTTTCCTGAGTATATTCTTTACTTTCTTTTATCGCATCATTAAGCGCCTTTTTCTTTTCATCCAATTCTTTCTGCATTTTAGTTTTTGAAGGATCAGCAGGCTGCAGGTTGTCTAATTTTATTTGCAAAGAATTTATTTCATCTGGTAATGAATCTATCAGGTTTCGTACCTGGATGAGATGCTTTCCATGAAGCCGTACATTATACTGTGCAAAAAATTCAAGCGGATTGTCCTGGAAGTTAGATAACCAGGGATCCTCTTCATCCTTAAATCCAACATCTATACTTAATTCATTCTGATAAAATTTCCAGGAAATTTCATTGTCTTCCAGGATCTCAGGAAATGTTTTCCAACGAAGCGTTTCATAATCCATATCCTCATTCCAAACATGTGCCCTGGAATCTTCATGCTGCTCCGCACGTATAGTGCCCGTCCAGAAATAAAGCCTGTTTGGATTAGTACCTGTAAGTGAAGAACAAAAGTTTTGGTCACAAACTGTAAATCCGTCAGCTAATGCATAATAGAATGGAATATCCTTCCTGTCGTAATATCCAAGTGTAAGAGGCATATCTTCATATTCCCTGATGCTGTTTCTTTTTTCATTTAACCACTGGTCATATTTTCCATCATTACGGGCATTCACCTGATTTTTCCAGGAATGAGGAAGAGAGCTCATCCAGGTTGCTTTTGTATCTTTTATATCCAGATGAAATGGTGCAAATGTCTGGCCCTTTTCGTTCGATTGTAACCATACCGGATTCCCATTTGGGAGTTGAATAGCTCGGGGATCATTGAATCCCCGAACGCCTTTTAACGTACCAAAGCAATGATCAAATGATCGGTTTTCCTGCATTAAAATAACAATGTGTTCGGCATCCATCCAGGTGCTGCCGGGGATTGGATCAATTGCAAGTGCCTTCTGTATAGAAGCAGGCAGAAGAGCGCTCATTCCCGTCATGCCAGAAAGTAAAGTTGCCTTCTTTATAAATTCTCTCCGAGTATCCATTGTATTGAATTTGTGCCGGATAAAACAGACAAATTTATTCAGTCTGTTTATCCGTACTTACTATTTAGGATTTAAAAATTGCAGCAATATCAAATGTAAACCGGCTTCATGCATACAGTCGTTTAATTGCATGAACTAATCATTAAATTTATTCAAAATGCCATGGAGTTATCGATTTATTAATAGTTTAGAATATGTCAAAAAAAACAGCCATCATAATTGGCGCCGGTATTGTAGGTCTCGCAACTTCCCGTGCTTTGGCAATTAAAGGTTACACTGTTACAATATATGAAAGGAATCTTAAAGCTTCCGGTGCTTCAGTAAGGAATTTTGGTATGATCTGGCCAATTGGGCAACCTGCCGGTAAGCTATATGAAAGAGCAATAAAAAGCAGGGATTGCTGGAAAGAAATAGGAGATTCATCTAAGCTTTGGTATGACCCTGTTGGCAGCCTTCACCTGGCTTATCATAATGATGAATGGCAGGTTCTCCAGGAATTATTTGAAATATTTATAAAAGAAGGCAGAGATGTTCAAATTTTAAATAAAAAAGAGGTATCGGAAAAATCAACGATTGCCAATGAGAAAAATTGTTTGGGCGGATTATACAGCAGTGAAGAAATTATTGTAGATCCGCGGGAAGCGATATCCATGTTGCCGTTATATTTCCAGGAAAAATTTAATATTCGTTGCATCTGGGGTAAAACTGTAACAGCCGTTCGGAACAGACAAATTACAATCGGTTCAGAAATTGTACAGGCTGACCTGGTTTTTATATGCAGCGGATCTGATTTTGAAACTCTTTACCCTGATGATTTCGCCACATTCCCGTTAACAAAATGCAAACTTCAAATGATGAGACTCATTGAAGAGGGTTCACCAAGGGTAGGACCTGCATTATGCGGAGGCCTTTCCCTGATCCACTATGCAAGTTTCAAAGCTGCTCCCTCTCTTAACAAATTAAGAATACGATATGAAAATGAAATGTCCGACTTTCTTAACCTCGGTATACACGTGATGGTATCGCAAAATCAATCGGGTCAACTGACAGTAGGTGATTCGCATGAATACGGATTAGCGCCTGATCCGTTCGACAGGAAATATATTAATGACATGATCCTGAAATATCTTCAGGAGTTTACATCTTTAAACTGTCCTGAAATAATCGAATCTTGGAATGGCGTTTATGGTAAACTTACCAACAGTCATACGGAACTTTTTTATTCACCGGAACCAGGGGTATTTATAATAAATGCAGTAGGTGGAGCAGGAATGACATTGTCCTTCGGACTTGCTGAAGAACTGATAAACTCATTGTAAAAAATTATTTCTTCAATTTAAACGAATTATATATTAAGAGCTGTCTTTAATTCAACAACTTCCTGTTTTTTATATTTCGTTGAAAAGTAGATCAATGAAAGTATTGCACCTGCAATACCCAGAATAGAAAGTACTACTACTCCCTGAGAATAAAATGATGTCCATTGCAATTTTATTTTTAATACTTCCTTTGTAATCAGCACACCCACACTGCCCAGGTATCCAAATGAATCGGCTACATAAATAAGAAATCCAACATTTCCCGGAAATCTAAAACTGGCAATTAATCTTTCAAAAAAAATACAATTGAATGGAATGTATACGGTGTATAATCCCAGGCCGGTCAGGGTAAGCCACCAGAAAGCATTAATGGATCCCTGCATAAAAAGAATACTTGTCAGACCGGTTATAATAAAACCCGATATAATAATGTAATGTGTATAAACCAATGCTTTTATATTATTCCTCACAAGAATCATGCTGCCCATTAATAGAAGCAGAATGAGGGTTACGGGTGCCTCAGTTTGAGTAAATATTGCCGGTTGCATTCCGTAACCATTTTCTTTTAGCATATCAGCCATAAAATTATCACGTATATCCCGAAATATTGTTGCAAAAACATAAATGCCAATGGATGCAATAAGTCCGGGGAGAAACAATTTTACAAATTCTTTTCTTCGTTCAGCAGGCATGGGTTCGCGAACACTGCGGTCATTTATATCAGTCACAGAAGGAGGTGGTATTTTTTCCAGAAAGAAAACGGCTATAAGCAATGGCACTGCAAATACAAATCCAGTTACAAATGGAAGCCAGTATTCACTTGTTCCGAATTTTTGAAAGATAAATCCGGCAACTGTTTTTACAAATCCTGAGGAAAAAATAAAACTTACTGAAAGTGCTGCACCAATAAAATCAGTTGCCCGTCTTCCTTCAACATAAGAAAAAATTATACCCCAAATCATTCCAAGAGGAAAACCATTGATAAACATAAAGAAGATATTCCAGGGTGCAGGTACAAGCGCAAATAATAAGAGACCCATCCATGAAATTCCTACCAGCAATAAAATTATTTTACCGCGCCCGATTTTTTTTAGTTCAGAAATAAACCGGATACCATAAAACTTACTGCATGCATAACCGATCACCTGGCTGATAACCAGCCATACTTTATAACTGATTCCTGCGTAATACATACCATCGAAACTGCAAACAGTAAATCCTTTCCTGAAACCATATACCATGGTATAAGTCAGAAAACTGATAATTGCAGCTGATATGGCAATCGTTTTATCATTTCGGATTTTGACCGGGGATGAAAATGTCAATGGACTTATTTAGATATTTGGTTCGTGCAATTTTAATATGAATTGCATACTATTAATCAGGTTGTTCCTCTAAATGCTGAAATATAAGTTCTTTAAAAATATCCAGGGAGGGAATCGCTTGATTTTCCAGTTTTGCAGCTTCATCCCAGCGTCGCATCTGAATGATTTCACGAAATAACGGATCCTCTTCAAGCAAATCCGCTTCTTCATCAGACATAGGTCCACCCTGGAATTCTAGGGTATGCTTGCTTGCTTCTGAAAGTTTATCATAGTAACCTGGTTCCCGTAAAGTAAGATATCTCTTTGCTGCCACATGTGATGCTACCAGTCTTGAGATGCGAAAGGAAAATCCACGGTCATCCAGAAAGGAGGCGCCTATGGCTTCATGATCACTGATTCCATAACTATTCATTGAATTTTCATCCGTAAGTTTTTCAGCAATATGGCCAATATCATGTAAAAAAGCAGCAAGCACCACTTCATCATTGAATCCTTCCGCCCTTGCAAGCTGGGCCGCCTGAATCATATGTTCCAGCTGTGATATTTTTTCTCCGGAATATTCTTTGCCTCCATATTCAATGTACAAATGAATAATTTCA
>Ga0207065_1024_pt1 | contig 35715 bp, 31 predicted proteins | sample Alteio_BWMinCont_27_FD_153492 | JGI IMG/M metagenome (GOLD analysis project Ga0207065, IMG submission 153492) | Enriched cells from forest soil in Barre Woods Harvard Forest LTER site, Petersham, Massachusetts, United States -... | ecosystem: Environmental > Terrestrial > Soil > Temperate forest >...
ATGATATCCTGGGCAATGTTTGCATAGTTGCCAGAGCTTAGATCCTTCAATAAGGCATTCAAACTAGTGATAAAATCAGCAGAATTCGCCCCTTTACTATAAGGGGGGCTCACGCCGCCGCTCATTGTCTTTTCAAAAGTAAACCAGTTAGAGTTGAAAGGCATCTGAAAGGGGTTGTCAGAATTAGAAGAGGGAGTTCCTGTAATCGCCTGGCCTAAATCTTTTAGGACATCCATATTGTTCATCAGATTGTCGATATCATCTCCGGTTGCCGTCCCATTTGCGATCTTCGCACAGAGATCCCCTAAGCTCTCACCTTTAAAGTAACCATCTTGCGTATTGGTAAGTCCATTGAGAATCGCCTGCGTAGCCTGATCTAGAGGCACGGGAAGATTTCCGATATCGGTCTGAAGCTGATGGATCTGCTTTGCAATGGTCAGAATGAGAAGTTTATTGAAGTCGCCATCTTTATTGCCTAATTGATAAAGGCTAAGGACAAGCGCATACATATCTTGCGCTACAGCGCTTTGCGCATCGCTTACCGATGAAGCATTTTGATTGTTTTCAACGTTAAAAATTGAACTATTTAAACTTATATAATTAGAGTTTGTTGCCGTTTCTTTACTCTACTTTTTATTCACATTATATTTACTGCTAATACTATTATAATCTTATTAAATTAATAATTCAAGATTTTTTTATAATAATACAGAATAGAGTGAATTAGAGATAGTTAAGAGAAATTTATTATAATTATGCATAACGATTTGAATCTAAGTATCTTGCATTAGTTCCTAGCTCGTCTTCTATCTCTAAGAGCCTGTTGTACTTAGCGATCCTCTCCGAGCGGGAGAGCGAACCTGTCTTAATCTGCCCTGCGCCCCTCCCTACTGCTAAATCAGCAATGAAAGTGTCCTCTGTCTCACCCGACCTGTGGGAGATGATGGCAGCATAGCCATTTTTATGCGCAAGCTCAATAGTATCAAGGGTTTCGGTCAATGTTCCTATCTGATTAAGCTTGATTAGGATGGCATTAGCAACCCCTTCTTGAATCCCCTTTTGCAGGAACTTCTGGTTTGTCACAAAGAGGTCATCCCCTACAAGCTGCACCCGTCTGCCTAGGGTTTGGGTCATCTCTTTCCACCCCTCCCAATCGTTCTGGTCCAGGCCATCTTCGAGAGAATCGATAGGATAGTGCTGGCATAGGGAAGCTAAGTAGGCAATCTCTTCATGGCTCGTACGAGCAATCCCCTTCTTTTTTTTGCGCTCCTTGTAGAGGCCATCTTCATAAAATTCGGAGGCGGCAAGATCCAGTGCAAGCGAGATCTCTTTTCCTGGGGTAAAACCTGCCTGGCGGATCGCTTCCATGAGAAAGTCAAGGGCCTCCTCATTGGAGGAGAGGTTAGGGGCAAACCCTCCCTCATCGCCAACACTTGTGGCATACCCTTTTTTCTTGAGCAGCCCTTTTAGAGTATGGAAGACTTCAGCGCCGAAGCGAAGGGCTTCACGAAAACTTGAAGCTCCCTTAGGACGGATCATAAACTCCTGAAAATCAAGTAGATTATCGGCATGGACACCCCCGTTTAGGATATTCATCATGGGGCAAGGCAGGATAAGGGCCTCTTTCTGCAAATAGCGGTACAAAGGGATCTTCAGGCTGGCTGCTGCTGCCCGTGCGCAGGCAAGAGAAACACCTAGGAGAGCGTTGGCTCCAAGGCGGGATTTATTCTCTGTCCCATCAAGTGAGATCAGCAACTGGTCGAGGTTTGTCTGCTCGAGCACTGACCTTCCTTTCAGGTGGGGAAAGATGAGTGCATTTACATTATGGACAGCCAGCTCTACTCCTTTGCCGAAATACCGCGCAGTTCAACAGCTTCATGCTCGCCCGTAGAAGCTCCGGAAGGAACGGATGCAGAAGCAGATATCCCACCGTTTGTCTTTACGATGACCTCTAGGGTCGGATTGCCTCGTGAATCGAGGATCTCAAGAGCATGCAAAGAGAGTATTGTATCCATAAGGGTAACTATAATCATCTTGAGAAAATTTGTGATGAAAAAAAGAGGCAGTTGCAAAAAATCCCTCTGGATTATATGGATGGGAGTATACCGAACGTGATTCGAAAATCGGATTTAGGCTAACGCGAAAGCTCCCGGGGTTCAACGATCGTAAATTGCCCAATATTAGAAATATGGAGGCGATTTACGATCGTTGCACCGCGGGGCTTTGGCGCAGTCTAAATCCCAATTTTTGAATCACGTTCGGTATAAGAGCAGCTAACCAAAGAACAGGCAATGGCAACCAGGACAGTAGTAACCTTTGGAGAGGCGGAAAAAGGGGAACTTCGCATTCCCTATTTTTTTCACTCTCTCGCCCAGCTTGCGGAAGCTCTCGGAAATCCTCCCGAAGAGAGCCAGGGGCTGCATTATGCGATACAAGCGCTGCTCTTTAAGCAGGGGCTTCTTTTTTTTCGTGTAGAGGAGGAGGGGTTCAGCACCAAAGATTACCTGGCAGGATTGAAACACCTTGCAAAAACCGAATCTGCAACTCCGATCAATGCGATCTGTCTTCCAGGTGTGGGTGATAGCGAGATCATTGACTATGCCCACCAGGTCTGCCATCTCCATAAAAGCCTTCTCATTATGAATGAGAAGGATCTGTACGATTATCTCACTTCCCTAAAAACCTGAATTTTGGGTTAATAAGGTTTCGGTTTTTTACAGTTGCAACCTATGCAGAGAATCATCTCCAGAACTCCCGTCCGCATCAGCTTCTTTGGCGGCGGAACCGATTACCCCGCCTACTACTTCCGCCATCCTGGAGCTACTTTAGGGACAACAATTGATAAGTATACCTACATCAGCATCAACACTCTGAGCGCTTTTTTCGAGTATAAGCTCCGCATCAGCTACTCAAAAATCGAACTCGTTAAAACAATCGAAGAGATCGAGCATCCGAGCATACGCGGATGCCTTGCGCATAAGGGGGGATTTTCTTCCATTGATATCCATATCTCCTCTGACCTTCCTGCTAAAACTGGCCTGGGATCATCATCCTCTTTTACTGTCGGGTTTCTCAATGCGCTCTATGCTATGGAAGGAAAGAAGATCCCGAAGCAGAAGCTCGCAGAAGAGGCCTGCCATGTGGAACAAAGGGTAATCGGCGAAAATGTGGGTTCTCAAGATCAGTTCCATGCGGCTTTTGGCGGCATGAATGTGATTGAATTCTCTCCCAACCAGATCAGAACAAGGCCCCTGATCATCTCCAGGGGGAAAAAAGAGCTTCTCCAGAACCATCTTCTGATCTTTTACACGGGGATCACCCGCTATGCAAATGACATTGTGAAAGAGCAGATTGAAAAAACCAGAAATCTGGATAATGACTCCTACCTTTGCCGCATGTATGAGATGGTCTTTGAAGCAGAGGAGATCATCTCCAATGCCTCTGAAAAGGAGATAATGCCGCTACTGGGAAAGCTCCTCAATGAGGGGTGGGGGCTCAAAAAGCAGCTTTCGAGCAAAATTTCCAACCCCTTCATCGACCAGCTCTATCAGCAAGCGCTAGAGCGGGGAGCTTACGGGGGAAAGTTGTGCGGAGCTGGCAGCGGAGGTTTTCTCGCCCTTTTTGCGCCTCCCGAGGCACATCCTCACATCAGAGAGGCCTTTTCCGCCTTGCTAGAGGTGCATTTTCGCTTTGAAAATGAGGGAGCGACGATCATTTATATGAAAGAGTGATTATCGGAAATAGAGTAGTCCGCTTAAGGATTACCGGAAATACTCGAGGAGGCCATCTTCGGTAGGCTTCATCGTTTTCGCACCTTGCGTCCAATTGGCAGGACAGACTTCGCCCTGTTTTTCATTGAAGATCAGAGCATCCAGCATCCGCAGAGCCTCATCCACCGACCTTCCGAGAGGTAGATCGTTGATAAGCTGATGGCGCACGATGCCCTGCTTATCGATTAAAAAGAGGCCGCGGTAAGCAATACCCTCTTCTTCTTTTAAGACCCCATAGTTTTTGGCTATGTTTTTGCTGAGGTCGGAGACGATGGGATAGGAGACGCCTTGGATGCCGCCCTTATTTTTGGGCATGGCAAGCCAGGCGTGGTGGGAGAACCAGCTATCGACGGAGCAGCCGACGAGTTGAGCTCCCCTTTTTTCAAATTCTGCGGACTTATCTTGAAAGGCATGCAGCTCTGTCGGGCAGACGAAGGTAAAATCGAGAGGGTAGAAGAAAAAAACGATGTACTTCCCTAAAAAATCACTGAGCGAAAAACAGTCCTGAATGCGGTCTTTGATGGCAGCTTTTGCCTCAAAATGGGGGGCTTTTTTTCCAATAAGCAACATAGTTTTTTCTCCTGCTAAAGTTCTTTTTCGTAAATCTCTTTGGCAATGCCTATCCACTGCTCATTTTCTAAAATGGTATCGGGCCCATGGCCTGGCAAAACGCGCGTCTCTAGAGGCAGCGCCTGGAGTTTCTTGAGGGAGTGCCACATCTTCTCTGGGTTGGAATGGGGAAAGCTGATATTGCCCATCGAGCCTTTGAAGAGGGTATCTCCTGAAAAGAGGAGGTGCTGTTTTTCGAGGTAGATGCAGACGCCTCCAGGCGAATGGCCTGGAGTGTGGATGATTTTAAAGGAGAGATCTCCCATCGGCAAAATTTCATTGTCATGGAAGAGGAGATCGGGCTTTACCCCTTCGATGGCAAAAAACAGGGGGAGTTTATCGGAGCCAGGTTTTTCTGCATTTAGCGCATCGAGAGGGTGGACGCAGACCTTGGCTTCTGTCTCTCTTTTTAAGAGGGCGGCATCGGCTATATGATCCCAATGGGAGTGGGTGAGAAGAATAAAGACTAGCTGATAGCCTGCCTTTGCACAGGTGGAGGTGATTAAAGGGGCGCTGCCTGGGGCGGGGTCGATGACTGCTGCTTTTTTTGTTTTGGCGCAGCCGATCAGGTAGGCATTGGTCTCTATGGGACCGCAAGGAAATTTTTCTAAAAGCATAGTTTACTATCAAAAACGAGAAAAAATGCACCGGAGAGGATTTGAACCTCTGACCACTCGGTTCGTAGCCGAGTACTCTATCCGCTGAGCTACCGGTGCTAGAGGGACCTATTTTAGGGCTAAGATAGGAAAAAATCGAGTAAAAAAATAATTATCCAAACTTTTGGCTAATCCATGCTGCGTATCCATCATGAGAAGCCCATTTTCAATAAAAATTAGTACGGCCTTCCTGTCCAAGTTCTAGAAACCGCTCAGGAGTGACTAAATTTTTATTGAGTCTTCTCTTTGGTGTGTTGCATAACCCCTTCATGAGCGAAGTTGCTTAGAAACCCGAAGGGTTTTTGGGGCTACGGAAACACAAAAAACTTCCGGTGGACGTTTTTTGTGCGAAGTAGGGGGCATCCCCGACTGCCTAGTTAGAAATCATTTGATAATACAAAACCATGGGCTTAAACTCTTTAGCGACCAAGCAAAAAGAGACAAACCCATGGGCCACAAACGTGACTGGAAGCAGTATAACAAACAGCTGGTAAATCGAGGCAAGATCAATCTGTGGATCAGTCCTGAGGCACTCGAAAATTGGAAGCCCGCGCAGACTAAGAAAAACGGCCGTCCTTTCTTCTACAGTGACGAACTTGTCAAAACCGTGAGCTTCGTTCGCTTCAAATTCAGACTCAGCTTGAGAGAAACAGAAGGTTTTTTTCAGTCATTTATTGCGACTATCAAAAGCATTTTCCGAGTACCGTGTTATACTCAGATCTGTCGCAGAATGAAGATCCTTAAGCTTCCTACTGAACTGCTAGACAAGAAAAATGTTACCGATATCGCTCTGGATACAACGGGCTTGAAGGTGTATGGAGAAGGTGAGTGGAGATCTGAAAAATATGGTGGAAAAAAAGGTTGGAAAAAATTGCATTTGGCACTTGATCCGGATAGCGGGAAACTGATCATCGCTGAAATTACAGATGAGTATGTGCATGACACAACCTATCTAGAGGAAGCGCTTAAAAGAGTAAATAAACGAAAAGGAAAGGTCTTGATCGATGGCATAGCAGATAGCTAGAAATGTTACCGATTAGCTAGGAAGTACAACAAAACGCTACTCACTCCTCCAAAACAAGGAGCAGTGCTTAGAAAAGAGGATGGATATGAGACGAGAAATGACGCAGTGAAGATTCTACGGGGTTTTGGAAATGTTCGACTAGCTCGATCGATTTGGGCGAAGTTGGTGGGGTACAATCGACGGGTTATAGCAGAAAGCATGATGGCACGTTGGAAGAAATTATACGGCGGTGATTTGAAAAGCCGCTGCAAAGAGAGGGGGAAGATAGAAGTGAAGCTCAAAGCAATGATGATCAATTTGATGATCGATCAGGCGGCAGGACCAGGCAGTCGGGGATGCCCCCTACTTCGCACAAAAAACGTCCACCGGAAGTTTTTTGTGTTTCCGTAGCCCCAAAAACCCTTCGGGTTCCTAAGCAACTTCGCTCATGAAGGGGTTATGCAACACACCCTATATGGAGGAGTCATGGTTCGCAAAAAGACAGGGGAATTTTATACACAGGTAGTTTTGGAAACTCCCCTTAGATAGGGGCATTAGGATGACTTTCGATAGTGTTCCAAATATGCCTTAAAGAATAACCATCTGATTCGTTGGCAAAAGGGAAAAAGTTGCTTTTATAAAACCCATAATCTTTCATTAAAGCTTCCCTCACAATCTTATATCGTAAATCTGTAACTTCTTGTTCCTCTCCCTTAATCCTATCAAGAGCTTCAAGCATTCCAAACATATTTGATACAACACAATTTGTTCCGCTTCCTTGAGCTGCAATATTTGCAAAATTAGTTGATCCTGAAAATTCAGGTTGTTTACTCTTAACAGGATAATTCATTAGTTTTTCAATATCCATAAAAGGAAATCTTTCATCAATCATAGAGCGGATTTGAGCTAAAGTCTCATTTGTGCTTAATCCTCGCTTGTAAGAAATACTAGGTCTATTTACCCAATACATATTGAAAGAACCCGTCTTTTTTTCTACAATCAAGTACGTCTTATGCATGCTGTGTGTTGGCACAGATAAAGCGGAGCAATCTCCATTTCCGAATATGATAGGAACAACAAATCGTTCATTATCTTTAGAAAAATGCATTTTCCATTTAATTTGCATCATAAGCATCTTCACCTGTAATTTAAAAAATAAATTTGCAGGCAAGAGACTAACTGTAAATCCTGTCATCGGAGAAACAAACCAAACAAATGTACCAATTAAATTACCTACCGATTTAAGAATGTTTTGAATTAAAAATGAAGCGTGCATCAAGGGATTCGTAGTCACTTCAGTGTAGATTGGTCCACGGCCAGAAATTAATCGAGCAATCCCAGTAGCTAAAAAAAATGCTTGAGCTAATAGAGTTATTGTTATGTCTACAGTCGTAAGGATTGGAACAAGTAATCCCGATACCCTTACCAATATAGCTTTGCTAAGTTCGCTTAGGCAAGAATTTTCAATAGCTATTTTAATTTCTGCCATAACGAAAAGAGTGACATTCGTAATTTTATGAATAAATTCTTGAGCTTGTAATGATTCTAAAGATTCTTCTAGGTTTCTGGCATCTTTAAGGACTTTGATATGTTCTTCAGAAAAAATTTCTTTTTCCACCCCATTTAATTCAGCATGGCGATGATTTTTAGCGATATTTTCAACTATAGATAAGCTGTGGATAGGGCTACATGGTGTTTCAAGATTTTGTTGTGTATTTGAAGAAAGCATACCTATGATGGCATGTTTATCTGTTGCTTCGCTCATCGCAAGACCAGCAAAAGGATGTAAGATACCAAAAGCACTACCTAATAGCAAAGGAGCAACTGCATTACGTATTCGCTGAATATGCTGCCATGGAAGCGTAAAGTCTGCCTGTCTTTGATAGATGGATTTCCCAATAGCATATACAAAGGTAGGTAAGACCAGTAGACCATGAAAAGCTAAATCAAGTGCTGCTGCTGGAGATAGAAGAATTGTAGCAGCCAAACGACTAAGAACTTCTGATGCTATTATGGAATATTTTCGAGGAAGTTGATAGGTTTCAAGAGTTAATTTTTCTGCAACGCTCAGGAAACTTAACTCAGATGTTTTCATATATTCTCACTAAAAGTTTAATTTAAAAAACTAATTGTTTCATTAATCTAATTAAAAAACAACAAAAATTATGTTATTTATAAATAACTTAATAAATTAAATAAAAACTATTTTTGAATATCCGCAGAAGTGAGCTTTATTGTTGTTTCATCAGACAGGAAAACTTAAGGAACTTTTCTGTGGTGCATTAGCGGTGCACCAACTTACATATTTTACCATCAAAATCCCGCAAAATCCAGTAGCATTTTGATCAGAAAACCTTTACCATCATACTCATAGCGGTTGGATGGTATTGGGTTATATGGCGGACCACCGCCCTCAAAAACCGCTCATCCTTGAAGATCTCGATTTTCAAAAGAAAAAAGCCCAGCTTAGACAAAAACACAAACCTTACGCCCGGATGCTCTCCGCATTTGCCTACCAGACAATTCTCGCCCACCTCAAATCTAAAGGCAAAGCCAAAGGCGTCCAAGTCCATAGCGTGAACCCCGCCTATACCTCTCTCATAGGCCGAGTGAACTACGCCAAACGCTACGGACTCTCGATCCATCACTCTGCCGCCCTTTGTATCGGCAGAAGATTTTTAGGAGTTTCTGAAAGCATGCCCCAAGGCCAAAGGGATATTCCCGATGGAAAAGGAGGTCACGTCACCCTCGATCTACCTGTAAGGAATCGATCGAGGCATGTATGGCATCAATGGGGGCAGTTAAACAAGAAAATTCCAGCGGCGCTTACAGCGCATTTCCGGACGGAAAAAATCCGATCCTCGAGTTCCCGCAAGGCGACTCCCGAGACGATGATTCCGGATCTTGTCGGTGCAATCCCGACACGCGAATCGTCAGCCCCACTGTTCTGCTGACGTGTCTGGTTTATCTATGGAAATGCATAGATTTTCTCAGATTTTTTTGAGCGGCAAGGATTCGTTAGGAAAACGTGGTGATATCGCCGTTTTTCGTTGGAAAAACGTGGTGAATTTTCTTAATTGATTGATTATAAATATATTAGAGCTTCTTTTGGAGGTAGTAGCGCTTGTACCCATGCTTCGGACAATCATTAGGAAAAAATCGAGTAAAAAAATAATTATCCAAACTTTTGGCTAATCCATGCTGCGTATCCGTCATGACAGGCCCATTTTCAATAAAAATTAGTATAACCAATTGATCCTTGTCTAATTATACATTTTGCTGTTAACTTGTACGTATTTTACTCAAACTAAGCTGATTTATGAATGAAGTTACTATTCATCCTGCCGGTGAAGAAAATCCGGGATTTCTTTTGTGGCAAGTCAGCACACTATGGAGCAGCTATACTACAGCTGTTCTAAAACCGTTCGGACTTAGCCATCCACAATTTGTCATTCTCGCAACCATAGATTGGATGAAAAGCCAAGAAGCAAGCGAAGAGATGATTGCAAGACACATTATACTGGACCCCAAGCCAACCTCGCATCTACTGCGCAGTCTGCACGTAAAAGGACTGATCGAACCGTCACACATTACTAATAAAAAAAGCAAATATCTGCTCACAACTGCTGGAGCCGAAATGCTGGCAAAAGTCTTGCCAGTAGTAGAGAGTTCCGATGCAGCCTTTTTTGCATCCATTGATCTAAAAAATGCAAAAATGGTCGCTACGTTGCAAATACTTGCGCGCGCCAATCTCTCAAAAAACAATGCAGAATCACTTTGATTGAGATCTGTTCTTATTTTAAGGGAAATCGCGAGATGAGGTAGAGGGGGTAATTATATATGTCGCCATCCTGTTTTAGGTTCATAGCACTAGTGCGGATGAGTTTAGAGGGAGCATACTTTTGCTTGTAGACAAGAAGGCTCTTTTTTTTCTGGCTTGCGCCCGCCTTCACTTCCAGCGGATAGATCTGATGATCTTCTTCGATTAAGAAATCCACCTCTGCTATGCCTTCGCTTGTCCAGTAATAGAGCGACTGCTGCTTCGCTGCAATCCACTCTTGCGCTGCGTAGTTCTCTGTGAGAGCCCCTTTGAATTCTGTGAATAAAAGATCTCCATCAATGATCGCCTGAGAGGAGAGATTGCTCTGCGCACAAAGCAATCCTACATCTGCTAAAAAGATCTTGAAAGCGTTGTTGTCAGCGTACGCGCTAAGGGGGAATTTTGGAGACTCTACTAAATAGCTTTTATGGATAAGCCCTGCATCGAAAAGCCACTGGATCGCCTCTTCATAATCCCTCCCCCTTGCACTCTTTCGAATCGCTGCAAAAATGAATTTCTTGTTCTCCTTTGCTAACTGACGATGAACCTGTTTCCAAACCGTCACGATCTTCATAATCTCATGCGGCGGTGCATGTTTAGCAAAATCCCTTTCATAAGCATTCAAGATCTCTAGCTGAATTTCTCTAACAACAGATAAACTCTCCGTTTTCGCGTATCCAGCAACTGCCTCAGGCATTCCTCCAATAAAGAAGTACATTTTCAATAGCTGGATTAACTTCTCATGCATGGGGCTTGGAATCGGCTCATAGGTGTGGTACTCCTCTAAAAATACGCGGATCTTTTCATGCCCTAAAGCTGATAGAAATTCGAAAAAAGTTAAGGGATATAAGGATAGAAAATTGACCTTGCCAACAGGAAACCCCTTTTCTCCCGCTGTTTTTACGCCTAAAAGCGAGCCTGCTGCAACAATATGGTACTCATTTGCCTCCTCGCAAAAATACTTCAAGCTATTGAGCGCTTTAGGACACTCCTGAATTTCATCGAAAACCAAAAGAGTTCGATGAGGCTCAATCTCCACTTCTGTGTGGATGCTCAGAATCTTTATAAGCTGTTTTGGATCTAAGGTACTTTCGAAATATTGGCCTAATTTCTCATCCCTTTCAAAATTGAGATAGGCCATATTTTCGTAGGATGTTTTGCCAAAATGCTTTAGAGAATAGGTTTTCCCAACCTGCCGAGCGCCATTCACCACCAATGGCTTACGCCGAGCTGAATGTTTCCAATCCTCTAGTGATCGATAGATGTTTCTCTTCATCTCCTCAGCATAAGCAAATTTTAGGTAAAGGGCAAGGATTCGTTAGGAAAACGTGGCGGTATCGCCGTTTTTCGTTGGAAAAACGTGTGTGACTGGCACGTTTTTCGTTGGAAAAACGTGGTGAATTTTATTAATTCATTGATTATAAATATCTTACAGCTTTTTTTGGAGGTAGTAGCGCTTGTATCCCTGCTTTGGACAATCATCTAGAATGCCAAAGACCTCATAGCCATGTTTCAGATAGAAATCCTTAGCCTGAAATTCCAAAGTGTCCACATGTGCAAGATGCCCCCCTTTAGCCCGAGCAAATTCTTCCACATGTTTCAGAAGCTGCGTTCCATACCCATACTTTCGCTGCTCTTTTTTGATGAAAAGAAGAGAAATAGATAAAACGCCCCAATTGACATACTCAGCATTGATCCCCCCAAGAAGACTCCCCTGCTCGTCTTTAAGCACGAGATCGATTTTTTGGATCTCCGTACGAGGCAGATGGGGCATCACTTCAAGATTGTAATCGGTAAGCCCCCTCTGAAGAAGAACATTGTCATTCGCAGAGGCTGGCAGTAAATGTACCTTAGTTTTTTTGATGACCTATTCCTTTGTGCTTTTTCTAGGCACCTTCGCACCCCTCTTTCTCGCTTCAGAAAGACCAATCGCAATGGCCTGCTCTCTGCTCTTTACACTCTTTTTGCTCCTTCCTGATTTCAAAGTCCCCGCTTTCATCTTATGCATAGCAGACTTCACACTTGCTTGTGCAGCTTTGCCATATTTCTTCGCCATACAAACTCGCCTGTAAGATATTTGTTCTCTCTACAAACAACACCATCAGCATGTCAAGAAAATTATGCATAGGTTCTTCACTTTGGTTGCTTTTTTAAAACAACCACCACCTTCCTCTCACAATTCGAAGCAGTTGGCGCTGGCCTATCTCCACAAAAGAGTGGGAACTAGAGTTTTTTTTAGGCGAAGAGGAGAAATCGATCGCTGCAAAAGGTTCCACTGTAGAAAAATCATAGCCATGTACGAAATCCCTTCCCTTAAACGGCCCTGCAAACTCCTCATGCACTAGCCCTTCCCAATCCCTGTCCTTCGCATGCCCCCAGGAGCACACCTTTTTTAACATCTCTCCCTTCGTCCGCACCCAGCTATAATGGTGCACCATCGGCTTCCCATCCAGCCCTACAATGCCCTCCGCCTTGGCCCCCTTTCCCTGTAAAAACATCCCCGTCCGCTCATCCTTTTGCATGATGAGCTTGCGTGTAAGGAATCTCCTCTTTGCAAAAAGAGGAGAGGTCTCCCACTGCCTTGCCTGAAAGCAGGGTTCCCGAAAATACCAGTAGCAGCAGAGCTTCATAAAAGCAAATGGGAGATGACGGGAAGTAGTGTGCCAAGCTGAGAACCTCTCCCCGTCAACAACCTCATCCGCATCTAAAAAAAGAACATATTCAATCTCAGGAGGAAGAAAATGGAAGCCCACCATCCGCGAAACATTATGCCGCATGTGCACAACATCGGAGGCGGAACATTTTTTGCCAAAAAAAGGAGGAGCGAGAAAGGGATAGAGAAAAAAACGCACATCAGGAAACTCTTCCGCAATGTTTTTTATCGCCTGCCTGTCCTCAGGCTGCCCATCAAAGAGATGATCGCAAATGGCAATATGGATCACATGCGCAAATTTCCTTGCCTGCTCCACACAGGGCTTTAGGAAACGGTACTCGTTGGAGCAAAAATTGATGACCGCTGCTGTCTTATACATGAGAAGAGTGGATTGAAAACGAGATCCATGATATAGAAATCTACAGTTTATATACTGCGAAAAGTTTGATGAATATCATAATACTCGGGGCAGGCCTCCTAGGTACCTATGTAGCCTCTGTCCTCTCCAAAGAGGAGCACAATGTCACGCTCGTAGATAGGGATCAGAAAAAATTGGATCGCATCTCAGGCGAGATAGATATCGCTACCGTCGCAGGAGAAGCCTCCGATTGGAAACTCTTCGAACAGCTCTTTGACACCCGACCCGACGCCTTTATCGCCATGACAGGCTCCGATGAAACAAACCTGGCTTGCTGCCTTCTTGTAAAAAACCTAGGCTATCCCAGAACCATCTGCCGCATCAAGGAGCTGAGCTATCTCGACCGCTCCCGCCTCGATTTCGGCAGGCTCTTCTATGTCGACCACTTCATCAATGCCGAGATCATCGCAGCGCAAGAGATCCTGAAAACCCTTCTCCACCCCACCGACCTTTTTGCAGCAAATTTTGCCCATGGCGCCATCCAAATGCGCACCATCGCAATACCAGACACATGGGATAAAAGCAGCCTGCCCCTCAGCCAATTAGGACTCCCCGAAGAGCTCATCGTCGGCCTGATCATCCGGACAAACAGGAAGGGGTCCTCTTTTTCTGAAGATACTGTCATCTTTCCCCACGGCCAAGATCTCCTCTTGCCAGGCGACCAGGCGACTCTTGTCGGCCCCCCATCAGCCATGCAAAACCTCCATGATTTCTTCTCTCTTCCCCATAAAAAACTCTCCTCTATCGTCATTGTAGGAGGAACCCACACCGCCATGCACTTGACCCACCTTCTTTTAAAAATGGATGTCCGGATCAAACTCTTTGAAAAAGAGGAGAAGGTCTGCGAAAGGCTGGCCTCTCTCTTCCCTACAGCCGTGATCATCAACCATGACGCAAATGATTACAGCTTCCTCCTCTCTGAAAAGGTGCAGGATGCCGACGCCTTCATCGCCTCCATGCATCACGATGAAGAAAATATACTCGTCTCCGCCCTCGCCAAACAGGCAGGCTGTGAAAAAGTAGCTGCCCTGATCTCCGACACCAATTTAAGCCCAACCCTCCAAAAACTAGGCATTACCTACGCTTTTTCAGAAAAAATACACATCACAAACCGCCTTCTCTCCATCCTGCATGAGCAAAATATCGTGTCGATCTCCTCCATCGCAGGCGACAGGGCCAATGTCGTTGAAATTAAGGTCTCCTATGATTCGCAGCTCATCGGCATCCCCCTATCCGACCTCAGCAACTACCTTCCCAGGGATCTCATAATCGCTGTGATTGAAAACAAGGGAAGGGTCATGGTAGGCAAAGGCAGCAGAATCCTCTCACCCAATGATACGATCATCATCATTACAAGCCCTACTCGCATCCATGAACTGCAACAGCTATTTTGAGGTTTCTGCATGCAATTCTCCGATATTTTCCGCATCCTTGGAAACTATCTCCTCTACTTCGCTCTCATCCTCTGCTTTCCTCTCGGCGTCTCCATCTATTTTGAATATGTAACACCAATAGCTCTCAAAGATCTTCTCCCCCCCTCCTCGCTCGCCTTTTTTGAAACGCTTCTCCTCTGTATTGCGATTGCCCTGCTCTTCCGTTTTTTGGGACGTAAGGCAAAAAAAAGCATCTACCGCAGAGAGAGCATCGCCCTCGTTGTCATCATCTGGCTCTCAACGACAACCATCTCTGCCTTTCCCTTCTACCTGAGCCACACCTTAAGTCCCATCGACTCTTTTTTTGAAGCCATGTCAGGCTTGACCACCACCGGCGCAACCATGATCTCCGCCAAGGCTTATGATCCTCTGAGCAGAGAAGAGATCCCTCTGATTGTGACAGACCCCAATGTCCCAGGCAAAGAGTACTCCTACTATGGAACAATCTCCCCTGTTATAAATCCAAAAGACAACACCACCCTGACAGGAGTGGAGGCTGTCAGCAGAGGCATCCTATTTTGGCGCAGCTTTTTGCAATGGCTGGGGGGTATGGGCATCGTCGTCCTCTTCCTCACAGTCCTGCCAGCTCTGGGGATAGGGGGGAAATTCCTCTATCAGACTGAGATGAGCGGCCCTGTCAAAGAGTCGATCACTCCGCGTATCAAGGAGACCGCCTCCCGCCTCTGGAAGATCTATGTCGGCCTCACCATCATCGAAATCATCCTTCTCATGTGGACAAATGAAAATCTTCCTTTTTTTGAAGCCGTCTGCATCAGCCTCTCCAACCTGTCCACGGGGGGATTTTCTCTCCATAGTGAGAGCATAGCGAGCTATCACAATGCCGCTACGGAATGGATTGTGATCTTTTTTATGATCCTGGGAAGCATTAACTTTGCCTTTTACTTCTACATCCTGCGGTTAAAATTTTATAAGATTTACGCTCCTGAATTTTTCCTCTTCCTCTTCTTTATCCTTCTCGGCTCTTCTGTTGTCTCTTTTTTTCTAGTAGGCACCCCTTCCGCCCAGCTCGATTTCCCCTTGTCAGTCTACACGGTACCTGAAGCCATTCGGGCGGGAACCTTCCAGGCCATTTCCGCGCAGACTTCGACAGGGTTTTTTACGGCAAACTATGATAACTGGCCCTTCCCTGCGCAGATGTTCATGCTGATTCTCATGTTCATCGGAGGGATGTCGGGAGCTACCTCTGGAGGGATAAAAACCTCCCGTTTCTACATCCTCTATAAGATCCTGACCCATCGGATCGAATCTCTCTTCCGGCCTGAATCGGTGCGCAAGCTGATCGTCAGGGGGGCGGAGATAAGCAGTAAGGCCTCCACTATGGTGCTAGGCTTTTTTTGCCTCATCGGATTCTTTTGCATCCTCGGCATTGTCCTGATGGTGTTAGAGGGAGTCGATCCGGAAACTTCGCTCTGCCTGATGGCAAGCCTCCTCAACAATGTCGGGATGGCTTTTAGGGCGGCAGGGCCCCTGGATTCGATCAACTACCTCTCTCCCGTTTCAAAACTGCTCGCCGCATTCTGGATGCTGCTCGGAAGGCTTGAATACTACACCATCGTCCTCCTCTTCTTTCCCGCATTCTGGAGAGATAAGTAAAAAAGCCGCAAGCGATTAATGAGCGCCGTGGAACTTTAAGATCGGCTTTTGATTCAAATCTCCCTCCATTTCTGAAGGGAGATTTTGAGTTGTTAGGAGAGTTTTCTGTCAGCAAACACTTTCATCGCTTCCGCCATGAATACGGCGAGCTCGGGATGAAATGGATCTAGCTGCTTTCTGTATGCAGGATGCTCCTGATACAGCTGCGCTAGTGCCTTGTACACTTCTTGAGTAGCAGCGTGGATCTGTTCTGTAAAAGTGTGGTGTTTCTTGATAATCCGCTGCACTTCATCCGAAGCGGGGTCTAGCCCCTTATCAAGGCAATGAATGAGCTCTTTGAAGATGGTGTGAGCTGCCTTGGTAATATTCTCATAGAATGCCTTTTCTCTTTTCCCAACGGTTGGGTTTTTCACGCTTTTCAGAACGATTGTTTCGGCATTGAAAAAGGGCTCTCCCTTTTTTGCTAGCTTCACTAACCCAATGTTGAATCCATCGAAGATCTCTTTGTCTTTCATTTTTTTCTTTCCTTTCATGTGTTTGATCGTTTTATCGATGGTTTTGAGCAGCACCCCTATTTTCTCCCATTCTCGATTCAGAAACTTTCGGTGAGAATAAAGGGCTGAAAGCTGGTCAAAATCGTCTTTCCCCAGAACCTTTTGGATCTGTTTTAACGAAAAGCCAAGCTCCTTAAAAAACAAGATCTGCTGGAGCTGCAATAGCTCCTTTTCTTCGTAGTACCGGTAGCCATTAGAGCCGTGGTAGGCCGGTTTTAGAATACCGATTTCCTCGTAGAAATGGAGAGTGCGTATCGTTACCCCAGAGAGTTCGCTTAATTTTTTAACTGTGTAAGCCATCGACTTCCTTGCCTTTAATATCCCTTTGATACTAAAGGATGCGCCCATTATAAGGAATGACGTATACGTTAGGGTCAAGCGTCTCTTATTTAAAATAGAAAATACGCAATTTAGGGATGCATTTGACCCGATTTTTTTTAAAGATTATTTAATGACCACTCCTGAGTAGCAATTTTCTCGATAAATGTCGAGTCGTGAGAAATAGCCAAGATAGCGCCATCAAAATTCAGAAGAGCTGTTTCAAATGTCTCCAATGTCAGAAAATCGAGATGGTTGGTGGGTTCGTCCAGCAAGAGGACATTTGGTTTCTCCAGGATCAAAGAAAGCAGCATGAGTCGTTTTCTTTGGCCTGCGCTTAGAGTGGAAAAGGGACGGCTCAAGAGTTCGGCACCTCCTATAGCGGCCTTATGCAATTCACGCCTCAGCTCTTCTTCAGATAAGTTGAATTTGCTTTCAAAGTATTGAAGGGGCGTTTGCTCCATCGGCAGCAATTCAACCTCCTGATCCAGGTAAGAGATTTTCGCGGTTGGTGCGTATCGAATCTGGCCTGCATCGACAGGCAGCAGACCAGCAATGCATCGAAGCAAAGTCGTTTTCCCCGAGCCATTGGGGCCAGTCAGGGCAATCCGATCTCCTTTGCAGAGCATTTTAGTAAAGCCAGAAAAGAGTCGTTTTTCACCAAATGCCTTGGAGATCTGTTCCAACTCAATCGCCACAGAAGAGGCTAGTGGCGTCGGTGAGAATCTCAGCCCTCTAATGCTTTTTGGCTTTGGGTTCGGTAGCGGATTGGCCTCAATAACGGCCAGCCGTGCTTTCAAAACATCCAAATTGCGCTGTAAAGATTTTTGATGTTTTTCACCCCTATGATCGTAAGCCATGATGTCACGATCTTTTGGTGGAGAAGCTTTTCCTTTGGAGAAGGTCGCAGCTTTGATTTTCTGTTTTAAAAGGGATCTCTCCTCTTCTTGTGTTTCAAAAGCTTTCATTTGTCTTTCTATGAGACGTTCTTGTTCTTGAAGATAAAAATCGTAGTTGCCTCCATAGCAGGTCAGCTTGCCATTTTTAATCTCGATCAGGCGGTTGCAGGTGGCATTCAAAAACTTCCTGTCATGAGAAACAATGATCGTGGCCCCCTGTCGAGTTCTCAGCATCTCTTCGAGCCATTCCAGCATTTCAAGATCCAAATGGTTCGTCGGTTCATCAAGCAACAGCAAAGCGGGATTTTCAATGAGTGCTTTAGCCAGTGCTACGCGAACCCTTTGCCCGCTACTCAGAGAAGCCATGGGAAGATCAAGCAGGGAAGCGTCTAGTTTCAGTCCTTTCAAGACCTTCTCAATTGGTATGCGATGATAGCCGCCGAGTTGTTCGTATCGCTCATGGAGCTCTGACCACTCAGCCAAGCGATCGGGATCATCCAAACAGGCAGCCATCCGACGTTCAAGATCTGAAAGCGCTCCCTCTTCGATATAAACTCTGGCGCTTATATCGCAGGAAGGCTGGGAGACTTCTTGCGGCAGAACCCCAGTGGTCAAATGGGGCGCCCTGCTGAAATGGCCGGCGTCTGGCAAGGAGCTACCTGCCAGAAGTTGTAAGAGCGTCGTTTTCCCTGCACCATTTTCGCCAATGAGAGCAAAAATCTCCCCTTGATTAATCGACAAAGAGATGTCGTCAAATAGTGAAAAAGAGCCGAAAGATTTAAAAAGATGTGAAAATTGAATAAGAAGCCGAGACATAAGTTTGATCCTTTGTTTGTTTAGTTGCAGATTGGATTCAAACTTATTTTCTCATTGGACGAGGCTCCTTCAAAAGATTATAGCTTTATTTTAACACAATTGCAGGCCATTTTCAAGGTCTATGAATGCATTTTCAGCTTTCAAAAATCCTTTCTCCCCCATTTCTTACTCTTTTCTCTCTAAGAGAAGAATGTGTTTGCCAGATCTTAACCAGGCATCCTTATTTTCGACGAAATAACTTGCTTCTTCATAGGCTTGTTCAAAATCGATGGGGATGTTCCAGCCTTTGTTAAGAATTTCAAGGAAAAGCAGGTAATAATCGCGATAAGAAGCCCCTACATCTCTGCTAGAAATCATAACTTGAGGACAATCCCGCGTATCGTGCCCATCATCATCAAGGTTGGACATCTGAACTGAAAAATAGGGCGATAAGGACGAACTTTGATTGTTTAATTCTTTTTGAATTTCGAGGCTAATCAATCGATTACCTTTCCCCCGATTTCGATTTTGCTCGTTAAGATCCTTAACTGCTTTATCTAGCAAAGGTATTGGGTAGGAACTTTGGCGAGATGAATCATGAGAATCAACGATGTATACATGCCCCCCTTTTTTGAGGTAGCGGTATGCATGCTCTAAAGCAATTCTTGGCTGTTTAAGATGCTGCAAGGTCAAACGAAAAATAACCACATCAAATCGGTCAGAAAACGCTTCTTGAAAACATTCAGCATTCCATTCGACAAATGTCAAACGATCGGATTGAAAATGTTCTTGGGCGCGGGCAACGGAAGTGGATTGTTGATCGATCCCAACATATTTTTTATCAGGAAAAGCAGCACTCATTTTTACTAGCAAATCTCCATTACCACTTCCAATTTCTAGCACATCACGAGCCTCATTCCACCATGTTTGGTCAAAAATGGGAGCGAACTCCTTGTCAAAAAAGAGATCGGATTGAATTTTTAAGAATTGAATCCACAGATTATCTAGATCAGTACTTTCTAATCTGTTCAACAATTGTTCTTTAGGTTTCAGATTCATTTCTACTCCGTTGCATGGGGCTAAGTCTCTCTGTATTAATGGGACATTTTCATGGGCAAAAGTAATGCTTGCGAATGCCAGGGTTATTAGTAAAGGGCGTGCTATTAACATTTTGGGCTCAAGGTGGAATTTTCGGTCGGTATTGAATTTAGCCAGTCAGCTTTTTTTATTCTGTACAAAACATGTCTTTTCAATGGATTGCCTTCTAAAATTTTTGGATGATCAAAGTCGTCCTTTGGGTCGTGATGCATGCCAATCCTTTCCATAACAGCTCTTGAGCGCATGTTTTGAACGGCTGTAAAGGAGACAATTTCCTCCAATTTTAATACCTCGAAGCCATAGTAGAGAGATGCCATAGCTCCTTCTGTCGCGTAACCTTTCCCCCAATAATCAAAAGCTAACCGCCAACCGATCTCAACTGCAGGCGTAAAATTGGCTGTAAAATAGACATCTTCCAGTCCAATAAAGCCGATGAATTCACCCGTCTGAATCAGAGAAGCGGCCCATAAACCCCAGCCACATCTTTGAATGTGGTCGGACATCAGTTTGACTGAATGGTCACTCTCTTGGCGACTTTTAAGCCCAGGAAAATATTCCATGACCCGTTGGTCTGCATTAAGTTGAGCAAAGGGCTCTAAATCCTCTTCTCGCCAAGGGCGTAGCATCAATCGTTCTGTTTTAATCGTGTTTTCAGCTGTCATATTTTTCATGAGTTTGCAGGCAGTTTTTTTGAGTCATCATAGCATTGATCTGATGTCGTTTCCAATGGACAATTGCCCTGTATCCCATCAATAAGTTCCTTGCCTTCAAGGATAATTGCAGATGAATTTTTCACATCATCGCCAATCTCTTGAAATCTTCCACCCAATTCCTTAGCTAAAAAAGCCTCCATGATCGCATAGAACGCAAGGTCATTTTCGATTTTAACAAAAGCATGCCCCTCATCAGGAAACAGTACATAGATAACAGGTTGGTGGTTCTTTTTCATCGCTTCAACGATTTGAGTGCTTTGCTTCTCATGCACTCGAATGTCGTTTCTACCTTGCGCAATGAGGAGCGGTTTAGAAATTTTATCGACCTTATATAGAGGAGAAATGGATTTAAGAAACTCCTTGTCATCCCTTGGCCCAATTCTATAATCAAACTCCTCAAGTTCATCTTTCATATAGGGAGGAATTTCTTCCAATATAGTTTGCAGATTAGAATCGCCGCAAATATCAACTCCGCAAGCAAAGATTTCCGGCGTAGATGTCAAACCAACCAACGTGGCATAACCACCATAGCTTGCGCCTCCAATACAGATCTTTTTAGGATCGGCAATGCCTTTCTCAATGCTCCAGTTGACAGCATCAATAAGATCATCTTGCATTTTCTTTGACCACTGCCGGTTACCTGCATTGACAAATTTTTTTCCAAATCCTACCGATCCTCGGAAGTTAACACTGAGGACTGCATACCCTCGGTTATTAAGCCATTGATGGATGACATTGTATCCCCAATCATCACGCGCCGAAGGTCCGCCATGAACCCACAATACCATGGGAATATTTTTTCTAGATCCCTGTCGTGGCATGCTGAGGTAGGAAACGAGAGGAAGTCCATCTCTAGATGTAATAATGACAGGTTGCATAGTTGTTAATGGAAATTTCTCGAGTTCCTTATTAGCAGAAAATAGGAAAATGGCCATCTTCTTGGGACGGTCGTAGAGGTAATAGCGAATTGGCTTATTGTCATAAGAATAACTAACAATCCACTTTTGGCTATCTAAAGAGCTGTCCACGAAAGATAAATCACCCTCAGAAAAACTTTGAAGATATTGCACATCCGCTTGGATTCCTGGATCAAGAATAGTGTATTGCATTCTTAAGAATTCGCTAATAGCGACTCGGGGCTTTTTTGTACCTGGATCGAATATGACATCCAGAATATCGCTTTTTTCTTCGGAAGCAATTTTTTCTGTGTGTAGATTATTGGAATCTATATTAGAGGAATATAGCGCTGCTGTATTAGAATTTGTGGAGTCAAGATAATAAAGACGTCGATTATCGGCAGAAAACTCTAGAATACGACTTGTGATGCTATCTTCTTTGTCAAAGTGAATAAATGGCTTCCAGGACTGGTTCAAGAGATCTCGAATGAAGAACTTATACCCACCTTTGCCATCGCTTTTTCTGCCGATGCGAAGCCGATGATCATGATCGACAAATAGTTCTCCAAATTTTTCATTATTTTCATACATAAGACGCCGCTCGCCTGTGCGGGTATTAATTTCCCAAAGGTCACGAAATGAAGGATCTCGATTGTTAATAGCCACAACAATCTTATCAGGATAGTTTTCACTTCCACGAATAAGTCTCGCCTGTATTCTGTCAAAAGGGGTGAGATCTGTGACTTTACCAGTTTTAAGATCTACAGCATAAATGTGATGGTTCTCGTCTCCTTCAAAATCGAGAAAGAAGAAAATCTGTTCATTATTTTTGGCCCAAAGGTACCGAAAAATAGGGCGTTTAGATTTTGTGATAGGAGAAGCCGCTTGCTCATCATTTGTGTTTCGCATCCATATATTGAGAACTCCCTCATAGGGAGCTAGAAAAGTGATTTGTTCCCCGTTTGGACTGATTTTCACATCCATAGAATCTACAGAAAAGAATTCCGCTCGCGGTATTAAAGGAACCTCTTCAGTATCAACATCCTTTTGAGAAGTTGATTGATGTGCATGGGCAAAAACAAAGCCTGTCAACACCAGTGCTAGTATGAGTAAAGATCTCATCATTTTTCCATGAATTTTTGGGCGGTTGCTAGGGTCATAATAGCACCGAATGGATAATGGTTTCCATGGATATGGACAATTTTGGTGAGAAACAGTAACCGAACCACCCCAATCCAAAATCTTCGTTTTCTCATCTAATTGATAGTTAGATAGATGCGTATCTAAAGAAATAACTATTATATAGACATCTAATATTTAAAAATGTTATAATTAGTTTATAATTATATTATTTTGTTTAAAAAAATTAAATAAATCGCAAAATAGAGATATTATTAAAATATGACATCTTTTCCAGATCCAGTTAGGTCAACAGCCCTCGTTGTTTACGACCCTCAAGCACATCCTTTGGCGAAGGCCAAAACTCATATGCAAGAGATGCAGAACTTATCCATGGAAAAGGTGCAAAATCTTTTCATGGAGAGATCTTTTAAGACGCAAATGGCCGATTGCCGTTTGAGCGCTGTAACAGTGAGAGCATTAATTTTGGCAGGGGCAATGCCATCTCCACAAATTGGCCCTGGTCTACCAGAACGATTCCAGGGCACCATGGTAGAGTTGCTCGATGGAGTTCGTGAGGGTGAGACTTGTACAGTCAGAGAGACCGTCAAAAGAACTATCAATAATATCAGTTACAACGGTTTACAACCATTTAACAAAACAGCAAAACAAATTTCAAATGGAAGAAGTTTTATAGAAACTAGAATTGATTCTAGAAATGAAGAAGAAACAGGCTCAACTTGCATTGGAATGAGCCACGCACTATTGAAGCAATTATCGGATAGGCATGGAATCGAAGGGATGTATGCGGTACAACGCAAACAGGGTAAAGATGCTTTCGAGCACGCAACTGTCATTGTTGAATGTGCTGATGGATATTTGCTTCTCGATCCAAGGAGCCATCCTGATGGCCGCATTTTCCCAATTCCATTTGGTCCATCAGTCACAATTCATGGTAACACATTCACTGCCGCCAAATCAGGCTCTCAAATTCCCATCTTCCAAACGGGCCCAGAAGGAAAGTTTGAGTACTGCACTAATATTGCTAATGGAGATGATCTTGTAACGAAACATTTTATGATGGAAGGTCCGTTTGTTCCACCTAAAGATCCCTCCGCTTATTACCTGGATGGAGACAAAGCGGGTCGTGGCAGTAGGACAATTTGGGTTTCTCCACTCCAAGCAAAGTTTACTTTCAAGAATGATACTGTTGAAGGCGGCCCCGAAAGAACAGCCATAATTTCATTTAAAGACGCTCTCAAAGATGGCTTTCGTCCTCAATTAGAACGGTTTTACATGGCCGGCAAGCCTCCCACATTTAATATAGATGTAGGATCGCTTCATGAACAACTTGTCCAATTCGTAACAAACGCAGGCATTATCGATGAAATGTTTCGAGAGATCTATCATTCAAAATAGGGTAGTCCGCAACAAGTAAGGCTCGGAGAATGCGCAGCGCAGGGTATCAAGATGCAAAGAGCCCGACGAGTGCATAGCCCCAAGTGGCTATGGACGAGGAGGGTGATGCAGCAGATTGGTATCCTCCGCAAGCAGGCTCCAGCATTACAGGTTAAGGATTACCCAAAATAGAACAAAAATTTTAGGAACTATAGGAACTAAATGACATCTTCCACAGTATCTTCTACTTCAACTGCAGTGGTCCCGTATGATCCGACCCCTCCCCACGTTGATTTGCGATCTCACCTGGAAAAGATTACTGACGAGGTCTACAGACGTTCTTTAGAGGCTGCGAAATTCGAAAGCAGACATCTTTCTCCTCCCGGGCGGGCAGAGGTTGCAATTCTCAACCGTTGGCTTGAAGCGTTTAATAATGGGAAGTTAAGCGATCAAGACCGCGCCCTACTTCGCGAAACTGGAGGGCTTCAGGGAAAAGTTGAATTATTGAGTCAAGGTCGTATTGTTTGTATAGCAAAAGAAAACCTATCAGATCAATTTCTGCGTATTGAATTTGCCCTTGGGCAACCAGTGAAGGTAGAGTTTGTGCCGCCTCCTGAAAATTTCAAAATTGAACGGATGAGTGAATCTGAACTTATCGAAGTTACTCTTACTCGCTTGAGCGAACTGACTAGAAAGGGTCAATTCTCAGGAACGGTGATTATCGCAAAACATGGCGAACCTATTTTGTCTTTTTCTGGAGGATTGTCGGGTAGTATCCCTAATGGAAATATCAATATGGATACCAAGTTTAATCTTGGTTCTATGAATAAGATGTTTACTGCTATTGGTATTATGCAATTAGTTCAAAATAAAGAGGTTTCCCTAGATGATTATGTCGGGAAATACTTGCCAAATTATCCGAATCAACCTGTTCGCAATGTCACTATTAGACAGCTTCTAAACCATACAGGTGGAACGGGTAACATTTTTGGCCCAGAATTTGATCAAAACGTCGACAAATTAAAAAGTCCCCAAGACTATATCGATCTTTTTGGTGAACGGGGCCTTAATCATGTTCCAGGGGAAACATGGGACTATAGTAATTATGGGTATGTTCTCCTGGGAAGAATTATTGAGGTTGCATCTGGGCAAGATTACTATCAATACGTTCAAGAGAACGTCTATAATCCCGCAGGAATGACAAATTCAGGTTCGTTTTATCAAACGGACGCAGTAGACAATTTAGCCATCGGATTCACGTTCAATGAACAAAACTCAAAATTAGAAAACAACGCCTCAACTCTTCCCGTGCGAGGATCTCCAGCGGGTGGTGGCTATGCCACAGCACCCAATCTCCTTAATTTTGCAAATGCTCTTACAGAACATCGGCTGTTAGACCGAGAACATACTGAGCTATTGACTGCTCATTTGGTCGACACAGGTGAAAACGATCGCTATGGATACGGATTTGCTGCTGCCCCTGAAGGAGAAATCTCTTGGTTTGGTCATACGGGTGGACATTTTGGTGTGAACTCAAGTCTCGATATTTACCCTGATTCTGACTACACAGTTATTGTAATGACAAATCTCGATAAACCGACTGCAAATAGAGAAGCTCAATGGATCAGGGCTCGGCTTCCTACAATTCAAAACGGAAGCGAAACATAACTACAGCAACCAACTCAGTGAGTTCGGCAACAACAGCCCTCAATTTGGCATAAATTCTAAGTTAAAGGGTTCCTGGATTCGATCAACTAAAAAATAATGAGCATACTTCTTTTTCTAACGAACAGAGAGCAACTGTCTTCTGAAAAACGTTTATCGATTACGTCGGAATTACGTCGGAATTACGTTCAAATGCGAATCTTTAGATCCTAAGAACCAAAGACTTGCCTTGGTTTTCCCCTTAACATGAATGGATTCTTTGCGTTTTAATTCTTTTAGAAGGGTTTGAACTTGGTTCTCAGAAAGAGAAGGCAGTACTTGGCATAACTCGGACAATCGGGCTCCTTGAGGGTTAGCGCGAATATGTCTGAGAAGCAGTTCTTTATTCGTATTTCGATCGAGACCTCGCTTCCGTGTATATACTCCGCTTTTGCCAGCGTGGAGATAATATTTTTGGCAGAGCATATATTGGGTTGCTCTGCCTCTTCCGATGGATTCAATCACTCCTAAATCAACCAGATGTTTAAGCCGTATTTTCAACTCAGGAGGTTCCGCTGGAAGAGATTTCTCTTTATGCACATAGTCCAAAACTAGGAAATCAATCGTAGTGAAGGAGGCTAGAGTTCTTTTGTCAAGTTTTGCCAAAAACCGCAAAAATCCTTCATCCTGAACTTGACCATCGAGTGTCAAGGCGACCTGATATTCGTCAGTATGGGTAAAATCGGGCAATGACTTTGCCTGTCTGATACTCTCTTCAAAAATGCGATCCGCCCCTTGACCAGAACGCTCTACAAGTCCGCACCTGCCAAATACTTCAGCAACTCTCCGATTACGCGGCTGTTGCCTCCAAAGCATATTTTCCGGTGTGATTCCAGGAGGAAAACCACCAGGGCTAACAATGGTAATCCGACTCAGACTTGATCTTTTCCAAATTCTCAAAGGCCTGAGTGCCTACAACAGCTCTTGGTAACTTGTCGGTGACACCCAAGATGAAATGCCCCCCGCCTTCGTTAGCAAGTGCGCAGCAGTACTGAACCGCTTTATCAGTGCTGTAGGTATTTTTAGCCTCTTTAAATTCCAAATGAGGGCTTTCTCGGGCCTTTAACCAACCGCGCAACTGATCTGACAAACAATACATGAATCTTCGATACTTTTGAAAAGCACCGAATGTAGCAAGAGCCGAAACACCGTGTCAATTCTTTCTTCATAAGTTGTCTAAAATCCCACTTTAAATGACTTTGAATCGAGGTATACCGAATAGTTTATTTCGCTTACGAAAGCTTTTTAAAGACAAAGGCGAGCCAACCCTCTTTCTCTCTCCTCAGGATAGGCTTCCATCCCCAACTGGCAGCAAGCTCCAGGTAATGCTCTTTCTGCTCTTGGAGAATGCCCGAAACAATCCATAAAGAGGCCCTCTTATTGAGGGCTTCCCTCTCTTCCATAACTACCCTCTGCTCCTGGATAATCATATTCAAGAGCATCACATAGGTACCCGTAAGAGAATTGGTGCTTTCGCAAAAATGCACCTGGCTAGACAGGCCATTTTTTTCAGCGTTTTTCCTCGCATGAGAAACAGCCTCTGCATCAATATCTACACCCACTGCTTTTTTAGCACCCAAAAGAAGGGCAGCAAGAGACAAAATACCGCTTCCACAACCAATATCGAGGACATTTTTTCCCCGAATGTAGGAGGACATCAGCTCCATCATCAGCGCTGTTGTCGGATGGGAGAGATCCCCAAACCCAGGACCCGGCAAAAGCAGGAGCTGCTTTAGGGAAGCAGATCCATATTTTTGCAAATCAATATGGCTCAAGCCATCGTAGAAATTTTCAGCGAATTCTCTCCACTGTGCTTCCCAATCAACTACTTGCACTGGTTTTTACCACAGGGACAGCACGCTTTAGCAGCCTCCTCTTTTTTAGCAGGGCCTCTCTTGTAATCGGTCTCGTAAAAACCTGTGCCCTGAAATCGAAAAGAAGCACCAGCTCCTCCAATACCCCGGACAAGAGCGCTCTTTTTACAATGCGGACAGAGAGATAGAGGCTCGTCGGTAATTTTTTGAAAAGCCTCAAGCTTATGTGCGCATTCTGCACAGGTATAATCATAGGTTGGCATAGAACACACCAGAGTATAAAAGAAGAGGGAGAGACCCCCTCCCCTTTATTTGTTACATCATATCCATATCAGGCATGCCCATTCCACCCATGCCTCCCATACCGCCCATTCCACCCATGCCTCCCATACCGCCACCCATGTTCGGGGCTGAAGCTTTGGCTTTAGGCTGCGGTTTATCAGTTACCATAGCTGCCACAGTCAGTAAGAGCGCTGCGATCGATCCTGCGTTAGCAAGAGCGCTTTTGGTCACAAGCACAGGGTCGATAACCCCCTCTTTTACCAGATCTCCAAATTGGTCGGTCAAGCCGTTATAACCCCAGGCTCCCTCTTTTTCAAAGACCTTTTCCGCAATCAGATTCCCCTGCTTGCCGCAATTGTTCGCAATCCAGATCGCTGGAGCAAAAGCTGCCTTGCGGATAATCTCCACACCGATCGCTTCATCTCCTTTGAGGTTGAGCTTGTCAAGAGCTTTGCTAGCGCGCAGCAAAGCAACGCCGCCGCCTGGCACAATCCCCTCAGCAACAGCAGCCCTGGTCGCATGGAGGGCATCTTCCACTCTCGCCTTCTTCTCTTTCATCTCCGCTTCAGTAGCAGCCCCGACGTTGATGACAGCTACGCCGCCTACCAACTTCGCCAGCCTCTCTTCAAGTCTTTCGCGGTCGTAATCGGAAGTAGAAGCAGCGATCTCCGCCTTGATCTGCAAAATGCGCGCCTTCACCGCTTTTTCTGTGCCAGCACCATCTACAATCGTCGTCTCCTCCTTCCCTATCTTCACTTTTTTAGCGCTGCCCAAGATATTCAATTCGACATCTTCCAGATTCATCCCTTTCTCTTCGGACAGGACAACAGCTCCTGTAAGAGCAGCCAGATCTTCAAGCATCGCTTTGCGGCGATCGCCAAATCCAGGGGATTTCACGGCGCACAAGGGCAATCCGCCCTTAATCTTATTGATGACAAGAGTAGCCAGAGCTTCTGCATCGATATCTTCCGCTATGATGAGCAAGGGACGGGAACCCTTTTCCATCACCTTTTCCAAAAGCGGAACCAGCTCTTTAGCGCTCGAGAGTTTTTTATCGGTGATGAAAATGAGGCAGTTCTCAAATTCAACACTCATTTTTTCCGGATTCGTGATGAAATAGGGCGATACATACCCTTTATCAAATTGCATCCCTTCTACAACATCCAGAGTTGTATCGACGCTCTTCGCTTCAGAAATGGTCACAATCCCATCTTTGCCTACTTTTTGCATTGCCTGGCCAATGATAGCGCCGATGTCATGGTCGTTGTTGGCGGAAATGGTAGCGATCTGCTTGACCTCATCAGGCGTTTTGACCTCTGTAGCAAGACGGGTAAGAGCCTCGCACATGGCCACAATCGCCTTTTCGATCCCCCTCTTCACACTCATGGGATTAGCTCCCGCAATGACGTTTTTCACCCCTTCAGAATAGATCGCTTCTGCAAGGACGATGGCAGTCGTTGTCCCGTCGCCTGCGATATCCGAGGTCTTGGAGGCCGCTTCCTTGACAAGCTGGGCGCCCATATTTTCAAATTTGTCTTTCAGATGAATCTCTTTTGCTACCGAGACTCCATCCTTGGTGGATGTGGGAGATCCATAGTCTTTGCCTATTACAACGTTTCTTCCCTTAGGGCCAAGCGTGACAATCACTGCTTTGGCCAGGGTTTTGACCCCTTTAAGGATGGATTTTAGGGCTTGTTCATTAAATTGCAGCATTTTTGCCATGGTGAGGGACTCCTTTTATCTTTGGTTAGTTAATAACGGCGATAATATCCTCTTCGCCAAGGATGATGTATTCCTGATCGTCATCGGATGTGAATTCCATGCCGGAATAGGAGCTGAAAAGCACCTTCTCACCCACAGATAGCTGCAGAGTGTGCAACTTGCCCTTATCATCAGTTTTTCCAGGGCCTACGGCCACAACTTCCCCTTGCTTAGGCTTTTCTTGCGCAGAATCGGGGAGGATGATTCCACCTTTTGTCTTTTTCGCTTCAGAGCGCTTCACTACAACACGGTTGCCCAAAGGCTTTAGTTTTTTTATCTTTACTGCCATAGCTCTTCTCCCATTTCGAACATTAAAAAGAGGTTCATCGTAATCGGACGGGCCATTTTTTGTCAACAAAACAAGCTGGGATTTTAGCAAATGAAGAAAGAGTTTGCTAAATTAGTAGAGGAGGTATTTCTCTCTCTTTTGCAAAAAAACATTCCGCTCCTCTTTTTGAAACTCAATCAGCTTCCATGCGACATATTTTTCATTGAGCAGCATCGCATAGATCTCCTCATTGCCGCTCACTTTAGTAAAGAGTTTGATGCGCTCGGGATTCACCTCATTAAGCCTTTTAGAAAATTCTTTAGGATAGAGGCTCTTCAGCATGCCGATGAGAAGGTATTGGACAGACAAAGGGCGGTATTTGGCATGGTCTGTGATCAGGATTTTAACCCCCTGGCAATCCTGCCCTTTATAGGGCCCATAGAAGGGCCTAAACGAGAAGGCGGCAAAGAGGACGCCAGGGAGGTTCTGCCCATTCAGCTGGGCTGCGAACTCTTTGCCTGAAATCCAGGGGGCTCCGATAATTTTAAAGGGAAGTGTATAGCCGATCCCAATGTTCACCAGCTCTAACTCGCCCAGCATGCCAGTAGCTGCGCAGTAAAAAGGGGTATCTGGCTCGGGAATGTTGGGGCTGGTAGGAATCCATTCCAAGCCGGTATCCCTGTAGAGCATGCTTCGTTTCCACCCCCGCATCGCCACCACCTCCAGGTCGCAGCCAATCTGGTACTCGCCATTAAAAAAACGGGCCAGTTCGCCGATCGTCATCCCGTGGCAGTAGGGGACATTGATGTAGCCCAGAAAAGAGCGCAGCTTGCCATTCAGCATAGGGCCATCCACAAGAAGGCCGCCCAGAGGATTAGGACGATCGAGAACAACCACCCTGATCTTCTTTTTTGCAGCCTCTTCCATCACATAAAAAAGAGTCGTAGCATAGGTGTAGGGGCGTATGCCAATCTCCTGGATGTCATAGACGATCAGGTCTATGCCCTGGAGCATCTTTTCGGTGGGCCTCCGGTTCTCTCCATACAGGCTGTAAATAGGGATCTCTTCTGCTTCCGACCCCACCTTTTCTCCCGCATGAACACTGCCGCTGAGGCCATGTTCAGGACTGAAAATAGCAACAAGGGTGGAATGGCCCTTCTGCGCAAGAAAAAGGTCTATTGTAGACCTAAGCTCGCCATTTAACCCCGTGTGGTTGGTGACAAGCCCTACCTTCGCCCCTTTTAGAGAACCCAATTTTTCTGCAAAAAAAAGATCGACCCCTAACTCTACTTTAGCTTCTGCACCAATCGTCAGGATGAGTAGGAAACAAGATAGGAAAAAGCGAAATGGCATAGCATCCTCTGAGAAACGTGCAGTATAGTTCACATTTCTCTTTTTTAACAGGCGTAAGCGGAGGCGGGATAGATTTGGCTATCTTTATCGGAGCGGAGCTATGCTGAAGACCTCTATCTTATCTTCGCCGTTTACTCTCTTGTAGATGACACGGGCGTTGATCTGTCTCCAGAGCTTATTAGTATCGCCTAGAACAGTATTCATCTCTAACTGCAGCTGATTGAACAGATCATACCAGAGAGGAGTTGCAAGCAAGTAGGAGAGGCTCAATTGTGTAAAATAGACTTGTATGGAATGGATGGACTCGGTCGATATCCCCTCTGTAAACAACCCAAGGATAGATCCGATATCGGTAAAACCTGTTCCCAAATTCGAAGCCCTGCCTGAAGTAGGCGAGGTAAAAATGATCTGCGGCGGCACGCTGAAAGCCGTATAATCCAGGATGTTGCCCGAAGCAGGCCCGCCCCCATTTACAAGCCCTGAAAGCCCCTGCTGGTTTGCAAAGATAAAGCGGTCGTTCAGATTGCCGCCCGTCAAACTGCCAATATTGCTGAAGGTAATTCCAGGGAGATTGCCCGCATTATGGCTTGTCACATTCCAGATGTTATTCGCATTGGGAGCAAGCAGGGTGTTCGATCCGCCGCCGCCATCTACCCGCCCCGTCACAAGAAAGCCAGGGGTAAAATCAAACGTGTCATTCCCCAAACTACCGCTGAGATTGGCAAAGGAGCTAAAGAAAAAGACCCCATTGATGCTCCCGCTATTTGTACCTGTAATCGTCCATGCGTTGGTACCACTTGGCCCGCCGAAAGTATTTACCCCTATCCCGCCCAGGAAATGCTGTATGTTGGCAATGCCGCCCGTACTCGTAGCTATCCCCGCCGCCAGATTGATTGTCACAGGGAGGGTAAAAACAGAATAGTCTAGCGTATTTACACCTCCGCCCCCATTGAGCGTGCCGCTCACATTGGGTGTAAAGGCGTTGTTCATAAAGAAGGTATCGCTGCTGTTTCCACCAGTCAGGTTTTCAAAAGAGGTAAAAGTAAAAGCCCCCCCATTGATACTCCCCTGGTTTGCCAGAGTAAAGTTCCAGGTATTGGCCGTATTAGGCCCCTGCAAAGTATCGCTGCCGCTCCCGCCAATAAAGTTTTGGATGTTTGCAAAAGTCCCTACCCCCGTAGCTGTCCCTGCCCCAATATTGACTGCAACAGGAGTCGTATAGGCAGAATAATTGAACGTATTTACCCCCATCCTCCCATCTACAGCACCAGTCACACCAGCGCCATTTGCAAAGACAAAATTATCAATGAGGGAACCACCAGTGAGGTTTTGCACAGAGATGAAGTTGGTCGTTCCTATGATATTGACAAGGCTCCCCGCATTGGATCCGGTGATATTCCAGGTATTCACAGCAGCATTCGGCGCTAAAAGAGAGTTGGAACCTGTATTTCCATCGATACTTCCGTTGATAAGAAAACCTCCCGTAAAGTCAAATGTATCATTCGCGGTGCCCCCTATGAGATTCTCAAAAGAGAAGAAGGTAAAGACGCTCCCGTTGATCGCTCCCGTATTATTGGCTGTGAGGCTCCAAATGTTGGTCGTGTCAGGGCCTTCAATAGTGTCGTTGGAATTGCTGCCGATTGCGCTCTGGATATTTGCAAATCCTCCTGTCCCTGTTGCAGTAGCTGTTCCAAGGTTAATGAGAACCGCAGTCGTATAGGCAGCATAATTAAGAGTATTTGTCCCTCCCCCCCCATCCACAGTGCCTGATACGCCAGCGCCAGCGCCAAACACAAAAAGGTCATTCATACTGCCGCCAACCAGGTTTTGGATATTCATAAAGCTGATGCTTGCAACACTCCCGCTATTTGTACCCGTAATGTTCCATGTATTCATCATGTTAGGGCCCAGAAGGGTATTGCCGCCGCCCCCTGCCCCATCAACCATTCCCGTAACCACAAAACCCGCAGTAAAATCGAAAGTGTCATCCAGGAAGCCCCCAACCAGGTTCTCAAAAGAGCTGAAAGTAAATGCTCCCAGATTGATGCTGCCTGCATTCGTTCCTGTAATCACCCAGGTATTCATCACGTTTTGGCCTTGCAGCGTGTTATCGCCGCTCCCACCCAGGAAATTCTGGATATTTGCAAATCCCCCCGTGTCTGTCGCCGTTCCAGAGAGGTTTACGGTTATGGGATCTGTATAGGCAGTATAGTCAAGAGTATTTATCCCCCCTCCCCCATCCACTATTCCTGTTATGCTGCCCCCCTCGATCAGCATAAAAGTATCGTCCATACTTCCTCCTAACAGGTCTGTGATATCGGCAAAAAATGTAGGGCCCGGAGATGACGCAGGAGTCAATCCCCCTGTATTCAATCCGTTGATATCCCAGGAAGTAGCTACATCAGGCCCTACAATTTGATTTACACCAGCACTTCCGCCATCAATGCCCGAAAGCCCAAAGAGGTTGATGAGCTGAAAAGCCCCGGTAAAGGTAAAGGTATCATCCTTATTCCCTCCCTGGATGTATCCGATATTGCTGAAGGGATAGCTCCCTAAAGTGCCTGCATTATTTCCTGTAATCGTCCACAAGGAAGTGGAATCTGGCCCTAGTAAACTATTGTTGCCGCTCCCGCCATCCAACCCAAATGAGGCCATGGAGTCACGCATATTGGTCACAGTAAAAACATCATCAGAGGTAGAGCCCTGTGCAAAAAAAACGCCTGAATTGAAAGGACCATTTTTAGAAAAATTCCCAGGCTGGTTCACCCCTATGTTAAATAGGATCATATTGTTATTGGTGGTTGAAACGCCTGATGTGCCAATAGTGATACCCGTTCCCTGTAAAGTCGTATTTGAGACAAACGTAGCCATAGTAGCTGTGATCGCATGGGTTCCATTCGCCCTTCCAATCGTTGTGCCCAGAGTTGACTGCAGATAGCTCAACGAAGTATTGGAGAGCCAAAGGCCAGATCCCGTGTTGCCTAAAAAAATAGCAGCAGAAGGAGTGACAGGCTGGACTAAAAGGCTGGAGGTGGTAGTGATAGCGCCATTTAACATCATCGTATTTGCTGTCAAAGTGATCGCTCCGCTGGTAGCGCCTCCTATGGCCTGTAAAAAAAGGGCATTCCCGAGTCCTGTAGTCCCTGTCCCTACAAGAGAGATAGTCCCTGAAGTATTTGTGATAGCTGTCGCAGAGGGAATGGAGCCCATGCCAATTCCTGAAAATGTTCCAAAGCCTTGGCCCATTAAAGTAATAGGAACATTTCCTGAAGAGGCGATACTGCCTCCCGTAGTCTGGATGCCATAGCTCGCATTCCCAGAAGAACCAGCAACTCCAGTGATATTGATCTGGCCGCTGGCGCACGATATGCCTACACTAGAGCTGATGAACCCTGAGTTGTCCTGGGTACCTCCCCCTCCTTGGCCAATAATTGTGAGTGTGCCGCCCATAGAGGCTATTGTGCCATTGGATAGAGTAAGCCCTGTGCATTGCGATCCCGAAGAGCCTCCCGTCCCATTGATGTTGATAGGGCCGCTCGTAGAGGTTATGTCTACGCCAGTGCTGCTAAGCCCGAAATTGCTCTGGCTGCCTCCCCCTCCCTGCCCGGAGAGTGTAATGGTTCCGCTCGTAGAACTTATGGTGTCATTCGATAGGCTGAGACCATAGCACTGCGTAGTTGATCCTACTGATGAGCCAGTACCCGTGACATTGATATTCCCAGATCCTGTTGCCAGGGTCGCATTGCTAATAGAAACACCAAAGCCTATGCTCGGCCCTAGCTGCCCGCTTCCTGTAATCGCAATGCCTCCCATCCCTAGGCATTGGAGCGTCGCACTCTGAACCACAATAGCTGCATTATTGCCTGCCGCTTGCGTAGTTGTGAGGGAAATAGTGCCATTTTGTGTGCTGAAAAGCGAAGGATTCATCCCAGATGAGCTTATGGAAATACCTGGAAATTGGGTGGAATTTCCCGTAACTGTAATGTTCCCCGATCCTGTTGCACTAGCAGCGGTGCCATTGCTAGTTACCTGCACTCCATAATTCCCCCCTGTAGTTCCCCCATTTCCCTGTAGAGAGATATGGCCATTTACCGTTGAGATAGTTCCAGAGAGGGTTATTCCCGTAAAAGACCCTGTAAACACATTAGGGACATTGCCGCGGAAATCTACCGCTGTAAAGGCTCCCGAAGCAAAGGAGTTGCTCACCGTTACACCCGAATCTATAGTAACACTCCTTCCTATCATAGTGAGAGTGTTTGCAGTACTCCAAGTTACACTAGCCTGAATATCAATATCCCCTGTGCCAGCACCTGAGCCCGTTGTATTGATCACTACATTGTTGACGGATAGAGCCATTTGAAGATCTGTATTGAGGATGTTAGCCGTGTTTCCTGTAAAAGCAGCAGTATAGGGGTCAGTGACGTGAGGAGGCGGGGGAGCAGGGTTGATGCCTGAAGTAGCGTTGGTGCTAACCGTAAAGGTCACAGGGTCAAAAAGAAGCGTTCCCGTTCTTCCTTGGGGAGCAAAGGTAGTAGCACAACCTTGCGGCACAAGTAGGCCATGGGAGGAGATCTCGATAAAGCCTCCATCGCCGCCAAGAGGGCCTCCCTGAGCGGAAGTCACTCCATAGTAATAGTTTGCATCGGTTCCCCAGAAGATGATTTTACCCCCGTCGCCCCTATCCAGCGCATCTGCAGAGAGGCGCACATTCGGGCCCACATAGATCCCTTTTGCGTTCGGGATGGCAGGATTTGAACCCTTATAATC
>Ga0207065_1008_pt2 | contig 34774 bp, 34 predicted proteins | sample Alteio_BWMinCont_27_FD_153492 | JGI IMG/M metagenome (GOLD analysis project Ga0207065, IMG submission 153492) | Enriched cells from forest soil in Barre Woods Harvard Forest LTER site, Petersham, Massachusetts, United States -... | ecosystem: Environmental > Terrestrial > Soil > Temperate forest >...
GCAAAATCATCGCTGGAGAAATCCACGACAGCGACACCGTCGAAGCCGGCTTCGACGGTGTCGCTGTCGTGGATTTCTCCAGCGATGATTTTGCGGCCGAGTTGAGTTTCGAGTTCGCGTTGGATCGCGCGTTTGAGTGGGCGAGCGCCATAGACGGGATCGTAACCGGCTTTGACAAGGTGGCGTTTTGCGGCGTCGGTGAGAACGAGGGTGATCCGCCGGTCTGCCAAGCGTGCGCGCAGGCGTTGGAGTTGAATATCGACGATTTCCATGAGCTGCTCTTCCGACAACGAATGGAAGACGATGATTTCGTCGATGCGGTTGAGGAACTCGGGACGGAAATGCTGGCGTAATTCATCGAGCACCGTCGCGCGCATGATTGCATATTCGGCTCCGTTGAACGAACCTTTGTAGTCGAGAATCCGGTGGCTGCCGATATTCGATGTCATGATGACGATCGTGTTGCGAAAATCAACGGTATGGCCTTGGCCATCCGTTAAGCGGCCGTCTTCGAGGATCTGCAAAAATACGTTGAAGACATCAGGGTGGGCCTTTTCGATTTCATCGAAAAGAATAACCGAATAGGGACGGCGGCGCACCGCTTCCGTGAGCTGGCCGCCTTCTTCGAAACCGATGTACCCCGGAGGTGCACCCAGCAAACGCGCAACCGTGTGCCGCTCTTGGTATTCCGACATATCGATGCGAATCAACGCGCGCTCATCGTCGAAAAGATATTCCGCCAGTGCGCGCGCTAACTCGGTTTTTCCGACGCCGGTTGGTCCAAGGAAAATAAACGAACCGATCGGGCGATTTGGATCCGCAAGCCCGGAACGCGAGCGAATCACGGCTTCTGCAACCGCCTCCACCGCTTCGTCTTGTCCGATCACGCGTTTGTGCAGCTCTTCATCGAGGTGCAGCAACTTTTGTTTCTCGCCCTCGAGAAGTTTCGAAACCGGAATGCCGGTCCAGCGTGCGATCACTTCGGCAATATCTTCTTCGTCGACCTCTTCTTTTGAGAGTCGCGAACCGTCACGCGACGAGAGGTGTTCTTCTTGCGCGGCGAGCTGTTTCTCCAGTTCGGCAAGTTTTCCGTAACGCAGTTCCGCAACCCGATTGAGATCGTATTGCCGCTCTGCTTGTTCAATTTGCACTTTCGTTTGTTCGATTTGTTCGCGCAGATCGCGCAGCTTCACCGCAGCGCTTTTCTCTGAATCCCACTTGGTTTTGAACTTCGTCTGCTCTTCGCGCAGTTCCGCGAGCTCTTTTTCGAGCGCATCGAGGCGCTGCCGGCTCGCACTGTCATCTTCTTTGCGCAACGCTTCACGCTCGATTTCTAATTGCATGATTCGCCGCGTCAATTCGTCGAGTTCCTGCGGCATCGAATCAATTTCTGTGCGCAGTTTCGCCGCAGCTTCATCGACGAGATCGATGGCTTTATCCGGCAAAAACCGGTCGGTAATATAGCGATTCGACAACGTCGCTGCTGCAACGAGCGCAGCATCTTTAATCCGCACGCCGTGATGTGCTTCGTATTTTTCTTTCAAACCGCGCAGAATCGAAATTGTATCCTCGACCGACGGCTGATCGACCGTCACCGGTTGAAACCGCCGTTCCAGCGCGGCATCTTTTTCGATATATTTGCGGTATTCGTCGAGCGTCGTCGCACCGATCATGTGCAGTTCACCACGTGCGAGCATGGGTTTCAGTAAATTACCCGCATCCATCGAACCTTCGGTGCGCCCTGCGCCGACAACCGTATGCAATTCATCGACGAAGAGGATGATCTGCCCGTTGGAGTTCTGCACGTCTTTCAGGACGGCTTTGAGGCGCTCTTCGAATTCGCCGCGATATTTTGCACCGGCAATTAACGCACCCATATCGAGCGAAACAACGCGGCGGTCTTTCAAACCTTCGGGAACGTCACCGCGCACGATACGCTGCGCCAATCCTTCGACGATCGCGGTTTTCCCGACACCTGGATCGCCAATTAGCACAGGATTATTTTTTGTGCGGCGCGAGAGCACTTGAACGATGCGGCGAATTTCATCGTCGCGTCCGATCACCGGATCGAGTTTCCCACGCTCGGCTTCGAGGGTCAGATCACGACCGTAACGCTCGAGTGATTTGTACGTCCCTTCGGGATCGCGTGTGGTCACGCGTTGATTCCCGCGCACTTCGCGCAGCGCCGCTAAAAGTTTGTCGTACGTTAAACCGGCATCCCGGAAAATTTGCCCGACACTTCCGCCAGCCTGTGCCATCGCAAGCAGCACGTGCTCGACGGAGACATAGTCATCTTGAAGTTTTTTGGCTTCGCCCTCGGCAGTCGTCATCAAACGCGTGAGTTCGGGCGCTACGGTCACCTGCGCCGAGTCAGCGTTCGCTCCACTGAGCCGCGGCTGCCGGCCGATGGCATCGGTGACGCGTTGCTCAAAGGAGCGCACATCCACCCCCGCATGATCGAGGATGTCGGGAGCGATTCCGCGTTCCTGTTCGAGCAGGGCGGCTAAAAAGTGCTCAGGCGTAACTTGCGTGTTGTGCTCGGCCAGGGCGCGAGAATAGGCGCCATTCAGCGCGTCCGAGACCCGCTCGGTCATGCGATCGACGTTCATCGCCCTATTCTACCGCAAATTGCCCTAAAAAGGTTGCAAGCGATCCTTCCCCAATCCTCTGCCGCCGCTCCCTCTAGCTCTCGTAAAAGGCTTGACTAATAGGATGCTCTTGGGAAAAATTGCACGTCGAAGATGATCGGGTTCAGGCCATCTCGAGGTTTGATTTCTCCGATGTCGGCCTCGTTGTAATAAATGTCCGGATCGTTCCCCAACGTTCCGAAGGTCGCAGACGGAGCGGAAGAAACACCGCGCAAGCGTGCCGCAAGGGGTAACCCTTCCAAATAATACCTTTGCAGCGTATAGGGGGTGCCATGCGGCGATGCCATATACCCGTCTACGATGAGTTTCCATAGCCCCGGAGCGGGACGATCGTAGTACAGATGCTGCATCGAAGACGCCTCCGTACTCTTGGTTTTGATCATACATTTCTTCCATGCCGATTTCGTGCAATCGAAAAGGTACAGATGTACAAGACTCCCGCTAGACGACTGCACATTCGCACCGACTCCGGTCGAACCAGCAGGAACGTGTATTGCATATACACGCTGTTCTCCGCTCCGAATCACACTCGCGGAGGAAGCAACTCCTGCCGTTTGACGCGTTACCGTCAATGTCGGTGCGGCGGCTTGTGCTGCATGCACCAGCAACCCGGCGGGAGTCGCCGCTACCGCAACTCCCACCAGTGAAGCCGCCACCACGACGGGCGTAGGAGACACATGACGTTTTTCATGTGTAAAATCGTCGCTGAGATCACCGAATACGAGTTCCCACGTTCCCGGCTGTGGATGCGGAAAGACGTCCTGGCGCGTTCCAGCCGAAAGTGGGAAGCCTATGAGCAAATTATTTGAAACGTTCAGCGACTGCGTGGAATCCGGTAACCATGCGTTGTACTCGATCCCTTTTCGTGGAGAAGCCACGCGCACAACCAATGCTTGCGCGTTACGCGGCACCGTGATGAACATACTTGTTTCACCTGGCCGCGGTACATCGATGTGATGCTCGATCGAATATCCATTGCGCGACGTAAACGATTCGCCTGCAACCACGGTAAGGAGCGTCTCGCCGAGAATCATCCCGTCATTAGAATGAAGGCGTAAAATCGCCGAATGAGCACCCGATGTCCGGGGAGCGATTCCGATGTTCAATGCGATTGAACGCTGCAACGGCAATGCCACATTTTTGGCATTTGTAAAGGTGCCATCGTTTCCAACGAGTTCGACGGTTGCGAGCTCCGATGATGGCATGCCGTTCTCGCGGGTTATGCGAACGATCCGGTTACCGCGCATGCCCGCGATCCATCCTTCACGTTCGAAGAGACCAACACCACGATGAGGCACCGGCAAACTCCACGAGGTGACCGTGCGCACCGGTGCTGTAAACGAAAGATGTACGAGTGCCTTTCCGTTCGTGCGTTCTAGCCACTGCAATGCGGAAGCGATTTGGATGAGACCGTTTCCTTGCACGTACGCCGGAAGATTTGGAAGATACCGGGCGGTGTGTGCAACGGCGGTTATCAATCGCTCCGGTGTCGCCAATATCTGCTCTTGACGCGCTGCACCGAGGAGCACTGCGATGGCACCCGCCGCAGTTGGTGTGGCTTGCGACGTGCCCCCGAAAATCGTGAAGCCGGGAGGGAGATTGTAAACGCCCTTCAGTGCCGTACGGTCGGCGGTATATCCCAGCGAGAGACTGATCCAACCGCTAGGAGAAAGCACTTCCGGACGTAGCGCACCGGTGCCGGATGGCCCGAACGAATCAACGAAATGCAAATTATCACGATGCGAAACGGCGATCCCGGAGTTGATCAGATACGAGTCGCGGTTTTCGTATGCCCCGATGCAAAACACGAGGGGTGATCCGCACGATTCCGAGACTTTCGACATTCCGAAATCATTGTCGGCGGGTTGAAAGATAGGTTTCCCGTAGTGCCGGGTAACGCGATCGAAAATGACACTCTCGGTAAAATGTCCATCGCGTAGCGCATAGGCAAGTGCACTGATGAATTCGAGATCGACTTCATCCACCGATGGATTGCGCGCGGCTTCGATGACAGCCTCAATAATTGACGATGCGTTATCTCCCGGTGTAATTGAATACAATCGCGCACCCGGTGCGATCCCTTCGATGCGCCCTCCGCCTTCACGGCTAGCGGCTACGCTTCCAACCGAACCGGTCGCATGCGAACCGTCTGCAAAGAGCACGGCAACACGATGCGACGCGGGATCGGTTTGCACGACGAATCCGATCGTCGGACGCGCCTGCGGATCTTTTACTTTGACGGGAAATGTTCCGTAGTCATGATGAACGGCATAATCGCGTAGTCCAGGCTCATCGCCGAAATTGTGGTTGCGCTTTGAATCGACCCATACCGTGCCGTTGCTCTCATCCCAAAGGATCCCAAAGAGTACCTTGCCCTTCGCAAAGGTTGTGTCGGGTTCGATCGTCTTCCATATGTATTGATAGAGCTTTTGGTCCGATACCGCGGCAAAGCGGAATGCACCGTCGTATGGGGCCGTATACGAAACGCCTCCGACGGTAAATTTCTTGCCGACTGTCTGCACCGGTTGCGTTGTAAGCCAAACACTATAGTCATCGGTGTCGGTTGGGATTTCGGCGGTACGAATGTCGAGGAACTTCGGGATATTCTCGCCATCGGAGGCTTTGGCATACTGCAACTCCGGTAACAGGAAATCCGGAGTACCGTCAACGACGGCAACCGTCACGCCACGGCCGTCGTAACTTGGGTGAGCAGCCCGCAACGCCGATGTTTGAATGTCCCGACCGGGGATGTACGGGTGAAGCAACGGCGCTTCGTCTGCAGCGGTACGCGGTTTTGGTGAAGGCGACACCGTCGGGATCGGTGAGGGCACCGGCGTCGGCGGAGGAGAGGGCGGAGTCAAAACCGTGATGCTGTCATCGGCATCGATCGCAAAGACATCGTTTCGCACAGCGAGCGCCTCGACGCGACCGATCGGGACTTTTGCTTCCAGGAAATCCACGTCGTCGCCACGCCAGAGAATCGTTCCGCCCATCGCACGGACAGCGGCGGCCACCTCTGCGTTCTTGCCGGGTGCGGAAGCTAGGATAACCGAGAACATCCGCGCCCCCTGCGCTCGCGCAAGCGCCAAACGCGCACGGCTCGTCTGATAGAGTTTGCTGCGCACCGGAGTATCGGCCCGTGCACCTCCACCCATCATGGCAAAAATGCACACGGCAACAAAAGCCGCTGTTCTAAAGCTTCCTGTCATCATCGGGATATCTGTTCCTCCCGTTGCATTTTCACTCGAAAATGCTGACAAAAAGCTGAGATCCTAGGCGACGTGCTTTTGGAGCATCGACGAGATCACATTTTCCGAAACGTACCCGACGATGCGGTCGACCGGCTGGCCACCTTTAAAGAGAATGAGACACGGAATCCCGGAGACTTGGTATTCGCCTGCGATCGAGGGGTTTTCGTCGGTGTTGAGCTTCACGAATTTCGCCTTCCCGGAATTCGAGGCGGCAACTTTCTCCACGACGGGAGAAAGCATCCGACACGGTCCGCACCATGGAGCCCAAAAGTCTACCAGTACCGGCTGTCCGTTATCGAGGACCTCGGTCTTAAAATCGTTCTGTGTTACATCCGCTAATGCGCTCATGGTTTGGGTTTTGTCTCCTTCGAAGTGTTGAACCTTGTTGGCCGTACCTAAGTTGCGTTAGTTGAGTTCCGTTTGGGTGGGTTCACCGGTGATGTCGCTGAGTTGCTCGGCTTGCTTGCCGAGGTTTGTGATGGCGATGACCTCATCGCCTTCGCCTAAACGCTGGAGGCGTACGCCTTTGGCATCGCGGCCGGTCTGGCGGATGTCAGCAACTTTGATGCGGATGACTTGATTGCCTGAGGTAATCATGAGGATCTCATCGTCGGGGGCAACGAGAATTTGATCGACGACTTTGCCGATGTCATCGCGCTGCCGTGCGAAGGCTTTTACGCCTTTTCCGCCGCGAGCGGTATGACGGTATTCAGAAATCGGCGTGCGCTTCCCGAAAGCAAGCGATGTAACAAGCAATACTTCTTTGCGTTCGTTCTCGACAATATCCATCGCGACGATCGTATCTCCGGGCTCGAGCGTCATCGCCTTCACGCCACGCGCGGTACGCCCCATCGGCCGAACGTTTTTCTCGTTGAAGTGCACAGCCATGCCTTGCACCGTCGCGAGGATGATGTCGCGCGAACCGTCTGAGAGATCGACCGACAGCAAATTGTCGCCTTCGTCAATATTGATTGCAAAAAGACCGTTGCGGCGCACGTTTGCAAAGTCTTGAAGTTTCGATTTTTTAATGACGCCGTTCTGCGTGACCATCACGAGATTCTTCTCGCCCTCGAACGTATCGATAGGGAACACCGCAGTAACTTCCTCACCCGGCGGCAACGTCAGCAAATTCACAAGCGCCGTACCCCGTGCTTGCCGCGTGGTATCCGGAATCTCATACGCGCGCAAACGATAGACGCGCCCTTTATTGGTAAAGAAGAGCACGTGATCGTGCGTCTTGGTCGTAAAGAAGTTACGCACGACATCTTCACGCTTGAGATTCGCGATTCCAATGACACCACGGCCGCCACGGTTTTGCGTTTTGAACGTATCGACCGAAACCCGCTTGATGTAGCCGCCAACCGTGTAGGTAACGACGACATCGATATTGGGAATGAGTTGCTCGACCGAAATCTCGTCTTCAGCGGGTAGAATAGTGGTTTTTCGCTCGTCGCCGAAACGCTTTTTCATATCGAGCGCTTCGCTCTTGATGATACCGGCTATCCGGCGCGGGCTCTTCAAAATATCTTGAAGCTCGGCAATGAGTTTAATTAAATCTGCATACTCATCCTCGATTTTCTTCCGTTCGAGCCCTGTAAGCGTGCGCAACCGCATATCGACAATCGCTTGCGACTGCACATCGGAAAGCTTAAAACGCGCAACAAGTTTTTGCTTTGCCTCATCAGTGCTTTGACTGCTCCGAATGATCGCGATGACTTCCTCGATATTGTCGAGCGCGATGCGATAACCTTCGAGCAGATGCGCACGTTCTTCCGCCTTGCGCAGATCGTATTGCGTGCGCTTCGTAATAACGTCTTTGCGATGCTCGATATGATATTCGAGCAACTGCTTGAGCGTGAGCACACGCGGTTCGAGCGCAACCGTTCCATCAAACCGCGGAGCACCCACCGGCACGAGCGCGAGCATATTGAAACCGAAACTCGATTGCAGCGGCGTATTTTTATAGAGCTGATTGAGCACCACTTTTGGGGTCGCGCTCTTCTGTAACTCAACCATAACGTGCATACCCTTGCGATTGGAGAGATCGTCCATGCGCGAAATGCCCTGCACACGTTTCTCCGCATGCGCCTCCGAAATCGCTTCAACGATACGATTCTTATAAACCTGATACGGAATCTCGGTAATGAGGATCTTATGTTTGCCGTTATCTTCGATAATTTCCGCTTTACCGCGAATGAGAATCGAACCACGTCCCGTCTTATAGGCTTCGCGAATCGCCTGCTCTCCGTAAATCGTTCCGCCGGTCGGAAAATCGGGGCCCTTGACGATATCGCACAGCGCGTCGTCAGTCGTGTTTGGCTCATCGATAAGCGCAACGGTAGCATCGACGATTTCATTGAGATTGTGCGGTGGAATATTCGTCGCCATACCGACTGCAATACCGCTCGAACCATTGAGCAATAATTGCGGTAAGCGCCCCGGCAAAACGCTCGGCTCCACGCCCTGATTATCAAAGTTGGGAATGAATGGAACCGTCTCTTTTTCGATATCAGCGAGCACATCGAGCGAAACCCGGGCAAGCCGTGCCTCAGTATACCGGTATTGTGCAGCCCTATCCGGATCGATCGAGCCGAAATTTCCGTGACCGTCAACCAATGGGTACCGCAGCGTGAAATCCTGCGCCATGCGCACGAGTGCGTCATAAACCGAGGCATCGCCGTGCGGGTGATATGACTTCAGCACCTCACCGACAATACCAGCGCACTTACGATGCTGCTTACTCGGATCCAAACCTGTCTCACGCATTGCATACAGAATGCGCCGTTGCACCGGCTTCAATCCATCTCGAACATCCGGCAGCGCACGCGAAGCGATAACCGACATCGCATAGGAGAGATAACTCTCCTGCATTTCTTCTTCAACATTTACCGAACTTATGATGTCGTTATTCAAGGTTTTTCAGCACTCCACGTATATAACTCGGCCCAGGCGCAATGAGGCCCAGACCGCTCTAAGAAGGTTCGCGAATTCCGTCGTTTCTCCTTACCCACGGAGGCGAGAGCCTGCTATATGTTCTCTGGGGAGCGTGTGACTTTTTCGAAATAGCCCGGAGGGCTTCTTCCTTGGGTCGTTTCGAAAAAGCGCTCGAGCAGGATAGCGACCAGGATGGGAGCATGTCGCCGCGCGCACGATGCGCAATAGCGGCGACTGGGCACAGGAGGTGCCCCGAGGAGCGCCTCCCCAGAGAACATATAGCAGGCTCTCGCCGGGCCAGCCTAAATAATCTGCATTCGCACATTTGAATTTAACTATGCAATATATATTTTCAGACCAACCCCAATTCGAAATTTTTGCTGCGAAATTTACTGGTGAATTGCAAGCGGGCGATGTCGTTGCGCTTTCGGGCCCCCTAGGCTCTGGTAAGACGACATTTGTGAGAGCTGCGGTTCGAGCGCTGCAGGGGGACGATCCGACTTCGAGTCCGACATTTACGTTTTGGCATCGGTATACGAAATCGGGGACGGTGCCGGTCGATCATCTTGATCTGTATCGTGTTGATGATCCCGCAGAGTTAACGGAGCTTGGGCTGGAAGAGGCATTTGACGGCAGTTCGATTGTTTTTGTTGAGTGGTGGCAGAACGCACCCGATCTTTTGCCGGCACAACGATATGAAATCGAGATCGAAGGTTCTGGGGACACGCCGCGCATAGTGCGGGTGAGTAAAGTATGAAACGCACCGTTATAGCATGATCGTTCTTGGCATTGAAGGTGCGCTCGGTCTTTTTTCCGTTGCTGTCGTGCGCGACGAAGAAGTACTCGCAGTCACAGCTATTCCGGGGACCTCCGCGTTAGAAGGTGGCCTTGAAGCGATTGCGGGGACCTTGCGGGAGGCCGGTATCGATCCAACGCCCAGTGCAGCTTCCAAGGGGCTTGCGCTCGACCGAATTGGGGTTGGGGTGGGGCCTGGGCGGTTTACCGGACTGCGAATTGCGATCTCGTATGCAAAGTCGCTAGCCCAAGCTTGGAAGGTCCCGGTGGTTGGGATCTCTTCGGCGGAGCTGGTCTCGCAGGGCGTTTTCAGTAGGCTCGGCGAACGCGATTTTACTGTGGAATCTCTCGATCCACCCATTCAGACACCGGCACTTGCAGTTGCCCTGCTTGCGAGTTCGCGCGAACCTGCCGCATCATTGCACGAAGTTCGCGCCGATTACGGCAACCATACCGGCCCGAAAGTGCCGAACTTGCGACCGCCAATCAGATGAAGCTCGAATTGAATCCGCTTTCGGCGGGTATGCCGGAACGATTCACGATCGAGCGTATGACCGCAGCCGATATCAACGATGTACGGCGCATCGAAATGATTGCATTTCCAACACAATGGCCTTCCGACGCATTCTATAACGAGCTGCACAACAATCGCAGCGCGCATTATTTCACGGGCCGGCTGGGTGAAAAAATTGTCGCATACGGCGGCATTTGGGTGGTGATGGAAGATTCGCACATCACGACGGTTGCGGTCGATCCGGATTTTCGCGGACGCAAGTTCGGAGAGCTTTTGCTTGCGCGCATGATCGAAGAAGCGATCGAACGCGGCGCGGCGTGGATGACGCTTGAAGTACGGGAATCGAACGTGCTCGCACAAAAGCTTTACCGCAAATATGGTTTTACCACTGTAGCAACGCGCAAAGCGTATTACAGTGACAATAGTGAAAATGCACTCGTTATGTGGGCAGGCGATCTTCGCGGCGAACTCTATCGCAATCGCCTTCGCGGCATTCGTCTCCAGCTCGGGCAATAATTGAACTTCGTCACATTGTGTAAGCGCGTGCGGGAACGTCTCGGGCAGGAGCATCGTTACGCACATACGGTGCGAGTGGCGCGGATGGCGGATGTATTGGCGCAGGCGCACGGAGTGGATGCGAATGCTGCGCGCGTTGCGGGGATGCTTCACGATCTGGCACGGCTTTATACGCCAGAACGATTGGTTGCTGAATGCGAAGCGCGCAATATGACGATCGATGCATTCGAGCGGGCCAATCCGATCGTGCTGCATGCGCGGTTGGGGGCAGAGCTTGCGCGGGATGAATTCGGCGTTCGCGATGAAGCGGTGCTATCGGCAATTGCGAAACATACGCTGGGTGCGGCGGAAATGTCTCGGCTCGATTGCGTCGTGTACCTTGCGGATGGGCTGGAGCCGGGGCGAAGCTTCCTTGAGCGGGAATCGATCGTGGACTTGGCCACGCGTGATCTCAAGGGTGCCATGCATGCAACGCTTGGCTCGACGGTAGTGTATTTAGCAAGGCAGGGAAAGACTGTCGCGCCGCAAACGGCGGCGGCTGCACGGGCGTTCGGGGTTGACCCCGAGGAGGTTTAAAGGCTGGCGGAATTGCTCGATATCGTGCGCGAGGCCGCGCTCGACAAAAAGGGGGAAGAATTTCTCGCGATCGATGTCGGCGAGAAAACGATTTTAGCGGACGTCTTCGCACTCGTGACTGGGCGCTCGAAGATCCAGACTCGCTCAATTGCCGATGCAATCGTTGAAGCGGTCAAATCGGCCGGCCTGCGCGCCGGACGCATCGAAGGATATGGCGAAGGTACGTGGATCTTGCTGGATTTAGGCGATATCGTCGTACACGTCTTTACCCCCGAACAGCGAACATTCTACAATCTGGAACGTCTCTGGGCCGATGCCCCGGCGCGGCAGGCTCTGTCTTCATGAGGATGTACCATGAACAAAGGCTTCATCTGTGAATAAACACCAATTTGCCCGTCATCGCCACGGTATGCACACGACGAAATCAGCTCGTGCGCGGCGAGAGATGCTGCTTCGCGCCGGTGTCTGGATATTTATTTTTGTCTTTGCATTCAGCGTTGCGGGCGGCCTTGTCATCATTGGCCAGCAGCTCGCGGCAAAATAACTAGCCGTAGAGTTGCGTCTGCAATTTCGTAACGGCTTTTTCGATTGACTCGAGATACGGGCGCATCGAGCCCTTGATCCGTCCGAGCCGCTCCTCACCGTCACGCGTGATCGAATAAATACGGCGCGAGCGCTTCGTAGGATGGTCCCAGTTCGCAGAAAGAAAACCGCGTTCTTCCAAGCGGCGTAAAAGCGGATAGATTTTATTGGTGTTGACCGCTATCAGTTCGCCGCAAAGCTCTTCAAGGCGTTGCATGAGCCCATAGCCGTGATCAGGTTGCTCCTTTACGAGATGGAGCACGAGCACGGGGAAGACCGTCTTGCTTTTGATCGGGCCTTTAAGGACCTCATCAACGCGAGGCATCGCTGCTAAGGTTCAGGAGAAATACCCAAATGGCCTAGTACAATAAATTGTAAACCGTTAAATAAATGCCTCTTTTCCATTAACCAAGGACACCCTTACTTGAATTTCTCCCACTGTGCAATTTTATCATTCGCCGTTTTATACATACGGCTGTGCGTGCAGGTCCGCGGCGTACGCCCGATCGATACGATCGGCGTACCGTTCTTCGACGACGCGGCGTTTGATTTTCATTGAAGGCGAGAGTTCACCACTCACCACGGTAAGTTCGTGGGGTAGAATAATGACGCGTCTGATTTGTTCGAAGCTTCCTAAATCTCGTGTTTGGGCTTCGACTTCTTTGGTGAGGAATGCACGTACGTCGTCGCGCTGCGAGAGTTCTTCGGGCGGCGTATCCGGCGGAATGTGGAGCCCGAGGCAAACGAGATCCCAGTTTGGCACAACGAGCGCTGCTGGGTGTGGGCGGCTGTTACCCACCACCATTGCCTGCGAAATGAACACCGAGCGCCGGATAGCAGATTCAACGCGCGCCGGTGCAACATATTTTCCAGTCGCTGTTTTAAAGAGTTCTTTTTTGCGATCCGTGATTCGTAAACAACCGCCGGCGTCGAGTTCACCAATATCACCAGTGTGTAGCCAGCCATCCTGAATGGTTTCAGCCGTCGCGGCGGGATCACGATAGTATCCCATCATTACGTGCCGCCCACGCGTGAGCACTTCACCGTCTTCGGCGATTTGCACCTCGACGCCAGGGATCGGCGGACCGACGGTTCCGTACTGATTGGTCGCGAAGCGATTGACGGTTATCACCGGGGACGTTTCTGTCAGACCGTATCCTTGGATGATTGGAATGCCGAGGCCCAGAAATGTCATCGCAAGATCATTGTGCAGCGCAGCACTCCCGCTCGTAAAATATTTCAAGCGGTCGAGCCCGAGCAGCATGCGGATTTTTTTCAAAACGAGACGGGATGCGATGGCATATTTAACACGCAGCCACGGGTTCGGATTACCCGAATGCACCCGTCCGGTGCCGAATGTTTGTGCGCGTGCGTAGTCGTGTCCGACACGTAAAGCCCAGGGAACGAGTCGAGCGCGCAGACCGCCTTGTTTCATCGCTTGTGTGTGAATACCGTCTAAAACGCGATCGAAAATCCGCGGAACGCTCGTCATCGAGTGCGGCTGAACATCGCGAAAATCCGCAAGCAATCCGGATGCGTCGTGACAGATGCTATACCGTCCACGTAGGAGCAAATAGATGTAGATCGTTACGTGTTCGTAGATATGCGAATACGGTAGCACCGAAAGTACGTCATCACCCGGCTGCAGCTTTTCCAACGCGTAAATCAATGCAGACCGCGCGTTGAATCCCAAATTATCATGCGACAGCATGACGCCCTTGGGCTGCCCCGTCGTGCCAGAGGTATAAATCAACACCGCAAGATCGTCGGGCGTAATGCCGTTTTCGTAGGCCTGCGGCAGTTCGGGATGTTGGGCACGGATTGCGGCTCCGCGCGCTTCGAATGCACTCAGTCCATCCAATGCATCAGAAGATGTTTCCACTCTCGATTCGCTCTGAAAGAGGACGATCGGCGGCAACGCGTTTCCAATGGTGCGCAAGCCTTCCCCGATTTCAGATGTATCGGCGAATATGAGTTTCGCTTCCGAATGTTCGAGAATGTAGGCGGTAATATCCAGCGCCTGCGTCGGGTAAATTGGAACGACGACGCAGCCCGCAAAAAATGTCGCAAAATCGCAAACGATCCAGTCAACGCAGTCCCGAGCGATGAGGGCTACACGATCGCCGGTTTTCAGCCCCGCATCTCGAATTGCGCACGCAAGATTTTCAGCGCGTTCCAACAAACGCGTGCTTGAGGTCGCGGTCCATTGCCCACCAACACGTTCGCGCAAAGCCTCATCACGCGATTCTTCCAGCGCGCGCCGAATCAATTGTTGCAGCGTTTCCTTTGCCGGCAACGCAACGTGCACCGGAGAAGTCGCTATGAAAGTCATCGGGGCGGAAGACATCGTTTTGCGAGTTTCGCTGTACTTCAATCGTAAAACTGCCCTAATTTCGAGAAAGCATGAGATAGGGCGTCGCCCGATCGACACGAGCGGGTGTCACGCCGGAGACATCGAGCAATTCATCGAGACTTGCGAATGGGCCGTTCATATCACGAAATGCAACGATTCGCTGTGCGAGCGCGGGCCCAAACCCAGGCACGTCAGCAAGCGTATCGGCATCCGCATGATTGAGATCGACCGGCTGAGGCGGAGTGTCAGCGCTCGAGCGTGCCCCGTCGCGCCATATTCGAGACCGGCTGCGCTGTATGCGTGGCCGCCGATGGCGCTTGGATCGATGCGATCGTGCTCTGCGCACGCGTGGATGCCGAACCCGTTGCTTTCGGGGGCGGAATTTGCGCTGCCCAACGTTTTCACGTGCATCCGCTCCTACTGTTGAGCCCAATCCTGCAGTTGAACCTAGCCCTGGAGCTGCATTTGGTCCCAAAACGCGGGCATGAGCACCACTTGCTGTGGAGAGTACGGCGAATCCAGCCGGGCGCGGAGCCGGATGCCAAATGGCAAAAACCGCTGCAGTGGCGGCAATGAGAAGAATGATGTAACGCATGACATCCTCCCATCCCACCTTTGCTCTCCGGCAACAAGCCTGCGACGCAGAAGGGTGACGGAAACCGCAGGAACCATTACTATTCTTTCAATGGCTGAGGTATACGATTTCCGCGCTGTCGAGCGCACATGGCAAGAGCGCTGGGAGCGGGATGGGATATTTCGTGCCGTGGAAGACGCGACGCGCGAGAAATACTACACGCTCGTTATGCTTCCGTATCCGTCTGGTGATCTGCACGTAGGTCATGCGAAAAACTACACGCTCGGCGATGCGATCACGCGCATGATGCGGATGCGCGGATTTAACGTTATAAACCCGATGGGCTGGGATGCGTTCGGTTTGCCTGCGGAAAACGCAGCGATTCAGCGTGGTATTCCGCCGGCAGAGTGGACGAAATCGAATATCGAAAACATGCGGCGCCAAGTACGTTTGATGGGCACATCGTATGATTGGTCGCGCGAAATCGCTACCTGCAACTCCGAATACTACCGTTGGAATCAATGGCTGTTTTTGCGACTGTACGAGCACGGGCTTGCATATAAACGCGAAGCGCCCGTAAATTGGTGTCCGCATGATAAGACGGTGCTTGCCAATGAACAGGTGATCGACGGCAAATGCTGGCGCTGCGGACATACGGTCGAGCGACGGAACCTTTCGCAATGGTTTCTGAAAATTACCGACTATGCGGATCGGCTGCTGCACGACCTGGATCGGCTCGACGGTTGGCCTGAGCGGACGAAAACGATGCAGCGCAATTGGATTGGGCGCAGCGAAGGCGTACAGTTTTCGTTTGGCGTCGAGCAGAGTGATGCACATATCGATGTTTTTACGACGCGCGTCGATACCGCTTTTGGCGTAACGTTTCTAGCGATCGCGCCGGAACTTCCGGTGGTCGCAACAATTAAAGGAATCGTTTCCAAGAAAAATGCCGCGGCGATTGAAGCATTTGCGGAATCGCTGCGTTCAAAATCAGAACTCGAACGCACCTCGTTGATGGAAAAGCAGGGGCTTTTTACCGGTGCGTATGCAATCAATCCGCTTTCTCACGAGCGCGTGCCCATCTGGGTGACAAACTATGTACTCGCGGACTATGGAACCGGTGCCGTTATGGGCGTACCTGCACACGACGAACGCGATTTTGCCTTCGCGCATGCACACGGATTACCGGTTGCACAAGTCGTCGTTCCTGAACGAGGCTGGGATACGTCCGAACCTCTTGCCACTGCATATGTTGAGGATGGACGGCTAATTGCATCAGGTGATTTCACCGGTATGTCGAGTGCCCGCGCTCGCATCGCAATAGCCGAACGGCTTGCGTCAATGCACGCCGGCGGTACGCGCGTCAATTATAAACTACGTGATTGGTTAGTTTCACGCCAACGCTACTGGGGCACGCCGATTCCAATCGTCTACTGCGAACAATGCGGCGAAGTGCCGGTTCCCGCCGAGCAATTGCCGATCGTCCTACCATCGGATGTGCCGATTACCGGTGAAGGTTCCCCGCTCGCGCGCTCACCGGAATTCATCACGACAACGTGTCCCACGTGCGGTGGCCGGGCACGGCGCGAGAGCGATACGATGGATACGTTTTTTGAATCATCGTGGTATTATTTGCGTTACCTCAGCCCGCACGATGATACAGCACCCTGGTCACGAGATGCCGCTAATTACTGGATGAACGTTGATCAATATATCGGCGGAGCGGAACACGCGGTCTTACACCTCCTGTACGCGCGTTTTTTCTATAAATTTTTCCATGATCAAGGTTGGGTTACCGGACGCGATGAACCGTTCGAGCGGCTGTTTCATCAAGGAATGGTGTTGTACAACAGCGAGAAGATGTCGAAATCACACGGCAATGTCGTCGGTATCGATGAAACTGCCGAAAAGAATGGCGTCGATGCCATGCGTCTTTTTCTACTCTATGTAACGCCGCCCGAAGATACCAGCGACTGGACTGACGAAGGCATTACCGGACGCGTCCGAATGATCAATCGCATCTGGCGCGCCTGCGAACCCCATCTCGAAAAGGTGTCGAGAAATCTCGGTTCGACGAATTCTCTCGGCGAGTTGCCCGAAGCAATTACCTCAGAAGAGAAAGCGCTGCTGCGCGCCGTGCACATCGCGCTAAAGTCGGCAGTCGAAGAAACCGAATCGCGACGATTTCATTATAATGCAACAATCGCAAAGTTCGATGAATACATCAACGCGCTGACGACGCTCGGCAAAGAGTATCCCGAATCACCAGCGGTTCACTACGCCGTGCATGCACTACCGCTTGCAATCGCGCCGTTTGCGCCACACATCGCCGAAGAACTATGGTCGAGGATGGGTCATACAACCTCCGTCCACCTCGAACGCTATCCCGATGTCGACGAGCGGGCACTCGCACAAGATGAAGTCACGATCGTTGTGCAGGTCAACGGCAAAGTCCGTGCGCGCCTGCAGTTAGCACCGGGGACGCCGGAAGCAGCGGCGGTTGAGGCCGCACTCGCCAACCCAAGCGTTCAAGCACACCTCGACGGCAAACATATCCGCAAGCAGATCTTCATTCCGAACAAATTGCTCAATTTCGTGATAGGATAGCAGGAAGTATGGCTGCATTCAAAGGAGCGTGACGGATGACTAGCGTTTCACGAGTACGTTTTCTCTTTTCAAGCGCTGCAATCGCCGCAATCGGTTTACCCTTGTTAACGAAACTTGCTGACGCCGCGGCAACGATCGATCCGGCCGATCTGCAAGCGCTGAACTCCTCGATCGAGCTCGAAGCGGCCAGCATGAAAGTCTACAACGCCGCTATTGCGACGCAATTACTTTCTGACAAAACCGTTGCCCTCGCATCGGCATTCCGAGACGATCATCAAGCACATCTCGATGCCTTGAGCGGTGCAGTCCGCGCGTCGGAAAATACCCCATCGGAACAGGTTGCAGCCATTGAGTATCCCGCGCTACGAACGGAAAACGCTATTCTTGCCTTCGCTCGGGGTATAGAAGAAAAAGCAGCCAGTACCTACCTTGAGATCATTCCCGCGTTTAAAAATCGCGACCTCGCGGGCATTGTTGCCTCGATTCTCGGAATTGAAACCACCCACGTTGCACTACTCGCACAAGTACTCGGCGATTTTCCCGCATACACGACAGGCTTTGTCGAATAAAATTAGCAGGAAACCCCCGATTTTAACGGTATTTCGGGGCAGAAAGGCGCGTCGTGCGCCTCGAGCGTCAGCATGAGAGGAGCCTATGAATAAGGTCGATTTGGTCCGGTCCGCACTGGAGCGGGTAGAAATATCCCGCAAAGATGCGGTCGCCTTGGTCGACGGTCTTTTTGAAGATATTCAAGATGCCGTCGTCAGTGGCGAACCGGTAAAAATTCCTGGATTCGGTCAATTTAAGGTCCGCGATCGGGCCGCGCGCATCGCGCGCAATCCTGCGACGGGGCAACCGGTGAAAGTTCCCGCGAAGCGCGTCTTCAAGTTCTTACCGGCAAAGGCTTTGAAAGAAGCCGTTATGTCGAAGAGAGGCGCGAGAGCCGGAGCAGGCCGTAAAACCGCAAAGAAGGCCGCACCGCGGAAAAAAGCCGCAGCGAAGAAGAGCGGAGCCCGCAAAACTGCAGGCCGCAAACCCGCGGCTCGTAAAGCCGCCGCTCGCAAACGCCGCTAAATTCATATCAACGGATAACAAGACACTGGCGAAGGATGGGCGCAGGCCTGTTCTTCGCTTTTTTCTTGCCGCGGCGGCGTTTCTTGCAACTGACGCGAGCCGGCTTAACCTTCTTTTGCTTCGAGGCGGCCGGTTTTTATAGCTTTTAGGAATTTATGATAATCGCGATCGTTTTGGTCGGCGTAGGCGGCAGCGAACGCTGCAATAGCATCATCGAACGTTTCGGAAGTACCGACATAGCCACCGATTTTGGCGGCATCGGCTGAACGCGCGTGCGCGATGGCAAGAACGGTGGCACAGAGTTTCGCATACACCGTTAAATCGTCAGCGCTCATCGCGGTAATCTGCACCGAGCCTTTCATATCCGAGAGCTGACGAACGTAGAATTGGTGGCCGTCGGCACTGAATGTCCATCCGAGAAACATGTCGCTTGCGGCCTGCATGAGGCGCTGCCCGGCGACGACGCGTTGTCCATGATCCGCATAACGGCTTTTACCGGCATAGTCTTCGAGAACCGAGGGACGTGCTTCTTTGATTTGCAACAGCAGGGCGTCGTCGTTTTTCGCCATCAACAGCGCTACCGCGCAGCGCGTGCCAATGCTTCCCATTCCGACGACTTTTACAGCGAGGTCTGCGAGGTGATATCGGCCGACAAGGTGTGCGATGTCCTCGCGCAGCGTTTCGCGGTACCGTTTCATGACTTGCTGGGCATCAACAATAACTTCGTTATCCGCCGGCGGATGAAAAAGATTCGGCGGCTTATCGGCGATAAAACGATCTTTGCCGACGCCTTCTGTATATTCGTCCGCAACCATCTCATGCGTGTAGGCCGGCGCCGTTTTTCCATTCTTGACCGCCGCACGGCGAAGGGCTGCATCGCTGATTTGCTGCGCGACAACGTGCGCATCCACGCGGGAGTACCACACTTCCAGCGCAGTCATGCCGGCACACAGTCGTATTTGCTCGCGATATCCGCGCACCGCGGTAAGCACCGCTTTCATGCATTGCTTTTCTGCAAGGCCAATGACGCGCCCGGCGATATGAATACTCGCCGTGAGACGTTTTACATCCCATTCCCACGGTGCCGGCAGCGTTTCATCGAAATCATTGATATCGAAGATAATATTCCGCTCCGGCGTTGCAAACACGCCAAAATTCTCCAAATGGCAATCGCCGCACACTTGAGCGAAGATCCCGGTATTCGGTGTGGACGTCCCGAGGTCGGAAGCCATGATAATCGCAGCTCCGCGAAAGAATGTAAACGGCGACGCAGACATTCGCCCATATCGAATCGGAATGAGGCTCGGAAGCCGCCCGACACTCGATTCCTCCAGTAGCGCAATTGGATCCGCACGATCCACCGCCGCATCCCATCCCGAATGTGTACTCCGCGAAACCGCCAGCCGGATCGCTTTCCCTTCAGCAAAAACATCAGCCGAAATATCCGACTGTGCATGCTCATCAATCGTGGATGCCATTAGAGCCTCTACTCATTAAGATTGCCGGCGATTTTCCAAGTCATTGCCAATGCTCCCGCCGGCGAACGATCCCCTTGACGAAAACCCGGTATGTATGATACTTAAGTATATGCTTAACCAAAGCGCTACCCTCGATCCCCTCTTCCATGCATTAGCCGATCCCACACGACGGGTCATGGTGGAACGATTGTGCCAGGGACCGGCTTCGGTCAGCGAACTTGCTCAACCGTTTGCTATGTCGCTACCCGCTGTGGTTCAGCATCTGCAGGTCTTGGAAGGGAGCGGCCTTGTGAAATCGCAGAAAGCTGGGCGCGTGCGCATCTGCCGCATTGAGCCGACGGCGCTGCGAACTGCCGAGGAATGGATTACGAGGCAACGGGTAAGCTGGGAACGCCGGCTCGACCGGCTTAGCCAATATCTCGCCGAGCATCCGGACGAACCAACCTAGGAGTACATCATGACAGAAACGACCAAACGTTCACACCTCGCAGATTTTTCTCAAAACCCTACTTCTACACAAGGAGCGCACGCATGAAGATTGTTGCTATCGTTGCCCGAATTCTGATGGGTCTCATATTTTTCGTTTTCGGCCTCAACGGCTTTCTGCATTTCTTTCCCACACCTCCGCTAACAGGATTCGTAGCAGAGTTCACGGATGTTCTCGCTCGTTCGCATTACGCAGCTCTTGTATTCGGTGTCCAGCTCATTGCAGGCGTTCTGCTGCTCATAAACCGGTTTGTGCCGCTCGCTCTCGTTACACTCGCGGCAGTCCTCGCAAATATCCTCACCTTTCACATAACCATGCAACCGATGGGGCTACCATTAGCGCTGTTTGTAACAGTTCTCTGGATAATCGTCGCCTTGCAATACCGCTCTAGCTTCGCACCGCTCTTTCGCGCCAAACCCTGAATCCAATGATGATGCCTAATCCACTGTCCAGTTGATCACCTAATCAAGAAAAGAGGATAGCTCTATGCAAAAAATTACACCGTTCTTGTGGTTCGACGCCAATGCGGAAGAGGCGGCCAATTTTTATGTTTCTATCTTCAAGAATGCGAAAATCGTCAATGTTTCCCGGTACGGAGAAGCAGGCCCGGGAACGGCCGGAACAGTCATGAGCGTGATATTCGAACTCGAAGGACAAACATTTTACGCACTCAATGGCGGCCCTTTATTCACTTTCTCGCCGGCTATATCGTTGTTCATCGACTGTAAGACGCAGCAAGAAGTAGACGAGCTGTGGGAAAAGCTTTCCGCAGGCGGCAAAACGAACCAGTGTGGCTGGCTTACAGACAAATTTGGCCTATCGTGGCAAGTCATTCCGTCCGTTTTAGGCGAGATGCTGCGAGACAAAGACGGGAAGAAATCGGCAAACGTCATGAAAGCAATGCTCCAAATGGAAAAAATCGACATCGAGGGCCTAAAACAGGCATACAACCAATGACGGATGACGGAGGAGGCTAAGTATCCCACAATCGTTCGAGCATTTTTGCTGTCTCTTACTCTGCACGAAGTAGCGAGCTCCAGTAGTGCTTTGGGGCCTGGCCCGTTCGCAGCGCGAAAGCGGACGCAGGTTACGATGTATCGAAGAAGCCAACGTGCGTTCGACTTGCATTTTCTTAGTATTGGAGGTACCTTCGTGCGTTCATTTCTAACTATGTTGCTCGCGTGCTCGATGTTTACCGTATCTGCGACAGCCACTGACGCCGCTGTCTACGGTGCACTTGCGACGACCTCGACCTATCCCGCCATAGTATACGGTTATAGCGCCGACGCAGCCACGCTCGGTCGCGCTGAGGCTATAGCCCTTGCGGGGTGCCGAGTCCACACGCGGTTTGCATGTTTCGTCCGAGTTTGGTTCGTGGGTGCCGGCATGTGCGGAGCAGTCGCTCGCCTAGGGGCGCACCAAGGATGGGGGTATGCACGCGGAATCGTGGCTGCGCGCCTGGTCGCACTACGAGCTGCTGGAGGCGGCCTAATCGTCGCTACTGCATGTAACGGCATTTAAACGGCAGAGACGCCGACGGATCTGCCGCGTCGATACCGATGGCAGGAAATTATGTTTGGTAGTTGCCTCTTCGAGATATTCATATGAATAAAGCACCGAGTGTAAGCAGGGACAATGGCGGTCCGTCAGTCTTTCGTTTCAAGGCAACGTTGTATCGGCATCCCGAGGCGGAAGAGACCGGCTTCTTGGCACTCAACATCCCAAAGGCGGTCAGTAAGAATCTTCACGGCATGACCAAAGTCGAAGGTACGATAAACGGCCATCCCTTCCGGGCACCGCTGGAACCAAACGCATCTGCGGGTCATCGGCTGCAGGTGAACAAGGCTATGCGCAGGGGCGCCGATGCCGACGAGGGCGATGCAGTAACACTTGCAATCTTGGGATCGGAGCCTGACCCGACGGTGCCGGCGGACCTTCGGGCCCCCCTCGCTGCCTCCCAGGAGGCGAAGAGTTTATGGAAGGACCTCACATCGATGGGTCGTCGCGATTGGATCCGCTGGATCGTTTCAGCTAAGACACCTGAGACACGAGCTCGCCGGGTCAGACGAACAGTCGAACAGCTTTCCGAGGGAAAACGTCGGCCTTGTTGTGTGAATGTCTATGAATTTATGCTGCGTCGCGTTCAGGAATAAGAGCGACCCGTAGAGGTTCGTAATTTCCTTTAGCTTCGGTGACTGACGGCTAGTGCAAGTTCTTGTCGACGCCGTCGACCAGAATTCCAACGATGTTCGTAATAATGGGCTCGAACGGAGCGTTCGGCGATTGGTGACGCCAGTTCATCGCACTGCTGACAAGCGCCGAGGCAATCAGCATCGCCGTGCAGTGCCCGAACCGGGGAGAGAGAAAGTCCGTCAGCTCCGCTTCCATGCTGCGCTGCATTTGCGGTTCGAAGTCGCGATCGATTTTGCACCGCCGGTGCAAACCCACGAACGCGAAGGTATTCTTGGCTACCGCTAGCAGCAACGCGCGCGTTTCCGAAACGCTCAGCGGATCACCCTCCGTGAGATTGCCGGCGAAGTCTTCCCGAATCATCGCATCGAGTAGAGCGAACTTATCCGTAAAGTGCGCATAGAACGTCGCGCGATTCACTGTCGCGCGTTCTGCGATATCTTGCACGCTGATAGATTCAAAATTCTTCTCGGCGAGCAGTGATACGAGCGCATCACGAATGAGCTTACGCGTGCGCGTAACGCGCGGATCTACGCGCGATGGACGCTCAGCTAGAGTGCTAAGCATCACTTTCGCCTTTTCGTTGCATAAGCGACATTTTCGCCATTTTGTCGGTTGACCAATGTTCTCGACAATCGTATGATATGCAGCATAAGGCGATTATACGACAAGTGTCGCCAAACTGCAAGTTTTGAAAGGAAGCCCCCATGACCACCCAACTGCAAGAAAAAGCTATCTACGCTCTTGACCGAGCCCACACAACGGTCGAATTTATCGTTCGGCACCTTATGATCACCAAGGTCCGTGGTCGCTTCACCGCCTTCGACGGGCAAATCGAGCTAGCGCCCGGCAGCGATCTCCCAACCTCAATCACGGTCACCATCGACGCAGGTTCGATCGACACGCGGGAAGAGCAGCGCGACGCGCATCTTCGTTCGACTGACTTCTTCGAGGTCGAAAAATTCCCGCATCTTACTTTCGAAAGCACGCAAATCCATGGAACGCCGGACGATTTTACGATCGACGGCAAGCTCACGATTCGCGGGATTACGCGCGAGGTGCAGCTGACTGGCAGCTTCGAAGGGCGCGTTACCGATCCATGGGGTGGCGTTCGCGCCGGGTACACCGCGCACGGCACAATCAACCGTAAGGACTTCGACCTCGCGTGGAATGCAGCACTTGAAACTGGTGGTGTCGTGGTCGGCGATGAAGTACGCATCGAGCTAAACGTTGAAGCTGTGCTTGCCCAGAAAGCGGCGGCCTAGCTGCATCGAATACCGGATTAGGCGGATAGAGAGCAGCAATGTCGGCTGTAGCGTGTGTCTTTCTGTCCGTAAAATTCGTTGCTGCCGTCACGCGCACGTGCAGCGGGTCAACGTAGATTTCGTTGGATAGATTCTCTAATTGCACCGCGAGCTTCAATTGTTTTCTCGGCGACTGTCTTCCTGTTTGGAGCTTTGTTCGGATGGATATCTATGTACGCCATCTTCAATGGCTGCAAATCAGTACTGAGCGAAAAACTGAACCGGATAGGGATACTCGTATTCTTCAAGGCAAATACCGAGAGCTGGCATAGCATCAGGCGTAATCATGATACACCAGACGATAGTTCGCGTTCTTCTAGCCAATCGACGTAGAGTAGTCGCTCGGCAAATAACCAAGTGCCGCCGATCTTTGCGAAAGTGTCGAGATAGCGAAGTGAAGCGATCATCAGGCGTCGCTTTGCGCCCTGAATCGTTACGTGGTGCGCTAGGCAGTAACTTTCCGCCGAGCCTCGGTCTTCCGTAAGCGTCGAGATCGTTGTTTGCCCAAGGAAGTGCGTTGTAGCGGCGTACTGCTTGAGATTCTCAAAAACGGGTGCGAGAGCTTCACGGGAGTGCAATTCTTGAGAGGGGGTCGGATCCTTGGCGTTCATATATACGACGAAGTGCGTGTCGGGGGTAAACAGCGACATTTGACCTTTGGCATCGCGTCGATCCGCGCAGTGCGCGTAAGCCTCGACCAGCTCCCGGATGGCAAGGCGATCCGCAGCTTCGGCGGGGGAGATACTGACGTGTGCGCTCATGGATTTTTATCTCCATTGTTTTTACGGTAACTGCAACGTTTGTAAAATGTGTATACTACGGTTACTATAAAAAAGCAAGGGGTTCATCGTGGACCGATTGATGCAGTCAACGGAGGCACTTCGTGCAAGAAAGCAGATCAGTTTCGTCGAGATGGAAACAATCCGAATGACGAACTTGGTAGTACGTGCGCGACACGCGTTCTTAATGTGCGCTACGATATGAGTCCGTTGTGATCCGGATGCCTTCGGAATAAGGCGTTCCTTCGAACCCGAACTCGGCGGTGAATTTTGTTGAGTCGAAGAGGTAGGGTGCGTCGTTCTGATAGAGCATCTCGTACGACTCTCGAATGCGCGGGTCGAACAATCCCGCTAGGCGGAGCAGCGGCCTGCTGAGCACGCGATATTTAGGCGGCACATTGTACTGTGCGGCGACCATCGTAATGAATTCTTTGCCAGTCGGCGGGTTGGGTGCGGTAGGCAAGTGCCACACTTGGTTCCACGCCAACTCCCGCTCCGCTAACATCGCCACGCCGCGCGCTGCATCGCGGGTGAACGTCAACGAGTGCGGCACACCAGCATTAACAAGCCACGAGGCCCTTGCTCCTCTCGCCAATGGCTCGACGACGAGGACGTTGGGTACACCGTTCGCAGTATTCGGTCCGTAGAAGTCCGCCGAGCGGGCGATCATCGCTGTGAGATTGCCTGCTTTGACCTCGCTCATGAGTGCCGTCGCGATGTCCGCGCGGATCGCGCCCTTTTTGCTGCAAGGCGCGTACGGGCTACGCTCTGTCATCGGACCATCTACTCTTCCATAGGCGTATACGTTGTCGAAGAAAATGAACTTTGCTTGAGCCCGTTTACACGCTTCGATAGCGTTTGCCATAATACGCGGCCAGAGTTCTCGCCAGACCGCGAGATCGTACTTAAGCCCGACGAGGAGACATACGACGGTAGAACCAGAAACCGCCGCAACCGTCTGTTCAAGATCACAGAGATCCGCTGCGAACACTTCTGAATTGCCAATCGGCTGGGGATTTCGCCCAACCAGACGGAATGCTATATCTTTCGCAGCAAGAGTTGCGGCAAGCTCATTGGCAATTGGACCACCAGCACCGAGAATCGTCATCATCATGGCCTCAACCTACCTTGTTGTCCGCAGTTGCGCAAGTAGTCCAACCGTACTCTCCATTTTGTTAGGCGGCGAACGGCGAGTTAAAGAAAAAGCCCAAAACATATAAGACAATGAAAACCAGACCAATGATAGCAAATCTTTTTTGCGCTTTTTCCGACCCGAAATATATGGCAGCAGCGGAAATTACAATTCCTAAGCCCTTCACCATTGTATCGAGGTCTTTGTGTATGTGACCCTCAACCAAGAACTGTTGTAGGGAGCCAAATAGCGGTACGGCTATAAGTAGGGCAAAAAACCATACGCGGTTTTCAAAATATGTTTCCCGCATATTCCCTGATGCAGGAAGAAGTAGAAACGCCATGAAGTACAGTGTGGCCGGAATCAGAAGAGTAGATGCGAAACCAGCCAGCGTCCACCGAGCTTCTTGACTTAGCGAAAAATCGACCCACCAAACTTGGACGATAAGGACAAGCAGCAAGAAGACCCACACCACCGTGGGCCAATAAAAAGCAGTGCTAGCACGACGAGAAACTCCGCGCGCCAGGCCGCCTAACAGATGCGCTATTCCGAGCCCCAAGACAATGGAGATGAGAACATTTAGGTAACTGAATACGTTTGACATAGTTCCCCTTCATCGGGCATCAGATCTTATATCCTTAGCGTATTGATACTAGTGGCCTCCAAGCGGAGCCAAATAGATCTAAATTTGGATTGACAAACTATAAAGGGATCGAGCCACCCCACTCCTTCTGTTATTTTCATAAAAGGCTGGTCACACTTATATTCTTACCGTTCGTTGTTATTATGACGGCGGCGTTTTGGTCGGTGCGATAGATGCGAGCATGCACCTGTTGCAAGGCGGTTAATGTGTGAGGTGCTGGGTGGCCGAAGTGGTTGTAGCGGCCCACGGAGATTATGGCGTAGCGCGGGTGAATGGCGGCAAGAAATTCGGGAGAGGAACTGTAAGCCGATCCGTGGTGACCGACTTTTAGTATATCGGCGTGAAGATCTGGCAAGATGTCTTCACGATTACTAACATTGGCAATGCTCCCTCGACTCGCACGCTCGCTCGGGATGACATTCTGAACGACTCGCAAGAAGCGTTCCTCAGCAGCAAAGCCCGCATCGCCGGTGAAGAGCATACGGAAATGCTTGTACTGGAGAATAAATGCTACCGAATTATCGTTGATGTCATTACCAGTGTTTTTTAGGAACGGCAATTGCGGGCCGATGAAATACAATATGACGCCGTCGTTGCTTTTCCAAACCGTGCCTGCACGCGGATACACAACCGGAACGTGCTGGCTGCGGGCAGTATCAATACAATCGTGATACGCATTTCCACCATACTGCTGCCCAGAATCCGCTACCTCGCCAACGCGTACCGAAAGTAACACGGGCCGGCAGCCACCTACATGGTCGCCATGTGGATGTGATAGTATTATTGTGTCGAGTGCGTGAATGCCATGTCTTACTAGGAATGGGACGACAATGCGTTCGCCTACTTTTTCGGCTGATGAGTCGGTTGCTGATTGGCCGCCCCGTTCGAGTTGTCCGCCTGCGTCAACGAGGAGCGTGTGGCCGCCAGGGGTTTGAATCACAATGCCATCGGCTTGGCCTACGTCGAGTACGGTGATGCGTAACGTGTGATTCGGTAATCTCGGAGGCCATAGCACAAGAGCAGCGGCCATTGTAATTGTAGCTATACAAAGATAACGGCCGCCCTTGGACAAGACTAGCGGTGCCGTTAGCAGTGCGAGATCGTAGATGGCGATGCACCATGCGGGAGCTGGAGTCATGGTGATGCGGGCATGCGGCAAGGTTGCCATGATGTGCACGACCGAGAGAATCCACGCTAGCAGCCAACCGTTGAGATTTGCTACCGCTTGCGCGATTGGAGGCAACCACGCAAATGCAAACTGCGCGCCGGCCAAAAGCATCGTACAGCCAACCACCGGAACGACGCAAATGTTCGCGAGAATTGAATACGGCGAGAACTGCAGAAAGATTGCGGCGGTAAGCGGCCATGTACCGAGCTGCGTTGCAATCGCGAGAGCGATTGCTTCCCTCACACGCTCTGGTAGCGCCCAGCGCGCTTCCAGCCAGTGCCCGATCGGCGTCGCCGAAACAAAGATCGCACCAACGCATGAAAATGAAAGCAGAAACGACGCACCAGTAACCTGCAGCGGCCGCAGGAAAGCAAAAAGCAGCGCGGCTGCACCAAGTGCGTTGCACGAGAGCGCTTTACGTCCGCACGCTCGACCAACGAGCGCAAACGAAAGCATCGTCGCAGCCCGCAATGCCGGTTCGTGTGCACCAGCGAAAATCGCATACGCCCACGCACAGCAGATCGTCACAATGCACGTTACAAGACGCGGCGCGTACATCTCCTGAAGCAGCCACACTATCAACGCCGCAACAACACCCAAATGTAACCCCGCAGTAACAAGAATGTGCACCGTACCTGTTTCCTGAAATTCCTCGTGCAGTTCGGGCGGCAATGCGGAACGCTCGCCCCACAATTCCCCAGCAACAACCGAGGCTTGCGGCTCCGGTAAATATGTACGAAGCTGCGTTAACGCCCAACCGTGCACACGCGCGAGCACTACAACTAAAGCGCGATCAATATGTGTAGGCGAAAAAGTCGGAGCCGGCAAAATCGACAATATTTGCGCGGTGACAAGGTGCGCTTGTAAACCGCGTTCACTTTCGATATCTCGTTCGCTTGGTTCGTCAGGATTACGTGCCTCATCGAACGGTTCAATGCGTCCGCGCAGCAGCACGCGCGCACCTAACGGCGGCGGTGAACTGCCATAGACGCTGGCCAAAACTGTCGGCCCATTGTCGAGCGCACACGAAAACGAAACGCTTCCATTACTCACCTGCTCATCGCCCAGCACTACCCCGGTGTACCGCGCTGTGCGCATCTCCTGAAACACCGGTTCGCTTCGCCGCTCGTACCACGCACAAGTGGCTCCAGCGATGAGGGCGCCCGCAATCAGCACGCGGAACGCGCTCGACTCGCGACGCCAAGCCGCTGCAGCGAAAAGAACGACGACCGCGACGGCAATCATCATTCGCTGGTCGATCGGCACCGGCGCCGTAGAAGCCGCACCTAACACCGCAGCAGTGGCGAAGACGAGCAATGCAGAGTGTTTCACCACCCTACCTCTGCGACAAAGAGCCCACTCCGAAAGCCCCCGAGGCCGTCGCGGCGAAAGAGCCGCGAGGACTTTGGTCGCTTTTCGTATTCTAAAGGGAGCCTACGTGCGAATTATCGTTACTGGGGGAGCCGGCTTCATTGGATCGCATATCGTCGATGCGTACGTCGCACACGATCATGATGTGCTGGTCGTCGATTCGCTCTGGGAGCATGGCGGCGGGCGGCGTGAAAACGTCTCGGGAAAAGCGCGATTCATCGAAGCCGATATCCGCGACGCGGCAATCGCGAAAATCTTCGCAGATTTCAAACCGGAAATCGTCAGCCACCACGCCGCACAACACTCGGTTGCCATCTCTTCACGCGATCCGCTCTACGATGCCGACGTCAATGTGCGCGGCTTACTGAATGTCCTCGACAACAGCGTGAAATCAGGGGCAAAGAAAGTTGTTTTCGCCGGCAGCGGTGCGAGTTTTGGCGATCCCGAGAAACTCCCAATGACCGAAAAGACGCCGCAGCAACCGACGTCGCCGTACGGCATCACGAAGATGGTCGCGGAACATTACCTGCGGTTTTATCGCAGCGAACACGGGCTTGATTTCACCTCGCTGCGTTACGGAAACGTCTATGGCCCCCGCCAAGATCCTAACGGTGAAGCCGGCGTCATCTCGATTTTCATCGGGAAGTTTTTGCAGCATCAGGGTATCCGGATCGATTCCGATGGCGAGCAAACGCGCGACTATGTCTACGTCAAAGATGTCGCGCAAGCCAATGTTGCGGCCCTCGAGCACGGCTCGGGCGGGTGCTACGTAATCGGCACCAACAAACGCACGAGCGTCAACGAACTGTATCGCTCGCTCGTCCAGATAACCGACTTCGAGGCCCCGGTTACCCCGGCACCCAAGCGCCCGGGGGATGCGCGAGACGCCCAGTTCGACCCAGCCCTCGCCAAGGCAGAGCTCGGCTGGGCCCCGGCTACCGCACTCGTCGACGGAATACGCGCAACCTACGAGTACTTCCGAGAGTTACGACTGAAGTGAAAGTCGTTTTCACTTTCGCTCCGGCAGGGTATCGTTAAGGCTGAAACCCAAAAGCCGATACCCCGGATGCGGCTAACCCCTCACCCCAATTACCAAACGCTCATGCAATAAGGAAAGTAGACACGATGTTGGCACAAGTTGGAAAACCGGCTCCTGATTTTAAATTACCTAGCACGAAAGACGCGACCGGCGCGAAAGATCTCGGAAAAGAAATCAAGCTCAGCGACTATCGCGGGAAATGGCTGATCTTGTTCTTTTATCCGCTCGATTTCACGTTCGTCTGCCCGACCGAAATCACGGCACTCTCGGATCGCTCCGACGAGTTCAAACAAATCGGCGCTGAGATCCTCGGCGGCTCAACAGATTCCGTGCATAGCCACTGGGCCTGGCTAAAAACCCCGCGCGACAAGAACGGCATCGAAGGCGTGAAGTATCCGCTCGTCGCCGATTATACGAAAGAAACGGCACGCGCGTATGGTGTACTCAACGAGGCAGAAGGACACGCGCAGCGCGGTCTTTTCATCATCGATCCCGAGGGCATTCTGAAATACGCAGTCGTGACCGACGACAACGTCGGCCGCAGTGTTGATGAAACGCTTCGCGTGCTGCAGGCGCTCCAAAGCGGTGGTCTTTGCCCCGCCGATTGGAAACCCGGCAAAGGTCATCTTGTTAAAAGCTAAACATTTCGAGCCGGGGCGCTAGATGGGATTACGTATGCGAAGCCCCCTCCCGTCGTTGGAGGGGGTCGCGACGTGGCTCAACGGTGAGCCCAGCATTGAAGAATTACGTGGCTTTCCGGTCGTCATTTCGTTTTGGTCGAAAAGCTGCTATATGTGCCACGACTCGGCTGAACAGGTCGGCGAATGGCGCGATACATTCGCACCGCACGGAGTAATCTTTATCGCCGTGCATCAACCCCGATCGGAAGACGAACTCGATGTAGCTGCCGTAGAAAAAGATGCACGCGAAGAAATGAAACTCACGCAGCCGGTTGCGATCGATAACGAACATACGATCGTCGATCGCTTCGAAAATCAATTCGTCCCGGCATTCTACATTTTTAATCGCCGCCACGAGCTGCGGCACTTCCAAGCTGGTGGCAAGGGCAACGAACGCATCGAAACCGCAATTCGGCGCGTTCTCGATGAACCTGCCGAAGACGAAGAGCTGCAATAAAGATTATTGGCTCCTCATTTACAACAAGCAGGCGGACCATTCTTCACTGAGATGCCAGCCGCGCGCTCCGTACGTGAGATGAGAGAGGCATCGGGTATAACCCCTCCTGTGTAGCGATCCTACATAAGAGGAGAATTCATGCAAAAGCCTTTTCTACTGTGTCTGTTCATCACCGTTGCTCTGGTGATAGGCCTCGTGGCCGGGAAAGGTACCGCTCAGATGCCTACCCCGGCGCCGTGCCCTACAACATCGCCATACAACCAATCAACTCCGTGCCCCGCCCTGACAATGATGCCGTCGCCGCGGCCGTCGATGCGCCCATAAACAGGAACTGCTAGTGCGTGAACGTTATGCGCTGGACATGGCATACATCGATGCCGTGCCGCATAACGATATGGCCATCACGATACACTGCTTCTACATCATAACGGCAGGTCGAGGGATCCAAAGCAATATCAAGTTCTTGTGCTTCGCTCACGTCGATTACACGATCAAAGCTTAGCAAATCGTCGCTCCACACCTCACTGCCGTTGCCACCCGGTTGGCCGATGCGTAGGTTGAATATCGCTTCGTTGCCCTCATTCAAAACGAGTATATGACGCATCGTTGGAGTTGATGTTACCGCGGGAGAGGGTACAGTTGAAGGCAATGCTATTGGTGCGGGCGTCGGTGCGCCGGCCATCGCAGGTACGGATACGCCCAAGGCACTTACGATCGAGGGTAGTATCCCAAGCACAAAGTGAAACCGGATGTACATCGTAAGCCTTGTTAGCGGTGGAGGGTTCGCGTCCTGGCGGGCCCAACCAGCAAGGAACCAATGTCTAGCCTGGTTTTAACACCTGAAGCCGAGCGCGAGACGCGACCGATCTTCGAGCGCGTCGCACATGTAATTCCGGCCGTCGAGTGGCCTGTCCACGCGCCATATGTTGCTGCTATCAACCGCCTGAAACGGGAGCGTAATGCGGTTATCCTCGCACACAACTATCAGGTTCCGGAAATTTTTCACACGGTCGCAGATATCGTTGGTGATTCGCTCGCGCTAGCGATGCAAGCTGCAAAAACGGAAGCCGATGTCATCGTGCTGTGCGGTGTCCATTTCATGGCCGAAACCGCAAAGCTCGTGAATCCGGACAAAACCGTACTCGTTCCCGATCTCAAAGCGGGCTGCTCACTTGCCGATTCCATTACCGCTGCCGACGTACGGTTGTTACGCGAACGCTATCCCGGCGTGCCGGTCGCTACCTACGTCAATACCTCCGCTGAAGTCAAAGCAGAATCGGATATTTGCGTAACGAGCGGCAATGCCGTAAAAATTGTCGAAGCGCTCGGCGTTCCGCGCGTTATTTTTCTTCCCGACGAATATCTTGCGAAATATGTCGCCTCACAAACGAACGTTGAAATCATCGCATGGAAGGGGCATTGCGAAGTCCACGAACGATTTACCGGAGAGCAGCTTCGCGCGTTTCGCGAGGGCGATCCAACGCTACAAATTCTTGCGCATCCCGAGTGTCCACCTGATGTCCTTGCCGAGGCTGACTACGTTGGATCGACACACGGTATGGCCAACTACGTCGGCACGCTATCTGCACAAGCAAAAGCGCCGCGCGTCGTCATGATTACGGAGTGTTCGATGGCGGATAACGTCGCCGGGCTTTACCCGAACGTTGATTTCGTGCGACCATGTAATCTTTGCCCGCATATGAAACGAAATACGCTACCGAAGATTTTACATTCACTCGAAACGATGGAATACGAAGTGACCGTCGATCCGGCGATTGCCGAACGGGCGCGCCGCGCGGTCGATCGCATGCTCGAACTCAGCTCAGGAATCCGTGCATAACCGTACAACCGATGCAATTGTCGTTGGCGCCGGCATCGCGGGGTTGATTGCCGCATTAAAGCTCGCACCGATGCGCGTAGCAGTATTATGCAAAGGTCGCCTGGGAAGCGGTTCTGCAACCGATTGGGCGCAAGGCGGAATTGCGGCAGCGATGGGGAGCGATGATTCGCCCGCGCTGCACGCGATGGATACACAGCGAGCCGGTGCAGGATTGAGTGATGAACGCATCGTTGAAATTCTTACGCGTGATGCCCCTGCACGCATCGATGATTTGCTCGAACTCGGCGCGGTTTTTGATCGTACCGCTTCGGGAAAACTTGCATTAGGGCTTGAGGGCGCACATCAGCGCCGCCGGATCGTCAAAGCCGGCGGTGATGCAACCGGACACGAAATTCTCAAAACACTGATGGCTGCCGTGCGTGCAGCGCCAAGTATCGAGATTATCGAAGAAGCCACCGTCGACGATCTCATTCTCTCACACCAAACTCGGCGCGTTATCGGCGTTCATGGGCGAATCGGCGGCGAGGCCTTCGCAATATATGCGCCTGCAGTCGTGTTAGCAACCGGCGGTATTGGACGATTGTATCGCTATACGACCAATCCACTTTCCGCAACCGGCGATGGCATTGCAATTGCCGCCCGCGCGGGCGCAACGCTGGCCGATATGGAGTTCGTACAATTTCATCCGACGGCGCTCGCCGTCGGCGCCGATCCCATGCCGCTGGTCTCGGAAGCGGTGCGCGGCGAGGGAGCAACGCTCGTCAATGACCTCGGCGAACGGTTCATGCTCGGGGTTCATTCCGACGCAGAATGCGCTCCCCGGGATATCGTCGCGCGTGCAGTTTTCGAACAAATACGGCGCGGACGCGTCGTCACGCTTGATGCGCGCAGCGCGATCGGAAACGCATTTCCGGAGCGTTTCCCGACGGTGTTTAAATTCTGCATGGAGTACGGTATCGATCCGCGCACGCAGCGTATTCCGATCGCTCCTGCCGCACACTATCACATGGGTGGAATCGCAGTTGATGCGTGGGGGCGTTCATCGCTGCTGGGATTATGGGCATGCGGTGAAGTTAGCGCTACCGGCGTGCATGGCGCAAACCGTCTCGCGAGCAACTCTCTGCTTGAAGCCCTCGTCTACGGAACTCGAGTCGCAACCAATATTCAGAATACCGCCCAGAATACCGGGCGTTCTACTGCCGCCTCCCTAAACACATATATCGAGACGGACACTCAGCCGGCGACAATGAACGCGCAACTCCTCCCCGAATCCGATGCGGCACAAGCAATCGACGATTTGCGCGCGGTGATGTATGCGAATGTGGGATTGATTCGTAACGCGCGCGGATTACAAGAAGCACTTGCACGAATCGGGGAACTCGAGCGGATCGGTGAAATCGAGCGCACGCGTGGCAACGATGAACTGCGCAACCTCCTCATCGTAGGGCGGCTTATCGCTGAAGCCGCTCTCGCACGTCGCGAAAGCCGTGGCAGCCATTATCGCAGTGATTATCCGAAGACCGACGAAGCCTTCGCGAAACGTTCCTTCACCAAGCTCCACGTCGCATGAACCTTCAGCGCATCGTGATTGAACCGGTTGTACGCACCGCCCTACTCGAAGACATCGGTCACGGAAACGACATAACGACCGATTCTATCGTCCCGGCCGATCAGCAAGCGCACGCGCGTTTCGTAGCCCGCGAATCCGGCATCGTTGCGGGGCTGGACGCCGCATCACTTGCATTCGAACTCCTCGCGGAAGCTTCTGAGCGAGACGAGAAC
>Ga0207065_1025_pt1 | contig 34713 bp, 33 predicted proteins | sample Alteio_BWMinCont_27_FD_153492 | JGI IMG/M metagenome (GOLD analysis project Ga0207065, IMG submission 153492) | Enriched cells from forest soil in Barre Woods Harvard Forest LTER site, Petersham, Massachusetts, United States -... | ecosystem: Environmental > Terrestrial > Soil > Temperate forest >...
CATTCAAGTAGAGGGCAAAAACGAGTAGTTCCTTGTTTTCAAGGCCAAATGGCTGCAAAGAGATGTCGCAAGAAACTTTTGTAGACCGTACCGAAAACTCAAGCCAGGCATCGCTTAGCTGGGAGGGGTGCGAAGAGAGTCTTGTCCAGCCCTGTAAAAAGAGCTCCCCGTGGGATGCTTTCTGGTAGATATCCCACTCCTTCTTCTCTCCCTCCCATGTCCTTGCAATGCCAAATCCTTCGGGAGAGCTCAAGGGCATGAATTGCGGGCCCAGCGCAGCAATTTGCACATCTCCTGCGTGGATTGCCCCTAGAGAAGTATTCGATCCGTAGAGGGTAAAAACAGCGCTGAAATCTTCTCCTTTAGGCAGCAAAACAGCATTTTTTTCCAAGGCTTCCTGTGCAGGAGAGTTCTCTAATTTCAACTCATCAAACCAGCGGAGCATTAGAATGTGAAATACGGGGACGGGACGAGCCTCCTGCAAAAGCTTGACCTTGATTTTTTCCAAGATCCTGAAAGAGAGATCGAGGCTATTTTTATCATTTGCCAGATGGCCTACTACGTAGGACATAAAGTAGTAGGAGAGCAGCACCTCCCACTCGGAGTGCTCTTCGCTCCGTGAGGCCAGCGTTACAAAAGGCATCAGGCTATGGTCTAACAATCCATAGAGTTTTTGCGCGATCTCTTTTGCCTGATTTTGCAAAAAGAGATCCTTTCCCAACAGGCCGAGCAGGCCGTAGAGGGCTGAAAGTTCGCATTGGATGCGAGGGATAGGCAGCCGGAGGTGTTCAGGAATAAAAAGAGGCTTGACTGCATCGAACTCTTTTTTAGGGAACTTCGCTGTTGGCATGAGCGCCTGGAGCAGTTTTTGCAAGGCTTGAAAAAGAGGGTAATCATCCCAAGCCATTTGCAATAAAAGCTTCTCAGCAAAAGAGGAAAAAAGATCAGTAAAAGCGGTGCCATAGGCTTTTGTGAGCAGAAGAGTACTGATGAACTTATGAAAGCAAGCGACCTGTCCAAAGGGGGTTCGGGCTGGGCTTGAAAGAGACTCCTGCATGAATGCGAGAACCGCCGTTTTTTCTATCCTCTTATCGGAGAGATAGGCGAGCAAACTCTTCGACCACTCATCTTCAAAAAAATGCGTGCGCGCTTTTTCCCTGAATAAGGAAGAGAGGGAGGCAACCATGGAAGGTTATCTATGAGGCTTGATTTCGATCATTTTTCTCATTTTTTTTCCAGGAGTAAACTTCACAGCTTTTCTCGCTGGAATCACAATAGGAACTGCAGCGTTTTTTGGATTGCGTCCAATCTTTTGTTTCCGCTCTACGACTTCGAACACTCCAAAATCACGGAATTCCAAACGGTCTCCTATGGAAAGAGAGTCAGTCATCGCATCAAGAAAAGCTTGAATGACATTGCGCACATCATTGGGATGAAGTCCGCGGTGCTGTGAGATTTGCTGTATAAGCCTTTTCTTTGTGACGGTTGCCATACCCGACTCCTTGTTAACGCGTTGGATTATTGTCATTCTCTTATCTTGTTGATTTTCATACAAGCCGTTTTTACGGTAATCCTTAACATGTAATGCTGGAGCCTGCTTGCGGACTACCTTTTTTACTCAGTCAGAAATGCAGAGGAGAATCTTTTTTCTCTTTCCCGCAGCAATCAGGATATATTTACCGTCGATGAGAGAGTCTTTTTGGAAGCATAGGCCAACGTCTTCCACCTTTTGGTTGTTGAGGTAGGCGCCGCCATTTTTGATGAGGCGAACCGCTTCTGCTTTGCTGGAGACAAGGCCGGATTTACTGGCAATTTCGGTAAATTTTTCTCCGATAATCTCCTTGCGCGTGCAGGCAAACCTTGGCATCCCTTCTGCAATCTCACTTAAAACTTCGCTGGACAATGCGCTGGAAGAGCTGCCTGGATTTACACCTTCGGTGACTTTTAACGCGAGCTCAAGCCCCTTTTCCTTATGGACAAAACGGGTTACCTCTTCCGCAAACTTCTTCTGGGCTGTATTGGGGATATAATCTGGCTCTTGCATCATTTTTTCATACTGCCTGATCTCTGCCATCTCCATAAAGGTGAGCATACGCATGAGTTTGATCACATCGGCATCGGGAACTCGCACAAGGTATTGGTAGAACTGGTAGGGCGACAATTTATGTGCAGATAGCCAGATGGCCCCCTCTTCTGATTTGCCAAATTTTTTCCCATCGCTGCGCGTGAGCAGAGGATGGGTAAAACCGTAGACCGTTTTTCCAGCAAGCCTTCTGGTCAGCTCAATCCCTGCGGTGATGTTGCCCCACTGGTCGCTGCCACCCATTTGCAATACCACCCCCTCTTTTTGAAAGAGATGGAAAAAGTCATAGGCTTGCAGGATCTGGTAGCTAAATTCGGTGAAGCTCATCCCCTCTTCCGATTGCAGCCTTGCTTTTACGCTCTCTTTTGCAAGCATTGTGCTGAGGCGAAACTCTTTTCCCACATCGCGTAGGAAGTGGATCAGGGTAAAAGAGCTATACCAGGAGTCATTGTTGACGATCAGATGCCTGTTTTTTGCATCGGAGAAAATATCCTTAAAAAAATGAGCCAGGCTTTTCAAGTTCGAAGAGAGCAGCTCCTCGGATAAAAGAGGGCGCTCCTGGCTTTTTCCCGAGGGATCGCCAATACGGCCTGTGGCGCCGCCCAAAACCACATAGGGTGTATGACCAAATCTTTGCATCCACTCTAAAGCGATGATGCCGACCAGGTTGCCTAGATGGAGGCTATCTGCTGTGGGATCAAAACCTACATAAGCAGAGATAGGCTTCTCCAAGAGCTGTTTTAGATCTTCGGAGCTCATCTGGTCGATGAATCCCCTCTCTTGCAAATGCTCAATGACATTTTTCATGTTAGCTCTATAAATAAATCGGGATGAAAGAACCTATCCCAATAAAAAGTTTCAGTCGATTTTCCGGTTTTTTTGAGCCACTTTTTAATCCGGATTTTGGGGGTAATATCGACATAAGTATATTACCCCCAAAATCCGGATTAAAAATCGGCCAAAAAAAATCCTGAAAATCGACGAAAAATTTTATCGGGATAGGTTCAAGGTTAGCCGAATGGCCTATTAGCTTCAAGGGAGGGCTTTAGGGAATCTGTCTATCGCGAGGGGAAAAACTGCCTAGCTCTTCTTTCAACCCTTTTGCCAATTCTGCAACCCTGCCGGAGAGTTTGGCTGTATTTTCATTCTCATCAAACAAAGAAATGTTTTTATTCTTCAATGTAATACGGCTGTGCGCATGGCGGGCAATCCAATTATGGATCTCCTCAGACTTTTCCTTTAAGGCCTCTTGCGTGATCTTTCTTTCTACATCCTCAAGTTGCTTTTTTAGCTTTTCGCGGGCTTTCTGAGTTTTGAGGCTCTCTTTAGCATATTTTTTTTCCTCTTGTCCTTGCCTCTCATTCGCAGGTAGTGCCATCAGATCCCCCTCTTAGAAAGTGTCTTACAGCTGATTTTAAGAGTTAAATTTTAAAATTGCAATGCTAAATTTTTCCCATGCTGATATACCTAACGTGATTCGAAAATCGGATTTAGGGTGACGCGAAAGCTCTCGGGGTTCAACGATAATCATCAATCCAATATCTGGGACTTTTCTATGCATAGGGAAGAAGTGAAGAGAGCTATCGGGAAAACAGCTGCAGACCTGATTGAAAATGGAATGATTGTGGGACTTGGCACAGGTTCAACTGCGGCCTGTTTTATCGATAGCCTGATCGAACGGTGCAAGCGCGGACTTCACATCAAAGCCGTATCCAGTTCGCATAGGTCGCTTGAGCAGGCTGAAAAAGGGGGGATTCCCATTTATGACATCAACGAAGTGCCGCGCATCGACATCACTGTCGATGGCGCCGATGAGATCGATCCTAAAAAGAGGATGATCAAAGGTGCAGGCGGCGCCCATGTCCGTGAAAAGATCCTGGCCAGTGCCAGCAATGAGATGATCGTAATCGTAGATGAGAGCAAACTGGTAGACCGATTGGGAAGAGGCAAACTCCCTGTAGAGATCCTTTTTTTCGGGTCGCCTTCAACAAAAGCAAAGCTGGAAAGCCTGGGCTATAGAGGGAAATGGCGCACAAGCCCCGACGGCTCCCTTTTCATTACTGACAATGGCAATATCATCCTGGATATCGAATTCGACAGCCCTCCCCTTAATCCTGAGCAAGAGCACGCCCGTATCATCCATGTGCCTGGCGTTATTGACACGGGATTTTTCTTCCATTTGGCAGGAAGGGTTATTATAGGTTACACAGATGGCAGAATCGAAATCAGGACATAGACACTTCAGCAGGTCAATAACTGATATTGAACTTGTTTTTGGCTAGCTTCAAAATCGATTCCACAGCCTCTTCAGCGTCTGCTCCTGCGGCTTCGACCCGTATTTTCGATCCCCTTTCCGCTGCCAGCATCAAAATCCCCAATAGAGATTTTGCATTTACCGTATAATTGCGATAAAACAGGAATACCCGTGCGTTAAATCCCGCAGCACACTTGACAAGTTCTGTAGAAGGCCTGGTGTGCAGCCCCTTATCATTTTTTACGATAAAGGTACCTATCACCTTGCCCTGTTTTTGTTCTAGCATAGTTGGTATTCGCTTTCCCCATCCAGGAGTAGATACAAACTTTGCAGCATTTCCTGCAATAGTTTTTTCAAGCCCCTATCGCAGAAGCCCCTCTAATTCATCTACTAACTTTGCAAAATGGGTGAGCGCAGCATCGATAGGTTCGGGCGATCTCATATCGACTCCTGCGAGCTTTAAGAGATCGAGCGGATAACGGGAGCCTCCCGAAGAGAGAAACTGAAGGTAGTGCTCTCTTTTTTTCGGATTGTCTACTCCCTGAACAAGAGCTAAAGCTGCCGATATTCCTGTAGCATACTGGTAGACATAAAAATTGTAGTAAAAATGGGGAATGCGGGACCATTCGATAGCGACCTGTTCATCTAGAATCAGCTCAGGCCCATAGTAATCTTGATAGAGCTTTGTGAACTCATCCTTGAGAAAGCGGGGCGTTAAGGGAACCCCTTTTTCTGCCCATTCATGGATCTTAAGCTCAAATTCTGCAAAAAGGGTCTGCCTAAAAAGAGTGCCGCGAATGCCATCGATGGCATGGTTGATGAGAAAGGTTCTTCTTTTTTTATCGCCTTGAGACTTTTCCAAGAGAAGCCGCAAGAGGAGCTGCTCATTAAATGTGGAGGCAACTTCAGCCACGAATATCGGGTAGCGGCTATAGGGGTAGGGCTGGTTCTCATTGCTCAAGTAGGAGTGCATGCTATGGCCCATCTCATGAGCGAGTGTAAAGACATCGTTGAGAGTCGCATTGTAGTTCATCAAAATATAGGGAAAGGTGTCGTAGCAGCCGCTGGAATAAGCTCCTGAACGCTTCTTCTTGTTTTCAAAAACATCTACCCATCTCTCTTCAAAAAGCCCTTTGCGCAGGATTTCGCAATAGGAGGTGCCAAGAGGCTTCATCGCCTCCAAGACAAGATTCCGCCCCTCTTCATAATCGATCGAAATCTGCTGCTCTTCCACCAGGGGCGCATAAAGGTCATAAGCCCTTAACTCCTGAAGGCCCATTATTTTTTTGCGCAGCTTCACATACTTATGAAGCGATCCTAGGTGCTTCCGAACAGTCTGGATCAGGTTAGTATAAACCGACAGATCCACTTTATGGGGAAACAGAGCAGATTCCAGAGCGCTTTTATAGTGCCTTGCTTTAGCGAGATAGAGATGGTTTTCCACCTGGCCTGCGATGAGTTCGCAAAGGGTGTTTTCAAAACTCAGATAGCTTTTATGCATGGATTCATAGGCATTTTTACGGAGGGTTCTGTCAGGGCTCTTCAAATAGAAGTGGTAGAGCCCGTGGCTGAGGGGGTGCTCATTCCCCTTTTGATCCTTGATAGGAGCAAATTGCAGGTCGGCATTGTTCAGAGAGCTGAAAGCTTTAGAGACTGTCTCTAATGGCTTCCCGCTGAGCGAGAGCAGCCTCTCCTCTTTTTCTGAAAGGGTATGCTCACGCATCCTCCAGATCTTTTCTAGATAGAAACGGTACTCTTTAAGCTGGTCAGACTGGATGAGATGGTGAAAATCAGCCTCACTCATCTGCAAAAGTTCAGGTTCCATCCAGGAGGTCTCCATTTGAAAATCGTGAAAAATTCCCAACATGGAGGAGTAATTTTTTTTATTCAGCTCATTGGCCAGATCCTCATCATGGCGCAAATGGGAATAGGTGTAGAGTTTACTGAGGATCCTATCGATATTAAAATATATTTTTAAAGCGTCTGCAAGCAGAAGAGGCCCCTCTCCGAGCTTACCTTTATACTCCACAAGTTCTGGCCACCTGGGAGAAGCATCTTGACCTTTGTAGTGCAAAAAGCTCTTCTGCCACTCGTCTGTTGTATGGTAGATGGCTTCGACATTCCATTGATGTTCTTTAGGCACGTCAGCTCTCACTGGAATCATAGAAATTCTCCCTTTCAAAATGCGTGAAAGAGAAAGGGTTATATAGGAAAAGCTTTTAGGAAAAAACAAAATCTCTCTCAAGCCCTGTATTAAATAATTAACATGCTAATAATTAGATTCTTAGTGACAAACAGAATCAAAACAACACAACCTCTCGAAGAACAAAATTTTGCTTTTATAATACATTTATAATCAGCGTGTTAGCAAAAACAAAACCGGAATAAATGCCTTTTTGTTAGCAATTGCTTTCATATTCTGCTAAATCTATTGCAGAAAATTCCTTTTTCAGGATAAGATGTGTATCTGAAAAATCAACTTTGGTGAGGTAGTATATGACGCAACAAACAGAAAAAAAAACCACCCTTAAGCCCTTAGGAAACCGCGTTCTAGCCCAAAGGCTGGAGCAGCAGGAGTCTCTCAAGGGAGGGATCATCATCCCTGATTCTGCAAAGAAAAAACAAGAGATGGCAAAGGTCATCGCGGTAGGCCCAGGAAAAAAGACAGACGATGGCAAGCACACGCCTGTACCTGTAAAAGTGGATGACATCATTCTCATGGATAAATATTCGAGCCAGGAAGTTACCGTTGACGATGTGGAATATATCCTTGTAAAAGCCGATGATATTCTTGCCATTGTGGAAAAATAAATAAATTTTAAGCAAATAGGAGAACTAACTAATGGCTGCTAAAGACATTAAATTTAAAGAAGAAGCCCGCCAAAAAATCCTCAAAGGCGTACGCACGCTTGCCTCTGCCGTAAAAATCACTCTCGGCCCAAAAGGCCGCAATGTCATTATCGACAAATCGTATGGCGCTCCCCACATTACTAAGGACGGAGTTACGGTAGCTAAAGAGATCGAACTGGAAGACAAGCATGAGAATATGGGCGCCCAGATGGTCAAAGAGGTTGCCAATAAGACTGCTGATAAAGCAGGAGATGGGACAACTACTGCGACCGTTCTTGCGGAAGCGATCTATTCGGAAGGACTCCGCAATGTAACAGCGGGAGCTAACCCAATGGAGCTGAAAAAAGGGATCGAAAAGGCTGTTCATGCGATTGTAGAAGAATTAAAAAAATTCTCCAAGCCGATTAAAAGCAATAAAGAGATCGCCCAGGTAGCTACTATCTCTGCCAATGGAGATATAGAGATCGGGAATATCATTGCAGAAGCGATGGACCGCGTAGGCAAAGATGGCACGATCACAGTCGAGGAAGCAAAAGGCTTTGAGACTACTCTAGAGGTGGTAGAGGGAATGAATTTCGACCGCGGCTACCTCTCTGCGTATTTTGTCACAAATCCAGAAACTCTCGAAGCTGAATATGAAGATGCCTTTATACTCATCTGCGAGAAGAAGATCTCCTCCATGAAAGAGTTCCTGCCTATCCTGCAAGCTGTTGCTGAAAGCGGAAGGCCTCTTTTGATCATCGCTGAAGATGTAGAAGGAGAAGCTCTAGCTACCCTCGTTGTCAACCGTATCAGAGCTGGCCTTAAAGTCTGTGCCGTAAAAGCTCCAGGATTTGGCGACAGGCGCAAAGCGATGTTGGAAGACATTGCGATTTTGACAGGCGGCCAATTCATATCCGAAGAACTCGGCATTAAATTGGACACAGTCACGCTAGACATGCTAGGAAAAGTCAAAAAAGTCATCATCAAAAAAGAAGATACGACGATCATCGGCGGCGCTGGCGATAAGAAAGCGATCAAAGAGAGGATCGCCCTGCTCAAACGCCAGATCGAAGAGAGCACTTCTGATTATGACCGCGAGAAATTACAAGAGCGTTTAGCAAAACTTGCAGGCGGCGTAGGTGTTATCCGCGTAGGCGCTGCTACAGAAATTGAGATGAAAGAGAAAAAAGACAGGGTTGACGATGCGCAGCATGCGACAAAAGCAGCTGTTGAAGAGGGTATCCTCCCAGGTGGAGGCATCGCCTTCATCCGCTGTATCCCTGTTCTGAAAGCTTTGGCTCTAAAGCTCGAAGGCGATCAGAAAATCGGTGCGGAGATCATCATCCGTTCCTTGAGTGCGCCTCTTCGCCAGATTGCAGAAAATGCAGGCAAAGAGGGTTCGATCATCGTACAGAAAGTAAGCGAAATGAAGATGGAAGAAGGGTACGATGCAAGGGATGATCTCTATGTCAATATGTTTGAGTGCGGCATTGTCGATCCTACAAAAGTGGTTCGTTGCACGATCCAGTTTGCAGCTTCGATAGCAGCTCTTCTTCTTACAACAGAAGCGATCATCACAGAAGAAGCTACAGAAAAACCAGCCGCGGCTTCCGGCGCACAAATGGATTACTAAGATCCCTTTTGTTTTCTTTACCTTAGGAAGCCTCTGCCTTTGCGGGCAGGGGCTTCTTTATTTTGTGCTCGCTCTCATCCCCGAGGAAGGGAGAGAGGATATTGTCAATCACTCCTCCTGGAGATAAAAACTTCTTGATGTAATCTTGCAAGCCAGCAGAGCCGAAGATCGCTTGGATCAGCCGTTCAGTCGGAAATCCATTCTTGCTATCGATATTATTGAATTCAAGATGGTCTATGTGTTTTTTTTGCACGGCAGAGCCGGCGAGAAGGGCTGTCACCCCCATTCCATGGATCTCTACATCTAAATTCTCCAGAACCAGCTTCTTGATGAGCACGCTCCTCCCCTGTTTCTTCCCTGCTTTTTTCTCAAAGCCTGAGAGAATTTGCGTCCAGTTGTTCTCTGTTCCAAGAGAGTTGGAGAATTCGATCCCTAAAAAGAGGTCGCGCAGCACAATCTGGTCGATGACAGAGGGGGTAGCCAATAGGTTTTTAAAGCCGTAATTTACCGTGATTGTTTTTGCAGAAAAGGCTTTTGCCATGCGAAATCCCTTGGGGTTTGCGATGCGGAATCGGGAGATCACTGTGTAACTGGGGCGCATCTTGATCCCTGTCATGGAAACAGGGACATTGAGCTTGCTGGAGAGGTAGGAGCTCATGATGGGGGCTTTGACAACCCAGAAGGTCACAATCGCAATAAGGATAATGACAAGGACAAAGGGTATCCCCTTCCCAAAAAATACTTTACGCATGCGCCCTCCTGCAAGACCTGCTTATCCTCCTATAAAACATCCTCATTTTTTAATATATAAATATTTTTAATTGAGTTAAAAAACAAAAAATTGTAAAATAAAATACATATTTTTAATATTTAATTTATTATGACAACATTTTACAATTCTATTTGCACTACCTACCAGTCTATAAACAATTACGTTTCATTTGTTATTCCTAGACCGGTAGCTGAACGAGTAACCACCCTCTCTCAAAAAGTAGTCCCCTTCATGAGCAGAATGCTTCTGAAATTGCCTTGTCAAAGAGATTTGCAAGGCAAGGTTCAATATCTTTCTAGCGTAAAAGCAACGGCGCTTAGCACAAAAAAAACAGTCTCGCATGCATTCTTCTCTCTCGTTCAATTTAGCTATCACAATATGGGAAAAGAGAGCGCTGTAGCTGCTTTTGCTTATGACCTTACTTATGGATCAAACATTCTTTCCTTGCATTCGGCTACAGGCTGCCATGCTATCGCCATTTTTATTCTCGACTATGTACTCCCCTTTTCCTTGAACCGCACTTTAGGGAGGTCACAACCAACAATCGTATCCTTTTTGCTTGCAATAGGAGCAGATCCTAACACAAGCGTAAATAGAGTGCTGCCGCTTCATAAAGCAATTTTTGAGAACGACTTTCCAAGCATTGACCTTCTTTTGAAAGCTAATGCAAATCCTCATGCCAAAGACACTGATTTATCCTCTCCTCTAGCTCTCGCATGCGGGAAAAGCTTCTTTGATAATGGTAAGGCATCATCTCTCAAGAGCGTCAAAATGCTGCTCAGAATTACAAACAGAACTGATCTACAAGAGTGTAGGGATATCCATGCCCTTTTTGCAAAAATTTTCCCTCCTTTTCTTCCTGAGAATATTAATGATAATGAGCCTTTTCCGAGTTGGATGCCTTTCGTCAGTCCTTTTTCTCATGAAATGCCTGACAGCCCTCCCCCTACTCCCTATCAAGTACTGCCCTCTCAATTTGGTAGATTTTTTAACGTTCTTTATCAAGGAAATGCCCGTTTGCAGAAGTTATGGAATTTTGTAAATCGGCCCATGTGCATAATCATTCAAGAATTACCTGAGAATACTTTTACAAATGGCAATGGAAGAACATTCTCTAAAGAAGATGGTGCTTGGTATGATCAAGGCTCTCATACTATCTCTTTAAATAAAGAATCTCCTATCGAAAAAAAAATAACTACACTCATTTTTGAGCTTTGCAATGCAGCACAAAGGGTTCGTTTCCAAAAAGTGCGAGAACTTGCTCTAGTGGGAAAGTTAGGAAGGGAACAATACACCTTTTTAAGAGAAAAAATAGAACATGAATCTTATTTACTAGCAAATTCTGTATATGGTTATAAAAAGATAGATACCGCAATGGTTCCGTCCACAGCGTGGGAAATGCTATGCCAGGACGTTGATTTAGTTCTTGCTAATGAGTATAAAGAGAATCCTCTAAAGCTTTCTGCACAATGGCAGCTACAAAATACCTCTTTTTCTTCTGAAACGATGTCACACGCAGATCACATTCGCAGAACTTGGGATTTAGGTTTGGCGGCGGAATTTTTTGCTCAAAATCCCAATCTGCTGCAATCCTAAATAAGGGTAAACCCCCATCGCAATGGGGGTCTCTGATTTTTACTTAGCTTCTTTGAGGTAGACGCGGAGGATCTTCTGTGCTTCTATAGGGCGATCCTGAGGGCCTGTAGCAGTAGCTTCGATCTTTCTCACCACATCCATTCCTCCTACAACTTCTCCAAAAATCGTATGGCGCATGTTGAGCCAGGGAGTTGCAGCGGTAGTGATGAAAAACTGGCTGCCGTTGGTATTTGGGCCGCGGTTTGCCATCGCCAGGAAGCCAGGGTGATCAAACTTCACTTTAGCGCTCACCTCATCTTCAAAGGACTTGCCCCAGCAGGAACTGCCACCGGCACCAGTTCCTGTAGGATCTCCGCCTTGGATCATAAAATTTTTAATCACACGATGAAAAGCGATACCATTGTAGTACTCTTTTTGTGCGAGCTGGAGGAAATTTTCGCAAGCTTTTGGGGCTACATCGGAGAGCAGGGCAACCTCAATGGGCCCTTGCGTAGTTTCAATTACAACAATGGTTTTTTTCTTCATGGCGAGATCTCCCTCTGCTTGAACTTGTGAATAAAAAAGAATAAAAATACAGGAATAAAATAGGACATTTTTGAAAGATTGCAGCATAACAAAGCTCCCCTGGGGAATTTTTTTAAAAGAGGGTACACGGATGGAAAAAATCTGACAATGGTATTTTATTTCTCTATTGATAACGATTTTGACTATAGATAGAAACGCAGGCTCCTCCCACTAAAACAGCATCAATTCCATTGCTCTTTAAAGTTTCATATACGAAACAAGCCAGATCTTTGATATCGATATTAGAGAATTCCATTCTTATAGAGGTTTTCCTGTTTTGCGAGGCCGCTTTCTTTTTGTTAGCTTGTAGCAATTCTCTTGAATATTTGTGGGAAGAAATTCATAGGTTTTTTTTGCAAGATGCTGGATTTCTTGCAGAAATGGATAACGAGGATTCCATTGAAACACACGGGTTCTTCCTTCAAGAAAGCTGACAAGAAGCCCACCTTCTTCCAATTTTTTCAATGTTTTTTGAATAGGGTCAAGAGAAGTTTTAAAGGCACGGCTAAGCTCAGTGGCATTTGCCTTCCTATGGAGAAAGAGATAGATGAGAATCTTCTCTACATTCTTATTAGCGAAGAGGTATTCAAGCATGAAACAACCTATTTAATCGGTGTTATAACCGATCAGATAGGTAGTAGTCAAGGGTGTTTTTTGATTAGAGGGTTTCGCTGCTCTCTTTATGCTTTTTATCATACCGTTTTACGATGCCAGCAGTGATGGCAAAGCGCATCGCCTCCTCCACAGACATATCGATCTCCTCCAATTTGCTGCGAGGCACAATAAAAGTATAGCCACCTATCTGGTAGCTAAAGGGGACATAGACAGCTACCTCCTTATCCGATGCTATGCCTTCAGGCAGATCATTAAAGGTCTCGCGAGTGATGAATCCAATCAGCCGCACTCCCTGGAAATTGAGCATCACCACATGGCCAAGCTTCTCTTTTTGCCCCGATCCAAAAAAGGCCATGAGATCGGAGATCGAGTTATAGAGTGTTTTAATGAGAGGGATTTTTCTGACAATCCGGTCGCCCCATGAGTAGAGCTTTTGAATCAGCCAGTTGTTGATGATCGTGCCGATAAAAAAGATAAAAATAAGAGCGATGATAATCCCAAGCCCTGGAAAGTAGTACGCCTCCCCAATCACCCTCTTAATAGGCACGCTAAAGGCATTTTCCAACCCCGAAAAAATCCAGATCAGAAGAAGGATTGTTATTGCAACAGGGGCAATCGCAATCAGCCCCCTAAGAAAAATCTTCCCCATACCATTCTCCTTAAGACAAATCCCGGTAGTCCGCAACATGTAAGGCTAGAGAGAATGCGTAGCGCAGGGTATCAAGATGCAAAGAACCCGACGAAGTGCATAGCCAAGTGGCTATGGACGAGGAGGGTGATGCAGCAGATGGGTGCTCTCCGCAAGCAGACTCCAGCATGACATGTTAAGGATTACCAGAATCCCAATATATAAAAAAAAAGATAAAAGTTAACCTCCAAATAGGAGCACACGGATCGAAACAGCAGTGTTTAACAGCCAGTGCAGCCCAATCGATGCCCAAAGGGAGTTCACCTCCTCCTTATACTGGCCAAAAAAAACGCCGCTGCACATAGTCCCTAAAACAATAAATACATTATGCCCCTCTTGCTCACGGTCAAAATGGCACCATCCAAAAACTGCTGCCTGCAAAAAAATGCGGACAATTTTATTCAATAAGGAATCTGCATGTTTTCCAAAAAAAAGGAGCTGTATATCGCGTATCTTCTCCTGCAAAAATCCTCGAAAAAAAATCTCCTCCACAACAGGAGCGAACAGCGTTATATGCAAAAAAACTCTAAAAAAGTTCCGAAAAGAATCCAGGCTTTTACGAAGAAGCGAGATCGCTACCTGGTTAATGACAGGGCCTCTACTCCAGACAAGAAGACCCATAACTATGTTGCTGGCTACCACCATCGGAAAACTCCCCACCCCTACGCGGAGATGATGAACCATACTATCCCAAGAAAACCAGTCGCTTGCAGAAGCTTGCCTGCTAACCAATGATAGGGCAACATTTGCAACTACAGCACATATTGCCACTTGAGAACCAAAAATAATCAGGGCAGATAGGCCGATGACAACTGTTTTAGCAGCAAGGAGTGAGATCTCTTCTGTACTCCCCCCTTCAAAAAAGCTTCTTGCCTGGAAAAAAGGAAGCGTAGCGCTGCAAGAAATAATTGCCATTGAAAATCCAAAAACAGGTCAGTATACTTTTCCAAATCAGTATTTAGCAAATGCTTTAAACCATGATGACTCAGTGCAGACGATTTTTTCTATGTGCGCTTGCAGCAGCGTATGGGGTTTTGCTTGTGGTAACCATCCAAAATCCTCCCGCCCATGCGCCTTTTATGCAAGTTCTCAAAAACCAGCGCCCCTTTGTCACAGTCAAATTTCAAGGCAGACTTGGCAACCAGCTCTTCCAGGCAGCGGCTGCAATTAGCCTAGCCCTCGATAATAACTGCGACCTCCTTCTGCCAAAAAAGATGCTGCAATGGCAAAAAGAGGATGTGGGAACGACCATGCAAAAAATCCTATGGCGCCTGCCCAGAAGCAAAATCTCTAAAAGAAAACTATCCCAGACCTACAACCAGCCTGTGTTTTCAAAATATGAACCCATCCCTTTCCACCCCAACATGCGCCTATCAGGGTATTTTGAATCGGAAAAACATTTCAAACACCATAAAGAGGTGATTGTAAACCTATTTTCCCCCTCCCTGGAAATCACGCGGTATCTCTACTCCCATTACAAACAAATCATCGAACATCCCAAGTCGGTAGCTATCCATGTCCGTACTTTTTACCGCGATTACTTGAAGGATGGCCCTCATTTCTACGAAGCGTTTCCTGCACCCGACCTAACCTATTTTGAAAAGGCGCTTGCCTTTTTTGGAGATGACGCCCTTTTTGTTGTTTTTTCTGATCATATCGACTGGTGTAAAAAGACATTTGCCAGGTTTTCTAAAAACTTTGTCTTTATTGAGAATGAAGCCTACTACCATGATTTCTATCTCATCAGCCTTTGTAAACATGTCATTACCTCCAATTCTACCTTTTCCTGGTGGGCAGCCTACCTAAACCCGAACCCTGGAAAGATCATTCTAGCTAGAACCCCCTGGTTTTACTGCAAAGAGCGGCCCTCTGAGGATATCATCCCCGCTGACTGGATCTGTATTGAAGGAGATCCCCATCCGCCTATCCCCTCTTTTGACTAGGATAAGGGCATCCCTCTGAGGATATCATCCCTGCTGAATGGATCTGCATTGAAGGAGATTCCCTCTTTTGACTAGGAAAGAGCGGGATAGCTAAAGAGGAAAAAATGAACGGCATTCAAGGAGAAATGGGTGAAAATGGCAGCTTCCACCCTGCCGCTCCAGATGTAGGCAAGGCCATAAAAAATGCCTGCAACCGTAGCTAAAAGAACAAAGGAAAGCCCTCCAGAAAAATGGCTAAGGCCAAAGAAAAGGGAAGAAATAAGCAGCGCTATCAGATTGCCCATCTTAAAACGCCCGCAGTATTCGGAAATCCTCTGTAAAAGAAAGCCCCTAAAAAAAGCCTCTTCAGATAGGGCGACAAGAAAAAAATTAGCAAAAACCCAGCTCCCTGTGATGGCAGGCCACTTTGGATCCCACCGGACATAGCCGAGAAACCAGGAAAAAAAATAGAGGGTGGGAATGATCATCAGCATCGCATAACACGCTGCCTTGAAAGAGAGAAGCCACTCGCTCCTCTTCTTGCAAAGAGAGATCATAATGGCTAAAAGAATGAATCCCAGCACCCCTTTGTCGAAATTCAGATAGAAAGTATAGGGGATGGAATCTGCTGCGAGAAGAAGGCCAGACGCTGCTTTCGCATTTTTGAACCCTGGCAAAAGGTGAAAGATCAGGAGAAAGCCAATAAGGAAGACAAAAAGGTCGCATAGGAGTTTGGGAAGGAGAATTTTTTTTGGGTGGACAGAGTAGTAGCATGCTAAAAAAAGCAAGCCAATCGGAATCAAAGAGAGAGCGCCAAGGGCTCCTGTTTGCAAGCCAGAGGCGAGCGAGAAGAGAAAAGGAAGCAACCAGACCTTCCTCAAGGGAGGAATCCACAAGAAAGACAAGGCTACTGCCAGAAAAAGATAAGGGATCCAATTCATATTGTGCAAAAAAAGAACCTAAGTCTAGCAGAACCCTTGAAAAAAATGCAAAATATCAAGAAAAAAATCCTTGATGCTGAGCAAAAGTTTTTTTCTTACCCTGCAAACAATCCCAGTAGACCTACGACAATGAGATATATAGCCACAAAGTAGTTTAAAAAACGGGGGAAAATGAGAATTAAAATACCAGCGATAAGAGCAAGTATTGGAGATAAAGAAATTACCATAAAGCCTCTACCTATATGATGTTCAGATAATCTTTATATTATTTCTTTTTGTATTATAGTAAAGAAGAATGTGAATATTAATAACAACCCTTCCTTGGAAACAAAATCTTCCTGTTGATTTTTTATTTTTGCTTTAGGATATTATATGTAGATATGAGGGAGAATGGATTTTCTACAAACTACTAACTTTTTTGTCGCCCTTCTTGTCATCTGCAACCCGTTGGGAGCTCTTCCGGCCCTTCTTAGGCTGACCGAATTTGAGACTACTGAGCAGAGGAAGCGCACAGCTTTTACTGCGGCAATTGCCGTAGGCTGCATCCTCATCCTGGTCACCTGGATTGGCAGTCCGCTGCTCAAAATTTTTGGCATCAAAGTTCCCCCTTTTCAATTTGCGGGAGGATTTGTTGTCTTTTTACTCGCTCTTTCGATGCTGCGAGCGGAACAGAGCCGGATGAAACAGACAAGGGAAGAACAGGTCGAAGCCTCGGTCAAAGATTCGGTTGCGATCACCCCTCTTGCCATACCCTTAATTGCAGGACCAGGAGCGATCAGCACAATCGTTGTCAACGTGAGCTTGTTTCCTACACCTCTAGATCAGCTCTACATGAGCCTATGCGGCCTCCTTGTAGCTCTCATCATGGGCATCGTCATGTTTTTTGCGAGTTATTTTGAGAAGCTCTTCGGACGGGTCGGCATTAATATATTCACCAGGATAGGCGGGCTTATCCTAGCTGCCAATGCCATGGAATCCATGGCAAAGGGCCTAGTAGGCATGTTCCCTATTATGGGTTCCATACCCTAAGAACATTTGGTAAGCTTGCAGGCATCTACAGCCCTCATTCCTGGCTTCTCCTTATAACAGGTAATGTTCAATTTATACCCTGGATATAGTCCAGTCGCAGGAGGCAAGTTGCGCGTCCTGTAATCAGGCGTCGGCTCAAAGTCCCCTTCCACAATCAACTCCTGATACATATTGCCTGGAAACCTCTGGCCATTCTCAGTATCAGATCTTGCAACCATCACTTCCTTTTCACTATCGATAGTAAAATAGCGAAAATCATTCTGCACAGCAATCTCAGCCGCCCGTTTCATGGCATATTTTTTTGCTTTCCCAGAAACCTTCTCATCGCCATTGACGTAAATAACTGCAAAACTATCCCCGCCAGTATTGTAGGAGATAAAATTGTCAGAACTGCTTGCATCTGGCCTCGCTGCCGCAAAAAGATAGCCAAAAACAGAAAGAAACAGAAGAGAACACATCGCAGCCCTCATATCCACCTCATTATCTATAATTAGATACTATTACATTTGTTATTATAAATTAAACTTTAAAAGTAAAAAATAATTAAACGTATAATTAGTAAAAGCTTATAAAAATGAGAGATATTAGAAATAAGGATGCTGTCCTTGCGATAGTTTATTAGAACAACACCCTTATTTTAAGAAAGTTAGGACAAATCGATAAAGGAACCATATTCAACTTTTAGCTCGTCTACCTTTTTCACGAAATCATCATAGATCTCCCCTGCCTCCCTTTCAGCAGGAGTCTCTGGATCTAAGAGAAACATCCCCAAGGATTTAAGGCCATACAGGTCATATTTCTGCATATACTCATTGATCGTAGAAACGCTGTTAAACTGGCTTGGGATTGTATGGTAGAGAAGGGAGTCCTGAGAGGCTTCGCAAATCTGCAAGAGTTTTTTCAGCTTCTCCTCTTCCAGTTTCCTATGGAGAAGAGCTATTGTATCCGCCTCATTAGCCCAAACATCCGCAGCGATCTTCTTTTTCAACGCGGTTTCTACCACCAAGTCTTGGATACTGCGATAGTCATCGACGTTTTCCAGATCGCCAATGCCAAATAGTCCCAGCAAAAGACAGTTGATCATTTTTTGCCTATCCACTGTTTGTAAAAGAGGAAGAATCCTCTCCCTGAGATGGACAGATGCTCTTTCATGCGGATTTTTCCGTGAAAATTTCCTGAATAGATCCCAGTAGGAGTCGAAAACAGCAAAGATATCCCCCATGATCTGCTTCACCTCCCAGACAATGATCGGATGCTGGATGAGTATGAGCATATAGGAGTGGAAATCATACCACTCATTCCCAGGCCCCGCAGCAAGGCAATGCTGGTATTTTTGTTCAATGGTCTTCAAATAAGGCTGCAAATCACTCTCATAGAGATAGGACTCAGAGAGACAAACTTCCGCAAAAAGAGGGCGGCACAGAAGGAAAAGAAAAAGAAAAGAAACAAACATCTTCTTACAGTAAGAGATCTTCTCTCTACTATTAGTACAGATTATAGGCATACATACTCCTTGGGAAAAAAGGGGCAGGATCATACAGGAAATCCTATTTGAAAAAATGAAAAAAAATTTTAGCCGTTAGATATACATTTATTAGGCATCTGTGCTACATCTAAAAATAGGTAAAACGCTGGTTGCCCTATGTATCAACGCAGACAGATCCTAAGCCTTATCCTTCTTTTCACCCTCTTTTTTGGAGCCTTATTTGCTCTTCCAAAAAAAGCATTAAATTCTTCACAAGGAAGGCTCTACGATCCAAATACAGTAGAAGTCCTCTATGGAAAAGTAGCAAATGTGGACTCATTAAGGCCTAATATGCAGCTACGGCTGGATACGGATAGGGAAGAAATTGTCGTTCATTTGGGACCTTCATGGTATCTACTCCAACAAAATTTCACCCTTCTTCCCAGTGACAGGATAAGCGTTACCGGATCAAGAGTTACGATTGACGGCGAGCCTGCTATCATCGCAGCAACAATCAAGAAAAACAACCAGACGTTAAAGCTGCGGGATGACCAAGGCTATCCTGTCTGGGGGCCTGCCCCAAGAGCACCTTAATAAAGGTTATGTTTTTTGTTCTTTAACAGGCTCTTCTTTCTTGCTCTCTTTCCCTTCCTGACTTAGCAACTCGAGAATAATCGTCTGTCTATTTTTTGGTTTTTCGATGGGCAGGTTGTAATTACCATTGAAGGAGATGAAAAGCTGTCCAGAACCCACAGTAGGCAAGTGAAAACAGCTACACATAGCGAGGGAAGAGAGGCTTGTGTTAAAAATCTCCTTAATACTGGCATTTGCTGGCTCATTTGGGCAATGGCTTATGCATATCTTGTCATTCACAGTAGCTTTTTTTCCCTTCACTCCAATCTTAAAACACACCTCGTCTTTAAAGAGGGGGTTTTTGAGCAACTGGCAGGGATGTGGCCGATTTTCATAGGCCAGCATAGACTCGATCAATTTGGTGAGCGCCTCCACTTTGTCTGAAGGATAGCCTCTAGTTTTACCAGATTCCAGCATTATTTCTCTGAAATTATCCTTGCAGATTGGTTTCACTGGCGCTTGTTTAAAACAGATGTTTTTATCTACTATCTTAAAAAAGTCCGCAAAGCGGGGGCTGCTTAAAAGATACAGCCGTGAAGGCATTCCCAGTTGTTCAACCATCTGATGCAAAAGAATAGTACCGATTTCCACTTCATCATTCAGATTTGCAATAGAAAAGAGCTGTCTGTCCGTACATAATTCATAGAGAATGCATCCCAAACTCCATGTATCTACCCTGCAGTCACGGGACACTCCTAAAATTACATCAGGATCTCGGTATGGAGGGGTTTGAATCATTGAATGGCTGACTTGACGACCTATACGAGAAGAAAGGCTATAGTCGTAGACACGCAGGCAATTACTATCTGGGTCAAAAGACATATTAGATGGTTTGAGATCGCTATGGACAACGTCATGAAATCTGAGATCTTCAAGATATTCAAGAGCTTGACAGCCAATCGTAATGATCTGCTCTAAAGCAAAAGGAGACTTTTGTATCATCTGGTTTAGACTCCCCGAGAGAAGACAGTCCATGACAATGGTATGTGTACCATCGTTATGCCACACAAAATCGCGTGCCCTTATTGTATGCCGAGTTTTACTCTTTTCCAAGTCGCGCAAAGTGCTATATTCGCGCGCCATGAAATAAGAATCATCCCTAGAGAGATTTCTTTTCATAGCAAGAGGCGATCCACCAGCTACTCCTTTTACTTTATGTACTATAGAAACAATGCCTTCACCTAGCTTTTCACCTGGTTCGTATTTGGATTTTGGCTCATTTTTTTTCTTCGGTGGAGAGATAGTGGTAGCTACAAGTGGGGTAGTTTGTGTATTTGTGCTATGTGTATTTGTGCTAGAGGTTACTGTACTCATTTTTCTTCCTGTTTAACCTTCTGTGAATTCGTATTTTTTTCTTCTTTTTTCTCAGTAAGATGAATAGTCGTCCTCCCCCTATTTTTTATTACTACCTCATTCCAAGAATTTCTATTGATAGAGGCGTAGTACTTTCCTGAAGGCATGCCAAGAGATAGGTGAAAACACTGCTGCATTACAGAAGGAAGTAAAGGCGTAGAAAAAATTGGTTTGAGACTGGTCTGGGGATGCGCTATCTCTAAGAGATCTCCCAAGGCAGGTTTGCTTCCCGTTAGCTCAATGGTAAAACAGGTCTCATTTGTAAAAATAGGGGATTGAAACAATTGAAAAGGAGATGGCCGGTTTTCATACACCAGCATAGACCCAAGCAGTTCGATCAATTGCCCTACTGTTTCTGGCGGATCATTTCTAGCTTTCCCACACTCTCGCATCTTATCCCTAAAATCAAAACCCTTAATGATCGTCTGAGAGGTGCTCATTTTAAAAGAGACTTTTCCATTGCTTTCCTCATACCACTCATCAAAGTAGGGACTATCCCTCAGATACTCCTCGGAAGGCATACCGCATTGTTGGGCAATCAGATGCAAAAGCTTGTGTGAGATAGCCACCTGATCAGCCGCTGCTTCAACAGGGAAAAGTGGGTTACCTGTATATAACTCATAAATAGAGCATGCAAGACTCCATATATCCGCACTGCAATCATAGTCCTTTTCTAAAGCTGCTTCAGGAGACCTGTACTTGGGTGTTTGGATATGCTTGTCGAATCGGTCTTTGCCTATACGGATAGAATTGCTATAGTCAAAGATCCGCAGGTAGTTACTAGGCCTATCGAAAAACATATTTTCCGGTTTGATATCAGTGTGAATAATGTTTTTCGATTGCAGGTCTGCAAGATATTCAAGCGCTTGATAGGCAATCGTAATGGTTTGATTTAAATCGATCACAACGCGATTGCATATCATTTGATCTAAATCCAGCAAGACAATGTACTCTAGAACAAGAGCGTATACTTTATTAGGAGTCTCAACATAATAGTCGAGCAATCTTACTATGTGCCGAGCCTTCATTGCTTCCAGAGCAATTAGAATATGAGCTTCGCGCGTTAGTGATCGAAATTGTGATTTGTCTTTGTTTCGTTTTATCGCAACAACAGTACCATCAGCTACTGCTATGGCCTTATGTACAGTAGAGATCAGACTTGTACCTATCTGAACACCCAGTTCGTATTTGGGCTTTTTCTTCGGTGGAGAGATAGAGGTAGCTACAAGTGAGGTAGTATGTGTATTTGCGGTAGAGGCTATTGTGCTCATTTTTCTTCTTGTTTAATCTTCTCTGAACTCTTATCTGCTTCTTGTTTTTTCTCCTCTTTTTTCTCACGAAAATGAATAGCAATCTTCGCCCCGTTTTTTATTGCTAACTCATTCCAAGAGTTTTTATTGACAGAGAAGCAGAACTTGCTCGAAGGCATGGCAAAAGATAGGTGAAAACACTGCCGTGTTACAGAAGGAAGTAACGGCGTAGAAAAAAATGGTTTGAGAGTATTCTGGAGATGCGCTATTTCGAAGACATCTCCCAAGGCAGGCTTGCTTCCCTGTAGTAAAATGGTAAAACAGATCTCATTTTTAAAAATAGGGGATTGAAGCAACTGAGAAGGAGGTGGCCGGTTTTGATACACCAGCATAGAACCAAGCAGTGCGATTAATTGCTCTACTTTTTCTGGAGGATCCTTTCTAATTTTCCCACACTCTCGCATCCTGTTCTTAAAATCAAAACCCTTAATGATCGTCTGAGAGGTACTCATTTTAAAAGAGATTTTTCCATGGTTTTCCTCATAAAACTGATCAAAGTGGGGACTATCCCTCAGATACTCATTGGAAGGCATGCCGAATTGTTGGGCAATCAGATGCAAAAGATTGTATGAGGTACCCATCTGATCATCCCCTGCTTCAACAAGGAAAAGTGAGTTACCTGTATATAACTCATAAACAGAGCACGCAAGACTCCATACATCCACACTGCAACCATAGTTCTTTCCTAAAGCTACTTCCGGAGACCTGTATCTAGGTGTTTGAATATACTTGTAGTATGGGTCGATGTTCATACGGATAGAAATGCTATAATCAAAGATCCGCAGATAGTTATTACGCTTATCGAAAAACATATTTTCCGGTTTGATATCACCGTGAATAATGTTTTTCGATTGCAGGTCTATAAGATACTCAAGCGCTTGATGGGTAATCGTAATGGTGTGATTTAAATCCATCCCAACGCGATTGCGTATCATTCGATCTAAATTCAGCAAGGGAACATACTCTAGAACAAGAGCGTATACCTTATCAGGAGTCTCAACATAATGATCGCGCAATCCTACGATATGCCGAGCCTTCATTGCTTCCAAGGAGCGTAGAATATCAACTTCGCGTTTCATTGATGAAAATTCTGACGGGTCTCTGTTTCGTTTTATCGCAACAACAGTAGGATCAGCTACTAGTGTGGCCTTGTATACAGTAGAGACCACACCTACATCTATCTGAGGACCTAGCTGGTATTTGGATTTCGGCTCCTCTTGTTTCTTGGGTGGAGAGGCGGCTACAAATGAGGTGGTACTGGAACTTGTCGAGGAAACTGGAGCAGTGGAACTCATCTTCTTTTCCTTAAAAAAACAACTGGCCAAAGTTTATAAAAAAGTTCAAAGAAAAAAGCAATTCTTATATACTGAACGATTGACTTTTTCACAGAAAGACACTAAAAAACCTATGCCTCTACTGGAACAGCAGATCTCCCTCCTCCAGCAAATCTACTCCTGGCGAACCCCTTATCTAGATCCTTTTTTTCGCTTTTTAAACTACTTTGATACGGAATACTTCTTCATTTTTTTAATCCCCCTTATCTGGTTTGGCTTCTCATGGCGCTGGGGCTTGAGGATCTTTTATCTGCTTATTTTCAGCAGCTTTGTAAATGCTTATTGCAAAGACCTATTCGCCCTGCCTCGGCCCGATCCGCATTTTGCCCTTATCCTATTGAATAGCTATGGCTTTCCCAGCGGTGCGGCGCAAACTTCCCTTTTACTAGGAAGCCTTCTGATTCATTATGGGAAAAAAAACTGGCTATGGGCCCTAGGGCTTTCCTACATTCTCCTCATCAGCTTTTCCAGGCTCTATCTCGGCGTGCATTATCCCCTGGATCTCATAGGGGGCTGGACCATCGGCCTTATCCTATTCCTCCTTTATCTCTATCTCTGCCCCAGGATAGAGGCCTTTTTTTCCAAGAGGAGCCCTCTTTTCGCCCTAGCTGCAAGTGTGGGCATCCCGCTTCTCTTCATCGCCCTCTACCCCCACCCCAAGATCATCTATCTCATGAGTTCTATGATCGCAGTCGGGATAGGAATGCTCCTCTCGCTTCATTACAAGCTCTACCTGAAAGAACCGCACGGGATTTTGCATCGTCTGCTTCCAACAGCCATCGCGATTGCTGGAGCCTTTCTCTGCTATGCTGTGCTGCAAAGCAGGGAGATGCTGCAGATGCCCTCCCTATTCCACCTTATTCTCCAGGCTTCTACCCTTGGCCTTTGGATCAGCCTTGCAGCAAGCCCCCTCTGTAAAGCATTAATCAATAATTCCGTCCGCAAGTAAGCTTTTTGAAAAAAAAATAATAAAAAAATAATTTCCTCAGAAAAATACTCCCAGTAAATGCCCGCTTTACCTATAGCCTAAAATATTGTTAACCCACTGACTGTTAAATTCATTTAATATAAAAAACAGATTCTATTTTTTCTTTATTTCAGGGAGATAATTTTTATGTTTTTTTCTCTAAAAATAATTTATTTTCTGTTGAAATAGTTGCATTAAAATACTTTTCCTTTTATGGGATGTTAATATAGCCAGCTAGTATAACTATACAAGGAGGAACTAATGGCAAAAAAAAGAAAAGCAGCTAAAAAAACTACTGCTAAAAGAAAAACAACTACTGTTAAAAGAAAAACAGCTAAAAAATCCACAAGACGCAAAGCTAAAAAATCGATGAAATGTTCAGTTTGCTAGGCCTAAAACCTATTTCGCCTTGGAACTCTTCGAACTAACAAGGGCCGCCAAAGACGAAACGCAAGCAGAACGATCTAGTGGAAAGAGAAGGGCCTTCCGAGATGGAGGCCCCTTTTTTTAATCTTAATTACACCCATTATGCACTTGAATGGTAACGGAAGCCTGGCTGCTATTATTAGCTGCATCTACAGCAACAGCAGTCAAAGTATGGGAACCATTCGTCCATTTTGTCGAATCGAGTACAAATGTATAAGGCGCACTTGCGTCTCTAGATAGAACCACTCCATCCACATACAAAGAGACTCCCAAAATGGCTGCAGAAGAGCCTATTGCTGTTACGGCAACAGGCAGAGAGCAGGAGACTGCCGCATGGTTCGCAGGCGCAGCAATCACCACAATAGGATTTTGCAGAGGAAGCTGCTGCGGAGGTGGAAGCTCGTTTTGGTCAATATAGAAAATTCCGCTCCTGTTGTCGATGGATTGAGGAAGATTCAATGCCTTTGCAATCCCTTGCGAACCATGCAACAAGGAGTAGGATCCTAGTAATGTTGGATGCCCCGCCTTGTTATCATCTACGATCAGGTAGAAGCGATTGTTGCTCGGCATGTTGGGGTCTATCAGATCCGTCAGGTCCAGAGCAAATGTCGCTGTCTCGCTAGCCGCTCTTCCATCAAATCCGTAGGGACCTCCTTGAAAGTAGATCGCTCCGCTATTGAACATGTTGCTGGGAGATAGAAAAGCGGTTGATGAGATGCCTGCGCTGATGCCAATCTCAGAGCGCACTGCCGAAGTTAATCCAAACTCCGCAATGTAAGAGGGGTGATAGTTCGCTGCCTTTCCTGTTACACTTACCACGTAGTTATTCATGCCTGATGCCATAGCTGCACGTCCTGCATTTGGGCCGCCTGGAACAGCAGATTGCGATAAAAAGGCATCATAGGCTACCCAGATAAACCCGTTATTGCCCCAGTTGTTGCCCCAAGAGTTTGCAATCAGGAAAGCGCCCATCTCGCCTGGATCCACCTGTCCATTGCCGTTGATGTCGATCCAGATATTGTCATTGTAGCCTACGAGAGTGATGTAATGCCCGCCACTCTCTCCGTTCAGCCAATTGATCGCCGCTTGTCCCACAAAGCGGTTGTCAGCATTGGGATTGCGGTTATTCGGGATGGTAGAAAATTGCCAGCTATAGGCAAACGTAGCAAAAGTAAGGATATGGCCATTGTTCAGGAGCTGCTTGATTTGAGTGAGGTCTTGCGAACTCCCTCCAATGCCTGAAATGTAGACGGGAAGATTGGTTCGGTTGGACATCGCATCGATCCAATCCTGTGTGTGCAAATCCCAGGAGAGAAAATCCGTCTCGCTATAGGGAAAATTAACAATGGAAGTAACTCCGTTCCTGAAAAGCAGAGTATAAGCATCCTGAGGATAGGCGCCATTATCTCCTCCATGGTTCAACATATTGTATGTCCATTTAGGCGATAGGATATGAACATTGCTGGTTTTATTATTGTAGCCATTCAGCAGTCCGATCTCATGAGTAAGTTGGTAATAGGTGGAAGCAAAAGCTACGCAAGACCCTAACATCCCCTGATCGCCAATGGGCGGGAAGCAGGGCAAGGTGCTATTATCTACATAAGCAGGCAGGTCTACCGCCTCTTCCTGGAATGCCTCTGCAGGCAGACACTTGTTGGTAGTGATCTCCTGACCCTCCCCTCCCAGGAACCTGTTGACTGCAATCCCCTTGCTCCCCTGGTATGCCTGGATGCGGGATGCGCCTATTTGATTAGGCTTAACACCCACTACCTTCGGCCACTCCCTCTCCATCTTTTCTATATGTTCCCGGGTAGGTATCCGTAAGCCAGTGCTATTGCTTCTGACAGCCGGCTCGGCATTGACCCCTCCTGCCATTCCCAAAAATCCAAATGCAAGCAAATATGCTGCATAGAAAAAACCTGATAAACGTCTCGTCTTCATCGCTACCTCCTGTCTTCTTTTGAGACAGAATGCAAAATTAAATAAATTTTTGATAGTTCTTTTTTAAAGAAATTTTTAAGATGAAAAATGAGAAAGCCAATGGTTTAGAGCCCCTTAACAGATGCGGTTTCAAATGATTCAAAAGGAAAAGCTAGCCGCAGTTTTTCTAAGTTGCAGACAGGTAAAGGCTCCCCTCCCATTTTTAGAGCTTCTTCAAGGGAGGAGGCAGGGGAAAAAGTAAAACGGTTTGTGCCATAGTAGTAATCCTTATACTTAAACAAGTCTTCTGTATTGCTTTTGTTCTCTATTTGCAGCAAACGGGCAGGGATACCAAATGCTTCTGCAACTATGATGCCGGACAAAGCACTAGCAATGACAAACTTACTGTCCAAAATTTTTTCCACCACTACATACCAGGGCTCTTTTACGCTCACCCTGTTTGGTATGTCCAGGAAGAGATCTTCATCAGAGAAGTGGGGGATGATGATAAAATCATGGGAGGGATTCGCCGATTTTTGGAATTCAGGAAAGTAGATCGGCAATAACAAGGTGGGATCTCCATACACTTCAGGGCAATCGATCCCTCTCTTTAATAAAAAATCCCGTGTCAAAGGTCCTCGTACTGCTCTCACATCTAAAGTAGTGAAGCGGTAGGAGTTTTCAGGGGCTTTTCCATTTACTCCTGTCCCCCAAATGAGATCGTGATCTTGTGCATAGCTCATAATGGAACCCATCCCGAGGAGTTTTCTTGGGCCTTGGAAGGGTTTGCTTGCTACCTGGACCTTATGGCCGATTATCCTTTCGACAAGCGCTTCTGAAAGGGCATCTCCAAAATTAGAAAAGCCGTGCTGGGGCCTGGCATCCCAATAAAATAAAGATGGCTCCTCTTTCAGAGGGTGTCTGCAAAGTATCAATCTATCAGATTCGGCAAGGCTGTTTGATGAAATTTCGCTTTCCGAAGAGTTGCCAGATGCCAAAGGCGCCATCGGCAATGAAGCGGAAAGAGAAAGATCGCGAACAGACTCCGAAGATGATGGGTTCAGACTTTGTAGACATCCTTTCAAGCTCTCATCAGAAAGCAAGCTGAATGGGAGAAGAGAAGCGAGGTAAAGAGAGAATTGGATGATTTTTTTCATTTTCTAATTTCTCATTGAGGGATTAAGGTTACTGTGAAGATATAGTTGGAAGAGTGGGTATCGACATTTCCGATTTCGCTTTCTGTTTCTACCATAGCGCTTTGGATGCCTCCGACAATATATCCGAGGAGAATCGGGTCTGACCCTAATGCATCCCAGGCGACCACTCCGTTGGAATAGCGTGGCAGGCTGCCGGAAGGAAAAAAGCTAGCGGTAGCCCCAAATAAAAGCTCAGGCCCAGGATCGGTTCCAAAGGAGGGGGTGATTGCAGGATAGGCCGCACTCATAAAATATTGCTGATAGCGCCCTGAAGAATCGATCCGAATCGCAGTTACATCATTCGTAAAGCCCAGTTCAGCATCTTCTACAAAAGAGCCTCCAGGGGAATAAAAACCTCCATTTACAGAGTAGAGAAAACTAATTCCGCCAAACAACAGGGTATACATCTCATCGGTTTTTGCGGAGTATAATCCCACGTGGGGGCAATGGTAATTATTCATCCCTTGGGCAAAAGTATTTGGGTTTGCGGGATCCTGCATGGAAGAAGAGCCATCCGGTGCAATTTCTATAGGGATCGTCCAAGCCCCAGCGTCCAGTCCTGGCGTAAACACTCCTCCCAAAGCCACATAGGCTTGCTGCAATGCATTCCCCCTCTTTTTAAGGACGGGAACGATGTTTAAATCCCTGCGCCTATAAGTGGAGATAGCAGCTGGCTGCGAGTAGGGCTGCACTAAAAGGTCTCCCCCTGTATCGATCACTTGGAAGAGGCGAATCTGCTGTGTGTAGATCCCATTTGACCCTGTATGGTATCTCCCGCTAAAATTCTGTCCCAGGCCAATAAGGTAGGGCTGATGAGGGTTAGCTTGATAGAGAACGCCTCCTGTCACTTGCAAAAGCGGATCGGAGACCTGGCGGATGCACTTGGCAATGCTTTTAGATTGTGGCTTCTTTTTGACCCATTTGATTACATTCGGCAGATCGATCGCAGTCAGAACCGATTTGGTATCATAGTCGCCTGTTGCCGTATTGAAACCATATCCGCCAACCATGTAAAGCGTAGCAGACCCATTTCCTTGGAAAAAAAATGCATTTGTCACAGAGAGCTGATCTATCTGCTCCTGGGAGAGTCCTGATTGAGGATCAGTGAGAGACCTGGAGACAATAGTACCTGCCTCCAAATTCAAGACGTAGAGCTCTGTATTTTGGGAGGAAACAGGAAAAGTATCTCCCTCAAAACCGTGAAGGCCATAGGTTCTACCTGCCAATAAAAGCCACTCCTGCTTGTAGCTGCCAAATGCATAAGCTTGAAGCCCGACTGGCAAAGAGAAGGAGGCTTGCTCGATCGAGAGGCGAAATGGCAATCCATATTCTGGCAGAGGGAATGTCACATAGGAGGTCTGGTTTTGTCCATATAGGCAGCAGGCAGCAAAAAAACACAAAAGTATTTTCAACATATTTTCCTCATTGTTGCTCGGTAAAAGAGGGGGGCAGTAGGAAACCTGCAACAAAAACATGGGCCATCCCATCCTTCCGTTTTGAAGTCCATGTGATCTGCTTTCCATCGGCACTAAAACTGGGCAATCCCTCAAAAGTATGGCTATAGGTCAAGCGGTACTCGCGATTGGTTTCGATGTCGATCAGGTAGATCTGATAAGCCCTATGTCCATGCTTCGAAGTCGTATAGGCGATCACCCTTCCATTTGGATGCCAGCAGGGAGCCCAGTTGACGTGCTGGTTCAAGGTCAGCTCTCTCTCTTCCGATCCGTCTGAGCGGATGAGGAAGAGTTGCAGCAGGTCTTTTTGCCTGCGATCTGCTCGAAAGACAATCCAGTCGCCATTAGGAGAAAAGAAGGGGCCACCGTTATAGCAATTCTGGGTGTGGGTTAAGAGGCGCGCATCTCCTCCATCGGCATTGCAAATGTAGAGGTTCATGCTTCCGCTTTCGTTGCTAGCATAGACGATTTGAGTGCCATCTGAGGAAAAGGAGCATTCGGCGTGGTAAGCAGAGCCGAAAGTGAGTTGATGCAAAGAGGAGCCATCCAGATCTGCCTCATAGATGTTCATGTAGGGGGTCAGCTCCCATTGATAGGGCGAAGAGCCCTCTTTTTTTTCTTTGGCTGGAGCGAAGGGCGCCTCATGGCTTGAAGCGAAGAGGATCTTCTTGCCATCGGGTTTATAAAAACCGCAAGTGCAGGCTCCCTTTCCGGTGCTGACCATCCGCAGGGCGCTAGTAGACAGATCCATTGTGTAGATCTGATAGTATTTTTCTCCTTGCGGGACTGCTTGAAAGATAAGAGAGCTGCCATCGGGCGAGAAGTAGGACTCCCCTGCTTTTTCAAGGCCCATGGAAGGAGATGTGACCTGCCGGATATTGCGCAGGCAAGCCCCTTCTAGAGAGGGATCAAACTCCGTATCTCCCCATGCAAGGGAACAAAAACTAAGCGCTAGAAGCCCTAAGATAGATGGTCTGATTCTACCCCCCAAAAACGATCGGTTGACCAAAGGAAGGGGAAAGCTATATAAGAGATGGAACAAAAATTGCAATTCCTTTCTTTGAGGTATCATGAGCAGGTATTTTCGCTTCTTCTTAGGCGCGATCTCTTTTTTTACTTTCTCTTTTGGCAATGCGGAAGAGGGCTCTCGTACCTGTAAAAAAACGCCTCCTCTATTTTATCAATCATGCTCTCCTGTCGAAGTGGACTTAAGTCTAGCTCTCGATAATTTTCGGGGCATTTACTCAGGAAGCTGGAATGGTTCTTTTGGGGCTTTGGCGGCAGTCAATCTATGCGTTCCGCTTCCCTATTCATTTTCAACGCAGCTTGCGGGAAGTTATGGGCTTTACGATTGGGCAGGAAGGGGTTCTACGCCTTTTAAAAATTCAAGCACATTCCAGCAACAAGGATTCATTACAGTTGCGGCTTCCTGGCAAACGCCCAAGAGGTCGGGATGGAACGCGGGAGTTGCCTATGATTGGATGTTGAATAAAAATTTCGGGCTTTTTGCAGTGAACCCCTTTTTTGATCAGATCCGCGGTCAATTTGGCTATCTGTTCAAGGGGGGAAATGAGCTGGGGGCATGGGGTTCCTACGGAATCCGCACGGCCCATGAAGAGTCCGAGAACATTCCGCTGCAATTTAAAGGGATCAGCCAGGTCAATCTATTTTGGAGCCATTATTTTAGGAATTATGGCTATGGGATGCTTTGGGTAGGGACGCCTTACCAGCGCGGCTTATTGTATACATCGGGAAGGGCGGGCCGGTTTATCATAGGCGCACAATTCTCTGTTCCGATGACACACTCTCTAAGTATAGAAGGGCATGGCTCCTACATGGCAGCTAGAGGGGGATCTGGTGTTGTCCCTTCGAGAAACTATGGCGCGGATCTATACTTTGGGCTCACCTACTCTTTTGGCAAGCGGCGTGTCGCAAAGAGCTCCTACATGACACTGGCTAACAACAGCAACTTCATGACTGATACGAACCAAAACTTCTAATAATCAGTCGCCGTTAGTTGTCAAATTCACCATTAGAATCCGTTAACAGACGTCGCATAAGCTCTGATTCTTCCAGGTGCTCTTGCACTCTTTCGAATACTGCAGCTATTGTACCGCCGCGCAGGCGAATTTCGTCTATCGCATTTGCATGGATAGGATTATTTGCTACTATATTGTTTTGGAAATAGTTTGCCGTAGGATTAAATATTGAAACAATAGCAGGCGGGTTAGAATTAACTACTGATTTTTAGATCATTTTAAAAAGTTCGTGGAACTACGGGTACAAAGTCTTTGATTTTCTTTACTGAGAAACCTTTGGGAAGATCCTTTTTAGAGGCTTTTTGCCAGGGTATGTTTTTTCCGAAGATCCAAAGCTCGCCTCGGACGATTAGGATATCGCCTTCACGCCATAGTTCAGCTTTGTAGACATGCCCTCTCTCGGGATCTAGGATTCTACCTCTGTATTTGCCATTGTTCTCATCCTCTTTTTTCAGATTATAGATAAAATCCATTCCGCAGTAGGGAGGATTCCCTACGACTCCTGGTGCTTTGCCTCTCTGTTCGAGGATCGTGTCATTGATGTTTCCATCCTCATCGTAGGTGGCTAGCATCCTTCCATAGTAGGTGTCTTGGTATTTGTAGACTGCCACGAGGCTTCGAGGCTTGTCTGAGTTCTGATCTCTGCTTTTCCATAGGCCCGTGATGCCGCCTTCATCTGATTCCTCACTCGTTGAGCAGGAAAGAAGAAGCGAGGTTGCGCAGAATAAAGTAAACAACAACGTTTTCATCATAATTTGAAATATATAACGAATAAGATAATATCGTCAAATAATTATAAATAAAAATACATTTTCTAAGGCTGAAAGAAAAGTAAAAATTGACAGATAAATGTTTTAAAACTACAGAAGGCAATTATACCTAACGTGATTCGAAAATCGGATTTAGGGTGACGCGAAAGCTCTCGGGGTTCAACGATCGTAAGTCGCCCAATATTAGAAATATGGGGGCGACTTACGATCGTTGAACCCCGAGAGCTTTGGCGCAGCCCAAATCCCAATTTTTGAATTACGTTCGGTATATTCTCAAGCTGTCATGGTTGAGAATCTTCTTTTTGTATCAGGTCAAGTAGCGAGGGATCCAAAAACAAACAAAATTTCAGACCCTACAATCCAGGGCCAGACGGCGCGGGTTCTCGATAGTATCGAAGCCATTTTAAAGGCAGCTGGCTTAAGTTTAGCCGATGTGGTAAAGACGGACATTTTTTTAATGGATATGGGTCAATTTCAGGAGATGAATGCAGTGTATGAGCAAAGATTCACTCAGCCTGTTAAGCCGGCAAGAGCAACAGTTCAAGTATCACGCCTACCCTCAGAAGGGGCTTTGATTGAGATTTCTTGTACCGCGGTCGGGAAAAAGAGCTTCTCAGGAAATTCTTAACCATCAGAGGCTAGAAGTCTTTGCTCACCGTTAAGTTCACCTGATTAGACCAGTACAAGGATCCAAACTCCCCCGCGTAGTCTAGATCGACCTTAATGGGCCGTTCTTTTCCAATTACAAAGAGGAAATCCAAGCCTATAGCCCCCAAATTAAGATTTTGGTTCACGGCTGTCACTGTAAAGGCTCCGGGCGTCCCAACAAACGTCGTATTAACCCTACCTGTACCGAACGGTTTTTCAAAGACATAGCTCGCTTTTTCTCTTAAGAAAAAGGCGCCCCAATCGTATTCCCATTTCTCGCAAAACTTCACTCCTGTTTCACTGCGCACCATCGAATTGTTTTTAGCATTACTACTCGCATTGAAAGGGGCAGCTCCCCGCTCTTGATATCCTCTTTGCCAAGTAATCGCCCAATCTACAGAGGAAAAAGGGATGATATCTCCCCAGGAAAAGGAGGTATCATACCCAATTTCCAAATGAGGGATCAGCTGCCAAGCAAAAATGTTTGCTCTCGCTTTTCCAGAAAATCCGGGGAAGGAAATATCTCGAGTATTGTCGATTTTATCAAATAGTCCCCAGATAGCAGGAGAAAAGTAAAAGCTTCCTGCAAACACATTTCCGTAAATACTGGCAAAGTAGTAATTGATGTTACCATGACCAAAATGACTATCTTCACTGTAATGCGTGTGCGCGTAACCTAGTGATCCTCCTACCAGGTTCCTACTCTGGTGGTAATCAAATCCTGCAAGGACAGCTTCAGACAAGTAATTAAAGGAGGGATTCTGCAGCGAAGCTTTCCCATGGGCATATTCACCAAAACCAGAGATCCAGGCAGAAAATTTGCTCTCAGGCTTTCGGCTCATGCCAGACATCCGGACACATCCCGATGCATCGGCAATTAAAGCTGTTATCAAAGAATTTTCCGAAGAAGATTTCCGACCTGCGCGAAATGCATCCAGATGCCCCACAACAAGAGTACTTAAAGAAAATGCAGTTTGCTGCACGATAAAAGATCCAAACGCATTTCTAGCAGGAGAAACGCGATTCAGCGCGCTTTGCAATTGGCTCTCCGTTAAACTTGTGAGAAGAGAAAGTGTTGAAGACGATCCGTTCTGATTGAGATAATTCGCAATGACAAGGGCGTTGCCAGAAAGATGATTCGTTGTGATCTCTGAAGGAGTTGGGAGTGATGTAAAGAGGAGGTATACAATATTGGGCACATAGGAAAGGTGAAACTGAGCTCCAGGAAGCCCTCCCGTGACTGTGGGATTAAATTCCCCTGTGTAGGCCCCCTCCACAATCGGGTATTGTTCACTTCCCGTGTAGCTACCTGCATCTTGAACGACATTCACAGTTCCTCCGAGAGCTACACTGCCACCACCTACAATCACAATCTTTGAATTGTCTGTTGGATCGATTTCAATGTTGGTGATAGACAAACTGTCTAAAGTCAGATCACCTCCCGATGTATCGAAGGTGAGGGGGCCGATAGAAGTCCCGGGGGAGAGCATTCCATGAATCATACCCCCTCCAAAAATAGTCCCCCTTCCTCCAAGTGTCCCGCCTGAGTTTACCGTAACGCCCCCTAAAATCTGTCCATTGACAGAGAGTCTTCCCCCAGAAACAACAGTTCCTCCAGAGTATGTATTGGCGCCTGACAAGGTCAGCGTTCCGGATCCATTTTTAGTAAGCGTTCCTGTCGATGTAGCAATGTTTCCGCTGACAGTCGTATCGCCAGAGCCCATAAATGTGAGATTCTGCGTGCCGCTAATTGCATTGCTATTACTCAGCGTTAAAGTCCCTGTTGTCGATCCAATTGTTGTGGCAGCGCCAAGCGTAATCGCCCCGCTATAAGTATTGCTATCTGAAATGTTAAGAAGAGCTCCTGTCCCGTCCCCTATTCCATTCAATGTCAAACTATTGGAAGGGGAAATCCCCCCTTGTAATTGCAACTGAGCGCCACTTATAACCGATGCTGATCCCGTTCCAAGTCCAGCGCTATTTTGAATATTCAGAATACCAGAACTTACAGTAACCCCTTGTGTATAGGTATTGGCTCCACTCAAAACAAGAGTTCCCGGGCCTTGCATCGCAAGAGAGAGACCAGATCCCGTTCCAGCTATCCAAGTTTGACCTGAAGGAATGGAATGGCTACTGTCATCAGCAATGGTTCCGGAAAGCGTTACAGTATTTCCTGTTCCTGGGGAAAATGCAATGGTAGCGCCCGATACTGCAAAAAGATCAGTTCCGACAGCTACGCCCAACCCTCCATTTGCAGTAACACTATTTA
>Ga0207065_1026_pt1 | contig 34434 bp, 16 predicted proteins | sample Alteio_BWMinCont_27_FD_153492 | JGI IMG/M metagenome (GOLD analysis project Ga0207065, IMG submission 153492) | Enriched cells from forest soil in Barre Woods Harvard Forest LTER site, Petersham, Massachusetts, United States -... | ecosystem: Environmental > Terrestrial > Soil > Temperate forest >...
AGCTTCGGCGACCGATTCCGTTGCTGCGGTTGCCGGCGTAACCGATCTTAGCGCACGTCGCGTTGCGGCTCCCTTGCCTGCGGCGGCGAGCGGATCGTTTCCACGCGTTGCGCGCGAGTCAAATCCCGGCGGATCGCACATTCAAGTCGGTAACGTGCGCTTTGGGGACGGGAATTTCGTTATTATTGGCGGTCCGTGTTCGGTGGAATCGCGCGAGCAAATTCTTGCAACGGCGAAAGCGGTGCAAGCGCACGGGGCGCTCATGATTCGCGGGGGTGCCTTTAAACCGCGTACGAGCCCGTACGCCTTCCAAGGTTTAGGCTGGGAAGGTGCCGCGCTGCTTGCCGAAGCGAGTCGCGTCACGGGAATGCCGACGGTGAGCGAAGTGATGACGATTGACCAAGTCGATCGCATGGCAACGCAGGTGGACATGCTGCAAATCGGCGCACGCAACATGCAGAATTTCGATTTGCTCAAGGCGGTCGGCCGGTGTGGACATCCGGTGCTGCTCAAGCGCGGACTCTCCGCAACGATCGAAGAACTGCTTTCCGCAGCGGAATATATTTTATCGGAAGGCAATCCAAATGTTGTGCTGTGCGAACGGGGCATACGTACATATGAAACCGCGACACGCAATACGCTCGATCTTTCCGCCGTACCCGTCTTGCGCGAACGGACGCACTTGCCGGTAATCGTCGATCCGAGCCACGGTGTCGGCGTGCGCCGCTGGGTGCCGGCGATGTGTCGCGCATCGAAAGCCGTCGGCGCGCACGGGCTCATTCTCGAAGTGCATCCGAATCCGCCGGAGGCAAAGAGCGATAAAGAACAAGCGCTGACGTTCGACGATTTCGCAGCAATCATGGCTGATCTCGCGACGATCCCGCTCTCACACTCGATTCCGCAGGTCACGGCATGAGCGCAGCCGCTGCAACGGGCAGCGATACGATCCGGGTGGGTCACACCGAGCATTTGCGTGGGACGATTTCCGTACCGGGGGATAAATCGATTGCGCATCGTGCGCTGATGCTCGGTGCATTAGCACACGGTTGGACGCGTGTTGTGGGTTTACCGCGAAATGCCGATGTCGGTGCAACGATCGATGCGCTTGCCGCGTGCGGCGTGTTGATTCAACGGAATGCCGAAGCGGCAATCGTGCAAGGTTGCGGATTTGAATCGCTTCGGCCGAACGGTGCCGATATCGATTGCGCGAACTCCGGCACGACGATGCGATTACTCACCGGCATTATCGCGGGAGCTGATTGCGCCCCAGTGGTATTGACGGGTGATGCATCCCTCTCACGGCGTCCTATGCGACGTGTTGCTGAGCCGCTAGCAAAAATGGGTGCAGAGATCTTACTGAGCGAACAGGGTACGCCTCCGATCCGCATCACACCGAAACGTCTCCGTGGAGCCGATCACGACTTGAAGGTTCCCAGCGCTCAGGTCAAAACGGCGTTAATCTTTGCTGGGCTTTTTGCAGAGGGAACGACCCGCATCGGTGGTGCCATCGTTTCGCGCGACCACACCGAACGGATGCTGCCGGTGTTTGGCGTGCGAATAGAAACCGAAACCACGAAGACCGGTGAGGCGCTCGTTGTTCCGGGCGGACAAAAACTCGAAGGTGCGTTCGTTCGTGTACCGGGCGACCCGTCGAGCGCGGCGTTTTGGATTGCGGCAGGATTGATCGTCAATAACGCTGACATCGTGTTGCGCGGCATCGGTGCGAATCCATCACGTTTTGCATTTATCGATATTGTTCGCCGTATGGGCGCAAACATTGAGGTGGATTTCGAACGGATGGTGCCCGAGCCGGTCGCAACGCTGCGTATACGGTCGAGCCAGCTGAACGCCGCAGTGATTGAAGCATCCGAAGTAGCATCTGCTATCGACGAGCTTCCGCTCCTTGCGATTCTTGCAACGCAAGCACGTGGTACAACCGTCGTGCACAACGCACGCGAGTTGCGGGTAAAAGAAAGCGATCGTATCGAATCGGTCGCTTCGATGCTGCGCGCATTAGGTGGTGAAATCGAAACATTTGATGATGGCTTTGCAATCGACGGCCCGCAACAACTTCATGGCGGACGCATCGAATCGCATGACGATCATCGCATTGCGATGGCGGGCTCCGTCGCCGCGCTTGTCGCTAAAGGTGAATGTGAAATCGCAGGTGCATCGAGCGCATCGGTTTCATATCCGGCGTTCTTTTCAACGCTAGCGCAATTAGGAGGGAAAGTAGCATGATCGGAGATATGCGGCTATGAAAGTGCGTGGCATACGAGGAGCAATTACCGTCAAGGCTGACGATGCGGAGGCGATCGTCGAAGCTACGAAGCGATTGCTCCACGAGATGACTGAGCGAAATGGTATAGAGCTCGACGACATTGCGTCGGTACTTTTCAGTCTCACACCGGATTTGCACGCGGCATTTCCTGCGCTTGCCGCACGCTCAATGGGATGGGTGCACGTGCCGATGCTGCACTTTACCGAAGTTGCTATTCCCGGCGCGATGGAAAAATGCATCCGTGTGTTAATGCACGTAAATACCGATCGTAAGCCAGTCGAGATCGAGCACGTGTACCTAGAAGAGGCAGTAAAACTTCGTCCGGATCTCGTGCGCGCGCCGTCATGACGCGCACGTTGGGACTTCTAGGAACGGGGCTGCTCGGAGCATCTATTGGTTTGCGCGCACGCGAATGCGGCTACCGCGTAGCTGGTTATGATACGTCGCAGGAGTCGCTCGCAATCGCAAAGCAACGTAGAGCAATTGACGAGATGATCTCGCGCGACGAAATCTACAAATGCGACGTTGTTGTTCTCGCGATCCCGGTCGATGGCATCGTTGCTGAACTGGAGCGATTACGCGACGGTGGCGCTTCAGCGCCGCAATCCAAACTCATTATCGATGTGGGCTCTACAAAAAGGAGAATATCGGAAATTGGGAATCGCATAAAGAATTTTGTACCGGGGCATCCTTTCGCGGGTCGCGAACGAAGTGGGGCGGCCGCCGCGGATGCTACGCTGTTTGATGGAAAATCTTGGGTATATGTGTCGCAAGGTAATGCACACCTCGATCAACGTGCGGAAGAGTTTATCCGCGAAATGGGTTCGCTGCCGTACGCTGTCGATGCGACGCAACACGATGCCGTTGTCGCCTGCACGTCACACCTGCCACAATTGCTTGCATGGCTATTCGCTGAGCGTTATGCGGAAGAAGATCCGCAGGTGATTGAAGCACTTTCAGGGCCGGTAGCACGTGAGCTGCAGCGTATAGCACGCAGCGAACGCCCGATGTGGCGCGAAATCCTGCGTGCAAATGCAGAAAATGTGATTCGCGAAGCACGCAAACTCGCTAATACGTTGCTTGAAAAGGCCGATGCGCTCGAACGCAAAGAGGAAGTTATATGATGCGCGTTGGGTTTCAGGGTGAGCCAGGTGCGTTCAGTGAAGAGGCTGCGCTTGCGCTCTTTGGTGATGCAACCGACTGCACCGGCTTTCGAACATTCGACGATCTCGTCGAATCCGTAGATACGCGTGCAGTCGAGGCAGGGCTCATTCCTTGCGAGAATGCGATTTATGGTTCGATTGCACGAACATATGATTTGCTTGCGGAGCATCCAGGGATTCGAATTACCGATGAGACGACCCACGTTATCGTTCAAAGCCTGATCGGGCTTCCCACTGCGAAGATCGAAACGATCGAGCGCATCATCTCGCATCCGGTTGCGCTCGAACAGTGCCGAAGCTTTTTAAGGAAGCTTCCACATGTTCAGGTTGAGCCGGTCGATGATACCGCCGGCGCAGTGCGCATGGTTAGCGAACTCTATGATCCACGCATCGCTGCGATTGGGCCGGCATTGGCGGCGAAGCGGTATGGGGTGAAGGTACTCAATCCGAGCGTCCACGATGATATCGCAAACGTCACCCGCTTTTTCGTCATCGAGCATGCGGACACGGCAAAGCCGCGGCGTAATCTTGGTCGTGCGTGCATTGCACTCGATCTCCCGCATCGATCGGGCAGCCTCTATCACGCACTTGGCACGATTGCGGAACGGAACCTCAATTTGCGCTCGCTCGTCGCTCGTCCGGCTCGCACGCAGCCGTTCGAGTATACGTTTTATCTCGAGCTCGACTGTCCGCAGAAAGAAACGGTGGTAGAACTCCTCGATGTGTTACCCGGAGAAACACGCCTTTTCGGCTGGTATTAGGGGAGGAGGAAACGTCACAGGATAGAACTCTGTTCCTGTGACGTTTCACTCGAACGGTTCGAAAGAGATATGAGCACATCGGCGATGCGGATGGCGCGCAAACGTGAAGCTGCGCGTGCTTCGGGGTTCTGTCTGACGTGCTGTAAGGAGAAGCCGACGCCGGGGCAGGCGATTTGCGAAACCTGCAATGCTGCCCGGCACGAGCGCTTACGACGTTCGCGGCAAAGCGACAAAGAAAAAATTGAATTTCAGCACGTCATCCAGACGCATGAACATGCCGCGGATGTCGCGAGTGAGTATCATTTGTATGACGATGCTGTTCATCGCTATAAATATGCGCTGGATGTGCCGGGCATAACCGCAGAGCAACATGTGCGGATTTCGAATAAACTGATACATGTCTTCTATCTTGGGAATCCGAGCGGAGCAGTGACGTGGTTTTATCAAACGTCTTCGCAATATTTGAAGAATGCCGGTACAAGCCCCCAAGCAGCCGAATTTTTGTTGCGCGGATTGTCAATTTTATGGACTGATATGAAGATAGAAGAGTCTCAAGCTCTTATATCTGAGGCAAAACGCATCGCAGAAGCACTAGGTGACGCGCGTCTTCGGAAGATGACAGAGCTTCGGATCATATCCAATTTACATTTATTTGGGCGCTACGAAGAAGCGGCAAAGCTCCTCCGCAGTTTCGAAGGTATACACCGTTCAGATAACATCGGTTTACAATCCCAATTTTATTTTGTAAGCGGCGTCGTTGCTGCGTCGATGGGACAATTCGCCGACGCACGTGAATCTTTCGAACAGGCAATACACCTTGCTGAAAATCTTCCCGATCCTTCCCGCACCGAATCCGCTCGGATAAGTTATGGATTATGGATCGCTCCTCTTGGGTATACGCAATTGGCAAAAGATTGCTTGGAGCGTGCCCTGTTTGTCGCTCGTCAGAAACAGTTATCGGTGCTTACTTTGTATGCGTGTCTTAAGTACGCAAAACTCCTCGATTTCATTGGGCAACATGAGCTTGCTCGAGAATATTGGCTCAACGCCCTTTCATACAACGTGCAGGTACCGGTCATTGAACATACACTAGCAGAGGTGGGAATCCCCATTGCATTGCGAACGAAGGACGATGCAATACTGAACCGGTGCCTGCGCACAGATGTACTCGAAGGTGTTTTTCAGTCGAAGATCACCGTAAATATCGGTTTCATTGCAACGGTGTATGCGCAACTCTATGCAGCGCAGGGTAAGCGAGCGAAAGTCCAGGCGTTGCTTCATCGAGCAATACGCACGGTGAGTCATATCGATATATGCTGGGAACTCACGCTAGAAGTAGCCCGGCATGGCCTGCAAGAAGACATTCCGGTAGCAAGAGAATTATTGGTTCGCCGCTTGTCCCTCCCTTGTGCGGAGGTTCCTCGAGCTTTTTTGAGTCTCTTTGAAGCGCTGGTGTTATTGCGCGGTAAGAAGCGTTCGGAAGCGTATGTTTATGCGAAGGATGCCATTGCCAAATTCAATGCATTTGGATGGCAGAAATACGTCACCGAAACGCGCACACTCTTCCCGGACATTGCGGACGTTCAACCTCCTCAGCTTTCCGCTAAGCAACCGTATTGGGATATCCAGCCCGCACTGACATCGCGCGAACAGCAGGTCACTGAACTGGTATTACGTGGCTTGACGAATCGCGCTATCGCAGCTGAACTTTCGATCACGGAAAATACGGTAGAGAAGCATATGACCGCGATCATGAATAGGTTGGGCGTGCGCTCTCGCTATCAGCTTATCGATCGAGCTGGAGGCAATACAACATAGGCTACGCTCTCTCGACTACGGACTCCGTGATGCGCGACTGGAACGTCTTTGATAGGCTTTGCATGCGGGAACCGACAGCATCGCCATGGGCGATAAGGAGGAGACGTGTACAAAGCGATTTACGCGTGGAGCATAGCGTTTGCTTTGCTCGTTGCATACGCGTGTGGTTCATTAGGAGTTCAAGCCCAAGTAGCACCTACGAACAGCGCCACCATCAGTGGAAGTGTCAGCGACATCGCCGGAAAACCAGTCGCCCATGCTAACGTTTCATTAAGCGGCCCAAGAAATGCCTCGACGCAAACCGATACACACGGCTTATTCGTCTTCGTTGGCATGCCATTTGGCACATATCAACTCTCGGCAGCAGCACAAGACCTCGGAACAGCGACCCGCAGCGTTACCGTTGAGGGCGATACCGATGTTGCGATTCAGTATGAGCCGGCATCACTCCATGGCCTCAAAGTCATCGCCAATGTATCAAGCACCGCGAATGCGCAATTCAACGTGACGCCGGCATCGGTAACGCAGGTTAATCCGATCCAAAATGCCTTTGCCGGACAAACATCCTGGCGCACGATTCTCGAACAGATTCCCGGCGTTTCCGAAGCGGGCAGAGGCAATGGGGAAGTCAACTTTGCGGACACAACCGACGGACCATTCGTGCCGGTCCAGATTGCCATCAACGGTGCGTTGCCCTACGAAACACAAACGCTGTTGGATGATATGCCGCTGATCGGTGAAGGCTACACATCGTCACCAGGTCAAGGCACGAATCTTGCGCTCTATCCGCTCAACGGGTTTGGTTCGGCCGACGTGGTCCGCGGTCCGGGTGCCAACGCCCCGAGCATCGTCGACTCGATTGGCGGAAGTTTCGTCTTACATCCACTGGGCGTGGTCAGTGCTAATCATTACGAGTTTTCAGCCAGCACCGATCCCTACGGCGGGATCGTGACCAATGCACTAGCCGCGGTTCATTTTCACAAATTGTCAGCGGTCGTTACATACGGGGTCAATGATAGTCCCGGGCCCTTTAGCAGCGCCAATATTTCTTTTACCCCCTATATGCCATCCAGCATCGACGGGCGTGCTTTTGAGTGTACCGGATCATGCGCCGTGCAGCCCATTATCGATAATAATTATGCGGGTGGTGCATTTGTGGGCAGGTCATTGGGGTTGATGCAATGCTGCTTCAATCAAACGGCGGGATGGACTCAGCACAGCGGCTCGATGGCAGTGAACTATGCACTGTCACCGTCAATCAGCGCAGGGATTTTCTATGCGGGTGAGACGTCGCAGATGCTCAATCTCTATACGAGCTATCAATATGTCAACTTTGCGCCGGCCGCTGGATATGCGGGACCGCTCGCCCCAGGTGTGTATTGTTTGGGGAGTGCTGGTGGCTTTGGTACCGTGCCCGTGCTGCAATCCGCGAGTCTTTTCGAAGAGAAGATTACCGCGCAACTGGGACGGGGCACGTTGCGTCTTGCAGCGCTGCAAAACCGTACCTGGTCCTCGCAGAGTAATAATTACCCTGGCTCAGCAACCGTGCAGCTCTATGGTGAAGGTTCCCTGTGCTCGAATGCCACGGCCAACTGCAGCGGCGGAGTCTATCAACAGACATTCTTCACCGGCGGCAGCTACAATGTCAACTACGGTGGCGCGACGACCGGTCCTGTGGCCACCAGTTATGGCACGAATACGAGTAACAATCGCGATCTCTTATTGAGTTATGCGACACCGCTGGGAGAGAATCTCCATGCAGGTGTGTCATTCGTGAAATCTATGTACAACGAAGGTGCATGGGAATCGTATGCTGGGCCAGGATATGGTGGGTTTCTCTGTATTGCCGCGATCCCAGAATCGCAGACGACCAACGAGCTGCGGCTGTTTGTCGGTGGAAATCCCTCTGCGAAAACCTCGCTCGACCTCTCCGGGTACTTTGTCAATGCCAGTTACCACGTCCCGGACCCAAACCAGTATATCCCCTTTAATAGTGGCCCGTACACGGGACCCTATCAAGATGAAAGTTACACCTATGCCGCCCCGCGTCTGGGATTCGTCTGGAGACCAACGGCTGCCATGGCGATCCGCGCTTCTGTCGGCGGTGGGTTTGCTGAAGCGCCACTCACCGATTTGGTCGGAAGCAATAGCGCTCCCATCGTAAACAACCCGAGTTCACCGACCTTCTACGAGACAACATTGACGAATCTCGCGCTCCGCCCCGAAACCTCATTCGCCTTCGATGTGGGAACGGATATCCGGCTGCATCGCAATACCGTGCTGTCGTTTGATGTCTATCGCTCGAATCTGTATGGGCAACTTTATAACGCAACGTCAGCGACGGGGACCTTCACTGGGCCAGAAGGCACGTTGCCGCTCTTTACCAATCAATTCGACAACCTCGGCGTTTCGCGGTACGAAGGCGTCTTGCTTGATTTGCGCCATGATGCTCCCCATGGGATGTATTGGAAGCTGTCGGGTGGTTTAACGCGTGGATATATCGTGAGTTTGCCGGCCGGCTTTTACAATGCGGCGGGTGCCACATGCGTTCGTGCGACCAATACGAACTGTGCGAATGTGAGCGTTGTCACGAATATCAACTTCGATGGGTGCTTTGACGCGGCGATTCCCTATGCGCAGGGATTGGGCACACTGGGCTACCGGTGGAATTCCGAGAAGTATGTCGATGTTGTAGGCACGTATTATGGGAACAATAACTCTTATTATCGGCCGGCGTTTGTCGAGTTCGATGGGCACGTAGGGTACCCGGTGACGAAGAGTATGTCGCTGTTGCTGACGTTTCGGAATATCACCGGCCGTTACGATGGCCCAGTGAATACCGACTCGCCAGCCAATGTAACGGGTGCTCCGACAATCAGCGGTCCTCCGTTCCCGCTCTATCCGGATACGTATGGTCCGCGAACCGTTATTCTCACCGCACAAATGCACTTGTAAGAACTCTCAGAGAATGTCTCGTTTCCGACCTAGGGTGCCCAAAAAAGTTTGGGGCAGCATACTCATCGTCGTCTGCATTGTAGGTCTTGTTTGCCTGGCGGTACAGGAGACCGCTGGTGCCAAGCTTGGGCAAAATCTCACCAGGCGTACTAGCAGCTTCGGTTCTCATCGGCGCCCCATTACTATATCGGACCTCCTGACCATTCGTGATTGCGAGGGTATCAGCATCTCTCCCAATGGGATGTATGTTGCCTTCGTGGTGGGGCAAGCCGTGTATAAAACGAATGGCTATCGCAGCAATCTGTTTGTTGTGGGAACAAAACCTGGAAGTGCCCTTGTGAACTTGGGCACGGCCGGATTGCCTCATTGGGATGACATTAATCAATGGATAGAAGAAGCTCCACAGTGGTCATCCGACAGCCGCTTTATTACGTATCGCATGCGAAGATCCCCCACTGAAACATGGCAAGTATGGCGATGGAATCACCATGGGGGAACACCTATACAGCTGACCCATGTTCCAGGCGATGTGATCGATTACCACTGGACCGTAGACGGTTCCCGAATCGTTATGACTGTACAGCGTCCTCGTGATCTCAATAGGGAAACCGCCCAACTCTCCGAGCATGGGATTCTTTACGACGGCAAAATCGATCCCTGGACAAGCTTCCCGATTGTGAGTGAGGTGCTCGCACATCAAACGATATCTACTGGAACGTGGATATACGAAATTGCAACGGCAAAAGAAAGAGCAGCAAATCAACGAGAGACTGCATTCTTTGGGCCTTGGGTCAGCGACCTCAAGGAACAGATTTTCAATGAAAAGCAAGGGTCCTTTCAAGGGCATCACATCATTGACGCGGAGAAGTCGCCAAACGGACAATGGGTTGCCTACAGGTACGACATGTTCGATCCTGCCCGGGCGAAGGCTTTCCAGATGAACCTTTTCTCTAAACCCGTTCGCGGGGGAAAACCCGTAAAGTTAGGATCTGATCCTTATGTGAGCCAGTATTGGTGGAGTAGGGACAGCAAGGGAATCTATTTCACACAGGTTGCATCAGATGGCCATACTGCCAAACTTACGTTCGTACCGCGTGAAGGTGGAACTCCCCAACTGCTCTTCCCTCGTGGGGGGAATTCGGACTATTTTGGTACTCTTTCACTCGATGCAAGCGGAAAGTATGCGGCTTGTGTGAGTGAGAACAATACCACCCCGCCGCACATTGTTGTCATTAATCTGACAACCGGCAGCGTCCGCACACTCGTTGACCTGAATCCCGCTTTCAGAAATATCGAACTGAGTCGGCCGAGTCGTATGGAAGGAACGAACCAGTACGGAGACACCTGGTTTGCTCATCTCATACCGCCCATCGGCTATAAAAGCGGCAAGCGTTATCCGCTGATTGTAACGACCTATCGGAGCGGAGATTATTTTCTTCGGGGAGCGTCCGGCAACGAAAATCCTCTTCAGGTGTACGCAGCGGATGGCTTTGCCGTCCTAAGCTTTGACATCGGGGACGTTCCCAATAATCGGCCAGGTGATTTTCAGACAAAGCTCTTAACATGGGCATCTCCCACAGCGAGTATAAAAATGGCTATCGATCGACTTGTTGGTCAGGGACTGGTTGACCCCCAAAGAATCGGGATCAGCGGCTACAGCCATGGCGACGAAATCGTAGCTTATGCGTTGACCCACACCAATATCTTTCACGCAGCCAGTGGAGCCGAGGGGTACGATCCATACTTCTATTCTATGAGTGGAGAAGTTTGGCAGAATATATTTGCTAGTTGGGGACTCGGGGGATGGCCCGAAGAAGCTGCTGTGAAGCAGAGGTGGGAAGAGCTGGCGCCATCGCTGCGCGCCGATAGAATCCATGCCGCATTGCTGAATAATGTATCCGATTCGGAATATATAGCATTTCTTGCACTTCAGACATCCCTCCAGCAACTGGGAAAGCCAGCAGAGATGGTCATCTATCCCAATGAACTTCATGTGATCAACCAGCCAAAGCACAGCTATGAGATTTATGAAAGTAATGTCGATTGGTTCCGCTTTTGGTTGCAGGGCTATGAAGACCCTCATCCTGTGAAAGACACGCAATACCGGCGCTGGGAAGCTTTACGCAAGCTTCAGGAGACCGCGCGGATGCATACTTAGCAGGCAAATCTCAGGGTTCTTTGGCATAAGGGACGCTATGAAGAGAGCGTATCCCATAATTTGCGGTTTGCTGGTACTGGCAATGCCGGTATTCACGTTTGGTCCGGCGGTTCGACCGCTTGCCGTTCAGGCTCGACCGCAACCCTCTCCGAGTCCATCGAGTGCATCGGATGATGGCGCGGCCACGTATGCAAAATATACCAGCGGGGCAACTGGCCAGCACGGGCTATTCACGATCTGGCGCAAGAATGGCGACATCGGGATCGAGTTGCAGGCCAATCAGCTTGGGGTTGACTACATCGAAACGGGCATTCCAATCAACGGCGTTGGACAAAGTATTTTTTCCGGGACTACCGATTTACAACCGGTGCGTATCATTCGATTCGTCCGGCAGGATGACAAAGTCGCGATCCTCTTTCCGAGCACGCGGTTTTATGCAAAACCCGGCACGCCGCAGGCAATCTCCGTGGATATGGCAACCGCACCGACGGTCGTGGGCGTCGCGAAAATCGTGGCCGAGAATAAAGCAACGGGAGCAGTCGTCATCGACGCGTCCTCATTTTTGCAGGATATCACCGGAGTTGCAGATGCGTTGAATGATCTCAATTCCTCTGCTGGTCCTGGCGGTGAATATCGCCTCGATTCTACGCGATCGTTTTTCACACAAACGAAAGCTTTTCCGGAAAACGTTATTCTCAGTGTTGCACAGACGTTCTCCACCAGCCGCGTCGGGGACTCCGAGGGTTTGAGCGTCTCTCCGGATGCGCGCAACCTGCAGATTCAGCTCCAATATAATATTGCTGCAATTCCGCATGATAATTATATGCCTCGCCTGGCTGACGACCGCATCGGCTATTTTATCAATGCACACATGGATTTCACACATGATATATCGACGAATAAAGATATGAATTACATCGTGCGGTGGAATCTGCAACCGTCCGATCCTAGCAAACGAGTTTCGCCGGCGACGAAGCCGATCGTCTATTATTTGAGCAACACTATTCCGTATCGTTATCGCGCGCCGATTCGAAGCGCACTGCTCGAGTGGAATAAAGCGTTCGAAAAAATCGGCATTTCGAACGCAATCGAAGTACGGGATCAACCAAACGATCCAAACTTCGATCCCGACGACATCCGGTATAACGTCATCCGCTGGCTCGCCGAAGTTAACGGTGGTTTTGCCGAAGCGCAATTGTTGTACAATCCGTATACCGGAGAGATGGTTAAGGCGGGCGTCGTCGTTGATTCCGACCTCATGCGTTTCGCCAATTTTGAATATCCATCGTATGTAGCCCCGGAAACAAAGAAAGGTACGGCGAGCACGTTTTTAGGCGGCGGTTCGGGTGATGATGATTTTCTTTCGAACGAACGGATGAACTTCGGATTCGGACTGACTGCTCTCGAATTGTCCGGTGGGACCGCGGCTTCCGGCGATTATTATGTTCCACAGAAATATGCAGATGAGTTTCTTGAAGCGATTGTGCTGCACGAATCAGGTCACGATTTTGGTTTACGGCATAATTTTATGGGCTCGGACGCGTATACCGCGAAACAACTGAAGAGCAAAGCGTTTACCTCTCGGTATGGCGTCTCGACGTCGGTAATGGAATATTCGCCGGTCAATCTCTGGCCGAAAGGTACCTCGACCGGCGACTATTATCAAACGGTTTTGGGGCCATACGATTATTACGCCATACAATGGGGTTATGCTGCCATTCCCGGTGCTCGTTCGCCGCAGGACGAAGTGCACACGCTCGATCGCTGGCTAGGCGCAGGCTCGACCGCGACCTACCAGTTTTCCTCCGACGAAGACGTCATGTGGAACGAGGGCGCGGGTGTTGATCCGCGCAACCAGCAATGGGATCTCACGAACGATAACATTGCATGGTGCGGAACACAGATGGGAATGGCGCGCGATATGCTGCACACGATCGATCAGCGTTTCCCGCGTGTGCAGGCACCATACGACGATCTTCGCTCGGCGTTCGAATATGTTGCGGGAGTACACTCCCGCTGCTCGCAAATCGTCTCACGCTACATAGGTGGAGAATATCTTTCACGTACGCTGCGTGGCGATCCGCACGCCAAATTGCCGCTCTCACCGATACCGCTTGCGACGGAGAAGCGCGCTTTTGCAGTTTTGAGAAATAATCTCTTTAGCACTGATGCGTGGAACCTTTCGCCTGCATTGCTGCGCCAGCTTGTGACGCAATATCGTGGGGACGACTGGCTGGGCAATGCTCCGCCGCGGCACGACATAGCGATCGAAACACTTGCGGCGAAGGCACAGGCCGCGACGATCGATCGGCTCTTTACACCAGTCATGCTCCAGCGTTTTGATGATATGGATCTCAAATATTCGTCGGGAACGACGATGGATGTAGGCGATCTTTTTTCGTGGATGCAAAGCGCGGTCTTCGGCGATACCGGCAGCACGGCGAGCGGTGATATTGCAAGCGGCAAAGCCATTCCGCTCATACGCCGCAATTTACAACGCGCTTACGCTGCGAAGCTTGCGTTTCTTGCCAATATTCCGGGGGGTGCGGCGACCGGCGACGTGCCGCCGGATGCGCAGGCGCTAGCGCGTTACGAACTCGGTGACTTGCGCCACGCGATTCGCAGAGCACTTGGTCGCGGTGTTCCGGATCTCGTAACCCGAGCCCACCTGGAAGCCCTCGATGCCGATGCCCAACGTGCCCTCGATGTCCACGGCGGTTCCTCGGGGCTCTCTCTAAGCTTTTAGCACTCCTGTGTCACAGGAGTGTTAGCAGGTAATTGGGCTTCTGGGGTGTGTAAGGACAAGAATGAAACGTCTTGCTCTTGCTGTGCTGGCGCTTCTTAGTGCCGCACCTCTTGCCGCCGCTCCGCGGCCGCCGCTGCAGAATGCGCTGCGGACGGACCTCACCACATATCTCGCCGCTCGTGGTTCGATCGAGCATATTTCTGCCGCATCCGTGAGTGTGAGTTTCACTGCGAACGCGCCGAACGTTGATGTCGCGGCCGGGACGACTACCTACAAAGGGCGGGTACCAGTAACGCCGCAAAATCTCTTTCAAATCGGAAGCAACACTAAGGCATTCACGTCGGTGATGCTATTGCAGCTTGAGGCGCAGCGGAAATTGACGATCGAGCAGAAATTAGGAACACTGCTTCCCCAATATTCGGCGTGGAAGAACATCAACATCCGGCAACTCCTCAACATGACGAGCGGTATCCCAACCTATGACGATGTTGATGCGGTTATGGCCAGATATGCGAAAAATCCCACGACGTCGCTCTCGGCGAAATCCCTCATCGGCTCCGTGTATCCGAAAACGAGTTTTACACCAGGCGCGAAATGGATGTATTCGAATACCGATTATCTTCTCGGGCAAACGATCGTCGAGAAAATGACCGGTAACACCTACGCCCAAGAGTTCTCTTCGCGTTTCATCAACGGAGGCCCGAAGCTTACCGATACCTATTACCAAGCGAATCTCTATCCGCCAAGCCTCACGCAGCGGATGGTCGCGGGATATTTTTACAGCCACGATCCCGGCAATAAGGTGCTCGCGCCACTGTTGGGCCGTGATCAACGTAATTTAAGCATGTCGTGGGCGCAGGGCGCCGGGGGCGCCGTTGCGACGCCGCATGCGCTCACGCAATGGGTTCGGGCGCTGTATAGTGGCCCGATGCTCGGCGATCATCAGCGGCGCGAGCTGATGACGATCGTTTCCAACAAAACGGGCCAACCGATCGTTTCCACGAGCGCGAAAGATCCAATGGGGTTTGGTTTGGGCGTTGGACAATTGATGAAACCGGGTTTAGGAAAGATTTGGTATTACGAAGGTGAGACACTCGGATACCGCATGCTCTACGCCTATTTTGTGAATAACGGCGTCATCGTTGCGTTAGGCCTCAACAGTCAACCTGACGGTAAACAAGATCACATCGGTCAGCTGCTCACTTCAATAGCAGCGACGCTCCGCGCATACGGGAAAATGTGACTATTGAGGCAACGGCAACACTTGCGTGAAAAGGCTGTCGTAGTTGTATTGAATGGCCGCGTGAGAATTGGCCATCTGTTCCCAGCTCCGTCCCGTGATGTTTGCCCACATGGTGTCTCCCTCCGCTGCAGCTATTCCCGGGAGCGCAACAAGGCGCCGTCCCGCTGGTACCATTGCTCCACGAGCGATGGTATACGGTTGTTCCCACGACTGCCCGGAGTGAATGTAACGTTCCTGTCCAAGTATTCGCATGAAACCGTATTTGCGATTTATGACGGTGTCGGTATAGGAAATGCGTACCGGATACGAAGGTAGACGATACGTATCGACAACTGTAACCCAGAGTCCCACCGGCAGTTTTCCGGTCAAGTCCTGCGCATTCTGTGGGAACGCTACCGATGCAACGCCACCACTCCAAGCATTCCCCGCACCCCGGAACGTACATTTCCCTTGAACGAGCGCCGCAGAGACTGCAGCAGTTTCTTGGACTGACTCTTTGTCGTCCACGCAGGAGAAGAGGTAAACATCGATATCGGCTTCTTTCGACGATGGAATTCCGATCTGCGCGCGCACTCCGGTTGTTCCAGCAGGAACGTTGATAGTAAATATGCGGCGTGGGTGATGACGGTCTACGGTTACCTCTGCCGTGCGCTCGGTACCGAGTGCTGTCTCCAAGCCGTGTACATGGAAGCTCGCCATCGTGTTGGTAATTTGCAACTTACCTGACAACGGAAGTTCCGCTGCAATCACGTTTGCGTGGGCTGAGAACGCCGTAATACGCAGAGTAAACTGCGCGGGTGGCAACGGGGTTTGTTGTTTTGGATCAGCATAAAAGGTACTGGGATTCACATCTTTGATCGTTATCTCGTAGACGCCGGGCTTTGGGTGTGGATATGCGTGCTGCCACACGCGACCGTTGTGAGCCCATGGGTAGTTGACGCCGTTTCCCTCTTGCCTGAGCCAGTCGCCCACAGGGCCGCGCACCTCGACAAGCATTGAGGCAGTAACAGGGTTTATTACACTCGCATAGCTGGACGCGGACGCAAACACATGTACGGCAAGAACTTCGGTATTCGGCGGAACATCGACAAAGAAGCGTCGATACCCCGGATGTTCGACAGTGACATGGCGCTCGATCGTGTATTCATTGTACGCATCGAGTTTCTCGGAAGTAATGATCGTGCACATCCGTTCGGTGATCATCAACCCCGTGGATGGATCGTCAATGCGCAAAATCGCGCTATGGACACCGGAGGTAACCGGATGAATCGTTAGACGGATCGTTGCTCCGCTGCTGCCGACGGAAAGACTCGATGCCGATGAAAATGTACCGTCGTTTCCAATCCAGCGAATCGGCAAACTCTCCGGGAGCACCCGGCGGGAGGTAAACATGAAATTCAGCCTGCGCTCTCCGATATCACCCGCATGCCAGCCGGCACGTTCGTAAATACCCGGCTGATTCGAAGTATCGGAGATCGGGTTAACGGTCGCAAGCTTTTGCAGCGCTTGCCATGCAGCATTGACATCGAGAAGCCCTGCGCCTTGATCGAGTGCGAGGTAGTGTGGAAGAAACCGTGCCGTTGACATCAGTGCAACACGTAAGCGATCGGGATCGTAGGGAATGTGTTGTTGTTTTGCTGCACTGATGAGCAATGCAATCACGCCGGTTGCCATCGGCGTTGCTTGCGACGTGCCCCCGAAAACAGTGTATCCCATTGGAAGTTGTCGGGTTAACGCGATGGTTTGGGGCGGCTCAGTCGTGGGACCACCAACGAGGGCCTCGGTAGGAGCAAGAAATGTTGGGAAAAAGCCGCCGTCGGCACGCGGTCCACGTCCGGAATAGATGGCAATGCTGTCTTCTGATGAAACGATCACCCCTTCATCTGCGCGCAAGCGGTCTTTTGCGAGGTACCCACCCACTGCAAAAACCTTATTCGAATCTGAAGGGGTCAACGTCGAGTCGATCGTCGGGCCGGCGTTACTCGCCCCACACGCAATTGGTATCTTATAATAGTCGACCAATCGGTCGAGGATCACATTCCAAACGTTATCTCCCTGGTTTGCTGCAAAGTCTGAGCCTGATTGACAAGAAATGGCATCGACACCGCTGCGTGCTGTATCGATCATCTCTTCAATGTCTGTCGAATAGCCGTTGTCACCATACGTAATGAGAAATCGTGCACCGGGTGCCATACCGTCGTAACGTCCGAAGAAGCGGCTACCGGCGATGGACGTAGTGACACCCTCCCCGTGAGAACTCGTCATCAGTCCGATCCAGACGAAATCATCGGCGCTATCGATCTTTATGATGAACGGGTAGTGGGTTGGAATACGCATACCCCTTGGATAGGCCTCTCCGTACACGTCCCAATTGACGGCAACCGGGATCGATCCGACGTCATGATCTCTACCAAAATCGTGCATTGGCGTATCATCGGCGAGCGATCCGTTTTGGTTGGTATTTACCCATACGGTACCGGTCGATTGATTCCAGAGAACCGTAAACGATCCGGCCTTTTCATATGCTGTGCCAGTGGGATGCACAACATTCTGATACCATTTTCGTGTGTAAACCGAATAATCGATGCGGAAGGATCCGACCCGATACCTACCATTTGCGGGAGCGCCAAAAACATGCCCATGATACGTGAACTGATGATTCTTTACGATGATCTCTTGGTGCATGTCGACCCAACCGACTTCTTCGTTATTCTTTCCACCCAGAAGCGTGGGCGTGTGCGGTGTAACGAGCATATGCACGTCAAGGAATTTGGGAGCCCGGTGACCCGCAAGATCCTTCCCTTGTTGCAAAAATGGCGAAAATAGATCGGCCCGTTCTAAAATGCCTACGACGACACCACGACCGTCATACGCAGGGTGCTGTGCAAGAAAGACCGGCTGCCCGACATCTTTCGTTCCGCTATAGACATTGCTCTGGCTTAAACCTGGCGGTGGCGTGAAAACCGGCAGAGGTGCTGCCTCGGTCACCCCCGTTGTTTGGGATCTAACCTGCTCCAACGATGGTCCAAATTGATCGAGCGCTTGTATATTCGCAACGGTAATATCGTTGGAGTGAAGATCACTCAATGCATCGATCGGCATTCGAGCCTCGATATATCCAAGCTCGGCGGCTTCGTAGGTCACCTTGCCGCCCAACGCTGCAATTTCCGTACGGGTGGCCGTTTCGTAGCCCGGTTTCACTGCAACGAGAACGATTGCCGTATGCTCTCCTGCGGCAATCGCTCGCGATATCAGAAGATGATCGTTACGAGAGAAGATATCGACTTGCGTCGTTTGAACGTCTGTGCTACGCGCATTGAGACGTAGTGCGGAAATCTCGGCGGTCAGCAGGAGGGCGACCGCCGCTATCACCGCGATTGTTTTTCTATCTCCCATCTAATAGTATATCTACGCTATGCTTTAGAGTTGCACATGCGCAGTTACTATCACTGTTCGAGGACCATACGGCAACCCGTACAGTGGGTAGGGCATCCCCGTCACGGTTGGAGCTCCCAGAATCGGCGAAGCCGAGAGGATCTGGTTGTCTCCGTCGTAGGCGCCGGTGATATTTCTGAACGTCGCCAGCAATGAAACATTCTTCGTTAGGGGATAGCTTGCATGAGCATCCAGTTCGAGGAATGCCGGTTGAAGATAGGCGTTATCCTTGCCGTAGTAGGTCGGCGAGAGATCGACATATTTCTGCGGTGACCAGCGATACCCGAATTGCGCAGACCCGTTGGCGTAGGGAACCGCCGGTAACCCCGATGTGGATTGCCCGTCGAAGTTAATCCCTGGCACGATACCGGTATTGATCGAGTTGGGGCCACTTAATGGATCATTGTAGAATCCCGGTGGAACGCTGACAACGTAACCGCGCGTAAGCCCGATTGCCCCATGCCAGTATATCCCATGCGCTACGTCGTGAGTGATCTCAACGTTGATGCCTTCATACCTCGATTGCGCGAGGTTGCCTTCTTCGGATGTGTAGAGCGGGAGCCCGAGATACATACCAGTGAGGGTGGTGGAAGCGTAAAATTGTCCATACAAGTTGGTACGATACAGGTCCAGAGAAACGACCGTATCGTGGTGCAGGCGTATGTCAGCTCCTAGGTCGAATCCAAACGACTTCTCTGGTTCAAGGTTGAGATTCGGCTTCGATTCGTAATAGTATGGCCCTATGTTACAAATAAAGCTGCTTCCGACGAGAAAGCTGAGCGGCGGGAGCGCGTAACCGCCTCCTGCTGCTGCACGAATTACCGTATCGCGACTTGCATGCCAGACGACGCCGATGCGCGGTGCACTGTAGGAAAAGGTTGAATTCGTGAATGTACCGGGATTTGATGGGTTGGGAACATGATACAATCCCTTTGCAATATACCATGACGCATCGAGAGAGAGTTTGTCCGACACTTCGGTACCTGCATTGAATCGGAACTCATCGGTCGTCTCAGAGATTGCATTCGACTGACTTTCAGAAAAATCGAATGCAGGGAAATTCAGCTCACTGGGACTATTATAGTACGATGTGACATACGATACACCAATACTTGATTTGGATCCGAGTTGCGTCGCATAGCTCAACAAAAGATCGCGATTGTTACTCCAGCAACTGACGGTTTCGCCAAAGGCCGGGAATATGAGATTCGCTGATGTTCCGTTAAAGGTAACTTGCGTGCTTGGCGCGGCGGCGTAATAACCCGTTCCCCAAACCGTGTACTGTCCGTTGGGTTCAAAATCGGGACGCGATTCGTTGAGGAAAGAATTGTTTTGCAATGCGGCCAGCCGCAGAACGCCGCGCCCCACATCCACAGTAAGTTTCTCTTCTTTGAGATCCGTAGCTCCCTGGCTCTGGGTTGTGCCTAGGACGTCAAAATACGTATGCATTCCGGGAGAGATGCTTCCGGTGTAACCGGCACCAGGCGTGAAATTCGACGTTATGCCGAAATTCGGGGTTGCCATAGTAACCGATGACCCGACATAGAGGACCTGCGCAGTGATCGAGGGTGTGATGTTGTACGAGAGTGCAATCGCTCCGCTATGTTGCGACCATGCACTGTTAATGGGAACGCAGCAGTAGAGAAGTGAGTCCTGGATATAGCAGCCGCAATCCTGGTATATGGGACTCGCCTGAGGAAAACTTTCGCAGCCTGTTGGAGGCGTGCATTGTAAAAATGGTTGGCCGTTTATGGTTGCCGGCGGGTAAGAAAGTGCCGATATCACGTTCCTGCTCCCGAGTGGACCAGGGCTGTTATTGATACCATAGACAAGCGTCGCTGAGAGTCGGCCCACGTGCAATGCAGCCTTTGCATTTGAAACGATGCCACCGTACGGATCATTGCTTGCAGAAAATTCGAACTGATTGGTGTCCACGTGCCCAGGAGCGTGCAGAACGAAACTACCGCCAATTGAGTCGACAATGCTCGGTGCATTCGCTCCCGGCCCTCGAACGATGTCTGCCGTATCGAACATCGGCATGGGAAGGAAACCGAGATCCGTTCCCGCTCCCGGTGTTCCTCCGCTCAGCGAGACGGTTTGAAGCGGCATACCGTCGAGCGTCACCGATGTCTCGTACGGCAATGCACCATTGATTGAGATGATAACCTGTTGGAGGGGGGAGTCGGGGATGACATTGGCAGAAGAATTACCGCCATTTAGCTCCCCCGTGACGCTTACACCGGGGATTTGATTGAGTAATTCCCGCCACGTTGTATTTCCCTGAAAAGCATACTCGCTGGGACTCACCGAGACAATGCTTGCCGGCGTAGCATTTATCTGTGCGCCGGCGCTGTGTGTCGATACCCGAGCGATCGTCTTCAGGGTGTTGTTCGCTTGCGATATATATTGAATCGAGACATTTATATCGCCCTTGACGATAATACCACGTGAAGCCGTTCCGAGGGTATTTGCGGTAACCGTAATCGTATATGCACCGTATGGTACGCTAATCAAACTGAATGTGCCACGCGCGTCGCTCGTCGTCCCGAACACTGCGGCGCCGGTCAATCGAACGTTTGCATTGGCAACCGGTGCCCCATCGCCCTGCGTCACTGTACCCGTGACATTTCCGGTATGGGCTGCAGATTGCTGCACACCAGGCGCAATCTGCGCACCCACAAATTCGGGATATGCTACACCCGCGGCAATTAGCAAAGCTGCAATGCCGATACGAAACACTCTTGTAAACATGCTCTTCCTCCGAACACTCAATAGAGAAGACCCCGCCGGCGACGATCGTATCAAGCAATGCCGCTCCCGTACATCGTGGAACCTCGTATATCGCGGAGGTGGAGGTAGTTACACCAGCCGATCGAGCTGGTATCGGGAACGCACGCCAAGCCGATGCATAATGGATGTCATATGCGTCTCGACCGTACGTTCGGAAATCGCCAGCATCTCGGCAATCGCGCGATTCGTGTACTTTTTAAACACGAGTTCGGCTATTTGCCGCTCACGCGCAGTAAGAAGACCAAGCGTATCGGAGAAGGGCTTTCGCTCCCGCAAGGCATCCAATGCGCCTCGTGCATCCGGGAGCAAAGCATGTGCCATATCTGCGTATCCGTGCCATCCCAGCAAGGTAAACTGTTTGACGGCATCTCGCGCGTACTCTTGTAATTCGGCCTGCTGACCATTTCGTTGGGCCACATATGCCTCAAAAAGCGCCAAGCAAGCCAAGGCAACGTCAGCGCATGGAAGAGATAGTCGCCGTTTGAAAAATGTACGAGCTTGCGGAATATCCTCCTCTGCTCCGAACTGTGCGGCCACTATCGGAAATAACCACAGCCGGTACGGGTTCTCTACGGTTTCGATAACGCGATGAATGAGTTCTTGCGCTTGGCGCTCACGCCCGTAGGCATAATGCCACTCTACAAAGGCGGCAGCCGTATCGGTGATTGTTTCCGGCTCATTGGATCGAAAGGCTAATTCAAGTGCGGACGGTATAGCGCAGCGCGCAATGGTTTCCTCATCCTTCGCATGCAACGCTATCCGTATCCCATGCCATGCAAAAGCTATCTCTCTGCGAGGGTAGGACCGACTATATGATAACGCCTCGAGGAGATATTCATGCGCCGTCCCGTATTGTCCCATCATCATGAATTGGGAAGCTTGTATGAGGAGAAAACTGGGGATTTTCGAGCCGATATGATATTCTCTCGCAAGAAGTAAGCCACGCTCGCAACATCGATAACTTACTTTAATATCGGCTAGGGAAATCGCCCACGTTGCGTAGGAATCCCAGACGTTCGCCCTATTCATAATATCCGGATCGGCTTTCACTGCATTGAGCGCTAGATCGAAATACCTGAAACACTCGGTCGCATCACCGCGTTCCCCGGCGAGCATACCTTTCTGCGCGTAATATGTTGCACTGGAAGCGGCATCGCTCTCGTCTAGCATGCCGCTGACTGCATCAACGAGCGCCGCGGCTTCTTCATAACGCTCTAACCCGATGAGGTAGTCGGCCATACGGCTCTTCGCAAGCATGCACAAGTGGGGAGTTCCATCGGCTTCCGCAACTTCGATGGCGTGTGTCAGGAGCAGAATCGCATCCGCCGTTCGCACGCTTCTCCATAAATGTCGCGCTCGCTGCAACAGGATCTCAACTATTTTCGCCGCATCCGCAGGTTCGTCGGTATACCTCTCGAGAGCGTGGTCGAATAAGGGATCCGCTGCCTGGGGATTACGGCCTAACGCTAGCGCGTATGCTAATTTTTCGGAAATACGTGACCGTTCGCTTGGGGCAATTGCTTGCACATTCACTGCATCTTGATAATGCTGCGCAGCATCTTCATAGAGGTGGTGCTGGTGTGCAACATCCCCTGCACGTTCGTGTGCTTGGATGATGTTCTGTAGCAGTTTGCGCTCATGCACCCCTGCATTCCGTCGTTTTTTGCGCCGCGTTGCGCTCTCGGCGCACGGTTTGCACACGCTGCGACCATTTTCCGGACATTGCTTGCAGCAAGTAATACACAATCCGAGGTCTTTAACTCGAGCCCGCTTCTGGCGTGCCCAAGCGGTCTTGCGTGCCGTGCTCGTAGCTATTCCCATCTGTCCACAGAGCCATTCTTGTGGCTCTGTGGACTTCCTGTGGTACTTTATAATCCGTCGTCATCGACCTTTGGGGAGGATTGCGGCAGGAGAGACGTTAACGGTAGCAAAGAAATAGCTACCGTTAACGGAAAGGTTTTGTGCCGAAAACTGCTGCGGAAAGAGCCAGAACATGCATGGCGCGGCGTCGGCAGCATGCACGCGAAGCCGGTTTATGTGCACGTTGTTGTAAAACGCGGCCAAGCTCAGGATTCGTAACGTGTGTGCCGTGTAATGCCTCTGCATTGGTTCGGTCGAACCGAAAGCGCAAACGAGACCGCGAAGCGGCACATCTTCGGCAAATTGTCGCTGCCCATGAGGCTGCCGGTGATCGGTCGCAAACCCATCACCTGTTCGACGATGCGGCCCAACATTATCATGAAGCGTTGAATGTTACGGTAATTGCGCCTGACGATCGTTTGCGTCTCGTAGAAAAACTCGGTTCTGCATCGTTGTTAAGCGAGAATCCAAATGCGGCTACCCCCTGGCGCGATCGCATGCTGGATGCGTATCTCGGCGATTCTGGGACGGCTGAAAAAGCTATCGAAACACTCTTGCAAACGGCACGTCAACGCTGGATCGACTCAAAGACCCCGGATGGTGTCCCGATATGCGTGCGTGCAATTCGCATCGCGGAAGTCCATGGCTTGGATCGATTGCGTAAGGTTGCCACGCTTCGATTGGTCCCCCATCTGATAGTATTAGATAGGCTTGATGATGCAATTCACTATTTAGATAATCTCGGCAGGATTGACAGCCACGATGACCTTTCTGTACGAATCTCCTATCACCGTGAGAAAGGCGCTGTGGCTGCTTTGCGGGGGGCAGCTACAGAAGCTTATGCAAACTTTGAAAAAGCCGCGTATTTGGTCAACAAGGATACCGATCTTTATCGTATCACGTCGCTATTAGGAGATTATGCTCTCTCTGCAATTACCTTAGGAAATATCGAACGTGGGAAAGCTTTGTACGAACAAGCGTTATTGATTGTGCGCCGTAACCATATGGGATGGCTTGTCCCACAGCTTTGCATGGGCTATGCAGATATCCTCGCTCGCATGGGGCAGTATTCCGCGGCACACGGCTATTTGCTCGAAGCACTTTCCTCGGATACGCATGTACCAATTGTCGAAGAACGTTTTGCGGCAACCGGTATCCCGATTGCATTGCACTTGCATGATGAGGCAATGCTGATGAAGTGCATTCGTCCGGCAGCTATTGATCTCGCATTTCAATCGCATCAATCGGCGCGAATCGGATCCGTATCTGCTGCCTTTGCTCAGCTGTATGCCGTGCAGGGTCAGAAGCGGAAGTCACGCGCGCTCCTGCATAGAGCATTGAAGATCGTTAATTTTCCCGATGAGTTTAACGAGCTACCGCTCGCGATCGCGCAGTACGGTGAACTGACGGATGCTACTCGCGCTCGGGCGTTATTTGAGGCACGTCTGCACCTTCCGTCAGCCCACGTAGCTGAGGCATGTGCGGCCCTTTTCGATGCATTCGTTGCGCGCCGCATGCAAGAAAGAGAACGTACACAACAAATGGCTACAGAAGCGGCTGAACGTTTCGATCGACTCCACTGGTATGCATACGGTGACCTTGCGAGGTCGCTTATTCCATTGACTCGTCCAATCTCGGCGACATCTGGCGAAGCATATAAAAAACCGCTCGCTGGTTCGTTGGTCACACTGACAGAGCGTGAGCAACAGGTGGTTGAACTGGTCCTCAAAGGTCTGACGAATCGCACCGTTGCGGAGAAGCTATCGATTAGTGAAAACACTGTTGAGAAGCATATGAATTCGATTATGCGGCGTCTCGATATTCGCTCGCGGCATCAATTGGTGGATCGTGTTGCTGGACTGGAATCGAAGGTGACTGCCGACGAGCTTGAGGATAGACCTTAACAATGTTAAGCTCTATTGGTGCATAACGGATTCCGTGATGCGCGCTACAGTTCGACTATGATAATCTCGGCTTGCGGGGAACTGACTAGCCTATCGCCGGTATGGGCGTTTAGAGGAGAATTATGCTCAAGCTGCCTTTTCGCGTAAGTATCGTATTGATGTCATTTTTTATGCTATTTCTGCACAATACTGATGCGCAGATCGCGCCGGGTGTACAGCAATCTGCGGCACAGAGCGCAACCATTACTGGTACCGTTACTCAAAGTGACGGAGCTCCGGTCGCGGGCGCCGACGTACGACTGAGCGGTCCCGCGCAACTCACAACCAAAAGCGATGCACATGGAACATTCGATTTCGTGGGCGTTCCATATGGAACGTACCGGATTGTGGTGAGTTCGGCAAACCTTGGAATCTCCTCCCGCGATGCTTTGGCCGTCAAGGGCGACATCACGGTGTCAATACAGTACGTAGTGCAGAGTGCGAGCGGGTTGAAAGAGATCGCACACGTATCAACGCAGAGTGCCGGAGCGGCGATCAATGTTACTCCAGCGAGTATTGCCTCAATACGTCCCAGCGAATATGCCTTTCAGGGGAATGCCACCTGGAAAGAATTGCTCAATCAAATACCAGGGGTGACGGTCTCTGGAGATTTGCAGGGTGGTTCAGATATAGACGATTTCCTCGTTGGTGGGCCGATTTCTCCGGTCGTGCTCTCCATCAATGGAGCTTTACCCTATGAAACGTCGGTGACGCTTGACGGTATGCCGCTCCAAAACGTTTCCACGAACGCTACTCCAGGAACAGGCTACGATCTCAGCGCTCTTCCGATGTCGACATTCGACACAGCAGACGTAGTACGGGGCCCAGGGGCAAATGCGCCAAGCATTGTCGATTCTATCGGGGGCAGTTTCGTGCTTCACTCCCCTGGACGAGTGGAAAAGAATGCTTTCGAATTTTCGGCAGGTAACGATCAATATGGCGGCATTCTCACGAATGCAACGATGGCTTTACGGTTCGGACGATTGTCCGCCGTCATTGCCTACGGCGTGAATGATAGTCCCGGTCCTCTTGGAAACACCAGTGTGACCCAGGCATTTTCGTACAACCCGGTGACAGTGAACGGACAAATTTTCAATGGTTGCAGCCCGGGCGGCCCATCGAGTTGCGCTAGTGCCATCTTTTGTCCTCAGCGCGTTATTTCAAGTTGTGGCTTCCAAGACAATCTTCTTTATTGCTGTGTGCCCTACTCGACTTCCTGGAGCCAACACAATGGTGCCATTGCGGTTTCGTATGATATTACGCCCACGATTACAGCCCAGGTCTTTTATACGGGCTCGTCGGCTTCCGTGACGAATCCGTTCGGAGAGCATCCTGTCAATTTTATACCAGGTGCTGGTTACACCGGAAGCCTTACTCCTGGCGCCTATAACGAAATTTACGTTAACCCATTTGACCTCTATCAAACTTCCAGCCTTCTCGAGGAAAAGCTCACGGCTTATCTGGGACATGGCGTTTTGCGGCTTGCCGCGGTTCAGAACAACTCATGGAGTCCTGCGAATACCTATATTTCAACGCAGCTCCCGAACGGTCAGTACACGGTATATGGTACAGGCTATTACGCGAGCGCTCCCGACACGGCAGTAAACTTCAACGGAACGCCGGCGTTCCTGACCTTTCCCACATGCATATTTACTCAAAATTATAATGCTAACAACCGCGATCTTTTGGCAAGTTATGCGACACAGGTAGGAAGCTCGTCGCACATCGGTGTCTCTTATGTCACGTCCTACTACAATGCTCCCTACGAATATAGCTACGATGCCCAAGGTTGTCTCGGTTCAGTGAGTCAACTCTCCGCGAATTCGGTAACAACCAACGAGATACGCTTAAACGCCGGAACAGAAGTATCGAATAAACTTTCTCTCGATGCTTCATGGTACTTCGCGCGCGGTTCGTACCATGTCCAAAATCCCAACGATCCAACGGGAAGTACGTGGAGTGACGCAATTTTCTCCTATAGCGCGCCGCGTGTGGGCGCCGTTTGGCAGGCAAGCCGGGATATTACGATTCGGGCTGCTGCAGGGGGCGGCTACGCGCTCCCCCCGCTCGGTTATCTCATCGGCACGAATTCCAGCCCGTTTTGCTCTTCGGGTATATGTGGCCAATCAGTCGTGAATCTCAACCTTAAGCCCGAGGAATCTTTTGGGTTCGATCTGGGAACTGATATGCGATTCCATCGTGACACGGTGCTCTCATTGGATGTCTATCGCACGAATTTGTTTGGTCAATTTTTCACCTCCACAACCGCCGGCACATACAGTGGTCCGGGTTGTGGTGGTTCGTCCTGTATTCTCTATACCACGCAGAAAAACAATCTGCAGCAGTCTCGATATGAAGGTGTCAATTTCAGCATCCAGCACCAGGTGCAAAGAGGGATATACTGGCGTGGAGCTTTGGGGCTCATGCGAGCGTATGTCGTCAGCGTTCCGCCAGGATTCTATAATAATGGCAGTGCAACATGCAACTTCACGACGGGTGCGGGCTGCAGAAATACCTACATTGTTCCAGGCATTAATTTCAACGGCGTGAGTCAAGCCGGTATATCACCTACCCCCTATGCTACGAGTTCCGTACAATTGGGGTACCGTTGGTCTCCAGGGAGATATCTCGATCTCTCTCCGACGTATTATGGTAACGGTAATCCTTATTTCGAACCTGCATTCGTTGAATTCGATGCTCATGCTGGATACTCTTTAACAAAAACCGTTTCGATATTTGCTACGTTGAGGAATGTCACGAATATTTATGGACGAGGGTATGATTTGGTTACTCCCTCTAGCATTGCAGTACCGACGGTTGCCGGATTTCCGTACACACTTTACGGGATCCCGTATGGCCCGAGAGCTTTGATAGTCACGGCAAATTTCTCTTACTAATGAAGTGCAGAAATTGTGCTCATCAAACTTTGCGTTTATCCCATTATCTGATCGTGTCGTTGGTGGTGGTTTCTGCCATGCCAGCATTAGTATATGCACGTGATCTGCTCTCCAAAAGTTCAATTTCGTGCTTGGCGGCCGTGCCTTCGACATTGGATCGGGCGGGCACGATAACGCTTGCAACAAATGTTGCAAACGGAGCAGGGAGCGTGTACTTTGAAGGACTGGCAACGGGCGACTGTTTTACACCAATTGTTCACCGCATTACTTCGTTGGGCGACTCCGTGCTCTATGTCGACAAGCATATCGGATTTATTTCGGCCCATGTAACGTTACCGCACGTGCTCGTACTCGCTGAAGAAAAGGGCTTCGAAAATACGACAGTTGAGAACGTTGATTCGCATCAAGGCGCTGCGGATGCTTATACAAGGCAGAAGACGGTGCCCTTAGATCGCGTGCCTATTGAACCGGTCGCGCACAATACCAGTAAGCTCGTTCCACCGCCATTCTTTCCTGCGCTGGAGGCGGGGCTCACTTCCCTCGGCGCGATAGGCGGTGATGGACGAGGGGCTCGTATAGGGCTTATGCAGGACGAAGGCATCGATCTCTTCCATCCTGAGCTGGGTTTAGCAAAGGATATCGATGGGCATTTTATTCCCAAAGTATTTGAAATTATGCCGTATTTTCCTTGGGCGCACAGCAACGAACAATGGATTCAGCCAGAAGTATGGGCAACCGCTACCGAGCACCGTATCACAGCATTTGGCCGGACATGGGAAACACCTTACGATGCCTATTTTGCGCTCGCGCATGTTTATCATGATTTTTCAAGTAGTCTCGACCAGCGATTGTATTCCGGAGTCGTGTTGATTGATTTTACAAGGCAACTTCTCTGGCTCGATCCCAGCTTTAGTGGTAATTTCTCAGCAATTCGGCCGGTGCATAACTACCGTTCGCCCGGTGACGTCGGCGCCTTCCGTGTACGCTCGAATAGCCGGGACAATCGTATTCCATATTTCGTCTTTTTCGATATGCCGCGGCACGCGGTCGATGTGGTCATTCCTCCCGGTTATCACGGTACGCTCGTCACCGGTACAATGGCGGGTAACACATATACCGGAGGACTCTTTAGCGGAGCCGCGCCTGCCTCGCAGATCGTTGAGGTGCAAAAATCCGGCGCGCCCTGGTTGATTGACTGGCTGTATGTTTTACGTCACAACGTTGCCGACGTCTTCAATCAGTCGGGGCTCATCTATGAGTCCCGATATATCCCCGTCTCTGATGTAGCGGAATCGGCGATGCGGAAAGCCATTGCTTTTTATAACAAACCAGTGTTCTGCTTTTGTGCTTTTCCCGGTACTGTGAATATCAGTGATTTTCAAAGTGAGCGTGAATTGCGCATCAATCGTCGACTGATCGATGTGCATAGTGACTATATTCACCCAATGCCTTTGCTTATGGGTGGTCCTCCATATAATATGGTATTGGTGCCTTCAGTCTCGTTAACGAGTGTCCCGCACTATTCTAGCGTTTTCAGCGATCCCTATATGCGCCGTATTGCCGGCGATGCGACACTGGCGCCTGAAGGATACGCTATTGGGAATAATCCTTCACCAACGGTTTCACTTGCAAGTGGGGCGGCTGCAGTGTTGGTGCAATTGGGTCGCAAGGACCACGTTTCGTTTGATGCATTTCGATTGCAACAGGTACTATTGCTTTCTGCTCGCTCAGTGCCGGGGTACCCTACATGGCAAGAAGGCGTTGGCGCTCTGCAGACAGATAGAGCATGGCAGCTTCTCAAAGACACTGCCGAACTGCGCGAACATGGACACATTGCAACGCGATTTGTCGTTACCAATGTGAGAGATGGAAACGAGAACGGTGCATTAAGTTTTTCTGGCTGGCATGGAAACACTGCAGGCGGAGAACTGCGATTGCAAGCATACGATGCTGCGTCGCCTTTGCACGATTACACGTTGAATGTGATCGGTGATCCCGGTTTTCACATTTGGCCTGCCCATATTCGATTCGGCTCGCATATGGGGGCGCTGATCCATTATCGCGTGAAAACTAAAAATTCGGATGTACTCGCGTTTCTTGTGATTCGAGATGCTCAAAGCGCGGTGCCGTTGCAACTCTTTCCGCTCCAATACATTGGTTTGGATCGAGCGGCAGTGTCTGCGCCCGGTATGCAGAGCTATTTCTTTGCCGTACCACCACGAAGGCTGCGACAGATTCTTTCTCGTGTAGATCCCTCAAGTCAACTCGTGGCGGTATCCGTCGATGTTCCAGGCATTGGGGTGCGCAGCGCACGGGACCGGTTAGCCCTTTTTAGTCAAGCTCCAGCCGTTTATGATTTTACCTCACGAAATTTTACAAGAGGCATCTTACAGTTATCGGTTTTACAATTATGGATGGAACGTCTCTATGGCAATATGAAGAAACCTACGACCTCGGCCGCAAGCACACTTCTCACTGATATTGCAACAAATGACGGAGCATTAGGAACAACACGGCATTATTTTACCGAGCTGCGCATGCCAACGGCCGATCGCATCGGGATCCAGGTAAATAATCGGGCCTTTCCGGAATATGAAGTTCCCGGGCTGCCACCATTGGTATCTCAATTCAGGGCTCAGATTATCGTGCGCAATTTTTCGGTAGCAATCCATGCGATAGGCAATAAAGTGCAGATCATCAATACGGGGGCTGGAAATGTACCGATGCGGCTGGCTCGTATGAGTTCCCTAGAGACACCGTTGCAATTCGACACAGTAGGTGAAAATATGGAAACGGCACAGTTCTCTATCCAAAAAGCAAGTGTGGAGGTACATGTTGACGTACGCTCTTCCGATAACCGAGATAGGGCGGATATAGTCCTATTTCGTTGCGTTTCTAGCAAGAATGATTGCCATTTTGTTGAGACAGGAACGTTGGGCGAGCCTCTTACGCTTTATACCGTTGCCCCTAATGATTACCGCATCGTGGTTCTACCGCATACGGCGTTTTCGGGAACCATCACCGGCGAATCGGTCGCCATTGGAGCCGAGCTAAATCCGGCAGAGCCGTGGCACGTGCGCCGCAGTGGTGAGCGGTGGATCGTTTCGGACATGGAAGCAGATACCCGGAACTATGCGGCATTACAGGTACTCGATGATAAGCTCAACCCCAATCCGCCCTTCTTGAGCGCGGTTCGTGTGAAATAATCCGCCAGGAGAATTTTCTTCAGAGCCGAATTCGCTAACGGTACCCTTGATTGGGTACGGTTAGCGAGGGTTTGCCATGCCGAGAGGCACCGTGGAAAGCGCGAGAGCCTGCATGGCTCGAAGGCGGCGGAATGCGCGCGGCACGGGCCTTTGCTGCACATGTTGTAAAGAGAAACCTGCCTCTGGTCGCGTCACCTGCGCACGCTGTAATGCTGCAGCGTTAGAGCGTAAAAAGCGTAAGCGAACAAGAGATAGAGAGACCGCATCCTTTCGGCAAATTGTTGTAGCGCATGAGGCTGCAGGTGATAGAGCACGAGCCCATCATCTTTTTGACGACGCGGCTCAACATTATCATGAGGCGTTGAGTGTTGCGGCGATTGCACCTGACGATCGTTTGCGTCTGGTAGAAAAGCTAGGTTCCGTATCGTTGTTAAGCGAAAATCCAACTGCGGTAACTCCCTGGCGCGACCGTATGCTGGATGCCTATCTCGGCGATTCCAAGACGGCTGAAAAGGCTATCGAAACGCTCTTGCAAACTGCACGCCAACGCTGGATCGATTCAAAGACACCCGAGGGTATACCGCTATGCGAGCGAGCCATTCGCGTTGCCGAAGTACATGGCTTGGATCGTCTATGCAAAGTTGCCACGCTTCGCTTAGTGACACATCTGAAAGCTTTAGGCCGTTTTGATGACGCAGTGCAATATTTAGGGAATCTCGGAGAAATTGATAATAGGGATGATCTCTCTGTACGAATCTCCTATCATTTCGAAAGAGGCTGGGTGACTGCGATGCTGGGGAAAATTTCTGAGGCCTACGAAGATTTCGAGCGAGCCGTTCATTTTGCTAAAGAAGATACCGATCTCTATCGCATTACTACAGTATTAGGAGATTACGGGACCGCTGCAATCGCTTTAGGAGATATTGAGCGGGGAAAAACATTGTACGAACAAGCATTATTAGTCGTACGTCGCAACCATATGGGGTGGCTTATCCCTCAACTTTGCATGGGATATGCTAGTATTCTTGCTCGCATGGGGCACTATGCTAAGGCGCACGGCTATCTGTTGGAAGCACTTTCATCTGAAGCTCATGTCCCAATCGTCGAAGAGCGTTTCGCGGCAATCGGTATCCCACTTGCCCTTCATTTGCACAACAATGCTACGCTCATAAAATGCACGCGCCCGGCCGCAATCAAGTTAGCGTTTGGGTCACATGAATCCGGGCGTGCCGGACAGGTAGCTGCTGCCTTTGCTCGTCTCTATGCTGCACAAGGCCAGCGGCATAAAGCACGCGCGCTCCTGCATCAAGCATTGGAGATTATCAACTATGTAGATGATAGTATAGACTTCCCAATTGCGGTGGCACAGTACGGTTCGCTTGTAGATGTTCCTCGTGCTCGCACACTGCTGGAAGCACGCGTCCGTCTCCCATCGGCGCATGTCGCGGAGGCATGCATGGCTCTTTTTGACGCATTCATCGAACAGCGAACGCGAAAGACTGAACGTATGCAACAAATAGCTGTGGAAGCTGCTGAACGCTTCGATCGACTCCACTGGTATGCGTACGGGGATCTCGCGAGGTCGCTCGTTCCTTCGGTTCATCCGATTGCCTCGGTACCTAGAGGAGCGCACAAAAAACCATTTTCCGATTCAATGCTTGCGTTGACAGAGCGCGAACAACAAGTTGCTGAACTCGTTTTGCAGGGCTATACAAATCGTGAGATTGCCGAGAGGCTTGCAATTCGCGAGCATACGGTAGAAAAGCATGTGAGTTCGATCATGAGCAGGTTCGGTATTCACTCCCGCTATCTTCTGGCCAATGTTTTCCCCGAACATTCGGCCTAATTACCTAGTATACCGGAGTCCGGGATGCGCGAGCTTCAACCCCTCTGCTATAGTCGTCTCTGCGGGGTAAATGCCTTTCTATTTGTTGCCTTAGGTATGAGAAACCCAAGGGTTGGAGGAGAAGACGTGTTTAACAGGTTTTACCGTGCAAGTATTGCGCTTGCACTGCTTATGGGATGCTGCTTTCTTACCCAAGGTGCGAATGCGCAGATCGCGCCCACGAACTCGGCAACAATTAGCGGGAGTTTAAGTGATAGCACCGGGAAACCGGTTGCGAGTGCAAAAGTATCGTTACGTGGGCCGAAAAATGCTTCGACCCAGACTGATACGCAGGGACTCTTCGTTTTTGTCGGCGTGCCTTTCGGAACATACCAGATCTCAGCCGCTGCAGCCGGTTTAGGAACTGCAACGAAGAGCGTTTCAGTCCAAGGTGATACGAACGTTGCAATTCAATACGCACCGGCTTCTATGAACAACTTAAAGGTGATCGCTAATGTATCGAGTGCCGCAAATGCGCAATTCAATGTGACACCTGCTTCGATAACACAGGTGAGTCCAAGTCAGGCTGCCTTTGAAGGGCAAACCTCATGGCGTAAGCTTCTCGAGCAAATCCCTGGTGTCGCCCAGGCCGGCCTCGGTCACGGAAATACTTCCAATTCAGCCTATCCTAATTCGCCGTTCGTACCGATGCAAATTTCGATCGATGGCGCGCTACCATATGAGACGGCAACCCTTTTGGATGACATGCCGCTTATCGGCAGTTCGTATAGCGGCGGAGTTCCGTCGACCGGGACTGGTACGAGTCTGGCTCTGTATCCTCTCAATGGCTTCGAATCGGCCGACGTTATACGTGGACCGGGTGCAAACGCTCCCAGCATCGTTGATTCGATTGGAGGAAGCTTCGTCTTGCACACCCCTGGAGTAGTTAATAGTAACCATTATGATCTTTCGCTAAGTACAGATCCTTATGGCGGCATTGTAGCAAACGCGCAAGCTGCCGTACGCTGGAAGAAGCTCTCCGTCGTTATGACCTACGGTGTCAATAACAGCCCGGGACCATTCAGCTCTGCAATCGTATCGGGGGTTAGCACATTTTCCAACCCCTCGACACTCAACGGTATGCCTTTTTCATGTGCGGTTATTGGTGGTACGAATCAGTGTCCGTCTGCGAATCCCAGCGATCCGCGTTTTACGTTTAATACAAACGGCTATAGCACAGGATTGCTCACAGGCGGCATAAATCTTAGCTCGGCCTGGAACCAGCATAGTGGCTCTCTCGCCCTGCACTATGCGATTTCGCCTGCGGTAAGTGCGGATGTTTTCTACGCCGGT